>ERZ761607.24-NODE-24-length-379229-cov-14.666064_pt1 | contig 379229 bp, 346 predicted proteins | sample MGYA00511164_ERZ761607 | MGnify/ENA primary metagenome ERZ761607 (study PRJEB28899, sample SAMN02445080) | bioreactor sludge metagenome | biome: EBPR sludge | place: Australia: Brisbane, Thorneside Wastewater Treatment Plant | collected 2011-06-22 ... | reverse complement strand
ATAGTATTAACTTGATTACAAATCTAAAGGCCGGTAGGCAGGGACGGGTGAGGTTACAGTTAGAACATCAAACGAACACTCAGAAAATAAAAAAGACCGCTTGTTCCAAGCGGTCTTCTTTTATAAGAGATACCTTAGTGGTATTATAATTTCTTTTGGATCTCATTGATTTTACTCTGCGCTTCCTGTTTACCCAACGACAGCGACTTTTTGTAAAGCTCTAAAGCTTCCTGCAGGGTTTCTTTCTTCTTCTTGGGTGCAAGTTTGGTACGGTTAGCGGCTTCTTCAACGGCCATTGCCCGTGCATAGTACGCATCGGCTTCGCTCATTTTCGATTGAATCATCAACTCCTGTATACGCGCCTCAATCAACGCCAACTCCTGTTCTTTTGTAGCAATTTGAATTTCTTTATCGGCAATCTCGGCACTTTGCATTTCGGCCAGGTTGATCAGATTTTTATTTTCATTTCTGTACTTCTCAACCTGCTCCTGCAACGTTACTATTTCACTGGATTTTGCCTGTAAGTCGTCTTTTAGTTTTTTAATCTGGCGGGCATACGATGAAGCCATTCCCTGTGAATTCTTCAACGCATTTTCCAAATCTGATATTTTGCGTTCCGTGTCCTTTACGTATTTGTTCAAATCCTTCATGCGGGACGTGTAATCATCATAGGTAGTACCTTCTACCATATTAACACGTAATAATTGCCGGTTGGCATCAATGGAGTCCATCAATACACCAACTTCCATCAAGGTACTGGCAACGCGCTGCGAGGTTTCCAACTCAATACGCAATGAATCAACCTGCGATTGTAATTCAGCTTTTTCCTTTCCTCCGCATGCGCTCAGAATGACTATAGGAATTATCCAAAGTAGATGTTTCATAGTAGGGTTTTGTTTTAGTTCAGGTATATCACAAAAATACATTGCACATTCGTACAAACAGTTGCCGTTCAATATTATTTTTTAGCCCGCTGAATGCCTCCATCGGTATAAATAAGATTTACGAATAATCTTTCGGCAGTTGACTAAACCCCCTAAATTAGCGCCCGTTTTACGCGTTTTCCCCTACGGCATGTCCAAACTAATTACTGAGCGAACACGCATCGCTGACCTGAATAAACCTCGTGTCATTATAATAGGTGGCGGTTTTGGAGGGCTTGAGGTGGCTAAAGGCCTGAATGGCTTTAAGGCCCAGGTGGTACTTTTTGATCGGTACAATCACCATACCTTTCAACCACTTCTATACCAGGTTGCCAGTTCAGGAATTGAAACGAGCTCTATTGTATATCCCTTTCGCAAGCGGTTCGCCAAGCAAAACGATTTCTTTTTCCGCATGGGTGAAGTAATTGCCATAAAACCGGAGGAAAACTATATTGAAACATCCATCGGGCAGGTAAAATATGATTACCTGGTTATTGCCAACGGTGCTACCACCAACTATTACGGTATGAAGGATGTTCAGGAGAATGCCATACCGATGAAAACCATAGTGGATGCTATTCAACTCCGTAACAAAATCATCCGCAACCTGGAAACGGCCCTGCTCACCAACGACCTGGAATTGATGAACAGCTTGATGGATTATGTAATTGTAGGTGGTGGACCAACCGGGGTAGAACTTGCAGGAGCTTTAGCCGAACTAAAGAAACACGTTTTTCCAAACGACTATAAGGAACTTGAGTTCACCCACATGGACATTCACCTGGTGGAAGCAGGACCAAAGCTTTTGAATGGTATGTCGAAAGAGGCATCGGATAAGGCACTGGAATACCTGGAAGCCATGGGCGTGAAGGTTCACTTGAGTTGTGCCGTTAAATCCTACAATGGATACGAAGTAATGCTCAACACGGGGGAAAAACTGATCTCCCGTACGTTGGTATGGGCTGCCGGTGTAAAAGGAAATCCGATTGATGGTCTGGGCGCTGATGCGATTGGCCGTGGCGGCAGAGTTGTTGTAGATGCATTTAATCGTGTAAAAGGTTACGAAAATATTTTTGCTATTGGCGATGCGGCAACCATGGAAGGAGATGCTTCATTTCCGAACGGACATCCTATGATGGCACCACCCGCCATGCAGCAGGGAAGGTTGCTGGCTAAAAATCTGAAACAGCTCATGCAGAAAAAGCCGATGAAACCTTTCCGGTATTTTGATAAAGGTTCTATGGCTACCATTGGCCGTAACCGTGCCGTGGTGGATATGAAAGCCTTTAAGACACAAGGCTTTTTCGCGTGGTTTGTTTGGATGTTTGTCCACTTGATTTCAATCATTGGTTTCCGTAATAAATTCTTTGTGATGTTCAGCTGGTTCTGGAGTTACTTCTCCTACGATAAGAGCAACCGGTTGATCATCAGCAGAAACAAGGATGGCGTTAACTGATAGAATTAATTTTACTACATTCGTTTACAGTTCATGGCTTTAGAATCGTTCCATAAACACAAAACACCCCTCTCCGGTGCAGGTGTACTCATCTCCCTCGGCATAATTTACGGTGACATTGGTACCTCCCCGCTTTATGTGTTTCGGGCCATTGCCGGAGATCATGAAATTTCTGAGATGCTTATTCTCGGTGGATTGTCGTGTGTCTTCTGGACACTCACTCTGGTGACGACCATCAAGTACATATACATGGCCCTAAATGCCGATAACAAAGGTGAGGGTGGAATTTTTGCACTCTATGCCCTGGTAAGAAGGTACAAGGCGGGTTGGGTAGTTTATCCGGCTATAATAGGATGTGCCACGCTTATTGCCGATGGCTTTATTACACCAGCCATCAGTGTTTCCTCTGCGGTTGAAGGTTTGAAGATTTTTAATCCCGACCTCCCCATTATTCAAATTATCATCGTTATTCTCATTGCACTCTTCATCTTCCAGCAATTTGGCACCGGTGTGGTGGGTAAAACCTTTGGACCTGTAATGACGGTGTGGTTTGCCACCATCGGCACCTTGGGAACAATTCAGTTGATCCAGAATCCAATCGTGCTAAAAGCAATCAACCCGATGTATGCAGTAGAGTTGCTGACGGTATATCCGGGCGGATTCTGGATATTGGGTGCAGTATTTCTATGTACAACCGGGGCTGAGGCACTATACTCCGACTTAGGGCACTGCGGAAAAGAGAACATTCGTGTAGGCTGGGCTTTTGTAAAAACAGCATTGCTACTCAATTATTTTGGACAAGCTGCCTGGTTGTTAAAGCAAGAAGGCACCACACTGGGTGATCAAATTCCATTTTATGCCATCATGCCCGAATGGTTTCTTCCGTTTGGTATCGTCATCGCCACCTCAGCAGCCATCATTGCCAGCCAGGCGTTAATCTCCGGAACATTCACGCTTGTGAACGAAGCCATGAAACTAAAACTCTGGCCGATGACACGTGTGCGCTACCCAAGCCAATTAAAAGGACAGATCTATATTCCCTCCATTAATTGGATATTGATGTGCGGCTGCATATTGGTGGTTTTGTACTTTAAGGAATCAGCTGCCATGGAAGGCGCTTACGGGTTAGCGATAACCATCGACATGCTCATGACAACATCCTTGTTGGTATATTATTTCTCACTTTCCCGAAAATCTACAATTCGTGCCATTGGTCTGGCGCTTTTATTTTTCTCATTGGAGATTATGTTTCTGGTTTCTAACCTGAGCAAGTTCAGTCACGGTGGTTGGTTTGCCTTTATCATTGCCAGTGGTCTTTTCCTGGTGCTGTTTGTTCAGTTACGCGCGCGAAGGTTACGCACACGACACACCGAGTTTGTAGACTTGAAGCACTATGTAGATATGATTAAAGATCTGCAAGCCGATGAAACCATTCCGAAAGAAGCTACAAACCTTGTGTTCTTAGCCGTTGCGGATAGCAAACGCTACATCGACTCCAATATAATTTACTCTATTTTCAGAAAGCGACCCAAGCGTGCCGATGTGTATTGGTTTCTGCATGTAGACACTGTGGACAGTCCGTTTACTAGTAAGTATTCTGTCGATACCATAATTCCAAAAAAATGTTTCTTCGTAAGAATAAAGCTTGGCTTTAAAGCCGACCATCGTATCAATCTGCTTTTCAATAAAATTGTACACGAGATGGCCGACTCTGGTGAGATTGACTTGATTAGTCCGTATCCTTCGTTACACAAATACAGTCAAACGGCCGATTTCAAATTTATAATCATCCAATCGTTGGCTTCATCCGATAGCGAGATTTCAAACTTTGATCGTCTGATTATACAAGGATACCGTATCCTGAAAAAATTCAGTCTGTCTACCGAGGCGCACTATGGCATTGAAGCAGCAAACCTGGAGCTGGAAAAAGCACCTATACAGGTGGGGCCACCTGCTATGGTGAAGATTAAGCGCGACCGGGACGAAGAACGCTAATACCGACCGATAGCGGACACACTTGTTCGCGAATGGCCGGTTAACCCAATTAATGCCCTCTTTTAACCACCCTTTGGCCATATTTTTTGGTGGCATTGATTTCGTATAGCCTAGGCAAAATCACGGCTTATGCTAAGGAATTATTTCATAGTGGCCTTGCGAAACCTGAGCAAGCACAAAGCATTCTCCATTATTAATATCAGCGGGCTTGCCATTGGCATTTCATGCTGTGTTTTGCTGGCTTTATATATTAAAGATGAAGTTAGCTATGAAAGGCATTTCGAGGGTCATGAGCGCATTTATCGCATGTACTCGGTCTTTACCAAAGATGGTGTTCCGGAAAGCTTCCCGCGTACTTCCCCGCCAGTGGCGTTAGCCCTGGCTGAACAGTTTCCGGAAATTGAAAGTGCCACCCGCGTGGTAAGTCCACCTGAAGTTGAACAGCATTTACTTCAATACAGGGAGAAAACATTTTATGAAAAAACAGGCTTCCTGGTTGACTCAACTTTCTTCGATATTTTTTCTTATCCATTTAAAGAGGGAAATCGGTTCACCGCATTGGATGGCCCCTCATCTGTTGTATTATCCTCGGAAGTAGCATTGAAAATTTTTGGTAATGACTCGCCTTTGGATGAACTAATCATTATCAACAGCGGACAGTCTACCGATACCTTTCGCATTACCGGTGTGCTGCAACCTTTTCAAAAACCATCGCACCTGAATGCCGACTTTTATATGGGTATGAACAGCCGCGGATGGGGTGAATACATCAATTCGGTCACGACCTGGGCCTGGCAAAATTTTATTGTCAGTTATATCAAATTGAAACCAAACACATCGGTTGCCACCGTTGAAGAAAAAATTCCAGCGCTTATGGAGTTCCATGCCGGTAATGATTTAAAGAATTCAGGCCTTCAAAAAGAAATGGGACTCCAACCCATTGATGACATTCATTTGTATTCGGATTTCAAAAACTCCTTTGGTTTAGAGGAGCCCGGCAATATTCTTTACATTTATATACTAGCCTCCATAGGCATTTTCATTCTGCTGTTGGCGTGCATCAATTTCATGAACCTAACAACCGCCAAAGCCTCGCAGCGTGCAGGCGAAGTGGGCGTTCGGAAATCGTTAGGCGCTACCCGGCAGCATTTGGTTCGTCAGTTTTTAGGTGAATCCATGACGATTGTGGTGGCGTCTATGATACTTGCGTTAGGTTTTGTTCAGCTAACGTTGCCTTTGTTTAATAATGTTACCCAAAAAACACTAAGTATCGATTCATCTAATGTATTTTATATACTGGGTTCGTTGTTGGTAATTGGTCTGTTAACCGGACTGGTGGCTGGAAGTTACCCGGCTTTCTTTCTCTCATCCTTTCAACCAGCCAAAGTATTAAAAGATAAAAGGCTGAGTGGCGGAAGCTCCAACCTGCTCCGTAAAGGATTGGTGGTTTTTCAATTTGTAATTTCCATAACCCTTATTTCATCTATCGTTATTATTCAACGTCAGCTGAATTTTATCCAATCCAAACCGCTGGGATTCAATCCTGAATACAGAATCATGATACCGTTGCGAACCGATGAGGCCAAGCGTCAATACCTGCAAATTAAAAATGATTTTGCGGGTATTGCAGGTATTGAAAATCTTTCGGCTGCCCGCAGCCTTCCTTCCACACCCATGCTCAGTGACTTTGCTTTGTACCCCCAAGGATCAACAATGGACAAAGCAATTTTACACCGAAACTCCATTGTTGATGAAAACTATTTTGATGTACTGGACATCAAGTTAATTGCCGGACGAAACCTGGTTTTTGAAACCGATAGTTTCTCCTGGGAAAATCCAAACCGTAGAATTTTAGTAAACAAAGCCAGCCTGAATGTTCTTAATATCCCGCTCGAAGAAGCAGTTGGCAGTACCGTGCTCACTCAATGGGAAGGGCAAACTTTTAAACATGAAATTGTTGGAGTGCTTGACGACTTTCATCAATTTTCACTGCACCAGCCTATCAGTCCGCTTATTTTTTGGATACCCGCCAATCGTAACTCCTTTAATTTTATCGTTGCCACGGTTAATAAGGAAAGCTACAGCAATGTCATCAGTCAACTGGAGGGCAAGTGGAAACAGGTTATTCACAACACGCCTTTCGAAATAGATTTTCTGTCGGACAGTGTTAAGCGGCAATACCAAAATGATGAACGGGTATCCACCATAATCACAGCCTTTACTGGCTTAGCCATTATCATTTCGTGCCTGGGACTTTACGGTTTATCCGTATACGTTGCCGAACGTAAGGTAAAAGAAATAGGCATACGGAAAGTAATGGGGGGTTCGGTTGTCGGTATTGTTACCTTGCTCTCGAAAGAGTTTATGAAGTTGGTGTTGATTGCGCTGCTGCTGGCCGTGCCTATAGGGTACTTCGCCATGGATAAATGGCTGGAAGATTTCGCTTATAAAATTGAGTTGAATGCCATGGTGTTTGTACTTACCGGAATTATTGCCATAAGCCTGGCGTGGGTTACAGTAGGCTTCGAATCTATTCGAGCCGCTATTGCCAATCCGGTTGATTCATTACGGAGCGAATAAAAAGGAACAGGCTTAATCGGATAAAAAGAAAATAACCATGCTACTAACTTATTTAAAAATCGCCCTTCGCAACATTCAGCGCTACCTGTCATTCAGTGTGATCAATATATTCGGATTGACACTGGGGCTCACAGCATTCTTAGCCATTTCACTTTACATACTTGATGAACTTTCGTTTGATCGGCATCATGCACATAAAGACCGGATATACAGGGCTGTAATTCAGGCTGACTTTGACGGACAAACTAATAAATGGGGCGGTGCTCCAAACTTGCTTGGCCCCACGGCCATGCAGGAGATTCCCGAGGTTGAAAAAGCCTCCCGATACTTCCATCATAATTTTGGTGACATCGCGTTCCTCTCCAATGGTGTTGAGGATTTCTCAGAAACACAACTCTTCTTTGCTGATCCTGAGTTATTCAAAATTTTCACGTTCCAGTTCATTAAAGGAAATCCTGAAAGCGCCTTAACAAGACCCGGCACGGTGGTATTGAGTGAACGTGCCGCACAAAAATATTTTGCGGAATCCGATCCCATTGGCAAAACACTAACCATTGACAATACACAGTCATTAGAAGTTACCGGGGTATACCAGGACTTCCCATCAAATTCATTTTTGCAAGCCAATCTTATTGCATCCTTTTCCTCCCATTGGTTCGGAGAGGCAAGAAATCAAAGTTGGGGCAACGCAAGCTTTGATACATTCTTTTTACTGTATAATGATGCTACCAAACTGGCTGTAGACCAGAAGATTGATGACATGCTCAGAAAACACCTGGTGGAGGAAGACCGCTGGTTTAGTATTTCCCTTCAGCCGTTACTTGACATCCGGCTAAAATCAGGAGATTTAAATGCAACCTACGACCGCAGGGCTTATGGTGATCTTGGTCAAATAAAAATTCTGTCCGCCCTGGCACTATTGATTCTGCTGATTGCAGCGGTGAATTATATGAACCTCACAACGGCACAATCGCAGCGCAGAAACAAAGAAGTTGGAGTTGCTAAAACATTGGGCGCTACCTACCGACAACTCAACACTAAATTCTATTTTGAGGCTTCTCTGTTTGTGTTAATCTCCATGCTGTTAAGCCTCGTTGCTTTCACTATATTTTTACCGGTCTTTAATAGTATCAGCGGCAAAACAATTTCTCTTTCATTCACCTCCAGTGTAGAATTTTGGGTATTCTTTGGATTAATCTGGTTTGTACTAACCTTGGTTTCGGGTTCATACCCAGCGTGGTATTTATCTTCCTTCTCGCCCAAATCGGCTCTGCAAAAAACCAGCAACTCAAATTCGCAGGTCTTTATTCGCAAAAGTTTGGTTGTGCTGCAATTCTCCATCTCTATTATACTGATGATCACTACGGTGATGTTTTACCGACAAATGGACTATATCCAAAATAAGAAATTGGGCTATGAACCTGAACAGGTAATCGCCATCATGACAACAGCGGCCAAGGACAGAACTCAAGTTCCTGCTTTAAAAGCCGACATCGAAAGCATGACTAATGTAACAGCCGTTGCCAGAACTCAATCCTTTCCCGGTATTGGCACCAGCATGCGCAATATCGTTCGTGAAGGAAGTGAAGGAGATGGAGCTCCTTTGCTGACAACCCGTGCAACACATGAAATTTTGGAGGTGCTCAACATCAAACTTCTGGCTGGAAAAACATTACCGGAAATAAAAGATCCAAATGACACCACCGTACAAGTACTTTTAAACAAGGCTGCTGTCGACTACCTCGGCTTAACACCCGAAGAAGCCGTTGGTAAGCGGGTAAACATTCAGGGATTTCAGGGAAGCTCTGAGGTAGTAGGTGTTACCGAAGATTTTCACTTCACTTCTTTACATCAGAAAATTGGTGCCTTTTGTTTTCATAATGCTACGCGAACAGAATCATTCAACTATTTGCTGATAAAAGCGTCTTCCAATGATCTACCCACAACATTAGCATCACTTGAAGAAAAGTTTAAGAAAACAATTTCCGCATCCTTTGAATACACTTTCCTCGATCAACACCTGGCTGGCTTATATAAGTCGGAACAGAATTTAGCCCGGGTAGTACTGCTCTTCTCAGCCCTTGCAATTTTCATTGCATGTTTAGGATTATATGCATTGGCAGCTTTTACCACGGAGCAACGCACTAAAGAAATAGGCATCAGAAAAGTGATGGGCGCTTCTGTACATCAATTGATCTCACTCCTTTCAAAAGATTTCCTGAAACTTGTGGTTGTTGCCATTGCCGTTAGTATTCCTGTAGGCTATTACCTGATGAGCGAATGGCTGGAAGGCTTTGCCTACAAAACCAGTATAGGCATTTCAGTATTTATACTGGCCGGATCATTAAGCCTGTTAATCGCATGGATTACCGTTAGTTTTGAATCGGTAAAAGCCTCGCTCTCAAATCCAGTTAATTCATTACGAAACGAATAATAAAAGAAAGAATAATGCTTCTGAACTATCTAAAAATCGCGCTGCGTAATCTTCAACGAAATTTCACGTATTCGTTCATCAACATTTTCGGGTTATCCATCGGTATTGCCTGCAGTATTTTAATTATGCTTTGGATTGCCGATGAATATCAGTTTGATCGCTTTCATGAAAAGCGGGACAACTTATATAAGGTAATGATGAACCAGACCTTTTCCGGACGGATTGGCTCACAAATAGCTATGCCCTATCCGTTAAAAGATGCTCTACCAGAATACTCATCAAAAATCAAGCATACCGTAATTACCAATTGGGGCGAAGGGTTTTTGCTCACGGCCGATGAAAATAAAATCACCAAGGTTGGCCTCGCTGTAAGCGAAGATTTCCTGAAGATTTTCACCTTCCCGTTAATGCAAGGCGATGTGAACACGGCACTTAACGAACAAAATTCAATTGTGTTAACAGAGAGTGTTGCAAAAGCCTTGTTTGGTAATGAAGATCCGCTGAGTAAGCTGGTAAAAATTGATAATAACCAGGAGTTGAAAGTTACAGGAGTTATGAGGGACTTTCCCGATCAAACAACTTTTTCCAATTACCATTACCTGATTCCCTTCTCCTTTTATGAATCGATACAACCCTGGGTTCGCAATTCACGTGAACGGTGGGACAACAATTCCTTCCAACTTTATGTGGAGCTTGAACGGGGCAGTACACAGGAAGAAGTTACGGCCTCCATTAAAGATATTGTAAAGAAAAATAGTGCAGATACACTCACCCAGCCGCAAGTATTCCTCCATCCCGTATCCGACCTGAGGCTTTACTCAAAATTTGAAAATGGAAAAGCAACCGGTGGCATGATTGAATACGTAAGACTTTTCGGTGCCATCGCCATTTTTGTGTTACTCATTGCCTGTATCAATTTTATGAACCTCGCCACGGCTCGCTCAGAAAAAAGGGCACGCGAAGTAGGCATCCGAAAAAGTATTGGCTCACGAAAAAAAGAACTGGTCGCTCAGTTTTTAGGCGAGTCGTTACTCATTACAACATTTGCTTTTTTTGTGGCCGTTGTGTTGGTGGAACTATCACTACCGATGTACAACACCCTGGTGAATAAAAATCTTTTGATTGACTACACCAATCCATATTTGTGGACTGGTGCGGTGGCATTAATTCTGGTTACAGGAACACTTGCCGGCAGCTACCCTGCCTTTTACCTATCATCATTCCAACCGGTAAAAGTGTTAAAAGGAAAAATTCAAACCGGAAAGCATGTGAGTTTGCCACGCAAAATTTTGGTTACGCTACAGTTTGGCTTCTCCATCTTCCTGATCATCGGTACGATCGTTATCTACCAGCAGATCATGCATGTAAAAGACCGTGAAATTGGATTTGACCGCGAAAACCTGATGATGGTTTGGACCAATACTGAGTTATCCGATAGTTATGAAACTATCAAAAACGAATTGATTGCATCAGGTGCGGTTAAGCATGTAACAAAATCCAATAGCCCGGTAACATCCATCTTTGCCAACAACATTGTGGAGTGGCCCGGTATGGAACCGGGAACGAGGGTTGTTTTCAGCACCATCGCCACCGAATATGATTATGTGAAAACTATGGGGATTAAACTGCTGGAGGGCAGGGATTTTTCAAAAGAATTCAATGACAGCACCAATGTGATTATTAACCAGGCTGCTGTTGATGTTATGGGTCTTACAGAGCCGATCGGATCAAAAGTTAATATGTGGGGCGGGGAGTTTACGATTGTTGGCGTGACTGAGAATGTCATCATGAATTCGCCTTATGAACCGGTAGCACCCATGGTTGTTGTTTTCGATCCGGAATGGACCAGTACCATCACTCTTCGGTTAGAAAAAACTTCGGATTTATCCGGAGCGATTAACAAAGTTGAAGATGTATTTAAACGCTTAAACCCCACCTACCCTTTTGCCTACCGTTTTGCTGATGCGGAGTTCGATAAAAAATTCTCTTCCATAAACCTGGTTGGTAACCTGGCAAAAGTGTTTGCTGCCCTGGCACTGATTATCACTGCACTTGGGTTGTTTGGCCTTGCTGCTTTCACGGCAGAACAACGATCGAAAGAAGTGAGCATCCGCAAAGTGCTTGGAGCATCTGTAACCGGCCTGGTGTTAATGATCTCCAAAGATTTCGCACGATTGGTTATTTTTTCATTTGTACTTTTTGCCCCCTTGGCAGGCTGGTTCCTAACCGGTTTTCTTGAGGAATATCCTTACCGCATTACCATACCCTGGTGGATATATCCATTGGCCGGATTTTCCGCCCTGCTTGTTGCGTTACTTATTGTAAGCACACAAGCCTTACGGGCAGCGGTAAATAATCCGGTTAACAGTTTACGAAACGAATAAAATTATTACACACTTTAGAAATCTATGTTACGCAACTACATCCTTACCACCCTTCGTATATTAAGTCGCCAAAAGGTTTACTCGGCCATCAACATCTTTGGGTTAACGATTGGTATTACCAGCACCTTGTTGCTGATTCTTTATATTGTAGATGAAATAAGTTATGATCGTTTTCATACGGATGCTGACCGTATGTATCGCAGTGTGATGTCTGCCAAACTCAATGATCAGGAGTTTAGCACCGTCTACACCGGCCTGCCTATGCCGGAGGCATTGCTTAAAGATGTGCCAGCTGTAGAATCCGTTATACGCGTTACCAAATGGAATACAATTCCTGTGCGGTTTGATGACAAGACCTTTACCGAAAATCGTTTTCTATTATCGGATTCAAACTTTTTTAATTTTTTCAGTTTTCAACTACTGGTTGGAAATCCAAAAGAGGTATTAAATGGACCAAACAAAGTGGTAATTACCGAATCAACCGCTAAAAAATACTTTGGCTATACCGGCCCCGGTGATCTTTCACCAATAGGAAAAATGTTTTTCATAGGCAGCCAGGGTGAAACAAAAGCAGAAGTAACCGGCATTGCTGCCGATGTTCCGCACAACTCACACTTGAAGTTTGATTTCCTTCTTTCCATCACAACATGGGAACAATTAAATTATCCGATCTGGCTTAACAGTGCTGTTGTGTCATACTTTAAAATCAGGCCCAACACTACCATTGAAGACGTGAATAATAAATATGACTTTTTTGTCAATACGTACATCGCGAAAGAGGTTGAGATGTTTCTTCAAATGACGATGCAGCAATTGGGCGAAAGCGGGAGTTACATAAGGTTCAGCTCGCAACCGCTTACCAGTATCCATTTGCATTCACAATTTTCAGATGAACTTGAACCCAACGGAAACATCCGCTATCTCTACCTATTCGGGATGATTGCCATCTTTCTGATTGTGCTGGCATGTATCAACTTTATGAACCTGAGCACGGCACGGGCAGCCAATCGCGCCAAGGAGGTAGGCATTCGTAAAACCATTGGGGCATTGCGCCACAAACTTATTGGTCAGTTTATGATGGAATCGTATCTGTACACGATCATTGCCATTCTGCTGGCCCTGATGCTGGTTTCCTTTTCGTTGAATTTCTTTAACTCCATAACAGCCAAAAACATTGCGTTTTCTTCGTTGCTCAACCCGATGTTTCTGGGAGGTCTGTTTGTCTTTACAATAGTTATCGGTGCGCTGGCCGGAAGCTACCCTGCCTTTTACCTTACCGCCTTTAAACCTGCAGAAGTGTTGAAAGGAAAAGTACGGGCAGGTTTTAAAAGTTCAGGTATCCGTAATGCATTAGTGGTGTTTCAGTTTTTTATTTCCATCGGGTTAATCATTGCAACCCTGATGGTGTTTCAACAGCTCAACTATGTTCAGCAGCAAAACCTGGGGTTTGATAAACGAAACATCATGACGCTGCTTCACACCTTGAATCTCGCTAAAAATGGTGAAGCCTTTAAGAACGAATTGAAACTATACCCGGAAATTGAGAGTGTCACCTTCGCCAACCGCATGCCGCCCAACGTGGATTGGAATTCAGTATTCCGGATACCCGATACCGGCCAAGAACAAATGCTTACCGTGTATACTATCGACTATGATGGACTGGAAACTATGGGGTATCAACTCGCTGAAGGCCGGTTTTTCTCCCGCGATTTCAAAACTGACACAGCGGCATGCTTGATTAACGAAGCAGCATTCCGTCAACTTGGCTGGGATACTTATGAGGGTAAGAAGATTCTTTCCCGATTCAACACGATGGAAGGCAATGAGCTGGAAGTGATTGGTGTGATTAAAAATTTCAATTATGAATCATTGAAAAGCAACATCCGGCCCATGATTATTATGTTGGGACCAGAACCAAACTTTGAAGCCGGTATACGCTTTGCATCCGATGATATTCAGAGGAATATCAAATTGGTTGAAGAAGTCTGGAAGAAATACGCGCCTCAGGCACCGCTTGAGTACAGCTTTCTCGATTCAAACTTCGCTGCAAAATATAAAGCAGAAGAACGCATGGGTCAGGTATTCATCATCTTCACCGGATTGGCTATTATCATTGCGTGTTTGGGGTTGCTCGGACTTGCCACCTATTCGGCAGAACAACGTGCGAAAGAAATCAGTATCCGTAAAGTGATGGGTGCAACAGTGAGTCAGGTGGTGTTTTTGTTAAGTAAAGATTTCGCCAAACTCATTATTGTGGCTTTCGTACTGGCCATACCTTTAACATGGTACCTGCTTGAGCGTTATTGGCTTGAGGGTTTCGCATATCGCATTCATTTTAATCCATGGATTATTGCTACCGCTGGTTTGGTGGCCCTTGTTGTTGCTTTGTTTACCATAAGCATACAAGCTTTCCGCGCAGCTATGGGTAATCCGGTGGATTCATTGAGGGGTGAGTAAAACCTCACCCCTTCCCCTCTCCTAACAGGAAATGGAGAGGGATCCGAGCACATTCAATATATTTTTCTGAGTATCCGTAAAGAGTCCTAAACTATTAAGTAGACGTCATTGCGAGGGAGGTACGACCGAAGCAATCTCGTTTTCTACGTTGAAATTGGGATTGCTTCTCCGCCTGTGGCGGATCGTAATGACGCCAATTTTAGGATTGGAAGCGGATACTCACAATATTTTTATGGAATCGTGACCCCTGTTGCATCATAGGCATTGTAAACAAAAACCAATGCATATGAAAACGCTTAAATTCATTCCAATTGTAGTAGGGGCAGCTACGCTGGCATTCTCGCTGGTGGCCTTTACTTTAAAAGTAGAAAAGCCCGAAAAACCGTTGCGGGAAATCCCGAAAGGCTGTGTCTTTCTAACCGTTATGGGTGAAGAAAGATCGGACTCCAGCTTTATGTATAAAACTCCCGATGGTGTTACTACATCGGTAAATCGTGGGTTAACCTGGTTGGCGAAAGCGCAAAACAACAATGGTGGATGGGGAGCCGGTAGTCACAGTCGTCAGCATATTATGGATCCTCATGCAGTACAAACTGATCCGGCCACTACCAGCATGGTGGCGATGGCCATTTTACGAAGCGGCAGTACACTTACCAAAGGCGAATACACTGCACAGTTAAATAAAGCTCTTGAATATATCCTTCGCGCGGTGGAGCAATCACCGGCAGCCACATACAACATTACTGAACTTACAGGCACACAAATTCAAACCAAACTCGGTGCGAACATTGACGTGGTGCTGGCTTCACAGTTTCTGTCAAACGTGATAGAACATACGCAACACGACAAGGCACTGCAGGCACGTGTAAAGAAAAACCTGAACACCTGCGTTGCTAAAATACAGCGGGCACAGGATCGTGATGGAAGTATGACCGGTGATGGATGGGCGGGTGTATTGCAGTCATCGTTTGCTACCACAGCATTGGAAGCGGCTCAGGCTAATGGCGCCAATGTTGATGAAGATGGGTTGCGTAAATCGAGGGAGTTCCAAAAAAATAATTATGATGCTAAAACCGGTGAATCCAAAACTGATCGGGGTGCTGGTATAGTACTGTATTCGGTATCTGGCTCAACCCGTGCCAGTGCCAAGGAAGCCCGCAGGGTACAGGAAGAAATGGAGAGAGCCAAGGGCAGTGGCCGATTGGCTCAAAGTGCAGCACCTTCTGCTGAAAATTTAGAAAAGATTGGTTTCTCCAAAGATGAGGCCATTCGCTATGCAACAGCGTATGAAGTGTACGAATCTGCCAAACAAACTGCTCAACGCGATGATGTGCTGGATGGCTTTGGCAACAATGGCGGTGAAGAATTTATGAGCTATTTGCAAACCGGTGAGGGCATGATCATCGGTAAAGATCAAAGCTGGAAAAGCTGGTACGACAACATGAGTGGCCGTTTGGTGAAAATCCAGAACAACGATGGTAGCTGGAACGGACACCACTGCATCACCAGCCCTGTATTTTGCACGGCAACCTGTTTATTAATTCTGGCCGTGAACAATGATGTTGAAAGATTAGTTAAGATGGGTAAGGAGAATTAAACTCGATTCTGTTGTGGGTGAAAGGGCGGGAAACCGCCCTTTTTTATTTTAGGATCTACCGGCAATTTATTCAATCCGCTGGCAAAGTGATGAGTTCCGTCATAGCACCTATAAATCTCCTTCCCGTATCCATGAACTGAAACCGGTGTTCCATCAATTTACCTGTTTGCTGATGGATAGCTTACCCTTTCTTGGCAGCACAATCAAAACACAAACAACATGAAACACATGAAACTGATCTCGGGCCTGGTGGCTGCATTGATTTTCTTTTCAAGCTGCGAAGAGCAGGTTGACACAGGATTAACCGATGAAGCAGCTGAAAGAAGAACGCTTGATAAAATCCAAAAAAACCAGGGCATTAGTCTTGGCTTGTTCAATGTATTGGGTAACCGGATTGGCACGGATTCGCTGAAACGTCTGGTTGCCGCAACTAAAAGTAACGGGGAATTTATTGACCTGATGGCGGAGCAAACAGCCGGCTATTTCAAGGATGTGGTGGACATGAATAAGAGTGATTTTCTCATACCTGCAGTACCCATGCCTTTTATGGGTGAGGCGGAAATCACCTTGAAGCTAATTATGGCTGAGGAAGAAAAAGCGGGAGCAGCGCCTTATAATCCGGTGCAGGCATACGGTGACCTGGTGTTAAAGCGAATAAAGGAACAGGCAGCAAGTAACCCTCATAAAGAATGGATCCTTGTTGAATCGCTACAAGAACCCGGTACATCACCGCGGCATATACCAACCGAAAGCATGTCACTCAATTTTGCGAAAATGGAATTTCTGGCTACAGTACCCCACATGATTATAGTTGATAGTAATGACCAATCAGACGAAGAAGTTCTTGAGACGCTTAATGATCTGATGATAAGTAATGGCATACCACCCATAGCCATTGCATTGTTGCTACCTGCTGTTCAAAAAGTGAAAGAAGCGGCAGCAACAACAAATAGTGAGCCTTTTGATAAAGGTCTGCTCACATGGATTAATGATACTGTTGATCCTGCAATTGCTGGTACCCTGGACAGAGATATCATCAGAAGAATTCAGGCTACAGCATACCTTGCGGGCCTTCATGCGTTGACTTTGCCGAATTACGAAAATAAGAATCAGGATCTCGCCTCCCTTAGTATTCTGCATGCCCGTTTCCGTGGCGGAGTGATCTGCGCAACAGGTGACATTAAAGGCAAAGGCATTTAATATATTCATTGTTGGCTCAATCATACTTGTTTAGGTAGTGCTTGCAGCAGCGGGATTTGTACCCGCTGCTTTTTTTCCTGATCTTCAATACATCGTTATGACTGTAATGCAGTTAAAAAGTAAAAAAGCCAAATCGAAACGACACCTGTCCCTTGACGAGGTGGAGGAAATACTCATTTATTTCGCTACCTCCATTCTGGAAAAGAATAGCGAAGAAGCGGTTTTTTGGGATATGGCCAAGAATGTAATTGCCCGGCTAGGGTTTGTAGACTGTGTTATCTATACCATAAATACCCGTACACGCAGACTCGTTCAACAAGCCGCACATGGCCCGAAAAACCCAGAACAAAAAAAAATATTGAAGCCCCTGCAAATCCCTTTGGGTGCAGGCATTACCGGTTTTGTGGCTACAACCGGTATAGCCGAGCGGATTAGTGATACCCTGCTTGATCCCCGTTATATCGTTGACGATGAACAACGCAGATCGGAGTTGACCGTTCCAATTCTGGTTAATAATAAGGTAGTTGGGGTCATTGATTGCGAACACCCAAGGAAAAATTACTTCACCGAACAACACCTGCGCATTGTAAACGCCATAGCCTCCATTTGTGCTGTAAAGTTGAAACAGCTTGAATCACAAAAGGCAGTAAAGCGAAAAGAGTCTAAACTTTTGCAGGCGCAACAACAAATGGCTGAACTTAAGGTGCAAGCGATACGGGCTCAAATGAATCCCCATTTTGTCTTCAATGCATTGAATGCCGTTCAACACTTTATCACCAGTAACGACAAGCGGAACGCTCTACGATTTCTTTCAGCATTCAGCAAGTTGGTACGTCTTTACCTGAAAAATCTCGAAAAAGAAACCATCGACCTCTTTCAGGAAATTGATATTGTGGAACAATATCTTAAACTACAAAAGCTTCGGTATGAAGGAATATTTGAATATGATATTCAACTACCCGAAACCGTAAATGAGATTCATGTACCAGCACTAATCATTCAATTGATGATGGAAGAGGCGGTGGAAAACCTGGCCAAAAACCGGCTGGCCGGAAAATTATCCATTCACATTGCTGTACCTGATGATAAACGCGTAGCCGTTACAGTAGACATCGGCATCAGGCAATCGGGAAGAATTTTGTCTAAACTGGAAACACGCTATGTAAACGAAGTGACAAATTGGTCAAATCATATAAAGCTTTTAAAGCAAATCAGAAATTACTCAATTACAACAACCAAAGAAGTTCTACAACAAAAAGGAATCACACATTATGTCACAAACGTAGTCTTGCCGAATCTGCAATGAATTAATATTTCGCATGAAAAAAACGGTTATCCAGTCCTGCTTTTTATTGGTTTCCATGATTCAGGCTGTTGCGCAGACAGCTGAATTGGATAGCCTGATTAAAAACCTGGATAACCATAAAACTATTGATTCGGTGCGCGCACAACTGCTGCTCGACATTGCCGTCAAACTCAGACGAATAAATCCAAAAGAAGCTATCACGTATTACGATAGTGCTTATCGTATTGCCGGAAATTCAGCCACACCTTTAATTCAAACACGTGCCAATAACGGCATAGCCATTTGCTATGGCATGATGGGCGACTATCCTTCCGCAATAGAATATTTTCACCGCACACTTTCATTAAGCAAACAAGTCAACGATTTTGTTCGGCTAGCTGATGGTTACAATGGCTTGGGAATTGTGTACAAGCGATTGGGCGATTATCCGCAGAGTTTAGTGTACTATACACAAGCTCTGGCCTTGTATGATTCTATTCAGGATCAGATGGGGCTTGCCGCTGCACATGAAAATGTTGGTGTGTTATACGACCTGATGAAAGAACCCGGCAAAGCCATGGAATACTACCAAAGTGCAATTGCCATTTACGAAAAAGAGAATAAACCCATACAAATACTAACCGCCAAATCAAACATAGGCGTGTTGTATGTAGGTGAGAAGCGATATGATGAAGCCTTGAAAATTTTTCAGGATAATTTAAGAGTTTATGATTCGTTACAACGTCCGGCAAATGCCATTGTCGCTGCAACAGACATTGCCCATGTGTATATCCTGCAGGGTAAACTTGTCGAAGCAAATGAAATCCTACTGAAATATCTTGATCAAGCCAGGGAATTATCCATGAAGCAGGAAGAGGCCGACATTTACCAAAACTTGTTTGAAGTTGCCGTGGCCATGCAACAATATGATCAGGCTTTGCATTATGCGCGTAATTACCTGCAGATGGCCAAGGTATTAGATGCCAAAAAGTTTTACTCAACCGCATATTCATTGCTGTCGCGGGTTTATGAGAAACGTGGAGAATGGAATAAAGCATTAGAGGCCTATAAGGAACACAAGGCCTGGAGCGATAGCGTATTCAATGAAGACAATGCACGCGCATTTAAGGCCCAGGAAGTAAAGGTTGAGGTACTGGAGAAAAATAAGCAGTTGGCTGAACAAACCCTGCGGCTTGAATTTTTGCAAGAACAGGTCCAGCAGGAAATCCGCCAGAAGTGGTTACTGGCCATTGTCTCTGTGCTCTTGTTGGCTTCGGGTATATTGGCTTATCAAAAATTTACTGAGCGCAGACGAATGAATAATGTGCTTACCGCAAAGAACCAGCAAATTCTGAAGCAGAAGGCACACATCGAAGAAATGAATTATCAGCTTGAAAACAGAATGTTACGTGCACAAATCAATCCGCACTTCATTTTTAATAGCTTAAGTTCCATTCAACATTTTATAACCGCTGATGACAAACCAGCTGCATTGAAGTACCTCACCAAATTCTCGCACCTGTTGCGGCAGGTGCTGGAGAGCTCCATTACCGGAAATGTATTACTTAAGGAAGAGTTAAAATTGCTGACCATGTACTTGGAGTTGGAAGCTCTTCGGTTTGATAATGGTTTCACTTTTTCCATTGATGTGGACGAAAAAATCAACGCGGATGAAGTAGAGATACCTACCATGATTTTGCAACCGCTTATTGAAAATGCTATACTCCATGGGCTCATGCCTAAACCCAATAATCGTAATTTACGAATAGCGTTTAAAGCAGATGACACCAACTTGGAGATAACGATTGAAGACAATGGCATTGGCCGGACAGCAGCAGCTGAGAAGCAAAAAGGAAGACAAAAGGAAAGTCCCTCGCGGGGAATTTCAGTAACAGAGCAACGGCTTGCTTCACTGCGGGCCAAGCATGGGTGGCAAACTGATTTACACTATCGTGATTTAATTGATGCTTTCGGAAAGCCTGCAGGTACATGTGTTGTGTTACGACTTCCAATTTTAGAATCTGTTTAAACTAATATGAGAGCTGTTATTGTAGAAGATGAAATGCACAGCCGTGAAACGCTGAAAAACCTGATAGGAGAATTCTGTCCGGAAGTTTCTGTGGTAGGCATGGCAGGTTCGGTAGACGAAGCCATCCAGGTTATTCAGGCTACCAACCCAACTATTCTTTTTTTGGATATTGAATTACAAACAGGTACCGGGTTCGATGTTTTGTCGCGATTACCAGACATGGCACTTGATGTCATCTTTACAACAGCTTACGAACACTATGCCATTCGCGCCATCAAGTTCAGCTCTCTGGATTACCTGCTAAAACCAATTGATGTTGAAGAATTGCAATTGGCTATAAGCAAGGCACGCACAAGACAAAATGCCAACAATCAAAAACAACAGCTGGATACACTTTTGGCAAATATCACTGGTCAGCATATGAAAAAAATTTGCCTGGCTACAGCCGACCGGCTTGAGTTTGTTAAGGTAGATGAAATTACGTTGTGTGAAGCCAACGGATCGTATACCACTATTTATCTTAAAGACAGCCGGAAGATTATGGTTAGCCGGAATTTGAAGGAATACGAGAATCTGTTGATCGATGAGCATTTTATGCGTGTCCATAATAGTTACCTGGTCAATCTTAGAGAAGTTAAACAATATGTAAAATCTGAAGGAGGCTATCTGTTAATGAATGACAACAAGCAGGTAAGTATTTCACCCAAAAAGCGCGATGAATTTTTGGCACGAATAAGTTTGTGAAATCCGGGCTTAGTAGAAGCGATCTTAAAATGTTAGCGTCATAGCGATCCGCCACAGGCGGAGAAGCAATCTCGACCTAACTCCCACCCTAATTTCTGGCCGACAATCATCACGTGCATTTCGTAAAGTCACAGGGCATATTCGTCAATTCACCGGTAATGGAGTGTAGTCCGCAACCTAAGTTTGAGCCATAAATCAAACAAAACCATGAAAAATTCACACTTGATCGTTTCGATGTTTACCGGCTTATTGCTGGCTGCCTGCTCACCGGGCAGCGAAAATGAAATGCAACCAAAACCTTTTGTAAACCTGGACAAAGCAGACGTTTACAAGGGAACACAAAGCCCCGGTGATGTATGGACCTGGGCATTGGATAAAGAACAAGGCCACATGACTGCAACATGGGATTATGGAACCTTTGATGACATGAGTGATGATATCACCGTTCAAGGAACTTTCGAAACCTTGCCATCAGGGTTTTTAAAAGTAAAAATTACCAAAACAGAACCGGTTAGCCAGGAAATTCCGACTGATGGAACTGCGTGGTTTTATGCTTTGGAGATTCCTGACATGGCCATGATTGTTAAACCGGAAGGCAGTATTAAGGGTGACGTAATTGCATTGGTAGCACAAGGAGAATGCGCAAGCATTCCGGGCACGTATAATTATATCATCTCAGCACCTGGTGATAGATCAGAATACAATCCTGTTACCAGCGAAGCATTTGGTTACCTGGAGATAAGTAATAGTGGAGCAGGTTTTTCACTAGCCGGCTATAAGTTTAGTCTCGACTGTATTAATGGCGGTAACTGTACCTCCACAGGTCCTATCAATGGAATACCAACAGCAAAATGCGTTGGCGGTGGTGAAGTTGTGATCAGCAATGAAGGTAACACGGTTGCCGAAGGACAATTTACCAATGGTGGTGTTATGATGATGGACTTTGGCTATGGCAATGGTGGTGTGTTTGCCTTGAAAGCCAGTGCATCAGCAACCAAAGCATCGTTACTGAATAATACTTATGCTGGTGTTGCCTACATGCCAAAAAACAACAATGACCAAACGGTACCCGTACAGCTTTCATTTTTTGAAAATGATCTGGGTAATATGATCGGAACGGGCTATCCGTTTAGCGATATTGAAAAGGCTATCGTTTCAAACGATGAAGGTGCCATCGTTTTGGTAGATGATGTAATTAACGGAAGAGTTTTGGGCTCCATGAATTTTGATGAATTCGGTGATGTATCGCCCATGGCTGCTGCATTACTGGTTAATGGTAACAAGCAAATACTAATACTCTCCAGTTACGATGAGAAAAGCTTCGCTCCGTTCATATTGATTTTAGCAAAACAGAATTAATTTTCAATTGATTTACCTGAAAGCTGAGCTTGTGGATCTACAAGCTCAGCTTTCCTTTTTGTTACGATCTCAAATAGTCCAGTTTCGAACATTGCCCGCACGATTCTGTACACCTTAAAAAAACTTATGAAGCATTTGAATCCAAATCCTTTGGTTTTGAGCGTGAATTCACCACTATTAATCTCCTGATGCAACGTTTATAATCTTTCACAGTCTTTGCAGGTAACTGCTGAACTTAATAGAAGGTCTTTTACATAACCCTTGTTACCTATGCTCCTTAATTACCTGAAAGTTGCCCTGCGTTCCATCTTTCGCAACAAGCTCACCTCCTTCATCAATATTGCCGGTCTTGCACTGGCGCTTACCAGCGCCTTGCTCATTACCTTTTACGTAGTGGATGAATTGAGCTACGACCGTCATCACCGGGCTGCCGATCGACTGTATCGGGTAACACGTTATTTCTACGATCAGGATGGAAACGCCAGCTTAAAGTTGGCCAACGTGGCCCCGCCTATCGGTATGCTCATGCGCAATGATTTTCCGGAAATAGAAAAACTATGTCGCATGCTCCCCCTGAACACAACCGTAACGTTGCCGGAAGAAGGTGTGGAGAATAAATCATTTAGAGAACGGAACATTTTTATAAGCGAGCCGGAAATATTCGAATTGTTTGAGATAGAGTTGACAGAAGGAAATAAAGCCACCGCACTGGAAAAACCCTTTACCATTTTATTGTCTGAACCTGCGGCTGAAAAATATTTCGGCACTACACAAATACAAGGAAAAACCCTGCAGGTATTCGGTAATCCCGTGCAGGTAACCGGGGTGTTCAAACCCTTCCGCGCGCAATCCCATTTTCATCCCGACTTTCTCATTTCGTTCAGCACCCTGAATGATTCAACTATTTATGGAAGACGGGGGCTCGAAACCAACTGGGGAAACAATTCTTTTGGTACCTACTTTTTACTGAAGGAAGGCGAACAGTCAAAAGCACTCGAAAGCAAACTTCCGGATTTTCTTGACAAGCATTTTGGCACTTTTGCACGCGCTAACTTTGGGGCAGCACCCGATTTTGTTGCCTCAAAAGTCACCAGTCTTCAACTTCAAAAAGTTTCTGATATACATTTACATTCTCACCTGGATGATGAACTTGAACCTCCCGGTAACATCAACACCGTATACCTGATGGGAACCATCGGGTTGTTCATCATTCTCATCGCCTCTTTCAATTTTATAAATCTAAGCACCGCACAAGCAACCAAACGTTCCAAAGAAGTAGGCATTCGAAAGGTTGCAGGTGCTTTCAAAACCCAATTGATGGGACAGTACCTGAGTGAGTCTGTTTTAATTGCCCTGTTTTCATGTCTGCTTGCCCTTGGCGCAGGGTATAGTGGGTTAGAATGGCTCAATAGTTTTACCGGAAAATCCATTAATTACTTTGGCCAGCCACTTATTATTATCCTGTTGTTGGTCGGATCAGTAACGGTGGGGTTACTGGCCGGGCTTTATCCAGCGGTTATCATATCCGGGTTTAAACCGGCCGTCATCTTAAAAGGAAAACAAACCGGTGGTAAACCAATTCTCCGCAAGGCGCTGGTAGTGGTGCAGTTTGCGATCTCAATTGTGTTGATTATTGCAACTGGAATAATTTTTAGTCAGCTTCAATACCTGAATAAAAAGGATCTTGGGTATGCCAAGGATCAGGTTGTCACGCTTCCTTACTACAGTCAGCTAAACGATAATTATGATGCATTTTACAACGCCTTAACCGGACACTCGGCTATAAAAAATTCAGGGCGCTCCTCTCGTATTCCAACCGGCAGGTTACTCGATTCCATGGGCGCACAAATGCGCAAAGGTGATTCACTTCAAAGTGTAGGATCGCGAATTGCCTATATACGCATTGATCATACATTTTTCGATACCTACAATATTCCATTTGTCGCAGGAAGAAACTTTTCTAAAGAAGTGCGCACCGATGATTCGCTCGGTTACGTATTGAATGAAGCAGCCCTGGTGGCTATGGGTATCAATGATCCTGTCTCGTTAATCGATCAGGAATTTTCATACGGTGGTGTAAACGGAAAAGTGATTGGTGTTGTGAAAGATTTCCATTTTGAATCCCTGCACCAGGTTATCAACCCGATGATTTTTCTGATTCAACGACCAGCGTACAACAATCTTTCCATTCAGGTAGCCGGTAATAATTTTCAGGAAGGGTTAAACCACATTGAAAAAGTGTGGCGAGAATTTTTACCCGACCGTTTATTCGAATATACGTTTATGAACGAACGGTACAACAACCTCTATCAAAATGAAATGAAGCAAAGTCAGTTATTCACAGGATTTTCTTTACTGGCCATTTTTATTGCATGCCTTGGATTGTTCGGGTTGGCTACCTTTAATACCCTGCAACGGGTAAAAGAAATTGGTATCCGAAAAGTACTTGGTGCCTCTGTTCCCAGTATACTTACACTGCTCACGCGTGAAATTATTATACTGGTTATTGTTGCCAACGCTATTGCCTGGCCGGTTGCGTGGTACTTCATGGAGAAATGGCTTGATGGTTTTGCCTACCACATTAACATGAATGTATTGCTTTACCTTATGGCCGCGGGAGCAGCCATACTGATCGCCATCCTTACGGTTAGTTCGCAAACACTGAAAGCGGCTATGACCAACCCGGCTAATACACTGCGGTATGAATAGTTACCGATAACTACTTTTTTACATACTTCCAGTTACGCGATTTACCCTCGGCAAGCCACTCCAGTGTGGTGGCAAGACGCTTTTCACGAGTGGCTTCGGTTTTGGCTTCTGTTACCCACTCAAGGTATTCGCGTTTGTGTGATGGACTGAAGTTTTGGAAAGTGATCAGCGCCTTCTTTTTCTTTTTTAAGGCATCCATGAACCATGCGGGAGTCTTAATCGCTTTACTAACAGTCCTTTTCGGTGCAGCCTTAACACCATCGTCATTCAGTTTTTTAGCTTGCTTCAGAAAATCAATAATAACTTTATCAGGTGGAAGATCTTTTAAACTGGTTACCCTGCCAAAATTCCCCATAGCCTCACCCCCTGCTGCTTTATTTAATCCTAAATAGTTTTTCGGATCGCGGATTAATTTGGCTTTCCAGAAACCAAATGCACAATGCTGCTTGAAAGAAGCAAAGCTGAAATATTGACCCTTGTAATCAAAAGAAGGCATACCCCATTTTATTGTCTCTGTAACTTCCGGGCAGGCCTTGTGCACCAACGCACGAACATGATTCAAAATCGGTTGAGCAAAAGGTTGAGCCTTTATTATATAAGCATCGATGCGTTTATCTGTTTTTGTCATGGGTTTACGGGATAATCTTTACATATTGTCTCGATAAAAAGGCTGCATGCAAAACAAGGCTAATTTACACACTGCGAAATTATTACAAATTGAGATGGACCGGATTCGCTATCCAAAAGTCAGAAAATTTTTGGCCGACTACCAATTGTCGAAGCCACAGGATTTTGCGAAGCTAAACGCCATGTGTTACGACCCAGAGGGCCTGGATTACCATAGCCACCTGAAGACTTATACTTTTCAGCACCCCATTAACAAAGTATGGAATGCCTACAAAACCATTCGCCCCGACCAGGTATGGCGTGGCGCCATGGTAAGGTTTGGAATGCAGTATGCCCGCCACGATCACAGCATCACCTATGCCGATGATTCCCGGTATGAAGGACTTCAGGCAGGACAACTCATTATTCTAAACCTGCGCTTGCTGAACGGTATAATTAACCTGGCCGTTGGGCATGAGGTTATGCATGTTTGTGACGAAACTAAAGCCATTCGCATCAGCTACCTGGAAAACTCCGCTTCACAAGGTTCACAATTTATTACATTGGCCTCAGCTGCTGATGGTGGCACACAGGTAACCCATAAAACCTTGTACAAAAGCGGCTCCTGGTTTCGAGACCGGGTACTTTACCCTGGCCTGCATACAAAGGCCATTGGTGAATTCCATGGAAATGTTAGAAAAATGTTGGAGGATAATGTTTTGGCCTGACAAGGCCTGCGGCAGCTATAAGATAAATATGTGCAATAGATAAACACAGCTGTTGGCTGCAATAGGGTCGGGACAAATTGTGTTTCAAACAAAACGGCTGACAACTCACTAACAAAAATTCACCACGTGGACAAGTTAGCGGCTCGGTGACAACTTGGACTTTGAAAAAATAAACGTGGGACAGGTTAAAAAATAATACAGCCGACCCTTCGCATTTTAAAAAGATTGTGCTCCGAATTGCCCCTTGCATTTTGGCACATGCCATTGCCGCAAATCCTTCCCGCAAACCAAAGCAATGTCAAGAGCCAAATCCACCGCACAAGGGAGGTGTAAACCGACAAATCCAAGCAAATTTTGCGTATTTTGACAAACAATAATTTTTAGCATATAAAAGTGAAAAACGAAAAACTGACAAGGAAAGAAATCATTGACAACCGCTTAAAACAAGCTGGATGGAATGTGACTGACCGAACTCAGGTGATTGAGGAATTTGATATTCACTTGACAGTTGTTGAAGAACCGACAACTCCATACGCTGGACACCAATACAGCGACTATGTGTTATTAGGCAAGGACGGAAAACCACTTGCCGTTGTGGAAGCCAAAAAGACTTCAGTGGACGCTGAACTCGGACGAGAACAAGCCAAACAATATTGCTACAACATTAAACAAACACAAGGCGTTGACTTGCCTTTCTGCTTTTACACCAACGGACACGACATTTACTTTTGGGACTTAGACAATTACCCACCAAAGAAAGTATATGGCTTTCCGACACGGGACGACCTTGAACGTTACGCATACATTCGAAAAGCAAGAAAGTCGCTAGTGGGTGATATGATTAACACCAAAATTGCAGGAAGACCCTACCAAATTCAGTCTATCCGTGCAGTAATGGAAGCTGTTGAAAAACGGAAACGCAAATTTTTGTTGGTAATGGCGACTGGCACCGGCAAGACAAGAACCTGCATTGCCCTGGTGGACGCATTAATGAGAGCAGGTTGGGCAGAAAGGGTTTTATTTCTTGTTGACAGAATTGCACTTCGTGACCAAACACTGGAAGCATTCAAAGAACATTTGCCTAACGAACCACGCTGGCCAAAACAAGGGGAAAAAGAAATTGCAACTGACAGACGAATATATGTTTCAACTTATCCGACCATGTTGAACATCATTCGCAATGAGGAGAAAAGTTTGAGTCCGCATTTCTTTGACTTAATTGTCGTGGACGAAAGCCACCGAAGTATTTACAACACCTATCAGGAAATTCTTGATTACTTTAATACCATTACGCTTGGCTTGACCGCCACGCCAACGGATGTAATTGACCACAATACGTTTCAATTGTTTGAATGTGAAGATGGAGTTCCAACTTTTGCCTATTCCTACGAGGACGCAGTAAATCACATTCCACCATTCCTGAGCAATTTTCAGGTAATGAAAATCAAAACCAAGTTTCAGGATGAAGGGATAAACAAGCGGACTATCTCACTTGAAGACCAACAAAAATTGATGTTGGAAGGAAAAGAAATCGAGGAAATTAATTTCGAAGGAACAGAGATTGAAAAAAAGGTAATTAACCGAGGAACGAATGCCTTGATTGTCCGTGAATTCATGGAAGAAAGCATCAAAGATGCAAACGGAGTATTGCCAGGCAAAACAATTTTCTTTTGTATCAGCAAAGCCCATGCAAGACGAGTAGAAGAAATCTTCGATTCGCTTTTTCCCGAATACAAAGGTGAATTAGCCAAAGTTTTGGTAAGCGAAGACCCAAGAGTTTACGGAAAAGGTGGTTTGCTCGACCAGTTTGTTCATAATGACATGCCACGAATTGCCATTAGTGTGGATATGCTCGACACAGGAATTGATGTTCGTGAATTGGTAAATTTGGTTTTTGCAAAGCCTGTTTATAGCTACACCAAATTTTGGCAGATGATAGGTAGAGGAACTCGTTTACTCGAACCTGAAAAAATAAAACCTTGGTGCACACAAAAAGATAATTTCCTGATTCTTGATTGTTGGGACAACTTTGAATATTTCAAACTCAATCCGAGAGGCAAAGAACTGAAAGGACAAATTCCTTTGCCTGTTCGTTTGTTTGGTGTGCGTTTGGAAAAAATTAGAACCTGCCTGCCGGGAGGCAGGGCCCAAACACAAAGCAATGCTGAAATTGTAAACAAAGAAGTTCAGAAAATCAGAAAGCAAGTTGAATCGCTTCCGAAAAACTCGGTGGTGATTATGGAAGCCAAACACGAACTGCAACGCTTAGAAGATGAAAACTTCTGGAGCAATCTGACTGCTGACAAAATGGAATTTCTGGAAGCTGTTGTAAAACCATTGCTTCGCACGGTTTCAGATGTTGATTTTAAAGCCATGCGATTTGAAAAAGACATCGTAGAAGTTTCATTGGCTCATTTGGCAGGTGAAACCGAAAAGTTTGAAACGCTGAAAGAAAGCATCATTGAAGAAATTGGCGAGCTGCCTTTGAGCATCAACATTGTGGCAAGAGAGCAGGAATTGATTCGTCAGGCACAAAGCAATCATTATTGGGCAACCATCAATGAAGACAAGTTTGAAGAACTGATTCAGAAACTTTCTCCCTTGATGAAATTCCGTGAAGCGGTAATTCCTTTAGCTCCTGCAAAATTCAATTTGAAAGACATTGTTGCCGAAAAGGAATTTGTAGAGTTTGGGCCGCAACACGAAGCATTGAGTGTGGCCAAATACCGTGAATTGGTTGAAAAGAAAATAAATGAATTGGTTTCAAGCAGTCCGATTTTACAAAAACTAAAACAAGGGCAAGAAATCACCACGGATGAAGCAGAACAATTAGCCGAAGAACTGCACAACGAGCATCCGCATATTACCATTGATTTGCTTCGCAAGGTTTACAACCACCGCAAAGCAGCATTGGTGCAATTCATCAAACACATTTTAGGAATAGAACAATTAGAAACCTTTGCCGAAACAGTTACCAAAGCATTTGATGATTTTGTTTCCAAACACAGTTACCTCACTAGCCGACAACTCCAATTTCTTGATTTACTCAAGAATTTTGTTTTGGAAAAAGGAGATGTGAGCAAACGCAACCTGATTGAATCTCCTTTTACCATGCTTCACCCCGAAGGCATCAGAGGAATTTTCAATCAAAAAGAGATTGACGAAATTTTAAGTTTAACCGAACAAGTATTAGCAGCATGAGCAAACAAACCGATATCAAAATCTTTGAAGACAGAAAGGTGCGTTCCGTTTGGGACAATGAAAAAGAGAAATGGTTTATCTCCATTATTGATGTAATTGCCGTATTGACTGAAAGCGTTGACCCCAATGCTTATTGGAGAAAGTTAAAACAACGACTTAAAGAGGAAGGAAATGAAACCGTGACGAATTGTCACGGGTTGAAAATGCCTGCTCCTGATGGTAAAATGCGACTAACAGATGTAGCCGATACCGAACAACTCTTCCGCCTGATACAATCCATACCATCTCCCAAAGCAGAACCCTTTAAAATGTGGCTGGCTCAAGTCGCATCTGAAAGATTGGATGAAATGCAAGACCCTGAACTAAGCATTGACAGAGCATTAGAGCAATACATGAAATTGGGTTATTCTGAAAACTGGATAAACCAACGATTGAAAAGTATTGAAATAAGAAAGGAACTAACGGATGAGTGGAAAAAAAGAGGATTGAAAGAAGGCGTTCAGTTTGCAACGCTTACCGATATTATTACCAAAGCCTGGAGCGATAAAACCACCAAAGAATACAAAATTCTGAAGGGGCTGAAAAAGGAAAACCTGCGGGATAACATGACCAATACGGAACTCATTTTAAACATGCTTGCCGAAGCATCCACCAAAGACATCTCAGCCGCAACCAACCCCAAAGATTTTGAAGAAAGCAAGAAGGTGGCAAAGCAAGGTGGTAATGTAGCTAAGGTTGCACGCAAGGAGCTTGAAGCAAAAACAGGAAAAAAAGTAGTTACCTCCCTGAATGCCAAAACTGCTTTGCAATTGAATGAGGGTGACAAGAAAAACCGGAAAAAGAACAAATAAATGGCAGGAACATTTTCTCAAATATATATTCAGGTTGTTTTTGCAGTGCAAAACAGGGGGTGCATGATTCAATCATCATGGGAAGAAGAATTGTATAAATACATTTCGGGCATCGTGAGGAATAAAGAACAAAAAATGCTAGCCATTAACGGAATGCCCGACCACATTCATTTTTTTATTGGCATGAAACCATCGTGCTGTTTATCGGATTTAGTTAGAGAAATAAAGAAATCGTCAAACGATTTTATCAAAGAAAAGAGGTTTTCGAAATTCAAGTTTCAATGGCAGGAAGGTTATGGTGCATTTTCATACAGTCATTCTAGTTTGGATAATGTGATTAAGTATATCATGAATCAAAAAGAACATCATAAGAAGTTCACATTCAGAGAAGAGTATCTAGATTTTTTGAAGAAGTTTGAAATAGACTTTAAAGATGAATATTTATTCAAATGGATAGAAGAATAAAGAATCCGAAGGATTCAAATGTTTATAGAAATGGATTGTCCGATATTCATACGACCCCTTCGGGGTCGCATATCATTGTGGTTTCTGTTTTCTATAAACATCAAATCCCTTCGGGATTAATAAATACAAAACCGACCCAGAAAGGGTCAAATGTTTATAGAACCGACATTGCAGGTTTTCATACGACCCCTTCGGGGTCGAACAACATACCTATAATTAATTTCTATAAACCTGAAATCCCTTCGGGATTAAATACAAAACATCATGCTGCAAAATAATTCAACCCTAAAATCACTTATAGACAAGCTTTGGCAAAACTTCTGGGAAGGCGGCATTGCAAACCCTTTAACCGCCATTGAGCAGATTACCTACCTCATTTTTATGAAGCGTTTGGACGATCTGGAAGCCAAACGGGAACGTGATGCCGAATGGACAGGCGAAAAATATGTTTCCCGGTTTGCGGGTAAATTCAATATTCCGGGCAGTAACGAAAGTATTGATAAAAACGAATTGCGTTGGAGTGTTTTTAAACACAAGCCCGCAGACGAAATGTTGATGCATGTGCAAATGAAAGTGTTTCCGTTTTTAAAAGAACTGAACGGAGAGACTTCGCCTTTCACCAAACACATGGCAAACGCTGTGTTCATTATGCCAAAAGCCAGTTTGCTGGTTTCTGCTATCAACATTGTAGAAGAAATTTTTAAGGAAATTGAAAAGGATGCTACCGAAGGCGGACATGCTTTTCAAGACATACAAGGTGATGTGTATGAAATGCTGTTGAGTGAAATAGCCACAGCAGGAAAAAACGGACAGTTCCGCACACCAAGACACATTATTAAACTGATGGCTGAATTGGTGGCTCCGCAATTGGGGCAACGCATTGCCGACCCTGCCTGCGGAACAGGCGGTTTCTTGTTGGGGGCTTATCAATACATCCTTACCGATTTGGTGCGGAAGAAAGACCCTGCCAAGTTGCAAAAAGACGAAGACGGTTTTGAACGTGCTGCCATTAGTGCTGTGCTTACGCAGGAGATAAAAAGCATTTTGGATAAAAGCTTTGTAGGTTATGACATTGACACCACTATGGTGCGTTTGGGTTTGATGAACATGATGATGCATGGCATTGACGAACCCAAAATTGACTACAAAGACACGCTGAGCAAAAGCTACAACGAAGACAGCCAGTTCGACATCATTATGGCGAACCCACCATTTACAGGCAATATTGACAAAGGCGATATTAACGAAGGACTGAAACTGCCCACCACCAAAACTGAATTGCTTTTTGTAGAACGCATTTTTAACATGCTGAAAATGGGCGGAACGGCTGCCGTGATTGTGCCCAGCGGTGTAATACAAAACAGCGGTAAAGCATTTGAAGCGGTGCGAAAACTGATAATTGAAAAAGCCGAACTGAAAGCCGTGATTGCTGTGCCCAGCGGAGCCTTTAAACCCTATGCAGGGGTAAGCACCGCCATTTTGATTTTTACCAAAGGGGGCGAAACCAATAATGTTTGGTTTTACGACATGCAGGCAGACGGCTACACCTTAGACGACAAACGAAACAAAATTGCCGATAGCGACCTGCCCGATATTGTGCAACGCTACAAAGCAAGAGACGCCAAGAAAGACAGCGACAGAAAGCTGAAATACTTCATGGTGCCGAAAAAGGAAATTGTAGAAAACAATTACGACCTGAACCTGAGCACCTACAAAGAAGAAGTGTATGAGGAAGTGGTATATGAAAAGCCGAATGTGATATTCGGGAAATTGGAGAGCATTGAAGCCGATATACAAAAAGGATTGGCGGAATTAAAAGAATTGATGTGATGAAGGTTGAAAGATTAGGAAACGTATTTCCAGTAATAAGAAACGGTGCTAATATCAAGCAAGATAAAGTAACCGATGGCTATCCTATAACTCGTATAGAAACAATAGCTGACGGAACTATTGATTTAAGTAGGGTTGGATATGCTTCAATTCATGATGAAACTTTCTCAGACTTTTATTTGAAAGAGAACGACATTTTAATGTCTCACATAAATAGTGTTTCACACCTTGGAAAGGTTGCTTTGGTAAGTCGAATTAATGAAAAGGTGATACATGGTATGAACTTACTTTGTTTGAAAGCAGATGAAAGCAAAATCCATCCAACCTATTCATACTACTTTTTAAAAAGCCCAATATTCAGAAGTAAAATAAAGAGAATAACAAAGAAGTCAGTCAATCAGGCGAGCTTCAATATTTCTAATTTAAAGGATATTGAATTTCCACTCCCCCCACTTCCCGACCAAATCCACATCGCCAACCTCTTAAGCAAAGCCGAAAACCTGATAGCCCAACGCAAAGAAAGCATCCGCCTGCTGGATGAATTTTTGAAAAGCACGTTTTTGGAGATGTTTGGAGACCCTGTGAGGAATGAGAAGGGATTTGACCCAATAACACTTGGTGATTTATTTAAAGTATCAAGCGGTGATGGACTAACTTCCGATAATATGAATCCATCTGGCAACCACAATGTTTATGGAGGTAATGGAGTAAATGGAAAACATGATAAATACATGTTTGATGAACCACAAATTGTAATTGGACGAGTCGGTTTTTACTGTGGGGCAGTTCATTTAACAGAGCCAAAGTCATGGGTTACAGATAATGCACTATACATTAAGGAACTATACAAAGCTTCAAATATTCAATACCTAAAGCACTTTCTAACATTATTAAATTTAAATCGTTTCGCAGGTCAAGCGGCACAACCGCTCATATCAGGAAATAGGCTTTACCCAATTAAAACATTCTATGCACCAATTGACCTTCAAAATCAATTTGCAGAAATCGTAGAAAAAACAGAAGCCCTCAAAACCCAATACCAGCAAAGCTTGCAGGAGTTAGAGAATTTATATGGCAGTTTAAGCCAAAAGGCGTTTAGGGGTGAATTGAGTGTAAAACAATTAGCAAAAGCATAGTTAATGAAAGACAAACTGAAATTTTTAAAGCTCATTGTTCATTCTGAAACTCCTCCCGAATGCGGCATTACAGGTTTATGCGGTGGTTACGAGTTGAAAGAATGGAGATATAATCAGTTTGCCGATTGGTTATTTGATGAACATTTACTTGACTTTGCATTGAAATATTCAGAGTTTAAAATGGTTGATGGCAAATCTGCACCAAAAAAGTTGAGAGAAGCTGCTAAAATCATTTTTCAAACTGATAATATTAAGCGAGGTGAGTTTGGCGAATTATTGCTTCATGGTATTCTAAAAGAAGCATATGACACCATTCCAGCCATTAGTAAAATTTACTTCAAGGATGGTCCGAATGAAACCGTAAAAGGATTTGATGCGGTTCATGTTATTGCGGATGATGAAGGTCTTGAATTATGGTTAGGTGAAGTTAAATTTTACAATGATTTTTACCGTGCTGTTTATGATGTTGTTCCCGAAATAGAAGCCCATTTCGAGAAAATTTATCTTAGAAATGAGTTCGCAGCAATTACCAACAAAATTGATAAGTCCTTTCCGCATTACGATAAGTTGGTAAAACTACTTGACCCAAATACTTCATTAGATGATGTGTTCAAAGCCATTTGTGTTCCCGTTTTGCTTACTTATGATTCGCCTTTAGTTGCAAAGCATAGAGAATTTAATGAGGCTTATGTAAATGAAATATTGCCTGAAATAGAAGCTAATCACAAAGCATTTTTAGCAAAAGTGAAATGTCCAGTCAAAATTCATTTGTTCTTATGTCCTCTGGAAGATAAGGCAAAACTATCTAAAACACTCTTAGATAAATTGGCAGCATGGCAGAAAATCTAAACTTACTTGAAATCAACAATTTGTTGAGGCAAAATGCTATCAATCCACAGAATGCATTTTCTGTGATAAAATCAATTGCCAACAATCTTAATCAAAAGAATGAAGTCTATTTACAGGAAGTCATTCTTCGAGTTATTGAACAGCGTGAAATGTTTGGAAACTACCAATCTATCATAAATGATTTTGCCAGAGAAATTGGACTCTTTCCATATCTTGACCCTGAAGAATTAAATCTTGCTGATAAAATTGCGTATGAATTTCACCGACCTGATGGAGTTGAACAGGACAATATCGTTTTTCATAGAGCACAAGCAAGGGTATATTTTGAATTGCTTGATGGTAAAAATGTAATTCTTAGTGCTCCAACGAGTTTTGGTAAAAGTCTTGTGATTGATACAATTATTGCAACGGAACGATTCAAAAACATTGCAATAGTATTACCGACCATTGCTTTGATTGATGAAACAAGAAAAAGACTTTCACGATTTAGAGACCGTTACAAAATCATTACTCACTCAACTCAATCGGTAAGCGATAGAAATATTTTCGTCCTAACTCAAGAACGAGTTATGGAAATTGTAAACGAAGTTGATATTGACTTTTTTGTCATTGATGAGTTTTATAAAATTCAACCCACCCCACAAGACCAAGAAAGAAGCATTATATTAAATCAGGCATTTTACAAACTATTAAAAAAGGGCGGGCAATTCTATTTATTAGGCCCTAACATTGAAAACATAAATTCAAAAGTATTTCCTGAAAATGTTGAAATAAACTTCATCAAAACGGACTATAAAACTGTTATCACAGAGAAAATTAAAGTTGCCGTTCCTACAACTGACGAGGATGCCCTTTTAAACTTATGTGCTGAGTTAACAGAGCCAACTTTGATTTATTGTAAATCCCCAAAAAGTGCAAACAAGGTTGCAAAACTCCTTTTTGATTCGGGAAAATTCAAAACAAATCAGAACAACGAAAGTGCAATTGAATGGTTAGAAGAAGAATATCATCCGCTTTGGTTTCTTCCTAAAGCATTGAAATACGGTATTGGTATTCACCACGGTAAAATCCCACGAGCTATTTCTCAGTTTGCCGTAAAAGCATTTAATGAAGATAAGCTCCAATTTTTAGTTTGCACAAGCACCCTTATTGAAGGCGTAAACACAAAAGCTAAAAATGTAATCATCTACGACAACAAAGTTGCCAACGAGAAATTTGACTTCTTTACCTTCAATAATATTTGTGGCAGAAGTGGCAGAATGTTTCAGCATTTTATCGGCAGAGTATTTCTGTTTCATGAACCACCAAACGAAGAACTACCATTGGTAGATTTTTCATTATTCAGCCAAACTGATGAAGTGCCTGAGAAATTACTGATGCAAATGGATAATGATGACCTAAGTGAAAAGTCAAGAGAAAGAATTAAAAATCTAGCTCAAAATGGCATTCTGAATATCGAAATCATAAAAGCTAATTCAAATATTGAGCCTCAAAATCAAATTTCATTGGCTAAAGAAATTCGTGAAAATCCAAGACTTTATAAGTTCCTTAATTGGAAATCTTTTCCTGACCGTTTTCAAACACAGGTAATTTGCGATTTGATATTTCGTCATTTCATTGGAAAACCACAACCTTTAGTCCTATCTGCAAAACAATTAGCTTTTAGGATTAATCGTTTAAGGGCTGTGAGAACAGTAAGAGGAATGATAGATGCTGAAATAATAGGCAAGACTGATGCTGAAGATATTAATGAAACTATTGAAGATGTGCTGAAATTCACAAGAGACTGGATTCAATACTATTTTCCAATTTATTTGATGGCTTTAGATAGAATCCAAAAAGAGATTTATTCGGAAATGAGGCTTGAACCCGGTGACTTCTCATATTTTGCAACACAAATTGAATGCTTATTTACTGACCCTTTGTTTGTGGCTTTAGACGAATATGGCATTCCATTGCAGACAAGTAACAAGATTAAAGAAAGTCTTGACACTAATGGTAACCTTGACTATTTACTTGACCAAATCAGGATTTTACCAATTGAAAGTCTGAACATTTCACAATTTGAAAAAGAACTTTTAACCGATGCACAAAATCAAGTATAAAGACAGCCAACGCACAGGTGTAAGCAGATTTGCAAGCCCCGCAAGCCCAAGCATCCCGCCACGGGCTGGACAAAAGAGCTTCCACCTTTCCCACGCAGACAAAATTGAAACCGTTTACGGTTCACGAACACTTATAAAAAACAATTATGGAGTGAGTAATTAAAAAAAATCTCCTCCCCTTCTGAAAATAAAAAATACGAGTTGGGACTGAACTCAGCTGACGAACAAAGACCCGTCTATCAATTTCCCACCGCGCTGCACCCAAAAAAATATAACCCACGCTTTTGGCACTCGCCATTGCCACACACTCCATCGCAACACCTAAACAATGGCAAGAGCCAAACCCAACCACACCAAAAAATATATTCTAATTGTCAGTATGTACATCTATCAGTTTTACTAATGGGTCAACAGCGATTAGACCAGGTACTTCATCAACCTCAACAGTAAGTGTGTTGTTGATCGCATGGACAAAATGCTTCTTTAGATGCAAAACACTACCACGGCTGGAATAGATTCCTATTTCAATATAGTCCTTTAGGGGCAACGAATTAACAGTTGCATGGCCATCCCGGTGGGTAAGTGTTTCACCGTTTGAATCTTCAAACACTTTTTGACTGTTTACCGAACGAAATTTGGTGACTGTAAAATTTATAGCTACCTGATACTTGCCGGTTGGCAATTTGGTAATCGTATAGTCTTTAAGCCGATTATCATACAACGTTACGGTCTCAAAAAGATCGTGAATCAAATACGATAATGAATCGGGTGTGGCTTGCCGAAGATACTCCACCATTTCCAGCGGTATAGTATAGGGTGCGTGTTGAAGTTTTACTTTTTCCAGGTAAGCCCGAAGTGCCAGATTCAATTTCTCTTCTCCCAAAAAATCCCGCAAGGCATATAGTGCCAACGATCCCTTCTGATAGAAAATGTAGGACTTATCGAGTCCGGAATTTTCGATCAAGGGCTCCTCGTTCTCATCTTCAACTCTTCTTTTCAAATAAATATCCAGGGCTTTCCTTCGAAAAAGTTTGCCTTTTTCTTTGCCGTATGTTTGTTCCAGCACACAAAGTGAAATGTATTCGGCCATACTTTCCGTAATCATTCTGCTTCCATTTACATTTGCAGGAATCACCTGATGCCCCCACCATTGATGAGCGAGTTCATGCGATGCCCCCAGAAAACTTACGTTCAAGGCCAACGGATTGCTTTCGTCAATATCCATCACAAAACTTCGCTCCGATACCGGAATGGTATTGGCAAATGACTGTGCAAAGTCACCTGTCTTTCTGGAGTATTCAATAATCCTTACCTGCTTGTGCTGATAAGGACTAAAGTACTTTTCGCAATAGGCCAGTGTCGCCTTTAGACCGTTCATCATGTGCGTAAGGTTATAGACATGCGCGGGATGATAGTAAATTTCCAGGGGCATATTTTGATATGAGTCTCGTAACACCTGGTAGCGGCCGGATGTAAAGGCAAAGTCGTTGGTTACGTGGCTGGTGGATTGATACTGAAAAAAGTTTCGATTATCTGTGTTCCATTGCTTTATCAGGTACCCCGGTGCCAGCGCGATCTGATTAGATGAAGTACTCACAGTGGCCTGAAAGGAAATGTAATCGGAATCGATGGAGCGGTAATGGTTTTGTCGCGCGAGGCTGTCGTTGGGGTCACCTCGCAGAGAAGATGAATAATAGCCAAGTCCGGGATAGATGAGTGAGGTAATAAAGGTACCATTCTTTAGTACCGGAGAATTTTGAAACAGCCCACTATTGGGAATGTTCCTCACACAAAAGGAAAGATGCAAACTGTCTCCAGGTGCAAGCGGGTGCTTTAGTCGGTTCACATCAAATTTTGCGATCGTATCTTTTAAAAGGGTTTCATAGTCCGCATCCAGGTTATATTCGGTAAACGCATCGTGCGAGTAATTGACCAGCAACGTGTCGATGTACTGGTTCGATTTATTGAGAAGCGTGAATATACCAGTTGACTCAAATGATTCTTTCTCAGGAAACAAATGCATGGTTACCGCCACGTTGATAATGCGGGGCTGAATAAAGTTCTTAAGATGTCCATACTTTTTATCAGCCGATCGGTTGATCTGACTTCGCATTGTCTCGTGGGGTGCATGAAAAGCATTTTCAATTCGATGGATCATAAAACCAGTAGCAATGACCATAACGGCACCAATCGCAACAGCCAGTCCTAACCTGCCTCTTACTTTTTGACTTGCCATGTTTATTCTTGCCCGCAGTGTGGTGTTCGTTCCTCGCGACCACCCGATAACCGTTCCAAGAAATAAGAGTACACCAACCAGCAACCAATAGCCCTTCAGTATAAAATATGGGATCAACGAGTAGCCATGCCCGTTCATATCTGAGTAGTTCAGGAAAAAGCCGGGTTCTATATCCTGATTGAAGTGAAATACATGTGAGCGAAGGCCGATCATCTCCAATTGAGAAACACCAAAGAAACCGAGGATCAGCATAAACAAACCCACATAGGAATGGGCTATAAGGGTATGAACACAAACGGCTGCGAGCGTCCAGACAATAAATCCAATAAGATGGATGACCAGCAGATCAAAAAGGTAGTGACCGATTTCAAAGGTATAATATCCCGAATAGGCCTGTACCGCAATGCCTGACACAAAGATGATGGCTAATAAAACCAATTGCATTTTTACCAGCGCCAGCACCTTAGAAAGTGCAAACACTACATCACTCACAGGGGTAACATCCAACAGCTCATGCATGCGGGTGTTTCGCCCACGATGAATTAAAACACCCGCATATAAAAACGTGAGAAAATTGACCAACAGTGAAAAGAAGAAAATGGGAAACGCCAGCATGACCCACGTGACCGGAAGAATTCGGGTTTCATAGGGTGGATTCATTTGCGTGAGCAGGACAACAATAAATATCCCCCCAGCCAAGGCCATGCTGATAAATGAACCACTGCGAATGATGTACTTAAAGTCGATGTGTGAAAGCCTCCATAACAGCCGTAATTGATGAACCCAGTTAAAATTAATAACTACAGTCGACAACTTTATTCTGATAAGACTTCCAAAGTTGTTTTTCGTATTGCGTGTGGACCTGGATTTATAAGCGAATAAATTCCAACCGTGTTGGCTAAAAGAAAAATTCAGATAAGCCAGACCCAGCGATGCACACCCAATCAGCCACCAAAGCAGCCGGTTAAATAAGATGAGCTCTGAGAAGGGAAGTGGATTTTTGTTTTGTTCTTCCAGTGTCCAGTCCTTGGTTGTAAGAAGGGTTGCTGTTTCGCCTAGTGGTTCAAACAGTGCAACTATGAACGTGCCGGAGTTACCTGCTATTCTAAAGACCAATTCCCGACCGATCAACAATAAAGTAATGGCAATAAAGCCTGTATAGATATTGCGCGAAAGCACCACCAGGACAAATACCAGACTTCCAAAAAGAAAAATATTGGGAAGAAGATAGTGAGTGTATAACTGCAAGTACGTTTCCGCCCCGGTTTCCACAAGCAACTCCTGATGGGTTCCTGGCAACTGCGTTCCGAAATAGAGACCCAAAACAGTCACAGCCGCAATAATCAATACCATCGTGAGCGAACTCAGAAATTTTGCTGCCAGATAATCCCATTTAGTAAACGGGAACGTGTACATGACCTGGTAGGCCCGACTCTTAAAATCCCGATAAATTGAATTTCCAATGATGGCCGGAACAATAAAGAGAATGAGTTTATTGAACAGGATGATGAAAGTATACAGACTCAGCGGAGAATCAGCCACACGCTGTCCACTGGCCGCATCAAAGAGTCCCGCACTCGCCCCCATCAGCAATACAGCCAGGAGTAAAAGGATGACTGAAAAAATATAGATGGTTGGATTCCTAAACCAGTACTTTAGTTCGAACCAGAAGATAGACGCGAACATATTATGCATCTTTTTTCAGTGCAATGAAATACGCGTCCGCTAATTCCGGCTCGGCAGGCTGGAAATGTTCGGTGGGCTGGCTATCGGCATGAACGCGTACGTGAATCTTTTGGTCGTCCACATATGTAGATGACAATACCGGCCAGGCAGATTCGATGGCCTCCAGTTCATCTCTTGAAATATGGATAGCCCAAATTTTCCCGGCTAGTTCCTTCGTGGCATTACGTGGTGTTGTCTGTTGTAAAATCCTGCCGCCATTCATTATCGCCATTTCTTTGCACAAATCTTTTACATCGTCCACAATGTGTGTCGAGAAAATGATCGTAGCCGTTAAGGCCAGTTCACGCAATACATTTAAAAAGCGATTTCGTTCTGCAGGGTCCAGGCCTGCGGTGGGCTCATCGACAATAATCAGTTGCGGATTATTCAGCATCAGTTGCGCAATACCAAAGCGTTGTTTCATCCCACCCGAGTATCCGGCCACATGCTTTTTTCTTACTTCATACAAGTTGGTGAGTTCAAGTACTTCCTGCACACGCTTTTTGCGATCTGACCTGGAGTCGACTCCTTTCAGAATAGCGAAGTAGTCTAATAAATCTTCGGCTGAGATAGCGGGATACACACCAAACTCCTGTGGCAGATAGCCCAGTGTTCTGCGCAGCCGCATGGGCTCCTGCAGCACATTAATGGAATCAAAAAAAACTGTGCCCCGATCAGGCAATTGTAAAGTAGCCAACGTGCGCATGAGCGATGATTTCCCCGCACCATTTGGCCCCAGCAACCCAAACATGCCCATTCCAATATGGAGAGAGAGATCGTCCAGTGCCTTTACCCCATTGGAATACGTTTTAGATACATTTGAAATGGCTATTCCCATGGTTTTTTATTGGTAGGTTGGTTTCGAGACGATCATTACAGCCTTTTGTTACAGACTATATTTATAACAAGTCTACCCCAAAGCGGTACATATGGCAAAGCCCGCACAATCCGACTCGCGAAACCAAAGGTTCGCCAATAGTGCCGCACAACCAATTCTATAAAGTTATACCTGATATAACGACTGACCTAAATTTCCAGTAGGAAGGATCCATACAGCTAACAAAGTGGTTTATTTAATGACGGGATACTGTGTCGCCCGTAGTGTCAACAGGTTTATTTATATTCGTGTAGGCGGACAAATCCTACGGATTTATAAGCCACTAAACAAACCCAAAACGTTATTATTGAACTTCAATCTTACCGCAACAACAACACCTTACCATTTGCACCCATCAACGGCTGACCGTCTTTCATTACCGTAAGTCTGTAAATATAAAGTCCACCCGGTAGTTCATGGCCTTGATCATCTGTTCCGTTCCAGATTACACGGTTGGTACCGATATAAAATTGTGCTACTTCAAATGAAGCAACCGGTGTGCCTGTAATCGAAACAAGTTGCAGGCGGGCAAAATCCGGTATAATGTCACCCGTAATAACCAAGTCGAAGCGCACATCTGTTGGTGATGGATTAGGGTAAGGTGTCAACATGACTATACCGGTTTCATACGTAACCTCAAACTGAACAGCATACGGAATCATACCACTGCTGTTGTTGCGCACATCGCGCGCCTCAACGGCCAAGGTATAGATACCTTCCGGTAAATTTTCTGGTGTAAATACAATGCGGAAGCGCTCGCTATCGGTCTGAGGAAACCACACGACATCGTCCCGATCGAAGGTAATGTCTGTAGCGGTGGTGGCACCCGGCCAGGTAAGCCTGATTTTCATACCTTCGGTATCTGTCTTTTTGATAAATGAATTATCATCCCAAAGGGTGATCACAATTTCAGGATTAGGGGAAATAAAATCGCCACTTCTTAAATAGCGCCCATCCACCGTTACTTCCAGTACCGGGTTAAATACATCGGCTTGTACATTGAGGTAGCCGCTCAGCTTGAGGACATTATTTTCGTAGTACTGTTCGGGTACCAAACGTGGATTCACAAAAACATTCACATCATTCAAACCCGATTTGTTCAGAGTTTCTACATCCAGAAAGAAAGAAGTTGTTACCCCCGGCTCAGGCGCTTTAATTTTCGTGACACGATGTTCAGTCATACGATTAGCCTGGTTGAATATTTCAAATTGAACAGTCAGGGAATCGGTAAATGTCTTCTGTGAAATATTTTTAAATCCATACGAGCCTGTCCACACCTCCCCTTCCTGCAACTGCTGTTGCTCCTTTAAGCCGTTGAACACCAACACACCTTCAGCCACCGGGGTATAGAACACCAGCCACTTTTTTAATTGCGGAGGCGTGAGGTTTATCACATCATCAGTCTTGAAAATGATTTTCAAATACGGATAATCAGCGGCTTCAATAAAGGAAAGATCAACTGTGCCGGTTACATCGTTCAGCAATACTTGCTCATCACCGGTTAAGGTTGAACCTATAACATCAAAACTATAAACATCCGTTTGTGGAAGTTCGGATACCAACGCTTGTGTTACCAGGCTTTGCCATGCGCTGGCCGGACCAATTAGCGTGGTAGTCATGGTGCCGGAATCAAATCTTCCGGTAATGGTTCCGCTAACTTGCAGTTCCTGCTGATTAACAGGAGCAGCAATGGGTTTGAAGATACGGGCAGAACCCGGTGCTGTTCCTTTCTTACCAAAAATTACTATAGGTTCACCCGGCTGTATAGCATTAAGTTGTGCTGCAGAAATTCCCAAAGCTTCAAATTGTTGTTTGATTGAAACCGACCACAACGCCACACCCGGATCACCTATGGTGAACAATACAACAGAATCTCCTTCGGGCACATTGATCATGTACTGAAAAATATCATTCCCTAAACCGGTTTGTAATTGTGCTGCGGTAAAACTGTTAATTACCTGAGGACGTCTGCCGCACGCACGACCATCAAACGGATTGAAGAGCACGGCCGTGTAGGGAATGGTGGATTGTTTATCGAAGGCAATCAGGTTAATGGTATTGTCGCGGCACTTTATACCGAGATCCGCTGGGTTGTACTCGGCATTGTTGATTTTAACCGAAACATCGGTATGCAGTGCAGGATGGTCAGCACCATAGGTAAGAATATCAAAATTCAACACCGACTCCACGTATCCGAAGGTGCGAAGCTGTGGATCCTGCACTAATCCGAACGATTGATTTTTTGCATACTGCGGAAAGTGAAGTTGTGCCCAGCCTTCGGGTGAGTTGTTGATAAAGGTAAAGGATGAGTTGACCCACTCAGCTACTTCACCTTCCTGTGGTTCTTTAAACCTTGTGCGCCAGTAATAAGCCAGAGAATCCTGCGCAAGCAAATTCAGCGATTGTTCACCAATAACACCATTTACCGTAAAGGATTTTTTATACGGACTGTTAAACGTACTCACCGTATCTACCTCCACTTCAAAATTGCGGGCAGCACCCAAAATGTCCGTACTGGAAAAGGTGAGCGTTGTAGTGGACTGATTTACGATGGCATAGTCGTATGGGAAAAGATTTTTTGTAACGTTAAGCGGAATGAAAAGATTAAAGCTCGCTGAATTGTTTTCGGTATTCAGTTCAGGCAAGAGACCAAAAGGGTCAACTTCAATCTGGAAGATATTATTTCCAAAACCTTTGTTACGTTCCTGACGAATAGTGAACGCTAACGTATCGCGATAGAGAACAGGTGGATACAAGGTATCGTATGTTTGCGTTGAATTATCATTGAAGATGCGGGTAACACGAACGTGAACGGAGTCCTCTTTTGCGCGACCAAAATTTTGTGTGATGATATTGAGGGTAAAAGATTCACGTAATGCAGTAATGGGTTCGCCATCAGTCGATTCAGCAAATACGTTATTGTTATTTACTTCGTAGTCGGGCTTGGCCGCTCCAAAAACATTTACGGCCGGGTCGCCAAGCAATAACATCTGGCTTACTTGCGTGAGATTACCTTCGCTTGGAAACTGAGTTTCCATATAGCGTTTGGCCACTTCCCTTTGAATGTCACCCACGCCCTTGCGAATGAAAACAGAATCTGCAAAAGCAACACGATAAAAGAAATCAGAATAAAGTCGCAGTGTGTTAGCATACCCAAACGAAGTATGCGCCATAAACCCAGTAGCTCCTTTATTGGCAGCCAGCACCCAATCTTCACCAAAACGAATGGCTGTGGTGAAAAAATCAGCTGCGTTGCAACCATTAATTAGAAACATCGGATACTTGCCCGGATTGTTATACCCCAATGCCGGATTGGTTACAAAGCCTACCTCAAAGTCGTTTGTTTCAGGCGAAGAGTGTCCGAAAAACGTAATCAAATTCAATCCGCTATTCACCTCATCCGAAATGTTGATGAGTTCGCCAACATTGGTGGTGTTTTTAGCCTGGGCTTTAACGCTTCCACCGAGATAAAGATCCTCAGCAATGGATTGATACGATTCAAGATAATTTCTAAACAGTGTGGTTTCAAACGGAGTCAATCCTCCACTCAGATGAATTATGTTTTTTCTCCACAATGCATCAAACGGCAAGGCTTCCATTTCCTTAACCTTATTGAGATAGGCGGCCACTTGCGTGGGATTGGTGGATGAAATTCTTCCTGTGGGAACAGCCGGTTCATAATTTGTTCCACCTAGCCCGATCGTATAAACCATATCGGAAGCTGGTTTGCCTGCAGATGGAACAAGATCTTTGTAAACCGTAAAGGATGACGATGCAGGGTTACGATGATAGTTGAGCGACCAATCCAATCCTTTGCCAATAATGAATAAATACTTTGGTGAGCCATTGTCAACCATATATTTCATAAACCGGTGAATAGCCAGCGGAGAAATTTCACCATAGCTAAACTGATTGTAGAGTTGGTGAACATCTACAACCAACGTATCGTACGAGCCACCTGCTTCGGAAGCACGATAGCCGGCATAGGCCCGAACCACATCACTATATTCACCCGCGGGCTTCATCAGCAACGGGTGACTGATTACAATATAATTATGCTGAGACGGGTTGATGTTTCGGAAGTTTACACGTTTGATGCCGGTAACGGATCGCGTTAAGTTGGTTAACAAAAGTTTGCGTGAACTTTGTGTATTGGAAACAACCGGATTAAAGGTTGAAGCCGGTGGCTGATACCAAACTACATTAGCCGGATCAGTTACATCAAATAAACGGCTGTTGGCCGGCACATTGGTGAGGCTGATAAATGATTTACCGGAAGGATTTTCTGCCAGCTGAAAGTATTTTTCGGTAGCGCCTGTTGCCTCAAAGTTCTGCGGATAGTTGATTTTGATATACGATACACTGGCACGCGCTGCCGAACCGGCTGCCAGTAAACGCATACGCACGGTAATTCGTCCGTCAACGCCAATGTCCGTCCAGGCAAGCGGCAGATTAAAGGTGTGCACATTGAAATTGAAAACATCTTGCGTGCCCAGCAACCGAAGTCCGGATGCATTTGGGCCTGCATAAATCTCAACCCGATGAGCAGTGGTAATTTCTGCACGACCGGCTACCATCACTTCAAGCTGGGGAAGACCTGATGCAACAACACCATTCGTTAATCCTTCGAGCACATAGTCTATAGTTTGATTCTGCGAAAGCATTACGCCTGTCCAGCCTTCACCAACATCAAAAGAAGTTTTGCGAATGTATTGTTGGTAAGCAATGCCATCGGAATGTTGCTGGGCATTAACCAGCAGTTTTTCATCGGTGTGCGCAGTTTCCTGCGGAATGCCGGTAACATTTACTTCCCACGTTTTGGGTATTCGTTTACCCAACACGGCCAGGTTGTTATAGGTTAAGAAATAAACTGTAGTATCACTGAATAAATTATAATAGGTATGGGGTTGTGCCGAAGCAGGTTTATAGAGTTCGGTATCGGAAGTGCCATCATTCCTGCGCCCATAAAATTCAATGTAATCAGGAGGATTGAAAACCGCATCGGCCTCACCCTCCACATAAATGGCCTGCTCAGTTCCGCGATGAAAGAGTTGTAGCCTGCGCGGGTCAACTGAGCCAACTGGAAAACCAGCCGTTTGTAAATCCGAATACGTAATACGATAAATGCCGTTTTGCGCTACCGGGATTTTATAATAGAACTGGCCAGGTTGAATCCACTCGTTGCCCACCTGGGCAGGTAGTTGAAAGAATAGCAGGCAGGCGGCAAAAAAAAGCCCAAAACGCCTCCAAAAAGGTTGTATTCTCCTGATCGCCAACTTCTTCACGCTGCAATATACGGTAGGTTTGGGTTTTATACGCTGAACGGTAATCAGGTAAATTATTGAAAATTAATCTCTTGTTCCTAAATAACATCGGGTACTTCTGGTCATCAACAATTCCTGAGAAAGGATTATATTTGATATATGAATTGGCGTGAACATATCGTGTCAGATAAGGATGTGCTTTTGGGAAAACCTACTATTAAGGGCACTCGCATTTCCGTTGAACTTATACTTGATTTGCTCGCCAATGGCTGGACTGAAAAAATGCTTTTGGAAAGCTATCCATCATTAACAGAGCAAGATTTAAAAGCAGTATTTACTTATCTGAAGGATTGCATGGAAAATGAATTGTATTTTCCATTACCCAAAACAGCTTGATGGATTTTCTTGCCAATGAGAATTTTCCCTATCCTAGCATAACACTTCTGCGTGAGAAAGGATTTAATGTAACAAGTGTGTTGGAAGAATATTCCGGAATTTCTGATACAGAAGTTATTGACCTCGCCATAAAAAAGGATTTGATAATTCTAACCTTTGATAAAGACTATGGCGAGATAATATTCAAGCATGGTAAATTAAATCCACCGGCTGTTGTATTCTTTCGATTTAAGGGTGAAACACCTGAAGATGCAGGTAAAGGTTTGCTTACGATCATTGAAAATGAATCATTTCAATTACAGAAAAAGTTTACCGTTTTCGAGCGCGAGAATATTAGACAACGAAATTATTAATCATCTCAGAAAGATTTCTTGTGCACGACTTTATTACACTATGTTCGCTTATGCTAAGAAAAGCAAAGTTCACAACAAGCATCCTTGACTTCAACCACCTTCGAACAGAAAACCTTCAATATCTCCAAGCATTTTTACCTAAAAACTATACACTACTCCCTGCTCAACAAAAAAACAGCAGTCGTCTGCAGTTTAACATCATAGCTACAGCTGCCCAAATCAAAAGCGGCTATGTAATGAAGTTCGGACACCTTTCAGGGCATCAACAAAAACTATTTTACGTGCGCATACCCAAGGCGGCCAGCACTTCGCTGGGAAGCGAAATACTGAAGCTGATTATCCCCGACTTGAAAACTGAAACACTTACCTCCACTCAAATCAATTTCCTGGTGGATGCCTGGTTGCAAACCTCACTATCGGAACAACTTAAAACATTCACCGGATTTACCGTGGTTCGCAATCCAGTAGATCGCATTATTTCAGTATATCGCGATTTCTTTGCTCCTGATTCCACTAAACCTTTTATCTACCAAAACTATTTGGGTGGAGTATTACCTAAAACCTTATCTTTTGATGAATTTATTGACCGCATCAATCGGATACCCGATCGCTTTAAAGATCAGCACTTCAAACCCCAACACCTGTTTGTAAAACCATATCAGCAGAAAGGAATTAACGTTCGCGTTTTTAAACTGGAAAAACCCGAACCGCTTCAGCAGTTTCTCCAACCCTTCGGCATTATGCTACCCCATCTGAACAAATCACCTCAAACAACGCCTGTTTCGATTCGGGAAAACACCTTAAACACCATTAAAAAAATGTACGCTTTTGATTTTAAGGTGTACGGATATGACCAAAACTCAGCTCAGTACGACTAATTTCTTTAGAAGGCCGGTCATCAAAATCATCGAATAGAGCTCGTTTTAAGCCTTTTTACAAAAATTTCATTTTTTTGGCTTAGTACTTGGTCATACACAGTACTTCTGCGTTAGAAGGACTAACTGGTAAAAATTGAACTATGGATCTTGAAAATACACAAGTGCAGATGAGGAAGGGCATTTTGGAATACTGTGTCCTTCACATAATATCGCGGGGCGAAGTGTATGCCTCTGATATGCTGGACGAACTAACGGCTGCCAAAATGATTGTGGTGGAGGGAACCCTCTATCCATTACTCACACGGTTAAAAAACTCCGGATTACTGGAGTATAAATGGGTAGAGTCCAAATCAGGACCTCCACGCAAATACTATAAGCTTACGCTGGAAGGAAAAAACTTTCTGGAAAAACTTACCGAGACCTGGGAAGGCCTCATACATTCCACGGAAATGATTACTTCAAAAGCTAACACAACTTTATAACCAACTCTGACTCTGCGATTAATATGAAAAAGAATATCAGTATCAACATCAGCGGCATCATCTTTCACATCGAAGAAGATGGATATGAGGTTTTGAAAAAATACCTGGACTCCATAAATAAATACTTCTCCACATTTGATGACAGTAGCGAAATTCTGCCCGACATAGAAAGTCGTATAGCCGAAATTTTTCTAAGCAAGCTCAATGAAGGCAAACAGGTTATTACACTGGAGGATGTGAACGGTCTGAAAACCACTATGGGTAGCGTAAGTGACTTTAAGGCTGCCGAGCAGGAAGAGTATGCACAAAGTGAAACATCCAAAGATGAAAATAAATCAGAAAACAAAAGCTATTCGTCAACAGCTTCGCGCCAATTCATGCGCGACCAACAGCGTAAAATACTGGGTGGTGTTTGTGCCGGCTTAGGTAATTACTTTAATGTAGATCCGGTATGGATTCGATTACTCTTTGCGTTGCTCACATTTGGCTACGGCTTGATACTTATTGCTTATATAATTTTATGGATCATCGTTCCGGGCTCTTATGAGTTGGAAGAACCCAACGTTACCAAAAAGCTTTTCCGCGATGCCGACAAAAAAATAATTGGCGGTGTAGCCAGTGGTTTGGCTGCCTACCTGAAAATGGATGTTGTGGTAGTGCGACTGATCTTCGTCATCACCGGATTTTTCGGAGGCTTAGGGTTCATAGCCTACATCGTGTTTTGGATCGTGGTTCCTGAAGCCCGATCCTTAACTGATAAAATGCAAATGCAGGGTGAGCCCGTTACGCTATCCAATATTGAATCGAATATAAAAAAGGGCCAGGACGAAAAACCGGCTGAAGAGGAAAGTGTGCTGGTTAAAATTCTCCTCTTCCCGTTCCGTGCCATTGGTTGGGTATTTACCGGATTAGGAAAAATAGTTGGGCCACTGGCTGATGTATTGCGGGTTGGTATCGGTATTTTCATTATGCTGATTGGACTTAGTCTGGTTGTAGGCGTATTGATTACAGGCGGTGTATTGTTTGGTTTACTTACGTTTTCATCAGGCTGGATTATCGGGTGGCAAGATTTGAGTTTGCCCATGGAAGCCTTCAGCCGAGCTATACCATCGTTCACCGCGGCCATGGCATTTATTGGCGCCCTGATCCCCGGCATTATCATTATGCTCTTAGGAATATCCGCTATTGCCAACCGGATTGTATTTGGTGCCGCTGCCGGATGGAGTTTGTTTATCCTGTTCTTTATATCACTTGCTGTATTAAGTTTTTCTATTCCCAAAATTGCCATCGCCTTCAAGGAAGACGGTGAATACAAAGTTGAACAAACCTACGACCTGGGTGGAAAAACAGCCGTACTGACTATGCGTGAAACCGGACTGGATGATTACAAGGTAACTTCGCTCACCCTGAAAGGATATGAAGGAACTTCATTAAAACTTGTGCAGGTATTTGAGGCCCAGGGCAGCTCTCGTATGAAGGCTATTGATAATGCCCAGATGGTTGAATATACGGTTAGTCAACGTGATTCAATAATTACCTTCGATTCAAACATACAATTTAAGGAGGATGCCATCTTCCGAGCACAGCGGTTAAACATGACACTCTTTATTCCTTACGATTATCCGTTCGTGCTGGATGATAACATCTGGCGCTTAGTCAACCAGTACATCGATCGTGATCAACGAAGTGGCAACACCTGGATTATTACTAAAGATGGTTACCTCACCTGCACATCTTGTCCGGAAGAATCGACTAGCGATTCTTCCTGGGAGAGTGATTGGGATGATGATAATGTAACCAGCAGCAATTTAACGGACTTCAATGAGCTTGAGATAAGTGGACTGTTCGATATCAATGTAAAGCAGGGAAGTGGTTATGAAGTCGAGCTCATCGGTCCGGCATCAGAAAAAGAAAAATATAAAGTAGTTCGCATGGGCAACACGCTGGTAATTGATTACTCTGATGAGAAAAGATTCCGCTTGAGAAAGAACTCGCTGAAATTTGAAGAGATGAAAATCAACATTACCATGCCTGAAGTAGATAAAGTTGATTTGAAAGGTGCTGGTAAAGTATCAATTGCAGGCTTTACGGAAGATGACCTGAAAATTAAAGTACTGGGAGCCATTAAAGTAAAAGCCGATGTAAATGCCCGCAACCTGGCGCTTTATCTAAGTGGCGCTTCCGAACTTTCATTGGCCGGGGAGGGAACTAAGATGGATGCGAAAGTTATGGGTGCTTCAAAATTTAATGGTTACGAATTTAAAGTTAAAGATGCACTGGTTGAAGCCAGTGGAGCCTCCAAAGCCAGCGTATTTGTAACTGGTCGTTTGGAAGTTGACGAAGGACTGGCCAGTAAGGTAAGTTATAAAGGCAACCCCACCGAAGTAATTAAAGACTAATCGAAAGTACATATGATTATTTTACTCTTCCTGATTTTCATTTTTTTCATCGGTATGGTTATTGGTTCACTCTTCAAGTGAGCTAATTTGCCATATGAAAAAAATAATACTTGTGCTTATACTGGTTTTGCCAGCTATGCCTTTACTTGGCCAGCAACAAGGCATTAAAGGCAAGGTTGAATGGATCAGCGGAAACCAAATGCCGGGTCCAGATCAACCCCCCAGTAAACCGCTCGGTATAAAACGAGAAATCTGGATCTACCAGGCCACAACAATTGATCAGGTTTCCATGGATGGCGTGTTTTTCTCTGATATCCCGACTTTCTTGGTTAAGAAAGTAAAAAGCAACAAAAAGGGATGTTTCAAAGCCACATTACCCCCTGGCGATTACTCCCTCTTTATTAAAGAAAAGTATGGCCTTTTTGCCAACCGTTTTGATGGCCAAAACCGTGTAAACTGCCTTACCGTTAAACCCGGTGAATTCATTGAAATTACCATTCGGGTGGATTATGAGGCAGCCTATTAGGTTGTCAATCTTTTTATAGAACCCCGTGCAACCTGCTGCGGAAAAATGACATCTTATCTGTGAACCGTTTAAATGGAATTTAAGATTTACCGGGCTACTGAAGAGGAACTGCTAAATGGGTGTAAAAAGCGCGACCAACAAGCGCAAAAACGCCTCTATGACACCTATTCGTCAAAAATGTACGCGATATGCTATCGGTACGTCAAGGATTCTATGGAGGCCGAGGATGTATTGGTTACGGCCTTTACCAAGATATTTGAACGGATCGATCAATTTAAAAATGAGGGCAGTTTTGAGGGATGGATAAGACGGGTAGTAGTAAATGAAGCCCTCACCTACCTCAGGCGTAATCGCTCCATGTACCTGGAAACAGAACTGGAAGCTGCAGACCGCGAACCCGACTACACCAGCATAAGTGATCATCTGGAAGCTGAAGACCTGCTGAACATGATTCAGGAACTACCCAGTGGCTATCGGATGGTTTTTAACCTGTATGCTATTGACGGATACTCCCATAAAGAAATAGGAGAGCAACTTGGTATCAGCGAAAACACCTCCAAGTCGCAACTAAGCCGCGCACGAACATTCTTACAAAAGCTTTTAATTGAACGTGACTGGACCACACAACAACAACACCATGACACAACAACCTGACAACCTTTTCCGCGATAAGCTGGAGCACTTTCAGCTAAAGCCATCGGCTGAAGCGTGGAACCGCATTGAAGCTGGTTTAGCAAAACCTTCCAACAAATCGTTGTGGTTCAAAGTCGCTGCCGGGTTAGTACTCCTTTCTGTGGCTTCCTTCATACTTTGGAACATTACCACTAAACAAGAAAACGTTAATACAGCACAACAGGAAAATATCACTCAAAGCACAATAAACGATGCTGCTATTGCCGATAATGCTATCGCAACAGAAACTGCATTGGCAGAAGAAAAAAAACAAACACCAGTACCATCGTTAAAAGAAAACCATAAAAAAACAATTGCTAGTCACAACACACCGATCGCTGCAATTGATATACAGCCAGAAGAAAGTTTGCCTGCGTTAGAAATTCCGGCAGTAGAATATTTACTTACGCAAACCGACAACACCGAAGCTGAATCAGCTACCGGTGTATACCTGGTACTAACAGCCGATGAGGTAAATCAAAAATATTTACGGAAACAACAGGAACCTGAAGCAACCCCTGAAGAAAAAAATTCATCTCGTATACAAATGCTGATGAGCGTAGCGCATAACCTTAAAAACGGTGAGCATGCGTTGGGCGACCTGCGGCAGATGAAAGATGAAATTTTTGCGCTGAATTTCATCGATGAAAAAAAACAACAATCGAAAAAAAATTAAACCGAGATGAAAACAGTTTTTTTAACCTTAATTATGAGCGGCCTTGTGTTAACCGCATCGGCCCAACAAAAGCCCGATACCATAGTGGTTGAACTGGCCAAAACAAGTCGTGTAATCTTTACCATAAAAGACCGAAAGGATTTACCAACACTTCGTCAATACGACTTTCAGGCCTTGTTTACGGATATCCTTAATAAGATTGACAACACCCCGGTAGTGTTGCAACGTGATACGGTAACAGAACCCGCAGAAAATAAACGTGAATACGAAATCGTAACATGGGATAGTGATGATGATGAGAACTGGCAAAAGGAAAGAAAAAGCAGTTACTCACGAAGAACTCGTCATTCTATAAATTTTGACCTGGGTATGAACAACTACCTGAATGAAGGAAAATTCCCTGACGAAAACAATGAATTATACACGGTGCGACCATGGGGGTCTTGGTATGTTGCCATTAATTCCATCCAGCACACACATGTAAAAGGAAAACTGTTCCTGGAGTGGGGCGCAGGGATTAACTGGTACAATTTCAAATTTCAACATGATAACATCTTAATGACTAAAGATGAAAATGGTGTAATCTTTACAGCAGACGATCGCGATGTAGACTATGTAAAAAGTAAACTTACAGCCAGCTATTTAACAGCCTCACTTATACCTGTATTTGATTTTGGTGGCCGGGGATCAAAACCAAGATTCTGGGATTCCTATGGCAGCAAATTCCGATTCGGTCTGGGGCCTTACGCCTCCTACCGCATTGGAAGTCACTCCAAGCTGGTGTATGAGAACGGGGATAAAACAAAGGAAAAAGACTATGATAACTTTTATCTGAACACTTTCCGGTACGGCTTAAGACTACAATTGGGAATTCAATCTACCGACTTCTTTTTTAATTACGACTTAAATGAACTCTTCAGCACCAAACCCAATAATCCAAAGTTGAATGCCTTTAGCTTTGGCATCATTTTCTAGCCTACTGTTTAAAAGTTCTTAGAATTTATGCCCGAACGGCTTGACTCTTACGTCAAGCCGTTTTTTTCAATCTATCTTACCTAATGCCTGTTAGCTAAATACCCCCTTAGTCAGTATTTTTGGGTTCGCGTAGAACGAAAATCAATATGAGCACGGAAACGGTTAGCAAAGAAAAAGTTCAGAAAAGCACACCAGCCAATCATCAGGCACAATTACCCTATAAACCCACCAACAAAGTTCGTATAGTAACAGCTGCCAGCCTGTTCGATGGACACGATGCTGCCATCAACATCATGCGCAGAATTATACAGGCCACAGGTGTTGAGGTAATTCACCTCGGCCATGACAGAAGTGTGGAAGAAGTAGTAAACACGGCCATTCAGGAAGATGCACAAGCCATTGCCATGACCAGCTACCAGGGCGGGCACAATGAATATTTTAAATACATGTATGACCTCTTACAAGAGAAGGGCGCAGGGCACATTAAAATATTTGGCGGAGGTGGTGGTGTTATTCTGCCCGATGAGATCAAGGAGTTGATGGACTACGGCATTACCCGAATCTATTCTCCGGATGACGGTCGCGCCATGGGCCTGCAGGGGATGATTAATGATTTGGTTGAGAAGAGTGACTACCCTACCGGGAAAACAATTAACAATAAGCAATTATCCATTAACAATTACTTATCGATAGCTCAGGCAATTTCCGCTGCAGAAAATTATTACAATGAACATAAAGATTTTTTCAGTGAAATAAATAAAAAGGCTACTACTTCAAAAGCCCCCGTGTTGGGGATAACCGGAACGGGTGGTGCGGGTAAATCTTCGATGGTGGATGAAATTGTGAGAAGATTCTTAATCGATTTTAAAGACAAAACGATTGGGTTGATCTCTGTTGATCCGTCCAAACGGAAAACCGGTGGCGCGTTATTGGGTGATCGTATCCGCATGAATGCGATCAATAATTCGCGCGTATATATGCGCTCATTGGCTACACGTCAATCAAATTTGGCATTGTCTGCTTATGTAAAAGAAGCTGTTCAGATTTTAAAGGCTGCGGGGTTCGACTTAATTATTTTAGAAACATCAGGTATCGGACAAAGCGATACGGAAATTCTTGATCACAGCGATGTGTCGTTATATGTGATGACACCCGAGTACGGTGCCGCCACACAACTTGAAAAAATCGACATGCTGGATTTTGCCGATGTGATCGCGTTAAACAAGTTTGATAAACGCGGTGCTTTGGATGCGTTACGCGATGTAAAGAAACAATACCAGCGCAATCACCAGCTTTGGGATAAAAATCCGGATGATATGCCCGTGTTCGGCACCATTGCTTCGCAATTCAATGATCCCGGTACCAATCAGCTTTACAAGCATATTATCGATAAGATTGTAGAAAAAACCGGGGCTGATTTAAAATCAGCCTTTGAGATTACCCGTGAAATGTCGGAGAAAATATTTGTTATCCCTCCGCAGCGTACCCGCTACCTCAGCGAAATTTCTGAAAACAACCGTAAATACGATCAATGGGTTAACGAACAGGTAGTTGTTGCCGAAAAGTTATACGCCATAAACAAAACGATTGAGTCTATTGCTGCAGTTGACATAAAAAAGGTGCTTCAGGCTGAATTCGATAAGATTAAACTCAACCTTGATCCAAAAAACTGGAAACTCATTGAAGAATGGGCCGATAAAGCAAAACAATACAAAGAACCTGTTTTCAAATTCAAGGTTCGTGATAAGGAAATCGGTATTCAAACCCACACTGAATCATTATCGCATACGCAAATTCCTAAAGTAGTTCTTCCAAAATATTCAGGTTGGGGCGATTTATTACGCTGGAGTCTTCAGGAAAATGTTCCAGGAGAGTTTCCGTACACCGCGGGTATCTATCCGTTCAAGCGCGAGGGCGAAGATCCTACGCGTATGTTTGCCGGTGAAGGCGGACCAGAGCGCACCAACAGGCGCTTTCATTATGTTTCGTTGGCGATGCCTGCCAAGCGTTTATCAACAGCTTTTGATTCGGTAACACTATATGGTAACGATCCGGATTATCGTCCGGATATTTATGGTAAGATTGGCAATTCAGGAGTAAGCATTTGTTGCCTGGATGACGCCAAAAAACTGTACAGTGGTTTTAATCTTGCCGACCCTAAAACATCGGTATCAATGACTATCAATGGCCCCGCACCCATGCTGCTGGCCTATTTCATGAATGCGGCCATCGATCAGCAGTGTGAACTCTATATCATTAAAAACGGACTTGAAGACGATGTAAAGAAGAAAATTGCTGCACTTTATAAAGGCAGAGAAAATGAACGCCCTGCCTATCAAGGGCCACTTCCAAAAGGCAACGATGGTTTAGGATTAATGCTGCTTGGCGTAACCGGTGATCAGGTTTTGCCCAACGATGTTTACGAAAAAATAAAAGCAGAAACACTCACCCAGGTAAGAGGTACGGTACAAGCCGATATTCTAAAAGAAGATCAGGCACAAAACACCTGTATCTTCTCCACTGAATTTGCTCTTCGTCTGATGGGCGATGTTCAACAATACTTCATCGACAAGAAAGTACGCAACTTCTATTCGGTTTCTATTTCAGGTTATCATATTGCTGAAGCTGGTGCCAACCCGATAACACAGTTGGCCTTTACCCTGGCAAATGGTTTCACGTATGTAGAGTACTACCTCAGTCGTGGTATGGATATCAATGACTTTGCCCCTAACCTTTCATTCTTTTTCAGCAACGGTGTCGATCCGGAGTACGCGGTAATTGGCCGTGTGGCCAGAAGACTATGGGCTAAAGCTTTAAAGAATAAATATGGTGCTGATGCGCGTTCGCAGATGTTGAAGTATCACATTCAAACCTCCGGGCGCTCCTTGCACGCTCAGGAAATCGACTTCAACGATATCCGCACAACATTGCAGGCGCTTTACGCGATTTATGACAACTGTAATTCGCTACATACCAACGCTTATGATGAAGCCATCACCACGCCCACCGAAGAAAGTGTTCGCAGGGCTATGGCTATACAACTCATTATTAATAAAGAGTTAGGATTAGCTAAAAATGAAAATCCCTTGCAAGGTTCATTCATAATTGAAGAGTTAACTGACTTGGTAGAAGAAGCCGTTCTTACAGAATTCGATCGCATTACGGAACGGGGTGGTGTACTGGGCGCAATGGAGACCATGTACCAGCGAGGAAAAATCCAGGAAGAAAGCCTCTATTACGAAACCCTTAAGCATACCGGTGAATACCCGATTATTGGCGTGAATACTTTTCTCAGTTCTAAAGGTTCGCCCACCATCTTACCGCAGGAAGTAATTCGCGCAACAACCGAAGAAAAAGAATACCAGATTAGCATGTTGAGGAACCTGCATAAACATCATGCAGAAAAATCTTCCTTTTCAATGGAAGTTGTGCAGGAGGCCGCCATCAAAAACAAAAACATTTTTAGTGAATTGATGGAAGCTGCCAAAGTTTGTTCACTCGGACAAATTACAAAAGCACTGTTTGAAGTAGGTGGACAATATCGGAGAAACATGTAATTACCAGTCGATGGTCTTTCCGTCCATGGACTATGGACTATACATCTATCGCCTATTTCCCCATAAAATTCAGTTAATTCGCTGATAAATATCAGTCACGCCCAACTACCCGATTCCTACTTTTAAGATATGGGTATGTTGGACAGAATGAAGATTTATTTCTTTGAAACCGGCCAAATATCATTGTTTGGATGGCGGTTTTTAAAAGAATTCCTTTTACCTCCTTATGAACTCAAAGAATTGCTCCGGCAGTGCTATTTGATTGGAAATAAATCACTTGGTTTGGTTGGTGCAACGGGGTTCATTATGGGTATTGTGCTTACCCTTCAAACCAGACCAACACTTGTTGAATTCGGTGCCGAATCATGGATACCGTCTATGGTTGGGATTGCTATCGTTCGTGAAATCGGCCCAGTACTTACCGCATTAATTTGTGCCGGTAAAATCGGTTCAGGCATTGGTGCCGAACTCGCCTCCATGAAAGTAACTGAACAAATTGATGCCATGGAAGTATCGGGCACCAATCCATTCAAATACCTGGTTATAACACGTGTAACAGCCTGTATAATCATGTTACCAGTTCTTGTTGTTTTTTCAGATATAATTTCCCTGTCAGGTTCTGCTTTAGTAGAGTTTTTAAAAGGTAAAGTTACGTTTCAACTGTACATCAGCAACGTATTCACCTACCTGCAGTTTAGCGATCTTATCCCCTCCATCACCAAAGCATTCTTTTTTGGCTTTGCAATTGGTATTGTAGGATGCTACAAAGGTTTTACATCCAAGAAGGGAACTGAAGGTGTCGGTCGCACGGCTAATTCGGCTGTGGTGATCAGTTCCATGTTGGTTTTTGTCCTTGATTTTATTGCCGTACTCATCACCGATATATTTTATGACCTGTAATGAAACCGGGCGTAACCATAGATTTTAATAATCCAGTAATTGAAATAGAAGACTTATGGAAATCCTTTGGTTCCAATCATGTACTTAAAGGATTTAACCTTACACTACATCAGGGTGAGAATATTGCCGTAATGGGTAAATCCGGTTCGGGTAAATCTGTACTGATAAAATGCATTATTGGGCTATTAACTATCGATAAAGGAAAACTTAGTGTATTGGGCAAGGCTGTACCAGAAATAAATCACAAAGAGCTAGATGAGTTACGAACGGATGTAGGATTTCAGTTTCAGGGGAGTGCCCTATACGATTCTATGACTGTTCGTGAAAACCTTGAATTTCCTTTACGCAGACATCGTGAAAAATTGAAAGGTATTCCCGTGAATGACTTGGTTATGGAATCGCTGGAAAATGTTGGACTCGCCCATGCGGTTGATATGATGCCAGAAGAATTATCAGGCGGTATGAAAAAGCGAGTGGCACTGGCCCGAACACTTATCATGCGACCTAAAATTATTCTTTATGATGAACCCACCAGTGGATTGGATCCGGTGACCGGCAAAGAAATAAGTTTGCTGATCAATGAAATTCAGGAACGATTTCAGACAGCTGCCATTGTTATTACGCATGACCTGGGATGTGCCAAAATCACGAGCGACCGAATGATTATCCTGCATGATGGGATTAATTATACTGAATCAACGTATAGTGAATTAAATCAATCAACTGATGAGCCGGTGAAAGCATTTTTCACCTGACATCGTTGCGAACGATAGTATTATGGAAAAATCAACCTCAACAACCATCCGTCTGGGAATCTTTGTAACCTTGGGCGTCCTCATATTTACCGTTGCTGTTTACCTCATCGGACAAAAACAACACATGTTCAGCGAAACATTTCAGATAGCGGCTCATTTCAACAACGTAAACGGGTTGCAACCCGGTAATAATGTTCGGCTGTCAGGCATAAATGTTGGAGCTGTAACGGAGGTAAATTTTTTAAATGATTCGGTTATTGAAGTAAAAATGCGCATTAAAGAGAGTATAAGAATGCACATTAAACAAAATTCAATTGCCAGTATTGGTACTGATGGGCTGATGGGTAATGTTATCGTTAATATTTCACCTGGCAAAGGATTTTCGAGGTCAGTAAAAAATAATGAATTGATCCAAACCTATAGTCGCATTAAAACGGATGATATTCTAAATACGTTAAATGTTACCAATGACAATGCCGCCATGTTAACCCATAATTTACTGGAAATCACTCAACATATTAAATCCGGTAAAGGAACATTTTCGGCAGTTTTATACGATTCCGTACTGGAACGTGAAGTGCTTCTAACCATAAAAAATCTCCGGCTTAGTGCTGAGAAAACAAACTCGCTACTTCAGGAACTAAATACAATTACCAAACAGGTTAAAGAAGGTCGTGGAACAATAGGATCGTTGTTAAATGATACTCTCTTAGAAAATCAGGTACGGACTACCCTTGTTGGTCTTCAGAAAACGGGAAATAACCTGCAAGCTGTATCGGATAGCCTCCAAACTCTACTGATGGACATCAAGGAAGGTGATGGAACATTACCGGTGTTGCTCTATGATACAGCAGTAGCCAGTAATGTAAAACATTCACTCCGTAGTATTGAAGAGGGGACAGCTTCATTTAACGAAAATATGGAAGCACTAAAACATAGTATGTTTTTCAAAAAATACTTTAAGGAGCAAGAAAAACAGAAAAAGAAAACTAAAAAATAAAACCGGAGTCGTTGTCGACCCCGGTCTAAAACCAACTGATTCGTGATTAAAACTTAATACGATCGATTAAACCTGCACTGGTGTAAACCTCAAATGTAAACGAGTTTGATTCAACTTTGCTCAAGTTGAATACTTTACCATAACTACCGGTTACTGTTTCGCGGTACGAATTAACCAGATCTTGTTGAGCGTCAAAAATTCTCACTTCAACGGTTTCTTTACCTTGGTTAGCAATCATAATAGCAAACTTATTTGCATCGATTACTTTAGCATGTACCGCAGCTTTTTTTGCAGACACTTCAGCTTTTGCTACCTGTGGGGCATACTCCACTACAGCTTCCATTTTCTGGTCGCCATTCTTTACCTGTATGGTGTACGTTCCGGAAGCCATACCTTTAAAATTTACCGGACGAATAAAGCCCCTTAAATTTCTTACGGTCTCATTGTAAACCACCTTACCCTGATTATTGAAAATAGTAAGGGTAAGTGCTGAAGGTTTTTCGCCTTCATAAATTAATTTGTAAACTCCCGACTTTCCACTGATCACAAATAAGCCTGTATTATTCGGATCATCTTTAGCCAGTGAAGTCAGTGCACTAAACACGACAAGCGCAGCAAGCATTAATGATTTTGTTTTCATAGTTTGTTGTTGTTTAAATTATACTGCAAATGTACGGGCGTGGAAGATGCACGGACATGAATTGTAAGAAAACCGTATTTATTAAGCAGAAAAACGATTGCGGAATTTTTGCTGCTCGCTTTCGGGGATATTTCTCATTTTATCGACCGATTGCAACAAAAGACTGCTCAATTTTTTCTGCACACGTTTTCGGTCCGAAATAAAAAAAGCTGCTGGTTATATCAGCAGCTTCATTCTAATACATATATTTCTAAATCCTATTTTGACAACACTGCAACTCTTTGTAGTGGTTGAAGTGTGATGATCTCAGATCTGCTCTTTTTACCATCGGACACCCTGACAACATAATTGCCTCTTCCAAGTTGAGAAAGGTTGTAGCGCCTGGTGAACCCATTTCTGGATCGAACACTTTCTGAAAATACTTCCTTACCTTTTATATCGGTAATGGTTACACGTGTATTACTTTCCTTATCGGATGAATAAATTACTTTAACAACTGATTCGGTCTTAATGAAAGCAATTGAATTTTCCGCTGATTGGTCAGTGGTACGCATGGCAAACACAGCACTTGACACGAGGAGTGCGACAAAAATGGTGAGTACGTTTTTCATACAACTTTTTATTAGATAATGTATAGACGCTGATCCACACAATTAGTTGCAGGTAAACTGTTAAAAATACGTTAATAAAAAAGTTAACAGCTTACTTCTCGATTTTTATAATAGCATGTCCTTAACGGATTTTAATTAGAGAAGGATGAAAACTGAAATGAAAATTTTAAAAATAGTTATGTTGTTCATTCATGAACACAGTGCGTCCCAACAGCGAACACACCAGGTTAAAGGATTTTTAACTTGCTTTTGGAGCATTGGTGTACTATTTTCAGGGCCTTAACTAAAACATGTATTATGATGCGTAAGACTCTTATTTGGATGCTTTTGTTGCTCATAGCCAGTACAGGTTATGCACAAAAGAAAAAATCAAAAACCACGGATAAAACACCCGTTGAAACAGCCGTCCCCGCGGCCGAGGTAAAGCCACAAATACCCCCACCGGTTAAAGTCACTTCAGTGGAAGGTATTACCGAATACCGGCTACACAATGGGCTAAGGGTATTGCTTTTCCCTGATAACTCAAAGCAAACCTTTACCCTGAATGTAACCTACCTGGTCGGTTCAAAGCATGAGAACTACGGTGAAACCGGGATGGCTCATTTGCTCGAGCATCTGGTCTTTAAAGGAACACCTAAGTATCCGTTTAATATCATGAAGGAACTGGAAGATCGGGGTGGGAACTTTAATGGAACTACCTCACTGGATAGAACAAACTATTTTGAAATTCTCACGGCCACAGATGAAAACTTAAAATGGGCTATTGAAATGGAGGCCGACCGTATGGTAAACTCGTTTATCGCTAAAAAAGATCTCGATAGCGAAATGACAGTGGTTAGGAATGAGTATGAAAGTGGAGAGAACAGCCCGATTGGTGTTTTATTTAAAAAATTATCAGGCGCAGCCTACCAATGGCACAGCTATGGTAAGTCAACTATCGGAGAACGTTCTGATATTGAAAATGTTTCCATCGAAAGACTCCAGGCCTTTTATAAGAAGTATTACCAGCCTGACAATGCCGTTGTTGTGTTGGCGGGTAAATTTGATGAAGGTAAAACATTGAATTACATCACTGAGTTTTTTGGAGCTATTCCAAAACCCACACGCGAACTTCAATCTTTTTATACCCGAGAACCAACACAGGATGGTGAGCGTGTAGTTACCGTGAAACGTGTTGGTGATGTTCAGTATGCCGCTGTTGCGTATCACATTCCTTCCGGATCACACGAAGATTATCCATCCATTGCAGTGCTCTCGAATATTTTAACTACACAACCTTCCGGCAGATTGTATAAAGCTCTGGTCGATTCGAAAAAAGCAAGTTCAGTGTTTTCATTGACCCGGGCTACTAAAGAACCTGGTATTATGATGGCTTTTGCAGAAGTGCTTAAAGAAAAATCATTGGATGATGCACGCACCACGATGGTAAAAACATTCAATGAAGTGGTGAAAAATCCTCCAACCAAGGAAGAAGTGGATCGGGCGAAAGGCGAAATTTTAAAACAATTTGAATTGAATTTCAATAATGCCGATCGTATTGGGATTTTCCTGAGCGAATATATCGCCATGGGCGATTGGCGCTTATTCTTCCTTTACCGCGATAGAATTGAAAAGGTTACTCCAGATGATGTACTTAGAGTTGCTAAAGAATATCTGAAAGACGATAACAGAACAGTTGGATTGTTTATCCCTACTGAAAAACCTGATCGCTCAGAGATACCCGGTGAGCCGGATGTGGCTGCTTTGGTGAAAGACTATAAAGGAAAACAAGCTATTGCCAGTGGTGAAGAATTTGATCCTTCTCCGGCTAATATTGAAAGCAGAACACAACGCAGCACCTTACCTAATGGTATGAAGGTAGCTTACCTCGCAAAGAAAACACGCGGTGAGTCTGTACAATTGCGTATGACCCTACGCTTTGGTGATGAAAAAAACCTGGCAAACAAAGGAACAATAGGTCAGTATACCGCCAGCATGCTGGATAAGGGAACATCGAAGATGACACGCCAACAAATTAAAGATGAATTTGACCGGCTAAAAGCCAGGGTATCCATCTTTGGCGGAGCAACTTCTGCCAGTGTATCCATTGAAACAACAGGACCTAATCTGGCCGAAACATTAAAACTGGTGGGTCATATTTTAAAGGAAGCCTCCTTCCCTGCCGAGGAATTTGAGAAACTTAAAAGTGAGCGAATTGCAGGTATCGAATCACAACGAACCGAACCTCAGGCAGTGGCTTCCATACGTTTACAAAAATATACTTCTCCCTATCCGAAAGGTGACCCACGCTACGCTGAGGATTTTGATGAATCGTTAGCATCTATTAAAGCGCTAAAGCTTGATGATCTTAAAAAATTCCATAAAGATTTTTACGGAGCTAACAATGGAACTTTGGCCATTTCTGGTGATTTTAACAGTTCAGAAATAAACTCCATTATTACCGAACAGTTTGGAAACTGGAAGAGTCCTGCCAATTTCAAAAGGCTGGAGGCACGGATCAAAAAAGTACAACCCATCGATGAAAAATTGGAGACACCCGACAAAGCCAATGCTTTCTTTCTTGCACAATACACATGGGAATACAGTGATAGCGAACCAGATTACGCAGCATTGGAACTGGGCCAGTATATGCTCGGAGGCGGAACAGCCTCCCGATTGTTCTCTCGCATAAGAGGTAAAGAAGGTATTAGCTATGGTGTAGGCTCCTTCTTCAATGCAGGAAATCTGGATAAGGTAGGAACCTTTACAGCTTACGCCATTTACGCCCCAGAAAATGTTGGAAAGTTGGAAGAAGTCTTCAAAGAAGAAATTCTTAAAGCGGTTAACGAGGGATTTACTGCGGAAGAAGTGGAAGCTGCCAAATCGGGTTGGCTGCAGTCTCGATCAGTAAACCGTGCACAGGATGCGTCCGTGGCCTCTTCATTAAACAACTATTTGTTCACCAGTCGTACTATGAAGTGGGATGAAGAACTGGAAAAGAAAGTTCAGGCTCTTACAGTGACAGAAATAAATGCAGCCATGAAGAAACACCTGAATTATGACAACCTTAACATGGTAAAAGCCGGTGATTTCGCGAAAGCAAAAGCGAAAGCAGAAGAAAAGTAATGATCCAGGATACATTAAACCTAAAAGAGGCCCGACAAATGGGCCTCTTTTAGTTTAGATGAAATAAATCACGGCTGACCTCTTCACGCTGTAGTAAATGCATTTGAAATTTCACCCTGGTCAGCAACAGTCGTTCACGCTGGGCCTCATCAGCCAATAAGAATGTATAACGTTCGTTAATGTCAAGACTGAGTTCCTGGGCTATGGAGTATACACTGAAAAATCCCTGATGACGTGTGATCTTACGCTTAATCAAATATTCCTGAAACAACTCACCCAGTTTTCCACCCGCCAATTCAAGTTCGTTCACATTCCAAAAACGAACCTCCCCACCCGGGTACATTTTAGACTTATACGTGCGGAACAAGGTATCCATATGAAACACATCTACACACTTAACAATAATATCGGATTCCCCTCCCGGATATCGCTTGATAACGCTTTCCAGTTTCATAAGGGAACCAATCCTTTCAGTATTAATCGTGTGGTTGAAAAAGATACCAAAACTCACATCTGAATTTTCCGCATCCTGCAGGAGCTGCTGGTAGCGAGGCTCGAATATATGCAAAGGCACCAATTCCCCCGGAAGGGGCAAAATGGAGAGCGGAAACATGGGGATTGTCGTTGGTCCTGACATACTGATGTAACAAGAAAACGGGAAATAAGTTAATACGTTACCAGGCAGTCAGGGTTTACCCCAAACTCCTTGCTTAACCTTTCATAGCCTGGCAAAAATGAAAGGTTAATTAAAAACGAAAAACCGGCCACCTTACCACCGGATTGCTTTACCAGTCTCGCAGCTGCAGCTGCGGTGCCTCCGGTTGCTAATAAATCATCATGCACCAGTACATTCCAGTCCTTTTTTACTGCATCTATGTGCATTTCAATAGCCGCTGTTCCGTACTCCAACGAATACTTCTCAGCTAATGTTGTGTACGGGAGTTTACCTACTTTGCGCACAGGAAGAAAACTGCACTTCAATTCGCGTGCTAAAATGCCACCCAAAATAAAGCCACGGGCTTCTACAGCAGCAATGGCATCAATCTTTTGAGACTGGAACCGGTTCACCATCTCATCAACGGTTAAACGCAAAAGATCAGGATCAGCCAACAATGGAGTAATATCCTTAAAGACAATTCCAGGTTTTGGATAATCAAACACATCCCGGATAGCACCCTTTATCTTTTCTTCCAACAACATGAACGAATTTTATAACTTGCCAAAAATACAGGAGTGTGTCTGGAATCAAAACAAAACCATTAATTCATTTCAATAATGAGAATCATTACCCGAATGCTGGAAGATGAAGTGTACGAAGCATCAAATGCAGCTGGTCATACGATAACTATGGATATGCGGGCGGTTGAACTAAAGCAGGCCCAGTCCCCCACTGAACTACTGCTATCTTCCGTAGCGGGTTGTGGAGCGGTGGACATTGTGGTTATACTTAAAAAAAGAAAAAAAACGATTCAGGATTTTACCATTGAAACAACCGGGGTTCGAAGAGATGAAACACCACGGAAATTCACAGCTATACATTGTAAATACATTGTTACATCACCCGATGTAACTACTGAAGAACTTGATAAAGCAGCTGCTCTCTCCCTGGAGAAGTATTGTTCTGTGGCCGCATCGCTTAATAGCGAGATTACATACTCCGTTGAGGTGAAAACAAGTAACCAGAAGCCATAGTTGCTCATTGCGAGGGATTCTGCCTGCCGGTCAGGCAGGGAACGACCGAAGCAATCTCATGCTCACAATCGAAAATCGGTCGGCTTTTCAGTTTATAATGCTCCCATTGAGGATAACCATATCGATAAGGTCGCTCCCAAAAGCGTAGGGCAGAAAAGCTACGGAAGGCATGGGCTTAGTAATAAACACATTAGCTACCTTACCCAACGTGATGCTACCATGGGTTTGTTCAAGCTCCAGGGCACAGGCTGTATTTAATGTAGCGGCATTGATGGCTTCTTCCGGTGTCATCTTCATTTTAATGCACGCCAAGGCTGTCATTAACGACATATTACCTGAAGGGGCGCTGCCGGGATTATAATCGGAAGCAATAGCAATCGGTAAGCCCGCATCAATCATTTTTCTGGCCGGAGGAAACGGCAATCCTAAAAAGAAAGCCGCTCCAGGAAGTGCGGTTGGCATCACCGTGCTTTCCATGAGCAGTTCAATTTCTTCATCTCCAATATTTTCAAGGTGATCAACGCTTAATGCCTTTGTTTTAATGCCAACTTGTACGCCACCGGAGCGATGGAGTTGGTTTGCATGTATGCGAGGCTTCAAGCCGAAGTGTTTTCCCCGTTCAACAATTCGTTCGGTTTCATCAGCAGTAAAGAATCCCTGTTCGCAAAATACATCAATGTAATCGGCTAGTTTTTCTCCGGCTACGGCCGGAATCATTTCCTGAAGAATTTGTTCGATGTAATCTTCTTTCTCCATATCCTTCGGCACAGCATGTGCACCGAGGAAAGTGGTTCGAACCGTGAGGGCTGTTTCCTTACCTATCCGCTTAGCCACCCGAAGCATTTTCAACTCGTCTTTTGTGGTTAATCCATAGCCGCTTTTAATTTCCACAGCTCCCGTTCCCGATTTAATAATTTCATGTGCCCTTTTTAGGGAACGTTCAAATAATTCTTCTTCAGAAGTTTGCTGAAGTTTTTTTGCTGAATTTAAAATACCCCCACCACTGGCAGCAATCTGCTCATAAGTTGCTCCCTTAATCTTCATCACAAATTCTTCTTCACGACTAGCTGCAAAAACAAGGTGGGTGTGTGAATCGACAAACGAAGGAAAGACAAACCTGTTAGAGGCATCTATTGTCGTAGTTGCCTGATAATTTTCCGGTAAGTCATCCATAGTGCCATACGCTGCAAACTTGCCGTCAGCTATAGCGAGGTAAGCATTGTTAAAAATGGGCAACTTGCCCAAAGCAGCTCCTTTAAGAGGTAGTGAAATTTCTTCCCTGACTTGAACGAGCCCTTTGCAGTTAAGGATGAGAATATCCCAAGCCACGAAAAATTATTTACCGAAGGCTTCTACCTTGTAATCAAGATTAGTACTGTATACCGGAAAGCTTATCTTCAGCATGGCAAAGAATCCGCGACCATCAACACTTGGACGATAGCCAGCTTCCGCACCATACGACCAACTCAGCGTCCGGTTGAATTTTCCTTCAATACCGGCACGAAAACCGAATGTGTTGGTTTTTATGGCATCAATTGAATAAGTTCTACGATCCGCTAAAATGGGATCTCCGTTGGCATCTTTAGGGGTGTAAACAATATCATCAAGCGTTATCCAGGGTGAAATGAGTATGTCGAAATAAGTGGTTAAGATTAAATCGTCTACACCTGTTTCAAATTTATCGAAGCTTACTGCTACATTTCTGATCCACGTTAACGATCCACCCACGTAAAAACCTTTCGTTGAAATATTAGAGAAAACATCAATGTCGGTTGGCAGGCCATTACCCTCACTATTTTTAAGATCGGCCTGGGTTAACCCTTGAGCTTCAAGCGCCCGATTGATATCGGTTGAGCTATCCCAGATTATTCCACCTAAACGTGCACCATAAATTTTCCGGACTTTACACGGTATTTCAGCATTTAACGGAACACGTGCCGCCCATTTATTTCCTTTGTAACTGTTCTTAAACAAAAACATTTTTGTTTTAGAGCTCTCAGTAAAATCTTTGATGTGGTAGGTACCACCAAATTCAAAGTAATTATAAACCTCAGTTCGGTTGTCTACATCGCTGATTTTTTCGGCCAGATCGCGGGAAAAATCATAGAAAGTTTTGCTGTATGTTTTTCTGAAATGAGCTTTAAAATCCAATTTGTCATTCAGGTAATAATTTGCCTCAAGTCCAAATCCAGCGTTCACGTTGGTGGCAAATAACTCACCGTACAGGGGTTGAAAGTGTACAAAGAGCTTGTTTATGGAGTAAGGCTCGTCATAAATCTCTTCATAGGTAACGGCCGTTTTATCCTTGCGGTCATCCTGGCCAACTGCAACGGTTATCATAGCCATGAGGCATATTACCGTAAAAAATTGCTTCCCTGTACTCATAAGAAGGTTTCTATAAGAGGTAAAAGTAATAAAATTATGTCTATAAATAGTGGTCCATTACCCCCCGTAACCCCTCAGATGTAATATTCAAAACCAAATTGATCAATTAATGACCTTGGTTCTTATGCCTGACTTTTGCTTTCGAAGCATGCCTTGGCTCATAAATGAGTCGAAGAAAGGAGCTTAATCGCTCCCTTTCTTTTGAAACCGGTATCCCTTGCACAATGCCAATCATTAAGGCATCGTGGATTACTACCCGCATTTGAGGGCGTATAACCATTTCAAACTCGGAGCCCATAAACAACATGTTAAATTCAACGCCCAGAAAATTTCGAGTCTGAGGAATCATATAATGAAGGTTTGAATTCAATTCATAGGCAGATCTCCACTTATTGGTTTCAAAATCGAGATGAGCTTGCGGGCCTGTATAAATTAGCGTATGCCAATCCTTAAAGCGCTTCGCGGCTATAAAGAATGGATTAAACAAATTGCCTTGAAACAAATTATTAAAACCTATATTACTTAAATCAGTAAATTCCATTTCATTAATATACCCTAAGGCGAGTGATGTCTGAAGTTTTTCAGAAACCAAAAAAGTCCATTGAGCAGCCGTTTTTATAGACTCAATTCTATCAGAAGGCTTTTCGGCATTTAAACCATTAGGTGCGCGCATATAAAACGTTACCGGCACTTCAATCTCCAATCCAAGCCGGTTAACTGGTGCCCATTCATATTCTATTAAAGCTTCATACTGATCGAACCGAAGTTTATCCTTCATTCCAAAACCAACGTTCCACTCCTTCTCACCTTTATGGGCACCTAAATCCCGAATCAAATCGATATAAAGAGGTTCAGCATGCAGAACTTTATAAGGTAGCCTTTTCTCATCCGCTACCACGCTGGAGTCATAATCCTGTGCAAGACTATCGACTGTAAATAACAAATAACTTAATATAATAAGCTTACTTACTTTCATATGATCAACTAATGAATAGAAATGAATACAATACGGGTGTGTCCCGCAGAACTAACTAAAAAAAATAGAATAAAAGCGTTACGCTTCGGGAGGAGGATTATTAATAGAAATAAACACCTTCAGAACAGGTGCAGCATTGAAAGACAGATTTGCTATTTCCGCAATCATCAGATTTTGCCGAATAAGCAGGTTTGCATTCTTGAAAGAACTAAATAGTTTGATGGCACTACTAAAATGCTCGGATTCACTTTCACGTTCGTCTCCGGGTTGATTATCCTGAATATCGAGGCACACCTCCATAACAAACTCTGTTAAGGAGTTTATTGGATCGGGCGCAGTTAAAAAGATATCACTTTGCATTGTTTCCAGCGGATGAAACAAAACAATATTTATAATAACACCCAGAAAAAAATAAGCTTTTAACCTGTGCATACCAGTACAAACATAACGCTTTGGCAAACAAAAATTATACCACTGAAGAAAATCAATGCGGGGTGACCGACACCAACTCCCCATCCTTAAAGCGGATAAATGGAACATGCTGGTTGTCGCGTGAAAACTGAAAGTTATAACCTTCTGTCAGATAGCCTTTGATTTCCTTTCGGTTTAGGGCATCCTGAAAATACACTCCGTGTGCTTTAAGCATGTTTCCGGCAAAGAGCATAAAGTCATAACCGGTTTTTACATAATCTGTATAGGGTATGGTGCTGGTTACGCGACCGTGCACGCGAATAAATTTCTTTTGGAAGGCACTGTAGGCCTGGTTATCAAAAGCAGTAAAGTTGGAAGCAAACATAACCACCCCTAAAGAATTTAGCTTTTCGTAATCGGTAGTTTGATCTAACCAACTTTCTGAACCCAAAATCGTTACCCTATCCCCCCGCGTTGTAACACTGCTGATCACTTTGGAATAAATCACCGGGTCATCGGAAGCGACAAATACACACCCCAGGCTATCTTTTGGAAGAGTGAATTGCTTAGGGTATTTGAATTCGTCAAACTCCGTAGGTGTAGCAAGAATTTTAAGAATTCTTGCGGAGGACTCTTTCGAGAAACGTTCAACCTGAATAACCTTAAGATCTGTTTCCAGGGCCGTGTTTACAAAACTCATGGCCAGTACGGAATCGCGCTTGGTCTCACCAAAAAATACCATGCACTTTTTATTGCTGACCTGATAAGCTGCAAGAAATTTTGCGGATTGCACCCCCAGAGTTTCCAGTGAAGGCTGAAATAAAAATCCATAAGGATTGTCACGCACCAGATCAAAATTATTGGAGACAGGATTAAAGAGATTTATCCGGTGAGCCTTAGAGAAATCCTGAACAATTTTATTCTCTTCCTGAAATAAGGGACCGATAATCAAATCGGTAGTTTTTAGTTCTTCCCGCTCCAGCAGGTTTTTAATTTTAGCCGGGTTACGGTCGGTGTCATACGCCCGCAAACTTATTTTTATACCTTGTTTGTTTAGGGTATCAATAGCCAATTTTATGCCTTCATATAAATCCAGCACATACTGATTTCGCTTACGCGACAAATTAGGCTCAAGCGTATTCACCTGAAAAGGGAATAAAACTGAAACACTGTAAATATCCTTATGAACAGTAGGTGGAGTTTCGTCTACAAAATCAGACTTCTTGAGCTTAAATGTTGAAATGAGTTTATCCAACAATTCTTTTTCTTCCTTTGTATCGATGCTTTTGGAAAGTTCATGGGCCAGTTTTTCTCCAACAACAGCATCTTTGGGATATTCCTGATGCATGCGTGTTAGCACACTAACATCTGTCAAACTCGCCAGCCCACTTTTCTTAATACCCTGAACATCCTTCTGAACTTTCGGGCCCTTAATAGCGGCCAGTTGGTTCATCCCCTGAAAATACTCTTTGCTGTCAAAATGAATTTTAGCCAGCCAAAGATTAACTTCATCCAGCTGATCCCAGGTCGGATAAAGCTGCTTGATTTGCATGAGCATATCCTTAGCCACCGATTTATAACCCTGGTGGTAAGCACTTATGGCATAATAAAATGAGGCATATTCAGGAAAAGGATTACTCTTGTCGTAGGCTACTAAAGGTTTAAAACTCTCCATAGCCAAATTATACTTGCCTTCTTTATAAAGTGCTTTAGCGTTGGTGTATTGCTGCTGGTAATTTACCTGCGCACTAACCAAATTGACAATTGTTGCCAGCAAAACAATACTCAGAAATCGTATCATAGTTATTCCCATTCAATAGTGGCCGGTGGTTTTGAACTGATATCGTATACCACTCGATTAACGCCTTTCACTTTATTAATTATGTCACTGGAAATTTCTGCCAGAAATTCATACGGTAAATGAACCCAATCGGCTGTCATGCCATCCGTACTGGTTACTGCACGAAGCGCAACAACCTGTTCATAGGTGCGCTCATCGCCCATCACTCCTACCGAATGAATGGGCAATAAAACCGCACCCGCTTGCCATACTCTGTCATAAAGTGAATGCTGTCTCAGCCCTCCAATAAATATTGCATCAACTTCCTGCAAAATTCGCACTTTCTCAGCGGTTATATCGCCCAATATACGAATACCCAGGCCAGGCCCCGGAAAAGGATGACGACCTAAAATAGCAGGATCAATGCCAAGGGTTTTACCAACGATCCGAACCTCATCCTTGAACAATGTGTTCAACGGCTCCACCACCTTCATTTTCATCTTTTCGGGTAATCCCCCCACATTGTGATGCGATTTAATAGTAGCGGATGGTCCTTTGACGGAAACCGATTCAATAACATCCGGGTAGATTGTTCCCTGACCCAGCCACTTTACATCAGTTATGCGATGAGCTTCCTCATCAAAAACATCAATAAATGTTTTACCAATAGCTTTACGCTTCGCTTCGGGTTCACTCAATCCGCTTAATGAAGTATAGAATTTTTCCTTGGCGTCAACACCCTTAATATTGAGTCCCATGCCTTTGTACGACTCAAGCACCTGATCAAATTCATTTTTGCGCAATAAGCCATTATCTACAAAAATGCAATGCAGGTTTTTTCCGATGGCCTTATGGATGAGTGTTGCCGCCACAGTGGAATCCACACCACCTGATAAAGCCATTACCACTTTATCGTTCCCAAGCTTTTTTTTAAGATCGGCTACAGTAGTTTCTACAAACTGATCGGGTGTCCAGTCTTGTGCGCACGCGCAGATATGTACAACAAAATTTCGTAGTAAATTTTTACCTTCTGTGGTGTGCGTTACTTCAGGATGAAATTGAATACCATAAATGTGGGTATTCTTAACATGATAGGCAGCAACTTTTACAGATGGCGTGCTCGAAATAATTTCGAAGGAATCGGGAACTGTGGCAATGGTATCGCTGTGTGACATCCACACCTGGGTATCCAATGAAATTTCCTTCAACAATTCATTATGATGGTCAACCGTGGTTAACCGTGCACGGCCATATTCCCGGATTTGGGAAGGCAATACTGAACCACCGCTTTTGTGGGCAATCAACTGTGCTCCATAACACACCCCTAAAACCGGAAGATTGTTGAACGCTTTCAGATCAACATCTGGGGAGCCCGCATCACGGACAGAACAGGGACTACCGGAAAGAATTATGCCCTTAATGTCAGGGGTAATTTCAGGTATCTTATTAAATGGATGGATTTCACAGTAAACATTAAGTTCGCGTACCCTGCGGGCAATCAATTGGGTATACTGCGAACCAAAATCAAGGATCAGGATCTGTTCTGGCATGTGCAAAAATAACAGGCCGGCATGAGCCAACAAGGGAAGAGGAAAAATAGATTAGGGGTTACGGATTAGACTAAAAACCCGCTACTCTTTTGGAAAGCAGTACTCCTCCAGATATCCCCCGGCATCATCAATACCCTTGTAAAAGGCCTTATTTAAAAGCCGGCATCCCTCCTCTTTTCTGTCCAGTTCAACCAAAGCCACACCTTTGTAGAATAACAACTCAAGGTTCTGACCATCCAGACGAAGGGCCAGGTTGATATAGGTAAGTGCCAGTTCAAAAGCACCTTGTTCAAGGCAAACCGAACCCGCATATTGATAGGCGGGCAAATATCCTCCGTTAGCTAGTATAGATTGATCGAAGTGATACAGCGCACTATCCGGCTTTTCGAGTCCGTAGTAGGCGAGTCCCGTGTACAACTCAACCTCTTCATCGGTAGCCCATTGCTTCATTGCCTTTAATTCAACCAAGGCTTGCTCATTCTCGCCCATCTCTACCAACAGGCCAGCTCGCCACTTTAAAAGATCGATGTTCATGGCGTCCCATTCCAGCACCTGATTCAAATCATCAAGCTGAAGCTGCAACTCCCCTAACTCACGATAAATAAAGGCGCGAAGAATACGGGCACGCGGCAGGCTTTGGTTTTCCGGAATAAAAACTTTCAGATCGGCTAAAGCCTGATCAAATTCACCCAGATAGAAAAGACAAACGGCTCGCTTATACAGTATCTGACGCTGCTGAACTGTTTTTAGTTTAGTAGCCTTGGCTACTTTGTTGTATTGTTTCAGTGCACCAACAAAATCTTCGCGATTAAAAAGTGTATCGCCAAGCGCCTCTGCAACCTGTACCTTTGACGGCTTAGTCTGTGCAAACAGTCCTACGCTAAAAAGAAAAAACAGAATACCTATCCACCTCATACCGCCAACGCTTTGTTGCGTTCGCGTTTACGGTCATTTTCTTTTAAGTAAACTTTACGCAGGCGTATCGACTTTGGTGTCACTTCAACATACTCATCAGCCTGGATGTATTCCAGGGCCTCTTCCAGCGAAAATTTAGTAGCTGGAGCAATGCGCATTTTTTCATCAGAACCTGAAGCGCGAATGTTGGTAAGTTTTTTTGTTTTGGTAACGTTTACCACCAAATCACCAGCACGGCTATGTTCTCCAATAACCTGACCTTCATAAACAGCTTCTCCCGGATCGATAAAAAACTTTCCGCGATCCTGAAGGTTGTGCAAGCTGTATGGAATCGCTTCGCCTTCATCCATAACAATTAAAGATCCGTTGATACGGCCCGGTATTTCGCCCTTATAGGGTTGATATTCTTTAAAGCGGTGGGTAACGATGGCCTCACCTGCTGTAACGTTCAATAAATAATTTCTTAACCCGATAATACCGCGAGAAGGAATCATAAATTTCAAAATCATCCTATCACTCTTCGGCTCCATGTTGGTCATTTCACCTTTGCGCATGGAAACTGTTTCGATAGCCTTTCCAGCATCTGTTTCGGGTAAATCGATTGTTAATTCTTCAACAGGCTCACACTTTACGCCATCAATCTGACGGAAAATTACTTGCGGCTGCCCAATTTGTAATTCGTAGCCTTCTCTGCGCATGGTTTCGATCAACACCGATAAGTGAAGTACCCCACGGCCAAAAACCATGAAGCTATCAGCTGAACCGGTTTCACCTAAACGCAAAGCCAGGTTCTTCTCTAATTCCTTTTCTAAACGTTCCCTGATGTGACGCGAAGTAACAAACTTTCCTTCTTTACCATAAAACGGAGAATTGTTAATGGTGAAGAGCATACTCATCGTTGGCTCATCAATCGCAATAGACTTTAATGGTTCCGGCTTTTCAGGATCAGTTACAGTATCTCCAATCTCAAAACCTTCCAAACCAACAATCGCACAAATTTCTCCTGACGAAACAGAGTCAACTTTCTGTTTTTCAAAACCTTCGAATACATATAAATCTTTAATACGCGATTTTGTAATGGTCTTTCCATCACGCTTTACCATGGCCACTTGCTGACCCGTTTTTAATTCACCACGGTGAATTCGACCAATAGCCACCCGGCCGATGTAAGAAGAATATTCCAACGATGTTACCAACATCTGTGGAGATCCCTCTGCTACTGTTGGTGCGGGAATGTATTTAATAATGCCTTCCAATAAAGGTGTAATGTCTTCTGTTGGTTGTTTCCAGTCGGTGCTCATCCAGCCTTGTTTTGCCGAACCATAGAACGTAGGGAAATCAAGCTGCTCTTCGGTGGCATCCAGCGTGAACATCAGATCGAAAACCTGTTCGTGTACTTCATCAGGCGTACAGTTTTTCTTATCTACTTTATTTACCACCACAATCGGCTTTAAGCCTAATTGAATTGCCTTTTGCAATACAAAGCGGGTTTGAGGCATGGGGCCTTCAAAGGCATCAACCAACAATAAGCAACCATCGGCCATGTTTAACACACGTTCTACTTCACCGCCAAAATCGCTGTGGCCTGGTGTGTCAATAATATTGATCTTATAATCCTTATACCGTACAGAAACGTTCTTGGCGAGAATGGTGATACCACGTTCGCGCTCCAATTCATTACTGTCCATAATGAGCTCGCCAGGGTTCTCGTGAGCTTGAAATAAATGACCGGCATGCAAAAGTTTGTCTACCAACGTGGTCTTTCCATGGTCAACGTGGGCAATAATGGCAATGTTTCTGATTTTACTAACTTCCATAAATCTTTGAAATCCGCTTGTTTTCTGATGTTTAGCCTATTATGGCTTTAATTAAGGGGGCAAAGATAAGAATGAAAATTCAAGGAATAAGGTTCAGCATTCAAAGTTTTATAGGCAACGTGCTAATTCCTGTTCAATACACGACTGAAAAACTCATAAAGAGCCTCCATTATTTCATCGGCATCGGTTGCATAGTGTAAAGCTCCATTCTCCTGATTAAACCTTACAATCAGATCATAGTACTTTTCATCGTTGATGGAGTACGTATCCATCATGATCTTTTTTACATCTGGGTCAGCAATAACCTGTCGATAGGTTTGTGTACGGTTGTTTTCCCGCACATACTTTGCAAGCTTACGCCTGTCACGCTCTTCTCGCCAGAAAAAATAATCGATGGGAGAAATAACAGCTTGCAGGGGATCCATTCGCTTTGGTTCTTCGCGGGTGCGGTCTTCAATTTTGTTAGGATATAGCCGCGTGGCCTTAACGGTAATGTTAGCCAGCATCTGCACATTCTCTTTCAGCATAATCATTATGGCATCTTCTTCAAATAGAAGGGGAAGAATGAGTGGCTTATATCCAAGACTGGTGAATATTAATGTATCGATCGGCCGTGCTGCTATGCGAAAGCTACCATCGGCTTGGGTAACAATTCCAGTAGCTGAATTTTTTATTGCGATGTGAACATCGGGCAGGTTTTTTAATGTTACAGAATCAACAACAATACCACGGTAAACTTTTTGCGCGAATACTTGCGCAGCAAACAGAAAAAAAGCTAATGTGAGAAAAACCCTGATCAACCTTGAAATTTAATTGAGGATGCTAAGAATGATACAATAGTTGAACCAGAACAAAAAATTAAGAGTTAAACCGTAAAAATGTTCCCATGGGTAAATCCCTTCCATTACTGGATTTCAGAAAGAATTCTCCTGCTTCCGCATAATGCATAGTAAAATGAGTTTTAGCCACATTTAAACCAACCAATGATGAAAGCCCTACTGCATACATACTCAAAATAAAAAAACAGTTCTTCTCCTCCAGCAATTCACTACTCATCCGCACCAGTTCATTCAACTGCTCCTGAAGTGTCCACTTCTCCCCTTCCGGTCCGCGACCGTACGGTGGCGGATCCATAATTATTCCATTGTACTTATTTCCACGCTTTACTTCGCGTTGTACAAATTTGAAAGCATCTTCATATACCCATCGAATATCTGCTAAATTGTTAAGCTGCATATTTTGATTTGCCCAATTCAACCCAGGTCGGGAAGCATCAACATGAGTAACATCAGCACCAGCAGTTTTAGCTACCACGGAAGCGGCACCTGTATAAGCAAACAAATTCAACACACGTGGCCTTTCGGCCTTCCAGTTGGTTATGGTATCGTAAATGAAATTCCAGTTTTCGCCTTGCTCCGGAAAAATACCTACGTGACCGAAACTGGTAAGTGCCAGACGTAACGTAAGTTTTAAATCATTGTATTGATAGTAAACCTGCCAACTTTCTGGCATGCCCTTATTGCGGGTCCATCCACCTTTCACTTCATCGCTAAACCGAAATTTATCTTTCTGTTCACGGTCAAAGCGGGCATCCGCCAGTCGGCTCCACTCCTTTTCGGATAACACACTGCTCCAGATAGCCTGCGGCTCCGGACGAATAAGCGTGTACTTTCCAAAGCGTTCCAACTTCTGACCTTCACCCGAATCGATGAGTTCATAGTCTTTCCAGGAGGAGGGATAAAGTAGTTTCAGATTCAAGGAAATAAAGTTCAAAGTTCAGGTAAAAATAGAAAGAAGCTATGATTTTGAAATTTAATCATGGAACTTTACTCGTGGAGAAATAAGTATGGCGCACATCCACAACCAAGACCACGTGAAACAAACACGAAAAGACCTGCAAAACAATGCTATAACGGCAGAAGCTACCCTGTGGGGATTTCTTCAGAAAAGTCAGTTAGAAGGACGCAAATTCAGAAGACAGCACAGCATTGGTAACTACGTTGTCGATTTTTATTGCCCTGCTGAAAAATTAGTTGTTGAACTGGATGGTGTGGCACATTTTCATCAGTCAGGCTATGAAAACGATCAAGAACGCACTAAGTATCTTCAATCTTTAAATTTACGTGTACTTCGCTTCGAAAATGAAGAAGTGTTTAAAGCAACAGAATCTGTTTTGGATAAAATAAAAGCAGCATTTATAACCACCCCTGGCCCCTCCTTTGCCAAGGAGGGGAATAAGAATTCCCAACACAATGAAAATTCCCCTCCTGTTTCAGGAGGGGTGGCCGAAGGCCGGGGTGGTAAAAATTTACATTTTAAAATCACCAGCACTCAAAATCCAAAAATTAAAAGCCTGCTTGCGTTGGAAAAACCACGAGAGCGCAGAAAGCAGCAGCTTTTTATCATTGAAGGAAAAAAAGAAATTAAGTTTGCTTTAGAGGCAGGCTACCACATTGGCAATCTTTTCTTTTGCGCTGACATGGTGGGGTTGAGCGAACTGCAATCACTTGGGTTAGATGACAAACTGCTGATACCCGTTTCAAAAGAAGTATTCGATAAAATTGCCGTGCGCGAAAATTCGGGTGGTGTAATTGCTGTTGCTGAAATGAAAGTTCATGAACTTAATCAAATCACGCTGAGCAATACTCCCCTAATTTTAATTCTTGAAGGGGTAGAGAAACCCGGCAACCTTGGTGCAATTTTGCGCACAGCCGATGCAGCCGGAGTAGATGCCGTAATCATCTGCGACCCACAAACTGATTTTTACAATCCCAATGTCATCCGCTCAAGCTTGGGTTGTGTATTCACCAAACAAATTGCGGCTGCTACCAGCGAAGAAACAATTCATTGGTTAAAGAATAATAAGATCAGCATTTATTGCACCTACCTGAAGGCCTCGAAGTCTTACGATCAAACCGACTTTACAAAACCATGCGCCATTGTAATGGGCACCGAAGCAACAGGTTTATCTGATGGCTGGGTGAAAAACTCAGACGCCAACATTATTATCCCCATGCAGGGAAAAATAGATTCCATGAATGTATCCACCTCATGCGCGGTGGTGGTGTTTGAAGCCCGGAGACAACGGAATTCGGAAAAATAATTAAAGGAGTAGCCCCGTTATCAGAGCTTCTCCTTCAATGCTGATCTATTCATCGCCTAAAATTTGTGATGAGCTCTTTAAAATTAAGAGGATAAAGACGATCGAAATAATTAAGATACTAATTAAACTTAGTGCTAACATTTCCATATTCAATTTCTTAGTAACGAATTATCACAAACAAAAATTGCACCCAGGTAACCAAATTCTTATTGAGATGCTGAAAACTGTCAGTTTTAAAGTTGTTATGTAAAAATGTCATGACAACACTACATAACATAGTAGGCTCCTTCCATCTTCGGTAACTCAATATCAATACTTTTCAATTCAGTTTCCTCATTACGCTCACTTACCATGTGCCGCAGTGTAATCTCAATAGAGCGGGCAATGGTAGTTACCGGTGTATCCGTAGGCTTATTATCGAACGGATCTTGGAGATGAATAGCCATTTTTTCGATCAAAAAGAAAACAGACGAAATGGTTATCACCAAAGGGGCTTCGATAAAACCGAAATACTCCGTTAATCCAAAAGGAAGCAAGAGCACAAACAAGTACAACGCAAAGTGAATGTACAGGCTATACGTAGTTGGGAAGATAGTGTTTTTGATACGCTCACATTTTCCCATAGCATCGCACAAACGGCTTATGGTTTGATCGATTTCTACCTGTTGATAGTTATTAATTTTTCCATCCTCCAACGCTCTTCGAATATCACGGCCATGCAACAAGAGCAATGCGTTTGGAACATGCTTATGACGAGCCACAAACCTAAACTCCTCATCCGTGAGAAATTTTTTCACTGGCATTAAGGCATCGTGATTTCTGAGGAAATTACCCAAACTGTAGCACCACGCTGCCTGACGCATGGCAAATCTGTTTTTGAATTCAGTGGCTTGCTCAGGATATCCGACATCTTTATAAAATGTAATCACTTGCCGAACCAGTGTTCGGGAATCATTTACGATAGCGCCCCAAATAATTCTGGCTTCCCACCAGCGATCATAAGCCTGATTAGAACGAAATGCGAGCAATAATGAAATAATAGTACCCACAATAGCCGGTACTGCAATTGGTACATTAATATGATTGATATTAAGGTAATTATGAATCAATCCGAATGCCAACGCATAAATGCTAACGAAGATGAATTCAAATTTTATCTTACCAATTACATACTTTATCGGTATGTCCCTTTTTAACAGCATATGATTCTTTTTTAAAGTATTTAATTATCAATCAAACTCAACACAGGCACTCCCAACTTCTCTGCCAACGATACCTGCTCAACAACTTTCGTTGCTCCCCATCCCTTTCTTTCGGGTTTACGCGTTTCAACCAATAGATTAATGTTATTCTTCTCAATGGTCTCAACTAATTCAGGTGTAAGATCTTCCGTACGTTGCCCCTCCATCAATTTAGCTTGGCTCACTACCCGAATGGCAAAGTCTTTGTTTAGCATGTGTTGAATATCTTCCATAGAAATATGCGATGGGGAGTTATCAACATAAATGGCCTGATCAAGTGCCAATTCAGTAACACGCTCAGGTATGTGAAGTATAGGGCATTTACTGTTTAATAATGATTTTACAGCTTGCTTGTGAATGGAGCCGGTTTCATTTTTATACGAAGGTGTAAGTACCGTTAAACCGATGGTATGATGATTCATGATGTTCCGTAAAAGCGGACCAGACATGCCATATTGGTGATGCACCTGAAGCGATACCTGATCAAATTCTGCCACAAAATTTCTGCACTCATCAAGAACTTTTTGTTCCTTAACAGACGTTTCTGCTCCTGATTTTGAAGAAAACAACAAATCAGTAATACCATCTGGCATTTCAGACAACATGAGCAATACAATTTTTATATTGTCTTCACGAACATTTTTCACTACTGCACGTACAGCTTTTAGCGTGTCGTGCTTCAGTGTTGTTGGGATAAGAATGTTTTTCATAGCGCTTTTGTTTTGGTGAATGATATATCAAATAAACTGCACCTACCTAAAAGCGAGCTTAAACTAAGATTAGAATTTCTTAAGAATTCAGATTAGAATTTTTTAATGAGGGCGCGTGAACCGAATTATCACTACAGTTCCCTTCCCTTGCTCAGATTGAATTGAAATTTCTCCATGATGCATCCGGATAATTTTTTGTGCGATGGGTAATCCTAATCCATAACCAGCGTAGCGGGTTGCATTTTTTCCACGAAAGAATGGCTCAAAGAGATGCGGCACATCTTCTTTTGGGATACCAATGCCAATATCATTTATCACTATGGAAATGGCTGTTTCATCTGCCGTCAAGGAAACAAAAACCTCTTGATTATCGGAGTACTTCACGGCATTACTGATAATATTCATCAAGGCAAGGCTAAGCAAAGGCTTGTTACACGGAAGTGTTAGTAACACATCATCATCCTGATTTTCACCCATCCGGAAATGTACTTTGTTATCGGGGTATCGAATGTTCAAATCACCCATGATCTCCAGCATTACTTCGTCCATACGGGCTATGTCCAGTACTTGCTTTTCACCATCGTACCCGGTTTGTGTAAGTTTCAATAAACTTTCTGTCAGACTGGCCAATTTCTGGGCATAGCCCGAAATGTTTTGCAGCGCTTCTTCATACTCATGTGGTTCGCGCTTTTTACTGAGTAGTATCTCCGCCTCAGCCATAATGGTGGCAATGGGCGTTTTTAATTCGTGCGAAGCATTATTGATAAAATTGTTCTGAATTTCAAAAGAGGTTTCTAACCGATCCAGCATATTGTTGAACGTCTGCTTTAATTCTTCAATCTCATCAACCGATTTCAATAATGGCAATCGCTTGTGCAGGTTAGAGGCACTGATTCGATTCACCTCACGGGTAATTAATGAAATAGGCTTTACAACGCGATAGGCAAACACACCACCTACCAACACCGCAAATAATACTGAACCCAATGTGCCAAAAATCAAAACTGTACGCAGAAATATAATTCGTTCCTTACCTAGATCATCACGCGCAGTTACAATAACTATAAATGACTCATCGTCATCGTAGAAGAGCTGACCATAGTAGAATACATAGTCGTTTACACTCCAGGCTGATGATCGTTGTAATACCTCACGATAAAACTGATGGGGCAAACTCAGACGAATATCGTATTCCAGCGTTCCTGCGTCTGTATTCACCTTCAATACATAGTCCTGTTCATCGGCCAACGGATCAAGGTATTCCTCCTTCAACGACCGCATACGATCATCATTTTGTTGATAGCCTTGCGCGACAATACTGGCCCTGTCTTTTAAACGGCTGACGAAATATTGTTGTTTATTAGCCTTTACCAGGAAGAAAACTACCGTGCACAAAAGTATTACCGTGAAGGCGGTAAAGGCTGCATAGGTAAGCGCTATTTTAGTCCGCGTTTTCATCTACCGCTTCATTGCGGATAACATAGCCTAACCCTTTAATGGTGTGGATAAGTTTTTCCTTAAATGGCTTATCGATTTTTTTTCGGAGATAGTTTATATAAACATCCACCACATTGGTACTCATGTCAAAACGAATGTCCCAAACATTTTCAAGTAGCTGATTACGACTAAGCACAATACCCTTGTTGCGTGCCATATACTCCAGCAGCCTAAACTCCATGGCGGTAAGCTTAATGGGTTTTCCATCACGACTAACTACTTTTGCCACGCGATCAACCACGAGGTCAGCTATCTTCAGGGCATTCGCTTCCCGCTCAGAATAATTGGCACGCCTGGTAAGTGCGCGAACGCGGGCATCCAGTTCAGAAAATTTAAACGGTTTAACCAGGTAATCGTCTGCTCCGCTATCCAAGCCGGTAACAATATTTTCATTGCTGCCAAGTGCCGTGAGTAAAAGTATCGGTACAAAATTTTTGGCCGATCGGATGCGCCTGCAGATTTCCAATCCGTTTATATCGGGCAACATGATATCCAGTATCACCACATCAAACTGATGGCGCGATGCCATATCCCAGCCGGTATTTCCATCCATGGCAACGCTTACTTCGTAGTTCCTCTCTGCGAATCCTTTTCGCATCAGTGCAAGTAAGTTAGGCTCATCTTCAACAACCAGTATTTTCATAATTATATTCGCTTTACTAGCAAACAAGAGCAACCTAAAATGGTTTTGTTCTTTATCTCTTCAGATTTGCAGGAAGACAAGCGTTGAAAATAATAAAAAAAACCGAGTTTGTTGTTTCGCGGATTGCGTTAAATAAAATCAGTTATTCGATTTCATGCTGGTAGAATTTTGTTTTTCCGTAAAATGCCCGCGCTGATTAAGGTAATCATCAGTCCCACAGGTAATATTTCAGTCAACGTAAATCCAAAGCGAACGAAAAAATTATTTTTATAAAGTTCACCCATTGTCTTCTGATCCTTCCGCATCTCAGCGAGTTCAGTCTCTGTAGCACCATTCTTGATCATGTTATCAAGCTGGCCTTGCTGCCATTGCTCCATAAAATCACTATCCGTCAGGCTGTAGTATCCTTCCCAGGTTAACGCATACAAAACTGATGCGATGAGCGTAATAAAAATACCAATCTTAAATGCCGTTATAAAAGTGATTGACCCCTTAAGATGTTGATCGCGATAAGATTTAATGGCAAAAAAAATGAGTGACAGGGCAATTATCATGGTGGTAAAACCTACATACACCCCATTATCCATGTTCAGTATACCCTTCTCAAAAAGAGGTTGCTGAACCAACAACATTACAGAAACAATAACACCGGCTATGAAGCCATACGCGAGAACTAGTTTTTTCATAGGATTTTGGTTTTGACTCAAAACAATCTCAAAATGCCGTTAAACCGCTCACCCAAAAGGATGATTTGATGAAAAGTTAAGCGGAATAGTTCTAAAGCAGGATATGCATTTAGGGAATCAGCTGAAGTTCTTTGGCTCGCTGGATGGCTTGTGTGCGCCTTTTGGCATCCAGTTTTACAAAAAGATTGGCGGTGTGTGTTTTTACTGTATTTAATGATACAAAAAGCTTATCTGCAATTTCCTGGTTAGATAAACCCTTTGCCATTAACTCCAGCACCTCATATTCGCGCTTGCTGATGCCGGTTTCTGTTAAAATCCTTTCGTTGACTTTAAACTCACCAACTGGAGGAGCAATAAAAACTTTTTTCCTTCTGGTGAATTTGTTACCAACCCAGATGCCCAGTATAGTAAACAATAGACCGATTATCCCGATATAAATTTCAACCGAAAGCTGGTGATAAAAGAATTTATACTCCAGCATTTTTAGCATGAAAACTGCCGCAGCTAAAACTAGGCCATAGATGAAAATAGTTCGAGTCATAATTAATAGGAAGCTACCCAGCCCACCCTTCTCTATCCAAACTCCTATACTGTATAGCTTCCGCTAAATGCTCTACCCGAATGTCATCGGATGAAGCCAGGTCGGCAATGGTGCGGGACACTTTTAAAATGCGATCGTAAGCACGAGCCGAAAGACCGAGTTTTTCCATAGCGGTTTTCAACAGTGCTCTTCCCGAATCGTTGATCATACATATTTCTTTCACCACATTGGAGGGCATCATGGCGTTGCAGTAAATATCTTTCTGTTCCTTAAACCGTGCTGACTGTATTTCTCTAGCGTTGATTACCCGCTGGCGAATCTGCTCACTGGTTTCAACGGTACGTTTAGCAGTCATCTCATCAAAACTCACGGGCACCACTTCCACATGCAGGTCAATCCGGTCGAGCAAAGGGCCACTCACACGGCTCAGGTAACGCTGCACCACGCCAGGGCCACACACACATTCCTTCTCAGGATGGTTATAATATCCACAAGGACACGGATTCATACTGGCCACCAACATAAAGTTGGCGGGATAATCAATAGAAACTTTTGCGCGTGAAATCGTAACCCTTCTTTCCTCCATCGGCTGGCGCATCACTTCCAGTACCGTACGCTTGAATTCAGGAAGTTCATCAAGAAACAAAACACCGTTATTGGCTAATGAAATTTCCCCGGGTTGTGGATTACCTCCACCACCCACGAGTGCGACATCTGAAATAGTATGATGTGGTGAGCGAAACGGTCGGGTTGCAACCAATGCAGTGTCGCGGTTAAGTTTTCCGGCAACAGAATGAATTTTTGTTGTCTCTAATGCCTCGTTCAGCGAAAGCGGTGGAAGTATAGTGGGCAGCCGTTTGGCCAGCATAGTTTTACCGGCACCGGGCGGACCAATCATAATTACATTATGCCCACCTGCTGCGGCAATCTCCATCGCACGCTTTATGTTTTCCTGACCTTGTACATCGCTGAAGTCTGAGTCATAATCATTGAGTTGTGCAGAAAAAATTTCTTTGGCACTTACCTGTACAGGTTGCAGGGTAACTTTTTCTTCAAGAAAGTCGATGGCTTCTTTTAATGTAGCCACACCATAAACCGGCAGCCCATCCACAATGGCTGCTTCGCGTTCATTGTCTTTTGGAAGAATGAATCCTTTAACCCCTTCGTTGCGTGCTTGTATGGCGATGGGCAAAACACCTTTAATGGGGCGGAGTGTTCCATCCAATGCCAACTCCCCCATAATCACAAATTCCTCCAGCTTTTCGGTTTCAATCTGACCGGAAGCTTTTAACACACACAGGGCAATGGGTAAATCGTATGCTGAACCTTCTTTGCGAATATCCGCGGGCGCCAGGTTCACCACGGTTTTCTCCCGTGGCATGAAATAGCGAAACTGTTTTACAGAAGATTCAATGCGGTGTTCGCTTTCTTTGATGGCGCTATCCGGGAGGCCACTCATCCAAAAACGCGTGCCTTGCCCTACGTTAACTTCTACGGTAATGGTTCGGGCATCTACACCAAACACTGCGCAGCCGTAGGTCTTCGCCAGCATACTTACACGTGCTTTTCGAGAAGGACGATTAATACATGGACAATCTTGTAATGAATTTCATGAATCCGATCGGCAAAACCGAAATGGGCAACGCGAATTTCCACATCGGCCTGTGCGGCCAGTTTGCCACCATTCTTCCCGGTTAAGGCAATAACTTTCATTCCCTTGGCTCTGGCCGATTGTGCCGCCTGAATTACGTTAGCTGAGTTGCCGCTGGTACTCACTGCCAGTAAAACATCATTTGGCTGACCGATGGCGTCAACAAAGCGGGAGAAGATAAAATCATAGCCATACTCATTGCCCACGCATGACATATGCCCCGGATCGGAAATAGAAAGCGCAGGAATCGGATTTCTGTTCTCACGGTAACGACCGGTAAGTTCTTCGGCAAAGTGCATGGCTACACAATGCGAACCTCCATTACCACAAGCGATAATTTTTCCTCCCTTGTTAACTGCGTTAATCATAACCTGCGCAGCCTCATCAATTTTGAGGTAGTTGGCAGGTTCATTTAAAAAGTTATCGAGTACGGTTGCCGATTGTTGCAATTCCGTTGTAATAATATGACGGTTGTCCATTTTAGTTTGTTGGAGGTTGGGGCACTGGTTTGTTCTTCGCAGCTTCCTGCAGGTCGTACAACTTTGCTTTTAGATTATTGAGTTCTTTCGTTAGTTCATCCTTCTCGCGTTGATTTCTGCGGTTGTCACGATAATGAAGAATGACATTGGCAACCATAAGAAACAAGAGAATAAGCGAACCATATTTCAACATCCAGATTTTTCCCTGCATCTGGAAGAGAAACGCTACGTTTTCCTTTTGGCCATCCATATACAGGCTGAATAAAAAAATAAACAGATGAAGCGCCCCGAAAACGGAGTAGAAGATGAGACGGTTCTTTTTCATCATGGCCTTTTTAGATTGAGTGACAAACTTAGCTTTTTAACTAAAACCAAAAAATACAAAATCACCCGAAAACTTGCACAAAAAGCACGATCTCAAGCCTTCTGGATTTCACTGAGCTTCTTATAAAGGCCATTTTGTTGTACCAGATCATCATGCTTTCCACGCTCCACAATCTGCCCATCTTGCAATACAATAATTTCGTCAGCGTGCTGGATAGTACTTAGCCTATGCGCAATAACAACGGAGGTTCGGTTTTTCATCAGGTTGGTAAGGGCGTCCTGCACTAATCTTTCTGATTCAGAATCCAATGCAGAAGTAGCTTCATCTAAAATAAGGATTGGTGGATTCTTTAACACAGCACGGGCAATTGCTAACCGTTGTCGTTGACCACCCGAGAGTTTTGATCCGCGATCGCCAATAAGCGTATCATACCTTTCTTCCGTTTGCATAATAAAATCATGCGCATTGGCCACCTTAGCGGCATGAATCACATCTTCTTCTTTCACATTGGCCATTCCAAAGGCAATGTTATTAAAAATAGTATCGTTGAACAGAATTGATTCTTGTGTTACTACACCCATCAGTCCACGTAGTGATTCAAGATCGTAGTCTTGCAAAACTCTTCCATCCAACAAAACTTCACCATGTGTCGGGTCATAAAACCGGGGTATAAGATCGGCTAATGTAGATTTACCTCCACCAGAAGGCCCCACCAAGGCAATGGTTTTGCCACTCTGAATTTTCAGGTTGATATTTTTCAACACCATATCAGCACCATAGGTAAATCCTACACCCTTAAATTCAATGCAGTCTTTAAACTCGTTTAGTTTAATTGCATCAGGTTTATTCTTGATAGCAGGCTCAATATCAATAATCCTGAAAATCCTGTCAGCTGCAACTGTTCCTTTTTGTAACGATGTTATTCCATTAGAGAAATTTTTAGCCGGCTGAATCATGGAGGCGTAGAACACAAGAAATCCCATAAACTCCTGAGGTTGTAGTTCGCCCGAACCACCCAACACCAAGTTACCGCCATAGTAAAGAATAATGGCTACAATGATTACACCTAATACTTCAGACAAGGGAGAAGACAATTCATTCTTCCGTGCTATCGAAAGATTGACTTTTCGGTGATAGCTAGTCTCCTCGTCAATCTTTTTTAGAATAAAGTTGCGTGCGTTAAAAGCCTTGATTACACGCATACCCCCAAATGTTTCATCAAGGATATTAACAATCCTACCCATCGACTCCTGGCTCTGTTTTGCTTTACGCTTTAACCGCTTAATAATTTCTGCTACAAGGCCACCGGTTACAGGGAATAATATCAGTGTGAACAGGGTAAGTTTGTACGAAATCGCAAATAAAACCCCAAAGTAGACAATCAATGTTACAGGTTCTTTTAGCACAGATTTTAAACTGTTAGCTACTGAAGATTCAACTTCAGACATGTCGTTTGTGAAGCGCGACATTAAGTCGCCTTTTCGCTGGTTGTTGAAATATCCTATATCAAGGTTAGATACCCTGCCGAAAATATCCATTCGCATATTCTTGACAACATCCACTTTAATCCTAGAGGCGGTTAACCGTTCAAGATACCGCAGTGTGTTCCCTATAATGATCAGTACAACAATACCAATACAAATAAACAATAAAGTAGTGTGCGCCCCATATTGCTGTACGATGGATATGAAGTAATGATTGAATGTTTGTTCAATATATACCTTTGATAATTCAAATTTTTCAGGCAGGGCCGGTACGGTTGTACTTACCACAGGATCGAAAAGGATTTTAAGCATAGGCATGGTAAGTGCCAGGTACCCTGCACTGAAAATCACTCCAAAAATTGCGTATAGAAAAAACTTCACTATCCTGGATAAATACCCTGGAGCATATTTTAAAATCCGGAAATATATTTTCATTGAATTTAAAATTCGTACAATCGCTGTGCGATATTCCAGCGTAAAGCTAATGAAGTTATGGTTGAGTTGTTATTAAAGACCGCAGCAGCACTTTTACTGTTACGGATAGTGGCGGAAACATCTATAAATAAGTTATGTTTCAAGTGCCAACTGGCTGTGAACGTTCCCATAATAATTGTGTTGTCTACACCTTGTCCGATCGTGTTTCCAAAATTTGAATCTGTTAAATACGTTTTACGGTAGCTGTTGTTCTTCATGATGTCGCTACCGAAATTAAATCCAACTGTATCTCTGCCAATTTGCATGGTTATCACTTTTGCTGCCAGATTAAGCTTAGGCACGGGTTGATACCTGATAATTCCGATAAACTCTTTGAAATTGGCGCCTAGAGGATGGGCAATAGGTTGATCAAAATTGGAATAGCTTCCGGATTTTGTGTTGTGTGAATAGGTATAAGGTCTAACGATATTAGTCTCTGCCTGAAGATCAAGATTAGAGACGCCAAACGCATCGATATATTTTGCTCCGGCTTGTACGCCAAATTTGTTAGCCCACCATCCTTCCCCATCTTTCACAAAATCCAATAAGAACTCATCCAACACAAATTGTCCGTAAAACTGAATATTTTTAAATGCATTCCATTTAAAATCAGCACCCAGAATAACGTTGTCGCTGCTACCATTTTGTTGTTCTATAGCCCTGAAAAAAATTACCGGATTCAGATAATCCAGTCGAAAGCTATTGCTGCCATCTTCATTTTCAGAACCAAACACTACCGACTCGAATAAGCCAAGGTTAAACTTCTTCCCAATATTGATACTTAAATGATGAACCGCTACAAATTTTTCAGGATATCCGTTCTTCGAACCTTGAGATCCTCCCGAAGTGCCTCTTACATCACCTGTGAATTTATTTAGTAAAAAAAAGTAGTTAAGCTTCCACACCTTAACATTTCCTTTCAGAAATAAGGCTGGTGGTGAATGATCTGAAAAAATAAGGGAACGCTGACCGTTACCAATAAAGAACCGGTCGTGCCCAAATTGCAGGTTGATGTGTTTTGTCGCTTCAAATGTTATGTATCCACGAGCCTGAAAAAAATCATACCCCTGATCGCCTTTAAATGTTTTCCAGAATCCTTCATGAGGAATGACAGGGTAATACCCCAGCGTACTATCACTTGTGATCGTTTGAGCTATGTAGTTCGGCAGCCTGAACTGGTTTTCAGTCAAGAAAGTATAAAACCCAACTTTTTTATCAATCATACCACGCACCTCCAAACCCCTTGAATTGACAAACAACATATCATTCGCTTGCGAATCAGAACCGGCACCCAGGTAGAGTACCGGGTTTACGTGCAAATCGATATCCGGTAGATCGACAAATACCAAATCTGATTTCTTTTTATAGAAATATTTCAGAAATGGTTTTCTGCTGTCATTCGTTTCAGGCCGGGACCACTCCCAGTTGTCGTTATTCATGTAAGCCAGGTTAAACCGGTCAGCTTCAGAACTAAACACGTTTAAACGGGAGGCAGAGTCCAAAAAGGAAATTATATCGGAACGTTTGTATGGCTTAATGGTGGTAAAAAGCTGGGGTAATGTGCCGCCAGTCTTAATTTCATACCGATCAATCCAATGGTAGTAGGTTTCATTAAGCGAGGCATAGTTGCTTTGTGCAACAAGACAAATTGGGCCAAAGGCGAATAAAATTGAAAGGAATTTTCTCATTCAACAGTCAGTTCTGGGCAAAATACGTAGGTTAGACTTACAGCCAAAATTCACAATTCTCTTCTTGAAAATAGCTTCCGGCTTATTATCTTTGCAGTCCGTTAAGGAAAAAACAAGGATTAGAGGCTAAAAACGATGAAAAAGGATATTCACCCAGATTACCAGGAAGTTATTTTCCACGATACTTCCAGCGATTTTAAGTTTAAAACACGCTCTACCGTAAAAACCAAGGAAACCATTACCTGGGAAGACGGTAAACAATACCCATTGGTTAAAGTGGAAGTTAGTTCAGCTTCGCACCCTTTCTTTACTGGTAAGAAATTATTCGTTGATACGGCTGGCCGTGTGGAGAAATTCCAGAAGAAATACCAAAAGAAATCTTAATCACTTCTTCTTATATGCATGAAACCCTGACGGTCCCGTCAGGGTTTTTTTATGCCCTTAGCCTTGGTTTCAGCCAATAATCATTATTGTTTCCTCCTATATTTACCGCATGAACATTGTCTTGTTTGACGACCCTTCCATTCGAATTCAGTTGCTGCCCTTCACCTTTACCCGACCCGTGGCAAAAATACGGGTGGGTATTCTGACAATTGATGAAAAGTGGAGTAGGTGGATTACCGGGAAGACTTCTTTCCTGACAGAAGAATATCTCTCTGCAAAGTTTCCGGCCAACCATACCGAGGACAATCTCCTCATTAATGGAGCGCTTTGTCCGGATGAAAACCTGGTGCATGCTTTGAAAGGCCTTTCCAAGGGTTCCGGACTTATTAAAAACGGTATTCGGTTGGCTCTTCGTACCGAAAACGCCAACATGAGTCTCTTTGAAAAGGCTAACCTCAGTGAATACGAAGGAAATCTTACCCTGATTGATCAGGTATGGAAAATCTTTCAGCAAAATGCTGCGCAACTGCGGGCGGATTTTAAACTGATAACCTCGGGTAGAAAATCGCAGGGCGTACAGGATAAACACACTATACGATACAACGAAGAAAATATTTTTATTGAAGAAGGAGTAACCATACGTGCTGCGGTCTTAAATGCCGAAGATGGCCCGATTTACCTCGGGAAAAATTCTGTCATACAGGAAGGCGCGCTGATAAAAGGTCCTTTTGCCCTGTGCGAAGGTTCGCATGTAAACATGGGTGGAAAAATGCGGGGCGATTCTACCATAGGACCGTACTCAAAAGTTGGAGGCGAAATCAGCAACTCGGTTATTTTTGGCTATAGCAATAAAGCACACGATGGCTTTTTAGGAAACAGTGTTTTGGGTGAATGGTGCAACCTGGGTGCGGACACCAACACCTCCAACCTGAAAAACAATTACGAGAATGTTAAAATCTGGAGTTATGCCAAAGGCGGGTTTGCCGATACAGGTTTGCAGTTTTGCGGATTGATGATGGGCGACCATAGTAAAGCAGGAATTAATACCATGTTTAATACGGGTACTGTGGTGGGTGTATCGGCTAATATTTTTGGCGATGGTTTTCCGCGTACGTTTATTCCCTCCTTTGCCTGGGGGGGTGCCAGTGGGTTTTCAACCTTTCAGCTTGCCAAGGCTTTTGATACCGCCAACAAGGTTATGGCCAGGCGAAATATTTCACTGGACGAAACAGAAAAAAGTGTGCTGAAACATATTTTTGAATCAACGGCAGGTAACAGAATTTGGGAGAAGAAGTGATATGAAGTTTAGCGCTGTTCCAGGTTTATCGTCTGTTAAAACCTTGCTTGTTGAATCTATAAAAAATCAGCACGCAGCACACGCCCAACTTTTTGCCGGTGCAGAGGGTGCTCTGAATCTTCCACTTGCGCTCGCGTATGCCACTTACTTGCATTGCGAACAGAAAGGTGATGATGCCTGTGGTACTTGTCCTGCCTGCAGCAAAAGTCTGAAGTACATTCACCCCGATACGCATTTTGTTTTTCCTTTGAACAATATTAAAAACGATAAGGACGAAGAACGATTTAAATCTGAAATCCTCAAATCGTGGCGAGCATTTTTAACCGAGCAACCCTTCGGAAATCTTTCCGACTGGATTGGTTACTATGGAGGTGAGGACAAACAAGCTTTTATTTCGCGTGATGAAAGTAGGGAGATTATAAAAACGCTATCCCTAAAACCTTTTGAAAGCCCGGTGAAGGTAATGATCATCTGGCAACCTGAACTGATGCACCCCTCGGCAGCCAATGGCATTTTAAAAATTCTGGAAGAACCCGCTCCGCACACTTATTTTATTCTGGTGACCAACGCGGCCGACCAGTTGCTGCCAACGATTATATCCCGTACACAAATAATTTCTGTACCCCTATTGCACGATAGCGAAGTACAATCCTATTTAACTGATCAATCTGTTGAACCAAAAAAGGCAGCGCATCTCACCCAATTGGCTGAAGGCAATCTTAATTTAGCACTAAAGCTAATAGACAATGAAGAAGATGACCATGCCCAGCGCTTTGCTGAGTGGATGAGGGCCTGCTTCAAAAAGAATTTTGCCGGCCTGGTAGCGCTTTCGGATGAGTACCACAACCTGGACAAACTAGGTCAGCGTAACATGATGCAATACAGCATGAATATGATTCGGGAGGTGCTGCTTCAAAAGTCAGGAGCCACAGCTATTCAACGTTCGCAAGGTGAGGAAAGAAAATTCATTCAGGACTTCAGCAAAGTTATGGATGTAAAAAAAATGGAGCAGGCATACCGCATGTTAAACGATGCCAGCTACCACCTGGAACGCAACGGAAGCGCCAAAATGATTTTTATGGATCTCTCGCTGCAACTCGCCCGTGTGATTAATCCCTGATTTAATAATTCAGATGTTGAAAATATTTATTTTTGAAACTTATTTAACAAACCGTATTGTATGAACCGTGTACTTACTTCCTTTCTGATCATATCGTTTATTATTACCAGTTGTGCCCAAAAGAAAAATCACGACTATGTTATAACCATCAAAACCAATTACGGTGATATGGTGGCCATTTTATATGATGAAACACCAAAGCATAAAGCAAACTTTATTAAGTTGGTTAAGGAAAAATATTATGACAGCCTTTTGTTTCACCGGGTTATTGAAGAGTTTATGATTCAGGGCGGTGATCCAAACTCTAAAAAGGCACAGGTTGGCCAATCCTTAGGTAATGGCGGACCGGGCTACACTGTAGACGCAGAATTTAATACGAAATTTTTTCATGAAAAAGGGGCCTTTTCTGCAGCACGTTTGGGTGATCAGGCCAATCCAACCAAAGCCAGCAGTGGAAGTCAATTCTACATCGTTCAGGGAAAAAAATATACGGATGAGGAAATTACACAACTTGAACAAGGCATTCAGTACAACCGAAAAAATCAGGCCCTCCGCGATGTTCTTTTCCTGCCGGAATATGAAGAGGTTCGCAATTTAGTGGTACGCAAACAACAGGAAGGGGATGGCGCCTGGCTTGGATCCTTTTTTGAAAAGGCTGATACGCTGATACAAAAAGTGAAAAAGGATTATCGACCCTTTGCATTTTCTGAAGCACAAAAAGCCCGCTATAAAGAAGTAGGCGGAGCACCTCACCTGGATGGAGATTATACCGTATTCGGAAAAGTTATTCAGGGACTTGATGTTATCGATAAAATTGCGGCCGTATCCAAAGGCCCGGGTGATCGACCTATGGAGGATGTTCGTATGTTCGTTACTGTAGAGGAAATGTCCAAAAGTAAAATAGAAAAAACGTACGGATACAAATATCCGGAAAGCAAATAAAATGCGCATACTGATTACGGGTGCCAACGGTTTGCTTGGGCAAAAACTAATTACGTTGCTACAACCGCAACCTAATGTGCAACTCATCGCCACGGCTCAACGCCCATTGGTAACGCCATTAGTGAACGGTGAGTTTCGCCTCTTGGATATCTCCGATCAGAAACAGGTTGATCAGGTGATCAGGAATACCAAACCGGAAGTGATCATTAACACAGCAGCCATGACTAACGTTGATCGCTGTGAAACGGAGCGAGAAGCCTGTTGGCAGGCTAATGTAACGGCCGTTCAATACCTGGTTGAGGCTTGCGGGAACCATAAAATCCATCTTATCCACGTATCCACTGATTTTATTTTCGATGGTAAGGAAGGACCATTGGATGAATCGGCAGTGCCCGATCCGGTTAATTACTATGGAGAAAGTAAACTTGCAGCTGAAGAACTGATCAGAAAGAGTTCTATTTCGTGGTGTATTCTTCGCACTGTTTTGGTGTACGGTGTATCAACCGATATGAGCCGATCCAACATTGTGTTGTGGGTAAAGAAAAGTCTGGAAGAAGGGAAGACTTTAAACGTAGTGAATGATCAATGGCGAACACCAACACTAGCCGAAGATTTAGCTATGGGGTGCTGGTTAGCTGCACAAAAAAAAGCTGAAGGTATTTATCATGTGTCGGGCAAAGATTTTTTAAGCCCGTTTGATATTGCCCTCAAGACTGCACATTTTTTTAAACTTGATGCATCGTTAATCAAACCCACTGATTCAACGCAATTCAAACAACCGGCCAGAAGGCCATTGAAGACCGGCTTTGTGATTGATAAGGCCAGGAAAGAATTGGGGTATGCACCACACAGTTTCGAAGAAGGACTGAAAGTACTGAGTACCCAGCTAACCTTGGTATAATACAGTTTTGTATTGTCGGTTAATTTTATCAATCTTACCCGCTTAAACTAACCATCCCTTAATCTATATACTATGTCAATTCAAGCATCTGAAAATCGTGGCCAGTGGGGCTCAAAGTTTGGTTTCATTATGGCTGCCGCTGGCTCTGCGGTGGGCCTGGGCAACATCTGGCGGTTTCCTTATATAACCGGTCAAAATGGTGGTGGCGCTTTTGTGTTTGTTTATATCCTGTGTGTGCTGTTGGTTGGTTTGCCACTTTTGTACAATGAAACAGCCTTGGGTCGTCTTACCGGAAAAAATACAGTGGGCGCTTTTAAAGACACCGGAGCCAATAAGTTTTGGCAAATAACAGCTGGTTTTCTTGCGCTATCGGTTAGCTTTTTTGTACTCACCTATTATGGAGTAATTGCCGGCTGGACAATCGGTTATATTATCAGTGAGTTCACCGACTTTATTAAAGACTTTGAAACCTTCCGTTCGAATGCACTTTATGTAATACCTTTCTTTGCTTTGTTCATGGTCATCACGGTTTACATCGTTCAGGCGGGAGTATCCGGAGGTATTGAGAAAGCCTCAAAAATATTGATGCCTGTTCTCTTTATCCTGATTGTTCTGGTGATCTTCAGAAGTATAACCCTACCGGGCGCCATGGAGGGTGTAAAATATTACCTGACGCCAGACTTTGCGAAGATAAACGGCAATACCATTCTGGCTGCATTAGGTCAGGCGTTCTTCTCTTTGTCTATTGGTTGGGGGATTATGATTACATACGGATCGTACTTACCGAAAAGCAATAACATTATCAGTAGTGGATTGTGGGTTGGCTCAATGGATACACTTGTAGCGTTGCTGGGGGGCTTGATGATTTTTCCTGCCGTATTTGCGTTCGGTAAAGATCCTGCAGGCGGAACAACCCTTGTGTTTCAAGTGTTACCCGAAATATTTAATTCCATGCCTACCGGAGGTAACATAGTTGGCGCACTGTTTTTTCTTCTGCTTTGTATTGCTGCCCTCACTTCTTCCATTTCCATGATTGAGGTGCCGGCCTCGTATTTAATTGATGAAAAGAAGTGGAGCCGTAAAAAAGCATCCTGGATTATCGGTATCCTGGCATTTCTTATCGGTATTCCTTCAGCACTTTCCGGTGGAGCTTCTTCATTCTTTACCAATATCAGTTTAAACTTCTTTGGTACTACCAAAACTGGTTTTCTGGATATTATGGATGCCTTGTTCGGCACCTTATTCATCGTTATTGTATGTTTGATGACGGCTCTGTATGTAGGTTGGGTATTGAAACCTCAAAAGGTTTCGGAAGAAATCGGACTGGGTTCACCCTTCTACCATAAGAAACTTGTGTTCGGTCTATCACCTTCACAAATGTGGATATTCTTTATCAAGTTTATTTGCCCCATAGTGATATTGCTGGTGCTATTAGCAACGGTAGGTGTTATTGAGGCTGACGTTTAAGGAACTTTAGCTATTTGATTAACTCCCCAATGGGATGCCCTGTGCTGCCGTTGGGGAGTTTTATTTTCAGCAACATCGATAAGGTGGGAGCAATATCAGTAATGCTGTAGTACGTTACGGACGATCCTTGTTTGATACCCTTGCCGTAAAAAAGAATTGGAACGTGTGTATCGTAGGTGTAGGGTGATCCGTGTGTTGTTCCTTGTATCCGTCCGCTTTCAAACCAACCGGGTTCTAAAATCACAGTCATATCGCCACTGCGTTTCGGATGATAACCGCGGATGGCCATGCCCTTCAACCCACCTTCATTGAAATCGCCCTGGCGCAATAAACTTTTTGGATACACATTGGCGATGCCGTTCTGTTGCATTAAATAAGTTGAAATCAGTTCCGTAGCTAACAACAAATCAATGCCCCCTGAACGCGGATCGGCACTGAAGCCTTCATGGTTAAGATGAATTTGTTCACCCGAAATAGCTTTAATGATTTTGCGGTCAGGATAATAGGTGTTCAGAAATTCACCTAAGCCGGCTGAAAGCTGACTGCTGCGCAAAATGCCAGCCGGTACTTTATTGTCTACAAGATATTGAGGCACTTCGGCCACGGCATGGTCAGCTGTGAGAAACACCATGTAGTTTCCTTCACCTGCAACCTGGTCAAGTTTTTTCAGCAGGTCTTCAATATTTTTATCCAACCGCAAATAAACATCTTGCAATTCAATAGCATGCGGACCAACTCTATGTCCGATAATATCCGGAGCGGAATACGATACGGATAAAAAATCAGTCCATTGATCTGTGCCAAGTTTTTCTCCATCAATGGTTGCTTTTGCCAATTCGGTTAAATGATCGTTTGAAAATGGTGTTTGCGAAAGCAGCTCAAAGTTTCCGTTTGTCTTTCGCAGTGTAGCGAGATCGTAAGGAAAAGTTGATTTATTGTCGCCCATCAGTTTTCCTTCATAAGGACTGACATCCGGCCCGCTGGCGTCATATTGATTGATCGGTAATAAGGTATTCCACGTTCCGGAAAGGTATTTATCAGCCAATTGCAGGCCATTGAATTTCTCCATCCATACTGGAAGCTTCTCCATATAATAGGTACTGGAAATGAAGCGCCCTGTTTTTCCATCATACCAATAGGCAGCATCGGCCATATGTCCCACAGGCAAAATGGCGCCTCTGTCTTTGATAGAAATTCCTATAACCTTTGAGCGCTTTTGAGTGGCCAGTTTCAACTCATCGGTAATGGTGGTTGTAAGCATACGGTGGGGTGACATTTTACCATTACTTTCAGAGGTGCTGCCAACCGTTTTCTGCGCATCATCGGAAACACAGTAAACACTTTTCTCAATAGTCTTATCATACCACTCGTTACCAATAATACCATGTATGGCTGGTGTTGTGCCCGTAAAAACTGATGCGTGGCCTGCACCGGTATAGGTGGGGACATAATTATAGTGACTATTCTCAAGCATGTACCCGCCTTTAATCAACCGCTTGAATCCACCCTCACTGTATTTTGAATAATAGCGGTAAATATATTCCTGCCTCATTTGATCCACCGTAATACCCACCACAAGCTTAGGACGATCAATATCCTGTGCAACAGCCTGCAAAGCAGCAATAAAAAGCAGAATGACTATAAAATTTCTCATGCATTAAATTTTAAGGCCGAATATACCAATTCAGAAAATTATCAGGGACACTTTCAGGATGAATGAATCATTAATTATGCGAACAGTATATCCGTTCATAATCATCTACTTCAAAAACCTGTCTGCGGAGTAATTTGCCTGTTTCATCATAGTAGATAACCACGTAAATAGAAGCCTCTTCCACATGCTTTTCAGTAAAATACATAGGCTTTGAAGCAGAGCCCAGATTTACAATGTCGCTGTATGTAGCTGGAAGGACAAAACCCTTTTTACTACTAATTACCCCATAGTTATTTTCCTGAAGAACAATCATCACTTTCTCTTCCGGGGTATCGCGAAGCCAGCGAAAACTTTTAATCTTATCCGCTACTATTTTCTTTTCGATAAAGTTGTAGATCATCCATTGAAAATTTCGCTTCACCAAGGCGGATGAATCATTCCAGTATCGTATCTCTTCATACTCAAAAGGCGTTACCGGTTTATTATTCCAGTCAATCAATCCGGACAATCCACCTTTTTGGGCAATTAAAAACCTGGTGTTATACCGGATAAGATTTTTCTCATACTGGGGTTTTATTTCCTTGCGTTGAACAACATCCAGGAAACCAAATTTCCGTTCCTTTAAAATAGCAACAGTCCCAAGTTCGATAGAACCCATGGCATCATATTCGGGCTGAACAATGGGCCTTCCCTGAAAATTTATCAATCCACGTTTTTCTTTCCGAACAGCCAAAAACATATTCTCACCCGCAAACTCAAGCCTATCGTACGTTGCGGTAAACATTCGTTCACCGCGTGAATTAAACAGCGTTTTCTTTTCTCCTTCATCCAGCAGCATAAAATAAACGGAATCCTTACCCGGTAAAAACTGAACACGGGCATGTGGGCTTAGTGGAATGAACCGATCGGGTGCTACATAGGCATGCAGACTATCGCCCGACTGTGCCATGCAGAATGCACCGATAAAATAAATACTGTCATAACTGGCCTTGGTAAATACTTTAAGCTGCTGATCGGCAATTTTCCATCGGCCAGCTTGCTGAACAATTACCCAGGGCTTTTGAATTTGTATACGGCTATAAACTTCTGATACTCCGGTTTTTGAACTCCATAATCGTTGTCCTTCTGCCGACTTTGAGATAGCCCCAAAAAATGATGGAATGATCTCTCTTTTTTCCAGCGGAATTCTTTCCCTTAAATTCATATCCATAAGTCCCTGCAACTCACCTGCACTTACCCATAACATGTTCCCATCCCAGCGCCTCACGTCATCGAACAACCGGGTGTATACCGGTTTACCCTGATCAGCTGCTTTAGCTATGCTTTCCTTGTAAGCCAGCTTGTATTTACCAGCTTGTTTTAGCACCACCACATCATCAAAACCATCAACATCCTCAAACTCGCCAATTGGCAAACTGCGACCCAATAAAGTTTTAAGCGACCATCGGTTATTTTTTTTTATGGCTACAAAAGCATCAGCAATAACCCTGGCATCCTGCACGCAAGATTCAAGCACAAATCCCGATTTATGCAAAACGCTAGCACATTTGCTACCCCCTACCAATAGGTATCCATTACCCAAATCATCCACTTCATCAACATCACCTGAAAAAATTACAAAACCATTCCTGGCGATTATTTTATTTTCAACCACCAGTAATTCTTCTGCAATGTTTCCACAGCGGTACTCCTTCTCCAACTCTTCAGAAACCGGCTTGAGTATTTCCTTGCCCTGGCTATTCATAAATCCAAATTTTCCATCCTTAAAGAAAGGAACCAGGTAATCTCGCTCCAGGTTTCGCAGGTTTCGTATGGAGTCATTCAGCAGACCAGCCGGCACCGGTTGGTCATTTTCCCATAATAAGTGATACAGAATATTACGAGCTTTGTTGTAATGCTTACTTGTTGGATAGCGTTTTAAAAATTGTGAGAATGCCGCAGAACTTCCACCGGCCGTTGATAATTCAAGCACCTGGAGTTCAGCTTCGGTTCGGTAAGGTGAAGCTGGGTATTCTTCAATAAACGATTCATAGCTAATCAGCTTCCGGTCTTTGGTTTTAGCTTCAAACAACAACTTCTCATACCGTTCACGCGCCTCCGGTGTTCGCGATGCATTAGGATATCGTGTGAGGTAGCTAAGAAAACTGGTGTAAGTATTTTCTTTCAGGGCATCGATGTAGGCCACTTCATCACGAAGTTCGCGGGCGCGCTCCAGCTGAATGGCAAAGGTAAAACCGTTTATAAAATCCAGATAAGATTGCTCGGTGTTTATCCGTTTGGCGCGTTCAAATGCTGCACTATCTATCTGCTCGCGCCTTTCTATCAGCAAGGCACTGTCTAACGGAAACCGCCTCATCCGATCGCGTTGCTTCTGCCCCGAAAGGTGGTAATAGTGCAAGGACTTGAGGGTATTGGCATAGGCAGAGTCGATTTGAAAGGCGGGATTTTCTGGTGTAAAAAAGTAAGTAGACAGAACGAAGTGGGCTGTGGCATTCATCGTATCCTTTCGGATAGCTTTAGCCAGTTGTGCCCTGGACTTATCCCATTTTCCTTTTTGAAGGTTGTTGAGCGCCAATCGCTCGGAGGAAGATTGAGCAAACCCTGCTGACAGTGAGAGTAGAAAAAAGCCGCTGATAATTACCCGAATATTCAATCCCTGCAGTGTTAAATACTGCTTCAAAACTACAAACTTTAATACGAACCTGATTCCGTCCGGAACGGTGTAGCACAGAATATCATCAATACCCCTAAACTCGGGTAAATATATTGTTGTCTGCTTAGAATAAATTTGTAAATTTTCACTTTGTAAAAACCCTGTTCATGGCCAAACTCAAGAACATTATCAAACAACTTTCGGAAAAGGACTTCAAAGCCATATACGATTCGTTGATTGAAAGTAATGCAGAAAAATCCGCTTACCTGCTTAAAGCCCTGCGCGAACGATCGCTCTCGGATACCAAAATCATGACCGAGCTGGAAGTAAACGCCAATGCCTATTATACCCTCCGGTCGCGCCTCAACCTTAAAATTGAGGAGTACCTGATGCAGCAGCTGGAGAGCCCACGAACGGATGTACTACGGAAAGTAGCTAATATCAACGAGATTGTTTTTACCAAGAAACGCACAATCGCGATTGCTACCCTGAAGAAACTGGAAAAGGAGCTGATCGATTACGATTTGGCGAATGAACTCACTATTATCTATAAGTCACTGAAGAAGCTTCAGGTTAATTCACCCGACTACTTTCAATATTCCCAGCTTTATAACCGGCATGTAGCCTATATGTTGGCGCTGGACAAGGCCGAAGAATTGCTGGCCGATTATTTCAAAAAGTACGGCAGTTATTTATTAACGGGTGACGATGTAGAGAAACTCGGGTTATCGCTGCTCATTAAAGAAATGTCGAACGTGGCGAATTTGTATGAATCGCACCGGCTTTATGTTTACCGCAGCGCCATGCATGTTTTTCATCGATTGTTTGTTGAGCCTGATGAAAACCTACAGCAGGATACTGAGTCGATAGAAGATACTTTTGAGAAAGTCCAAAAGATTTTTGATAGTTACAACCTGGATTCTATTTACTATCACCTCAACCTTGTTTTTGAATTTTTAAAACTGGAATACTACAATCATTACAAAGTTTACCGTCAGGCCGAAAAGTATTTTGAAGAGGTTAATGATGCAGCCGGAAACCTGCTCACCAATTATGCCACGTATACCTTCCCGGCACAGTTTCTCATTTCAAAAATTGAACGACATCTAAGGTTAGGCACTGAGTCAGAACTTTATGGTGAAAATGACAGTCTTTTTATTGATTATGAGATAGATCTGTTGGATATACCCCGTCATGTTATCTATGTAACCTACAGAGCCCTTGGTGCCTACTATGTTGGAAAATACGATGAGGCCTCCAAACTCATCAACAACCTGTTGAATGAGGTTAGCTTGAAGAAATATCCTATTACGCAATTGGAGATAAAATCATTACTGGCTTTACAGTATGTTTTACTTCACGATTACGAGCTTTTTAATCAACTTGCTAACAGCATTCAACGGCAAATCCGACTCATTGGCAAAGATGCCTGTGAAAACATTCAACTTTTTATTAAAATTTTGAAAATAGCCGTGAGTGAAGCTAAGAAAGAGAAGGCCAAAAAAATTAATGCTGTTATTCCAAAACTAAGTGTAGCAAAGACAAACTACTTTGCCCCAACCATGTTGGTCAAACTCGATGAGAAGTTAGTGATTAATTTAACGGAGTATTAGATCTCCAATTTTAAAATGTTTTCGTGAGAAAGCGGCTTATTCAGGTAAAGCTTTACGTTTTCATATTTTTTTGATCGGCTGAAATCCTGTGGATTAATAGATGATGTGAGCATTACTATTTTGCACTTCTTCTTTGCCACGTTGCTCAACTTTTCAAATTCTTCCAAAAACTGGAAGCCATCCATCAACGGCATATCAATATCCAGGAATATTACATCAGGTAAAACTTTATCAGCAACATCAAGGCGTTCCATGTTGCGTAAAAACTCAATGGCACTTTTCGCCCCGGTATGTGTATAAATGTTCTCGGTAATGGAGGCCGACTCAATCATTTTCTGATTGATCAGGTTATCAATCTCATTGTCATCGATAAGCATTACGGTTCTGAACTTTTTGTCGGCCATAGCAGTAAAGGGTATAAGTACTTATAAAAATAAACGATTACAAGGGAATTACAAGCGGTAGGTTATCAAATTAAAGGTCGAATTTAATGCCTTGCGCCAACGGTAAGGAGTCACCATAGTTAATGGTGTTGGTTTGTCTGCGCATGTATATTTTCCATGCATCCGAACCTGATTCACGGCCACCACCGGTTTCCTTTTCACCACCGAAGGCTCCTCCAATCTCCGCACCAGAGGTGCCAATATTAACATTGGCAATGCCGCAATCCGAGCCTGCATGGGAAAGGAATTGCTCCATCTGGCGTAGGTCAGTAGTCATAATGGCTGAGGAAAGGCCTTGTTTAACATCATTTTGTATTTCAATAGCCTCGTCCAATGTTTTGTATTTGATCAGGTATAAAATAGGTGCAAAGGTTTCCTGCTGAACAATGGGTAAATTATTCTTTACTTCAGCAATCGCAGGCTTTACGTAGCAACCTGATTCATATCCTTTTCCTTTTAACACGCCTCCTTCCACAACAAATTTTCCACCTTGCTTTTTGATTTCACTCAACGCATTCAGGTAAAGGGTTACTGCCTGCTGATCGATGAGCGGACCTACATGGTTTTTTGAATCAAGCGGGTTTCCAATGGAAAGTTGAGAGTATGCTTTCTTCAGTTTATTCTTTACATCATTATAAACTCGCTCGTGAATAATTAACCTGCGGGTGGTAGTGCAACGCTGACCGGCTGTACCCACGGCACCAAACAAGGCACCACGAATAGCCATATCGAGGTTAGCATTCTCAGTAATTATTATAGCATTGTTACCACCAAGCTCAAGTAACGGTCTGCCAAATCTTTCAATAACCATTTTACCCACAGCCCTTCCCATACGGGTTGAACCCGTAGCGGAAACCAGCGGAATATCTTCACATTGTGCCATGGCCTTTCCAATAGTGGCATCACCATTTACCAAGCATGATACACCTTCCGGAACATCATTGGCCTCAAAAACTTTTGCAACAATCAATTGGCAGGCTATGCTGCATAATGGGGTTTTCTCAGATGGCTTCCAGATACATGTGTTCCCACATACCCAGGCCAGCATGGTATTCCACGACCATACGGCTACCGGAAAATTAAAAGAGGATATAATACCAACAATTCCAAGAGGATGATACTGTTCGTACATCCGGTGACTCGGTCTTTCGGAATGCATGGTTAGTCCGTGAAGTTGGCGTGATAAGCCTACGGCAAAATCGCAGATGTCGATCATTTCCTGAACTTCGCCCAATCCTTCCTGGTATGACTTTCCCATTTCATAGGAAACCAACTTTCCCAATGGCTCTTTATATTTTCGAAGTACCTCACCAATCTGACGAACAACTTCACCCCGTCTTGGTGCTGGCCACTTCCGCCAAATTTTAAAGGCTTCTTTTGATAGTTCTACAACTTCGCTGAACGTTTTCTCATCAGCCGCCTGTACCGATCCGATTAAAGAGCCATCAACCGGGGAATAAGAAGCTAATGTTTGTCCTTTCGATTTCAACCACTTCTTTCCGGTTGAAACACCTGGGTTGGAGGCTTTAATGCCGAGTGAGGTAAGTGTTTTTTGAATAGGAGATGCTTTCATACAAGACGCTGATTTAGAATCGCAAAGCTAACGGATTTGGTGTATGGAAGATATAGTTGCGCACTTAATCGTGACAAGAATTCTTAGCCGAACAAGGAATAGTGCTGGTTGATATGTTTACTTTGTACCCATGACTTATACGCGTGGCACAGCGGAGGAACAAATGGTTACTGATCGGATAGATGCGGCTATAAAATTTATCAATACAACAAGCAGTCATATTTTCCTTACCGGTAAAGCCGGTACCGGCAAAACCACCTTTTTAAAAAACCTTTCCCGCAAAACCCATAAATCATTTGTTGTTATTGCGCCTACAGGTATTGCTGCCCTTAATGCCGGAGGTGTAACCATCCATTCGCAATTTCTGTTGCCCCGAGGTACATTTTTACCGGAAAGATACTTGCCCCAGGACTTTCAGGATAACGGTAATTACTTCTCAACCGACATGCTGGGACGAAAACATCCACTGAACAGCGACCGTAAGCAGGTACTGCGATCGATCGACCTATTGGTGATTGATGAGGTAAGTATGTTGCGTGCCGATGTACTGGATGCCATCGACTACCGGTTAAAAGCAGCACGGGGAAATTTTTATCAAAGTTTTGGCGGTGTGCAGGTATTGTTTATCGGGGACTTGTACCAGTTGCCACCGGTTGTTAAAGGTGAGGAAGCGAAGGTGCTTGGACGGTACTATGCATCGCCCTGGTTTTACGAGGCCAAGGCACTTCATCATGCACCATTTGTTTATATTGAATTAGATAAAATTTTCCGGCAGCAAGACAACACTTTCATCAACATTCTCAATAACCTGCGTCATAACATCATTACCGAAGCGGATATTGAGGAACTAAACGGACACTATCAATCGGCTGAAGCCATTAAAAACATAAAAGAAGTTATTACGCTCACTACGCATAACTACAAAGCTGATGAGTTGAACAGAAACACGTTACTGGAATTGAAATCGCCTTCGCGTTATTATAATGCTATCATTGATGGAGATTTTCCAGAAAGCATGTACCCGGTATTGCCGCAAATTGAATTGAAAGAAGGCGCCCAGATAATGTTCATCAAAAACGATTCGGAAGGTAATGCCTATGTGAACGGAAAACTGGCTACAGTAAAAACACTTACCACCGACAGCATTACGGTAACCATGGCCGAAACGCATGAAACCTACACCTTAAAAAAAGAAACCTGGGAGAATAAAAAATATACGGTTAATTCCAATACACGTGAACTGGACGAAGAAGTGCTCGGCACTTTTGTTCAGTATCCGATAAAACTTGCCTGGGCCATTACCGTCCATAAAAGTCAGGGGTTAACTTTTGATAAGGCAATTATTGATGTTGACCAGGCATTTGCTGATGGTCAAGTTTACGTGGCGCTTTCACGTTTACGATCATTGGAAGGGTTGGTGTTACGTACAAAGATTAACCCCCGGGTAATCGGCACCAACAAAACCATTGTAGCGTTTTCTGAACAATACAATAAACCTGCACAACTTCTTCTGGAGTTAAAAGCGCGCCAACAGGACTTTGCTTTTGAAATGCTGAGTAAAACTTTTGACTTTGAAAACCTGATTAAAGAAATCAGGTTTCTTCACAAAGGACATTCCGACACACCAGGATTGGAAAACCTTTCAACAAAGCCGGTGTTGGTTCAACTGGAAGAAGCACTGGCACACGAAAAAGAAACAACTATAAAATTTAAACGGCAACTCGACAATCTTCTCCAAAATAAAGATCACACTGCTTTACTGGAACGTATTGAAAAAGGAAGTGCCTATTACAAAAATTTACTGTATAAAAATCTCAACCTACTCTTATACCACATTGCAGAGATGAAACAGCGTAAGCGGGTAAAAGCGTATGTGAATAGTCTGAATGATCTGGATCAGTTAATTTCAAAAAAACTGGAAGAGGTGGATAAGGCAGCCTCGCTAACCATTGCCATATTGGAAGGAAAAGATCCGGAAGGGCTTTCCAAATTAGCAGAGAGCAGGGCAGCTGAACGGCTGCTCATGCTAAAGGAGATAGAGAAAACTATTCCTTCAGTAATTTCTAAACCTAAACCGAAAAAGGGTACTCGTAAAAAGAAGGATGATAAGAGTACATACGACATTACACTTGACTTGTTAAATGCCGGAATGACCATTCCGCAAATAGCCCATGAACGAGGACTGACTGAGGGTACTATTCAGACTCATCTGGCAAAAGCTGTTGATGCAGGTCGCATTAGCATTTTTCGTTTTATGACGGAAGATCGTGTTGAACAGATTGTGCAGGCCATGGAAGATATGCCAGTAGAATTCAGCTCGAAGGAACTATTTGATAAGCTGGAGGGTAAGTTCAGCTATGGCGAGTTGCGGGCGGCCATGGTTTATGCAGGCAAAAGGTCAATTCGAAAAATAGAGTAATGGTCACAGAATCTACCACTCTAATCCGTAAGTTCCTTTCTCTCCCGTTGAATAAAAACCTTCAACTAAAACTCCGCCTTTCTTGTACTCGAGTATTCGGTTTAAGTCCAAAAGATTGTCAACCGGTACCCTATCCAAATAGGCAATAATAAATCCTTCCTTTATGCCGGCATCTTTCCATTTACCTTCAGTCACCTTCTTTACCAATACTCCGCCATCAAGCTTTAGCCGGATAAGTTCAGCATAGCCTACATCTTCAAAGGCTGCACCATTCAATTCATTTTTTACCTCTGGCTCAAAAAGTTCTTCTCTTCCCTGACTGTTTTTTAGCCTGGATTTTACTTCACGCTTCTCCCCGGCCCGAACAAAAGTCACGGCTATTTCTTTACCCGGCCGGTTTCGCGCCACCCATTCCTGCAATTCCGAAACAGAATTCACATCATGCGTATCAATGGCGGTTATTACATCGCCCTGTACAATACCGGACTCCTCGGCTGCACTTCCACGGTTAACACGATTAACCAATACACCACGGTTTAGCGTTAAGGAGAGACGATCAGCAACATTAGCATCCACATCCGAAATCTGGATACCCAGTAAACCACGCTGTACCTGGCCAAACTCCAGTAAATCATCCATTACTTTTTTTACCAGGCTTACCGGAATAGCGAATGAGTAGCCGGAATAACTTCCGGTTGATGTGGCTATAGCTGTGTTGATGCCTACCAGCTCGCCATTAAGATTTACCAATGCGCCACCGCTGTTACCAGGATTTACTGCTGCATCCGTTTGAATAAATGCTTCTACCTGAAGATTATTCCGATCGCGTAAAATACCAATGTTGCGGGCCTTGGCACTTACAATGCCGGCCGTTACGGTAGAGTTAAGATCGAACGGATTACCAATGGCCAGCACCCACTCACCCGGGTTGATGTTATCAGAGTTTCCATATTTAATGAAGGGAAGATCACGGGCTTTAATTTTTAGTAAGGCGAGATCTGTACTGGGATCCGTTCCGATAATTTTAGCGTAGTATCGTTGGTTGTTATCCATCACCACCTCAACGTTGGTGGCGTCTTCAATCACGTGATTATTGGTAACGATATAACCATCGTCAGAAATGATGACACCTGAACCCGATGAGCGTGCAGGCGCTTTGTAGTAAAGCTCAAGCGGGTTAAGACTAAACCTGCCGGAACCATACGAAGTGCGAATATGCACTACACCACTAACAACTTTTTTTGACGTTGTTAAAAAGTCCATTCCCTTTGGCGCGCGATAAACAGAATCACGATCGAAATGAGTGAATTTCATCTGCTGACGTTCATCAATGGATGAGTATGAACTGAGATGAGAATCAAGGTAGCGAAATGTGTAGAGTGAGCCGATGATACCTCCTGCAATGGCTACCAGCAGAATAACGAGGGCAAAAATTATCGTACGCTTCATATCAACAGGATTTTGATTCCGATAAGAAAGTTAACGGATTTTTCAGGGAGTTGGGCAATGCTTCCCTCAGATTTTAGATAAACGGGCATTTTCAGATGATAAGCATAAAAAAAGCCCCGCCTCCCGCCCAAGGCGGGAAACGAGGCCACTCACCTAAACCTAACCCTACTTAGTTTACCTTAATAGTTGTTCTTAAAGCCTTTTTCTCATCCTTCGGAACAGTTACTTCCAAAATTCCATTAACATAGGCTGCCGTAATTTTAGTAGCATCTACATTTTCAGGAAGTGAGAACGAACGGCTGAAGGTTCCGTATTGTGTTTCGATAGCATAGAAGTTTTTATCCTTCTTTTCTTCTTTGAACTTACGCTCGCCACTAATGGTGAGGTAGTTGTCTTTCAGATCGATGTTGAAGTCTTCTTTGTTCATGCCGGGCAAGGCCACATGAATTTCATAGGCTTTTTCATTCTCGGCAACGTCAACACGAGGAACAAAGGAATACGCAGAGCCACCGGTACGGGCTACGGATTCATTAAAAAAACGATCGATCAAATTGCTGAAGGAAGTCGGTACGAAATCGTTCAGCGCGGAGTTATATCTGATAAGGCTCATAGTTGTGATTGTTAGAGTTAAACATTGTTTTATTCCTGACCACCCTATCTGAAAAAGTATGCCGGTACTTAAAACAAGCCATTATGACTGCATTTTGTAAAATTAGTGCTAAAAAGCAAGTCAAATTGTCTTTATTTTGAATTCTATGCCTGCAAAAATTTCGGGTTAAAAGCCATTGGCCTTTAGGAAAACACCCTCATTTTTCTCTGATTTTGTGGCTTCACCATCCGTTTAGAACAGATTAAAACCCCTATATTTCAAATTATTCAACCAGCTTTATCTATGAGTTTATCGTTTTGGGATATCGCAATTTTCATCGCGTACTGCGGCCTCATACTTGGCATCGGGTTATATGTTTCACGCGATAAAAAAGGGCATCAAAAAAATGCAGAAGATTACTTCCTCGCCAGTAAATCATTGCCTTGGTGGGCAATAGGCGCATCACTGATTGCTGCTAACATTTCAGCAGAGCAGTTCATTGGTATGTCGGGTTCCGGTTTTGCAATCGGCCTGGCCATTGCTTCTTATGAATGGATGGCTGCGATTACGTTACTTATTGTAGGGAAATTTTTCCTTCCCATCTTTATCAACAAAGGAATTTATACTATTCCCGGATTTATTGAGAAAAGATTCAGCACCAACCTTAAAACCATTCTCGCTATTTTCTGGCTGGCGCTTTTTGTTTTTGTAAACCTGACCTCTGTTCTCTATTTAGGGGCACGCGCACTTGATACCATTGTTGGCAACGGTGATGGCTCTATGTTGGTCTATAGTATTATCGGACTGGGTCTATTTGCTGCTGCGTACTCTCTGTACGGTGGACTTTCAGCTGTGGCGTGGACGGATGTTATACAGGTAGTGCTTTTGATTTTTGGAGGACTGATGACTACCTACCTCGCACTTGAACAAGTGTCGCCTACTGGTAGTGTGATTGATGGGTTTGTTCACATCATGAATGTAGTTCCGGAGAAGTTTTCCATGATTCTAGACAAAGGAGAGATTATTGACCCCAATGGCAAGGATGCATGGTGGGATTTACCTGGCCTGGCCGTGTTGCTGGGTGGCATGTGGGTGGCCAACGTTTACTACTGGGGCTTTAACCAATATATCATTCAGCGTACACTCGCAGCAAAGAGCTTACCGGAAGCACAAAAAGGAATTGTGTTTGCTGCTTTTTTGAAAATGCTGCTACCCTTGATTGTTGTGATACCCGGCATTATTGCTTTTGTACTTAATTCAGATGCAAACGGAGATTTAACCAGCGCTACACTTGACCCAAGTTTTATTACCGGTACAGGCACCATTGCTAACGACAATGCGTGGCCTTGGTTGATCCGAAGTTTTATACCTGCCGGTCTTAAGGGATTGGTATTGGCAGCACTTGCTGCGGCCATTGTTTCCTCGCTGGCATCAATGCTTAACTCAACAGCCACTATTTTTACTATGGACATTTACCGTCCGTATATCAACACCTCCGCTACCGACAAACAAACTGTAAGAACGGGACGACTAACAGCCGCTGTTGCTTTGATCGTTGCAATGTTTATTGCGCCCATGTTGGGTAATCTTGGACAAGCTTTTCAATTTATTCAGGAATATACCGGTGTGGTTAGTCCGGGTATTTTGGCGGTATTCCTGGCTGGATTGTTTTACAAACGCGCCACTAACAGCGCAGCCATTTGGGGCGTTGTTGCCTCTATACCCATCGCCCTGTATTTCAAAGTGGCACCAAACGGCTGGTCAGATTCAGCATTGTTTGTAACCCTTCCATTCCTACATCAAATGATGTTCACTGCAGTGCTTTCTTTTCTGATTATTGTCGTGATCAGTTATCTCGAAGGCAAAGGAAAGGTAAATGAAAAAGGTATTAACCTCACGGCCGAACTCTTCAAAACCAGTCCCGCGTTTAACATTGGTGCAACCATTGTTATGATCATCTGCGCGATTTTGTATGCGGTGTTCTGGTAATAATAAAATTCCGAAGTATAAAAACTGTGGTTTGTGACCCTCACAAACCACGGTTTATTTGAGATGTGGTCTGATTAACTCTTTCCAGAGGGTATAACCGGAATCACTCAAGTGTAACATATCTTCTGCAAACAATTCTTTTCTTGGTTTCCCGGATGAATGGAGCATGGGATCAAAAACATTGATGTAGGAAGAACGCTTGATGGTTTTAAGGTATTCCTTTATAAGATTGTTTCCTTCGCGATAAACAGGTAAATATTTTTCACGGCTTGGGCTTGGCTTCATTGAAACATAGGAAAGGTAAACATCAGGAAAACGTTCACGAATGAGCGTAACTAATTTAACAAAACGATTTAGCACTGTTTCACTGGTTACGGTGGAATCGTAAGCGATATCATTCTCACCACAATAAATTACTACTTGTCTTGGGCTGTAAGGCGATATCACATAATCCATGTAGCGGATTTGATCTTGCAAGGTTGAACCACCAAAGCCAACATTCACAATAGTTTTTTCAGGAAAATCCATGTTGACTGTCTTCCAATAGACGAACGAAGAACTGCCCACAAACAAAACCTGGTTACGGGGTTTCGGATTAGTAACATCGGCTAAAATCAGTTGTTGTACATCATTCCAAAAAGGAAGGGGCTGTTGTTGTGCCCTAGCATACTGAAATGATAATGCACTGAATACTATCAGCAATAATTTACAGCGTATAGAATACATGGGAGTACTTCTGCTATTGTCGGTTACTTCAATTCAAATTCAGCCTGAAGTACATCATATGAATTACCACCAACAAAAACATGGAACTTCCCTGGCTCAGCACCAAATGTCAGATCAGCCCGATAGAATGAAATATCGTTTTCGGTGAGTGTGAAATTTATCACTTTCGATTCGCCTGGTTTCAGCATCACTTTTTGAAATCCCTTAAGTTCTTTTACCGGGCGTGTTACTGAGCCCACCATATCACGTACATACAACTGCACTACTTCAGCCCCTTCGCGTGAACCGGTATTGGTAACATTTACCGAGACCGTTATTGAGCCATCTGCTGACATTTCTGTTTTATCCAATGAAAGCTTATCGTAATGAAAGGTTGTATAGCTCAATCCATACCCAAAAGGATAAACCGGGTCATTGGAAACATCAAGATAATTCGAACGGAATTTTTGAAACCATTGGCCCTCAGCAAGCGGGCGACCTGTATTCTTATGCGCGTAATACATAGGTAACTGACCAACGTGTTGTGGGAAGGTTGTCGTTAATTTTCCGGAAGGGTTGACATCCCCAAATAACACATCAGCAATAGCATCACCAGCCTCGCTTCCGCCAAACCAGACATTTAGTATAGCAGGAATATTTTCATTTTCCCAGGTTAATGTTAATGGTCTTCCTGTAAATAATACCAACACTACCGGCTTACCCGTTTGCACTAACGCTTTCAATAGATCACGCTGGGTTTGTGGGATATCAATGTTTACACGACTGGATGCTTCACCACTCATTTCAGCACCTTCACCAACTGCGGCTACAATTACATCGGCTGATTTTGCGATGCGTATAGCCTCGTCACGTATAGCCTCGGCTGACCGTGCATCGCGATTCAATGATTTACCGAACATGGTAGCACGTTCTTCTATTGCGGCATCTTCATGCAGGTTGGAGCCTTTGGCATAAAGAACTTTCGCATTGTTACCTACCGCCTTTTTAAGGCCTTCCAAAACCGTTATCGATTCAGAAAACCGTGCAGCAACACTCCACGTGCCGGTCATGTTGGTAGCAGCATCAGCCAGTGGGCCAATCAATGCAATTGTTCCTTTCTTTTTCAGCGGCAACATGTTGTTTTTGTTTTTCAATAAAACAAAACTTTGTGCTGCTACGCTTCGGGCAAAAGCCCTGTTTGCTTCAGTAAATACTTCTGTCCGTGCCCGGTTTTCATCACAATATTTATAGGGATCATCGAAGAGTCCGAGTTTAAATTTTGCTTCGAGTATTCTTCGGCAGGCATCATCAATTTGCTGTTGTGTTACTTTACCCTCTTTCAAGGCTTGTGCGATGGTGGTAAGCAGCCCCTCGCTTACCATATCCATATCAAGGCCTGCAGCCAATGCCCTTGCCGAAACTGTTTTTAAATCACCGAAACCATGGTCGATCATTTCGCTAACACCAGTATAATCAGAAACCACAAAACCTGTAAAACCCCATTCTTTGCGAAGCACATCGGTAAGTAGCCATTTGTTGGCCGTGGCCGGAATGCCCTCTACATCATTAAACGAAGTCATTACACTACCTACACCTGCATCAACGGCTGCTTTGTAAGGCAATAAATATTCATTGTACATGCGATGCCGGCTCATGTCGGTCGGGTTGTAATCGCGGCCAGCTTCTGCAGCACCATATAAGGCATAATGTTTTACACAGGACATAATGGTGTTGTTGGCCGTAAGGTCATTGCCCTGATAACCGCGCACCATAGCCTTCGCTATTTGTGATCCCAGGTAAACATCCTCACCGCTTCCTTCAGAAATTCTTCCCCACCGTGCATCGCGCGACAGGTCAACCATAGGCGAGAACGTCCAGTTAATGCCGTCTGCGCTGGCTTCCTGTGCGGCAACACGCGCAGTTTTTTCAATCAGATCCATATCCCAACTGCAGCTTAACCCCAACGGTATTGGAAACACCGATTCATATCCATGAATTACATCCATACCAAAAAGTAATGGAATTTTTAACCTGCTTTTCTCTACAGCCAGTTGTTGCATCTCTTTGATAGCCCTAACTGACTTTATATTAAACAGCCCGCCAACCAAACCCTTTTCAATTTTTTTGGCGATATCGGAATTTTCAGCCTGACCGGTGGTGAATTGTCCGGCTGAAGGAAGATTAAGCTGTCCTAATTTTTCTTCCAATGTCATTACGTTAAGCAGCGAATCAATTTTCTTATCAACCGATGAGGTGGATTGTTGTGTTGATGTGTTGCATGCAACTGCCAATACAAGCAAAACGAGAACTGGTGCATAGCGGATGGTCATAATATTTTGGTTAATAGGTAAATCCAAGTTTTTTCAATCCTTGTTGAACTTCGGGGGCGCCCATAAATAATTTCCAGAGTAAACCGGTACGGTAGTTTTCAATCATTACCGGTATAGGTCCCTGATCAATAGCCAGGTAGTGTGGTAAATACCAGTTTGATGAAAAGCTGAACGCATCGTAAGGTCCGTATTTACCAATGAGACTATCCCGTTCAGGACTATATATAAACTTCAAAAACTTCATGCTTTCTTCTGGTGTGTAGGGAAACGATGAGAGTGCTGCGGTAGGGGAAATTACCCCTAAATCATGCGTTGGCTGATGACCGGCATAACCTTGTATGGAGTAACTCGAAGTTAGTCCCCAGCAATTTTCTCCATAGCCTTCGTAACCTTTCGGGTTATCAACACAGTAGCGATAATGAATAAGTGCATGGTTTTGATTAAGCTTCCAATAACCTCCATATTGATCTTTGAGGTTGCGCGGGTCCAGTCCCAGGTAAGAATAATGCGCCCAGAACAACGGACCCACCGGATCATCGCTATGTTCGTAATGATCAAGAACAGTTTCCAAATTATAAAACGTGCGATCGGTTTTAATAGCACCGCTGCGTGCCCAACCCTTGTGATATACCTCGGGTATAATGGGATAGGTAGGCGATGCCGCTGCAAGCACGTACATAATCAAACATTCATTATAGCCGCCAACAGGAAAATTCATTTCCCAGTTATGGTTTGGCGACCAGTGCCAGTACAACACATCTTTTCCGTTGGTGTACCAACTCCATTCCACTTCACGCCACAGTTTATCAATCTTCGCGGCCAGCGCTTTTTCTTCTTCGCTGCCATTTTTAAAATATTCGCGCACGGTAAGAAGTCCCTGAATCAAAAATGCCGACTCCACCAAATCTCCTCCATCATCTTTGGGACTAAAAGGTTGTACTTTTCCGGTTTCACCATTCAGCCAATGCGGCCAGGCACCATGAAAGCGGTCGGCTGTATCGAGGTAATGAACAATGTGACTGAATCGCTCAAAGCCTTGCTGACGGGTAATAAAGCCGCGTTCAATGCCAACAAGAATGGCCATTAAACCAAAACCTGAACCACCGGTAGTTACTACATGCTTATCGTTTTGTGGATACACACCATCCATGTGCGTACGTTCAGGTGCCAGGCCCGAGGTGGGTTCGGCATTGTCCCAGAAATATTGAAAGGTTTGGTATTGCACTTTGGTAAGCAAAGAATCTTCACTAATAGCGGATGAGATTTCTTCCTGCTTTTGAGAAGCAGAACAACTGATTAGTAGTGCCAGAATTGAAAGATAAAAAACAGTTTTGGTCATAATACTTGGATTAACTTGATAAAGTTGCATGACATACAGCACATCTTGTTAATAAGGTTGGACAAGTTCAATTGTAACCACAAAGCTCACGAAGGTAAATGCACACAAAGGCCACAAAGAAGGCATTTTCTCTGTGTTCTTTGTGTAAATTACTTTGTGACCTCTGTGGTTAATGAACATTTTCGTAAACATCAGTTAATTAGCAAAACCTAATTCCGTAAGGCCATGTTGAACTTCAGGAGCCGACATAAATAAATCCCACAGCAAACCGGTACGATAGTTTTCAATCATTACGATTATCGGTCCTTGATCTATGGCAAGATATGAGTTGGCTGTCCAGCCGGCTGTAACATTAAAGGCATCGTAAAATCCATATGTGCCCCATAGCCTGTCGCCAAGCGTATAGTAGAAAAATTTAAGGGCTTTCATCGACTCATCCGGTGTGTAGGGAAATGATGAAAGTGCTGCTGTTGGTGTGATTACACCCAAATCGTTAGTGGGCGAATGTGCTGAATAGCCTGTGTGGTTATCGCTGGCGGTAAGCCCCCAGTTTTCATCGCTGTAGCCGACAAAGTTTTTCGGATTTCGAATGCAGTAAGCCTGGTTGATTAACGAATGATTTCTGTTTTGAAGAAAGTAATCACCGCAGTAAGCGTCACTTAACCCATGCGGGTCAAGACCTAAAAACGAATAATGAGCAAAAAATAATGGACCCCCGGAAGGTGGGCCTAATGGCAAAACGATACCTTCATAAGTATTTCCATTTTTCATTCCACCATTACTGGCCCAACCATTGTCGTAAACAATTTTCGGAACATTATGCGTGGGTGAAGAAGCCGCGAGTAAATAAATAATCAATGCTTCGTTCCAACCTTTAATCTGCATGTTCATGGCCCAACCCTTATCAGGAGACCAATGCCAATAAAGGGTGTTCTGATTATCGCGTCTGTACCAATCCCATTCAACATCTTTCCATAAGGTGTTGATCCGTTCAATCAGGTTGTTCTCAGTTGGTATAGTTTCATTCAGGTATTGTCGGAACGCGATGAGTCCTTGCACCAGAAATGCAGTTTCCACCAGATCGGCTCCGTTATCATTGGTGCTGAACGGAATTACTTTACCCGTATTGCCGTCCAGCCAATGCGGCCATACCCCATGAAAGCGATCGGCCGTTTCCAAATAGGTTAAAATTGTATTCATTCGCTCCAATCCTTCGGCACGTGAAATAAATCCACGTTCAATGCCTACGATTATGCTCATAATGCCAAAGCCTGATCCACCAGTAGTTACCAGGTTACCTGAGGTATTGCGTTCACGTGCCATACCACTGGCCGGATGTGCGAAATCCCAAAAGTATTTGAAGGTTTGTTGCTGCACCAGGGTGAGCAAAGCTTCATCGCTGATCACTGGAAATTTTGGGGAGGGATCAACTTCGGTGTAGAAATTTCTACTGAATTGATCTTGTAATATTTCTCCATTTATTCCCTTGATTTCATGCGATATCCAAAAAAGATAGCGCGATAAATGCTTTAATGACTGATTAACTGAAACCGTTAATTTCTTCTGATCTGAAGATAGCTGATAAGCAAGGATCTCATTTCCGCTGATATCAACATACGCACCATTTGCAAACGCGGGATCAAGCGGTGCAGAAAATGATATTTCAATAATGGCATTCCTTGAAATATTTTTCCATAGCGTTGATTCCAGCATTTCAACCCCGTCAATTTTAATAGAGGAAATAAGCAATGGGTCAGGTTCTGGTTCGCTTTTGTCGTCTGAACATGAGAAGCTGAACGCTGCTGCAAGAAAAATTAAAAAACAATAACGGTTGATCATGGTAAATAAAATCAGTGGAAATTATGAGGGTTTCCATTTCCGGAAACCCTCATTCTTTAAAACATAACTCACCGTAATTAATACGATGAGTTTTTAATCAGGCGATTATCTTCCTGCTACACCTAAATTAAAGAGCGCTGTAATTTCCGCATCTGAAAGCGCAGTATTGAATACACGAACATCATCAATGTAAGCTGTTGCTAATGGTGACCAGGTTTGCAAATCAGGACCATTGGCAAAACCAAGCTCCTTTACTGCTCCGTTTCCAAACACAGGGCTGCATGGCACATTCATTCTCAACGGAAGCGCATCACCAGTACCGCGTTGGGTATAAGCACCAATTGACGAAGCATTGCCAAAAATATGAAACTGACGTGTTGTTGAATTCCAACGGGCAACAAAATGTACCCATTCTCCGGTTTTCTTAAATACACCCACAGGAGGGTTTCCTCTTGGATCAGGCCTGTTATCCTGACCATTAATGCTACCATCCGCGTTTTTAATTACAAACTGACCTTTCAGAACAAGGGTATCAGGCTGAGCATTTGTTGCGGCAAACCATCCTGTTTCCGCTGCCATGTTGATATTACCCCACATGAAATCACCAGCCGTTTCAGGCGTTAAACCATCGGGGAACAATCCAAACAATTGGGTATAACCTTCTGCAGCTGTTCCACGGTTATTCTTAACTTTCACCCACATACTTACAGTATAGTTAGCAAGTGCATCAGCAGTATTAACTGCAGCGATATTCGGATATCTTAAAGCACCTCCGGTTAATTTCAGTGCCTGACCGATCTGCCCTTCTTCAAAACCAACAGTACCAAACGTACCAGCAGCACCTGCTAATGGTGATAGTCCGGATAATCTTTCAGCATTAGTGCCATCAAATGTCCAGTGAGCTTTCAGGTTTGTAGCTGCTACTTCATTTGAATTATTGTATCCATCAATTGGAGGCAACTCATCGTCATCAGAGCATGCATTGAACGTAAACATCAAGCCAACCACTGCTATAGCAGTTAAGCACGCAAACAGAAACTTCATTTTGTTTTTCATAGAGATAAAATTTAAAATAGTTTAATTAAAAAAAACTTACATAGTTATTGGTTATCCGGTAAGCCGAGAGGTGAACCCCGCACATTAATACCATCATTTATCAATTGCTTATACATAATTAATACCCAGGATTTTGAGTTAACTTTCCATTACTCAAAAGAATTTGTGATGCAGGAATAGGTAAAAGCTCATGTGTACCTGCCACAAAATTTGTCTTTCCCGCTGCGATCATTACCTGCGCTGCCCTTCCCTGACGAACTAAATCCCAAAAGCGGTCATGCTCCATGGCCAGTTCTACCCTTCTCTCATTCCAAACATCTGCTATAGTAACGCCTGATTTTGGCGGCAAATCTGCACGATCTCGAATAAGATTGATTTTACCATCAGGATCACCTTGTCCAAGATGAATAGCTGACTCTGCATGCATCAATAGTACATCTGCGTAGCGAAGTATGCGGATATTCTTTGGCCTGTTCTTGTCTGCGCTATTAGCAAATTGCTCACGTGTGCGGCTTGTATAGGCTTTATAATTATAGTAAAGATTTTGAACCGAGTCAGAACTGGGTACTCTGAACCCATCCCATAAAATGGTACCGTTGCGTGCGCCTGAGTTATCGATAAAAATGACTGTACCCGCCTTTCTTACATCATTTGGCTCATAGGCGTTTAACAGGTTTACACTTGGGGTGTTAAAACCCCACCCCAAATCATCCCAACCGCCTACACCACCCTGTCTTACTCCTTGACAAACGGTGTAGAGATCTGGATTCAGGTTTGCGTTGTTAAAAGAACCAGTTTGTATTTCAAAAATTGATTCGCTGTTATTTTCACCAACCTGCCGCCAAATAGTAGCATAGTCATCCGCTAAGGAATATTTCCCAGACGTAATAACAGCATCAGTCAGGTCAAAAACTTTTTGCCAATCCGCAAGGTCATTTCCGGCAAGTGAAGCTTTATACATATACACCTTAGCAAGGAGAGATTGCGCTGCACCTTTGGTAGCATTGCCTGGAGGATTCACACCCTTTAGCGCCAGATTATCCACAGCAAACTGCAAGTCTTGAATAATATTTTGATAGACATCATCAGCAGAGGCTCTTGTTTGAAAGGCTGGGTCAGTATTGGCATCAGTAGCATCATTAGGTACACGCAGCACTAACGGTACACCGCCATACATTCGGACAAGATTGAAGTATAAGTACCCTCGTAAAAAGCGTACTTCTCCAATTAATTGATTCTTTAAATCTTCACTTACAGCTGCAACTTCCAACGCCTTCAATGCCTGATTTGCAGCTCCAATGCTGTTATAATGTCCGCTCCAAAGGCTTTCACAAAATTTATTGGTTGGTGTAAGTGTGAAATTATCAATGTCGCCTACTGGCACAGCCTGATCAGTAGGGCTACTGCCTTTGTCGGCATCATCAGAAATGATACTGGTAACGGAAATAAAAGCAAATCCATGCACATCACCGTTACCCCACGAATCGGCTTGATATAAACTATTGTAAACGCCTGTTACTAATTTTTGCGCAAGGGCGGGGTCAGTTTTTGTGGTTACTCCACCTTGAATCGGAACATTTAGAAAGTCATCGTTGCAAGCAATGAATAACCAAACTGCTCCTGCGATCAGGAGCATCTTTCGGGTTGCTTTTTTCAAATCAAATTCCTTAATCATTTTCATAACATTAAAAACCAATACTTAAACCTGCTGCAATTGTTCGTGTAGTGGGGTATGCACTTAGCTCTATTCCTGAACTAATAGGATCACCCGGAAGCTCTGGTGTAAAACCAGAATATTGTTTGAGCGTAAATGGATTTTGTGATGTGACAAAAATCCTGAAATTCGTTATGCTGTATCGCTGCAATGATGCTGAAGGAAAGGTATAGCCTACCGTTATATTATTGATACGGATAAATGAACCCGATTCAACGAAGTAGTCAGAGGCTGGCAAATTACCAACGTTAGCACCCGGTTCTTTTTGAGAGCGATTTGCCGATGTCCATCGGTTATACACAACATCTCGCTCAACATTATCTTTGCCTTCCACTCGTACAGCTTTTTTTCCGTTGTACACCTCATTTCCAACATTGCCATAGATGGCCAAACTAAAGTCCCAACGCTTATAATTTGCAGTTCCGTTTAAACCATAGTAGGCTACGGGTTGGTACGATCCTGCAAATACCCGGTCGGCATCATCAATTTTACCATCATTATTCTTATCGAAATACTTAAAGTCCCCTGGCTTGGCGTTGGGTTGAATAAGATTGCCCTGTTGATTTTGATACTGTTGAACTTCATCCACTGTATTGAATACACCAATCACGCGTAGCACATAAAAACTTCCAACCGGCTGTCCGTTATCGGTATAGGTTGTAAATCCTTGAGCCGCACCAATTCCGCCACCCGGTATAGCCTGACCCCCATTTAGATCAACTACCTGATTGTTATTAAACGTAGCATTTCCACTAATTGTATATGAGAAATTATTATTCACCCGCTGGTTCCAGTTCAATACGACCTCCAGTCCACGGTTTTGAATGGATGCCACATTTGTAAGAATTACGCCATCGATATCACCAACTGTTCTTGGGATCGGAACATTGATCAATGCATTCTTAACTTTTTTGTCGTAGAAATTTATTTCACCGGTAAGTCTGGATTGAAGAATTTCAAATTCAATTGCTGCATTATATTCTTCTGTTGTTTCCCACGTGATGTTTGGATCAATAATCTGGTTGATTTGAGCACCATTGGTTGCCGGTGTAGCACTGCCGTTAAAGGCGTAAGGTCTGTTTAACGATACTGTTTGTGTGAAGGCATTGGTTGGGATTTGATCATTGCCAACTTTACCATAAGAAGCGCGGATTTTTAGCAAGTCAAATAAATTCTGGTTTTGCATAAAGCCTTCACGACTCATAATCCACGCCACACCAAATGAAGGATACTGTTGCCAGCGATTTTTTTCTGGTAACCGCGAACTGCCATCCATACGCAAAGTGGCTGTTACCATGTATTTTTCACGGAGGTTATAGTTTAAACGGGCTAAATATGAATTACGTGCCCAGGCATCACCTCCGCCATCATTCTGTGAGGTATTGGCATCGCCCACACCGATGTACCAAAGGTTTGGATCTGCAGGAACATCTCTTCTTGAGGCTGAGAAATAGTGCAGATCAAACCTTTCAGCGGTTGTGCCGCCAAGAAAAACCAGGTTGTGATCACCAAAACTCTTTGTAATCGTAAAGGTATTGTCCCATACCCAGCGGAAGGCCTGCGATTGCTGAACCGTTAAACCGCTTTGAGTACGGTATTGATTGCCACCTGCAACAATAAAAGTTTCCTCATCAGCATCAAATTGGTAGTAATATCCGCGATTCAACGAATTGCGCCAATCAGCACCAATGGCACTGCGAAACTTTAACCAGGGAAAAGGATTATAATCTAAAAAACCAGAGCCTTGCAATCGGTTTTCCTTTACTTCAATACTGTTGTTGTTAACATCTAACAAAGGATTACCAACATTTTGGTAAGCAGAGGTATTTCCATATTTGCCGTCAACAATACTTGGTATAATGGGCGCTGCCCGATAAGCATTGTTATATACTGCTCCGATGTTACCAAAGGCATCAATATTAATATTGCCAAATCCATTTTGATTGATGCTGTTACCGTATGACGACTGAATACCGAACGACAGTTTATCGGAGATTTTAAATTCATTATTAAAACGAAGCGTCAAACGTTCAAAGTCATTGTTGATAACAATACCCTGATCATTCAAGTAACCTACATTAAAAAGGTAGGTTACTTTATCGGTACCACCTGAAAACGACAAGTTATGGGATTGCTGAACGGCAGTACGTAAAATTACATCATACCAATCCGTATTATACGCAGATGTGGGAGGTGCAGCACCTGTTGCCGCCTGCACATAGTTACTGTACTCTGCTGAATTGGCCATCTCAACAAGATTGGCAGCCTGACGAATTCCGATGTTATTGTTGTAATTTATCTTAAGTCCACCCGAGGCACCCTTCTTGGTAGTAATAATAATTACCCCATTTGCACCACGCGAACCATAGATGGCTGAAGCAGAAGCATCCTTTAAAACGTTCATATCAACAATGTCTGCCGTATTAATATTGGAGATATCATCCGTCAGAATACCATCTACTACATATAATACAGTAGTACCGCCCAACGCAGTACTCACTCCCCGAACCCTGATTTGAGGTGAACTCCCCGGTTGTCCGCTGCTGATAATTTGTACACCGGCCACTTTTCCCTGCATGGCTTGCGTAGCAGTTAATACTGGCTGCTGAAGGAGAACATCCCCCTTCAGACTAGCGGTAGCTCCGGTAATGTCACTTTTCTTTTGGATGCCGTAACCTACAACCACTACCTCATCCAATGCAGTAGCTTCTGGTTCAAGGTTAACATTAACAACTTCACGATCGGCAATCGTTACGGTTTGTGTTTTATATCCTACAAAGGTGAACACCAGGGTGTTATCACCAGTCTCAACCGCAATGGTGTACTTTCCATTGAAATCGGTCGCAGCACCTCTATTTGTACCTTGTATAATTACATTAACCCCTGGAATAGGCTGCTTATCATCCGTCCCTAATACTTGTCCTGTTACAACCCGTGTTTGGGCCATAAGCTCCATAGTTGCAAGCATCAGGAGCATCAAAAGAATTAAAGGTTTATTCATACTAGGGTTGTGGGTAAAATTGTGCCTCATTCAATCAAATCAAGTTTTCAGTTGATCCGCCTGTTATTTGCCTTTTTCGCAATAGAAAGTTTGACAAATACAACGAATGATGAAACTTATTTTCTTTAAATCGACCATTTTCAGCAAAAACCGGCAGCTTAATCAATAAGCGGTTTTCCCTTAAAAAAAACATTGATTTGAGCCTTTAAAAAGCTATTCTGTGCAACAAGAACTGTTGCAATCATAGAAAAAAAACAATACCTCGAAATCGATTGCTGCTAGACCGGTTTTGCCATGGATTGCACTGGCTGGGGCTCATAATGTGCAATCTTTGGAACCTCCAAAATTACCTCTTCCCACCGTGATGAAAGAGGCCTTTTATGCCGCTTTTCAAGTTCAGTTATACGGGCATTTACCTTGGTTTTGAATGCCCAAACGGTATTGGTACCCAAATCAAGTTTCTGTGCCAAAGCTTCGAGCGTGCTTTCCCTTTTTCCGTTTACGGTTAGGTAAGCTATGTAAAATGCCTTTTCAATCGGAAACTTTAGCCCATGAAATATGGTAAACGCTGTTATGGATTCATTGTATCCGCACCGCGAACATCTTCGGGCAAATTTGGTAGCACCATTAAAGAATTTCTCATTGCCACATTTTTTACATGAAAATCCGCCTTCCCATTTGAGGTTTTCTAAAAACCGGTAACAGGCAAGGTTATCCGGGTATAGGGTTTTGAACTGCGTATAGTCCATAGTTTTTTCCTGCAAGCGTTCATTCAAAACCTCTTTAATACTGCTCTTAAGCTTCCAGTTATCCAGATCAAGCATGGAGTTTATTTTGTTGATCTTCTCTGCATGCTGAATAAGTTTTCTGTTGGTCTCCTCCAGTTCCTGATTCTTATGATCCAATTCCAATGTTCGTTCTTGTACCTTTTCTTCCAACTCGCGGTTTACTTTATCCTTCAATTGCATGTTCAGTTCATGCTGATGAATAATTCTTCGTAAGGCACGGTCGCGCATGTCTTTCAGGATACGAATACGATCACCTAGTGCAAAAGTTAAAAACAGCATCTCCAATACAAAACTGAAATGCAGACTATAATGAGTTACCGTGGTAAATGGCAGTATATTAAAATAAACCAGCGTCCGCATGAAAAATCCAGTAAACAAAATTCCGTAGGCAATAACAAAGAATCGTGCCGGCTTATACCCACCTCGCCACACGGTAATGGCCGTATAAAAAATCAGCGAAAGCGGAATAATCTCAAAGTTTCTATAGGTAAGGAATTGAGGGAAGAAGAAGAGCTCGGTAATAAATATTGCCGTACGTAAAATAATCATCCACTTCAATGCCTTATCCAACCTCGGTGCATTAGCCTTTGTGCTTAGAAACTTTCGGGTAAATATGAGTGCCCACACGATAAGCGAGTACAGAAAAACGCCTACAGCATAGTTGTTCCATTCCGGATGATTAGGCCACAAATATTGAAAACCAATACCATCCATACTCATGGCATAGCCTGCAACACTAAGTATGTAGCAGATGTAAAAAATGTTTTTGATTTCCCGCATCGCCAGGTATACCAGAAAGTTATACAGGCTGATGATTAGAATCATCCCGTAAAATGTGCCAAATAAAAAGTATTCATTAAGCGCATAATAAACGAAGCGGTTAACCGAGCGCAAGGCAATACGTATATCAGCAAACTCATGCGACCGCACTTTAAAATAATAAACCATCACAGTGTCGCGCTGCATATCCAGTTGAATCTCAAAATTTTTATGCAGGAAAAGGCGATTGGAGAATGGATGTTGGTCGCCCAGATTCACAATTTGGTAGGCACCATCATTTTGAGGAATGTATGCTTCTATGTGATCGATGGTCTGGTCATAAAATTCGAGAAGCCATGTTTTATGAGACGCTGACGTATGCTTGATAGGGAGCCGGATCCAGTAGGCTGCATTGGTTTTAAAATCAATATTTTGATAGTTAACATGAGTTTTAAACCGGTTTGAAAACTCAACCGAGGATATCTCGATAAAAGTTAATTTGTCATTCAGATCAACATAGTAGGTGAGTTCGTAGGGCATGAAATTGCGCTCTTCAACAGCGTCATCAATTTCAAATGCAGCTTGAGCAAAAACTGAAAGCCAGGTGCCAGTCAACCCCCAAAAAAGCAGTAATCTCGCGTTCATAGTCCCTTCTACCGGTTTTGAAACTACAGAAGAAAATCAATCCATACAATGAAATATGCCCGTTGGAGATCAGGAATAAGAAAATACGGCCAGCGTTTGGATTTTATCCCCTCAGAGCCTTAATATTGCACTCCCAAAAATAGGAAATCTGCTCTTATTCCTCCTTAGCTCAGCTGGTTAGAGCATCTGACTGTTAATCAGAGGGTCCTTGGTTCAAGTCCAAGAGGAGGAGCAATTTAAAAGAGGCTGTCTCAAAAGGGATAGCCTCTTTGTTTTTCTGCTATTTCCAACACCAAAGTATAGGGTAATCTAATTCACCTCAAAAAGCTGGATAGTGTAATCCAGTAATTCAGGTCCGCCAGGCTTACCATGTCCGGGAATTACAATTTTGGCCTGAGGGTAATGTTGTTTTAGCAACCGCACCGTTTCCGACCAAGCGTTTATGCTGGCATCCTCCAGGTTTCCTTTCGAAGCACCTATTGCTTTAATCAGGCAGCCACCAAAAATCACCTCATCTTCAGGGAAGTACCCGATTACATTATCGCTGGTATGTCCTTCTCCGAAATAACGGATGTGAACTTCCTTACCTCCTACTTCCAAATTCAGACTATCGCTAAACTCATAACTATTCTTTCTTATGTCTTTTCCTTTGGCTTGTAACAGGGCCAGTGTTCGCTTTGAAGTGAATGACGGGGTTTGTTCTTCATAAAATTTTTCCAGGCCTCCTACGCAGTCATCATGAAAATGCGTAGGCACCACGCCAACAATCGTATAGTTTTTCCTGTTTGCCAGGAAGTCAATTAATTCAGCAGAACCTTTAAGGGAAGCAGGGGAATCAAAAATCAAAACCTCTTTGTTGTGCACCACAACCATTCCATTGCACTCCACTCTACCAAAATCAACGGTATTCAAAAACGAAATATGTCGGTAAACATGACCGGATAGTTGTTGAATAACCAAATCATCCGATTCGTACACTACAGGGTTGCTTTCAGGTTCATCCGTTCCAGACTTTTCGCTTTTATGAGTTGATGTAGAGCAGGCTACGATAAGTAAGCTAATAAAAAAGGTGGGGTATAGAATCGATTTATTCATGTATGGCTAGTTAGTTTAAATATAGTATAAAAATAAGCACACAGGATCACTAGTCTTTGCAATCCCACATTTCATCAAGCTTTCCTTTCTATTGGTCAAAGTTCCTGATCCGTAACGGTTAAACTGCGTATCTACGGATAGAACTTTAACCATACATCAAAATGAAAACGCTCCTAAAAATTTTTACCGGTATAGTTATCGGTACAAGCTTGCTGGCTTTTACACCTTTGGGGGGTGAAAGCTTTACTCTGCACATTAACGGAAAAGAAGTTGTTGAGCATTACTTTACAGCCAAAGCCGTTACACCTACCGTGGCGCTAAACCCTGCTACGGCCAATGACCAGGTTTCGGTGTACTACAATGAATGTGGTAAAATCGGAACGAGCCGGAAACTAATGTTAAAAGATGCACAAAACCATGTATTGAAAGAATGGCGTTACGACAACGCTACAACTGAACACACCCCTATGACTTTTCGGATAAATGAAATACTGGCTTACAAAACCTCTGCACCACTAAACCTGGTGTATTCTTCGAAGGAAGTTTCAAAAGAGCGACTGCTAACGGTGCTTACTTTTGATGGTGGTAAAACTGCAAGTAAGTAATTTAATACTATTGCGAGGCTGTTCCTATGTTTGTAAGTAACAGGAATAGCCTCGCTTATTTCAACCGGCCTTCTTAAAAAAATTGATACTGCCCATTGTTCCTTCCAACCTACTTACTAGTTTGTGTGTCAAAAGGGTTGAATTAAGATAAAACACCATGATCCGAAACCTTATTTATTCTGCTTGCCTGTCGGCCATCCTATTTAGCTGTGACGAAAAGGTTCCTGCTTATACCGGTGAGTGTATTGCAGTAAGCTATGTGCGTGGTATTTGCGGACAGGCCGTGTTAAAAATACAGGATACACGGTATTTCCATTTAGGAGAAAGTGCTGATGGCGATACGAATGTTTTCCTGGCCGGACTGGAGTGCTTTACTGACTCCAATGTGCTTCAAAAAAGCACCTTTTATGTTGAGTTAAATCCTGCCGATTTCAATACTAATTGTGCGGTATGCCTGGCGGCTGTAGTTTATTCAGGCTCGAAGCAGTATGCCGTGCGGGTGCACGAAACCTGTGCAACACCCGGGTTCTGAGAAACCTTACCCCGGCTCTCCTGAAGGAGATTACCACGGATGCACCTGAAAGTATTTTTATAAAAATGGAAATGGATCAAACACTACTTGGCGAAGTGGTAAGAATGGGCGGTGTTTGTGCCCGGAAAATCAGTATACGTAGGCTGTGGTGGAGAATTAAAGGACTGTTTTACTAAGCTGATAATTATCAGTGCTTCATGGGTGTTCAAATCATAGGATTCATGCAGGTGTCTTTATTTATTTCGTTGGCATTCCGGCATTTATGCTCAACATGAACAACTCCACAAAACTGATTGGCATTAAGGTGCTCCATACGCTCATCTGGATCTTCTTTAACGTGGTGATTTTTTATCTGCTGTATGCCGTGCTCACCAACCGCATCGACCAGTGGGTGTGGATTGGTCTCGGGTGCTTTTTACTAGAAGGTGTTGTGCTTCTTATCTTCAAAAACTTCTGCCCGCTTACGCTTTGGGCAAGGCAGTACTCTACTTCAACCGCATATAACTTTGATATTTACATTCCCAATTGGTTGGCGCGGTATAATAAACCTATTTACACCGGACTGTTAGTAGTGGTTATAGTGATATTGGTGTATCAGTTGGTGGGGTAGACAATACAAATTTGATTAGCACACAAATAATAATTACACTTTATCATCAGTTCTCTGCTCTCACTTTCTTATATCCCTCCCAATCAAAGTCCTCCAAAAACTTTACTGCCTTTTGCGCACCCAGCACAAACCTGTTGTTATGCACATGTGCCGCATTCACCGCACTCAAACCACACGAATGCCAGAACATTGGATGTGTGACGGCATGCGCAGTTCTGGTATTCGTGTGGTTATTTTCAATTGGAAATTTGATAGTAGTTGCAAATAATTTCTCATTGAAGCAGAGACATTACTTTAATTAATAATCACTTGATGTGTTTCTTCTTTGTCATTGGTTATTTGAATTTTCAAGATATACCTACCCTTGTCTAGCTTTGATACATCTATTTCTGTTTTACCAGACAATGAGCCCTCAAGAACAACTTTATAATTATTGAAATCATAAAGTCTAAAGTAATGAAGGTCAGATGAGCTTTGCTTCAGGCCTGTCTCAACTTGACTATTTTCCTCTACATTAAATGTTTGTTCAATAGTTAGAGTCTCCGATGTAGGGTTAGGGAAAGAGCTGTAGTAATACCCTCCTGAGTAGTAATTAACCGCTGTAGAAGTGAAGTTTACGCTATAAGGACCACAAGGACCCGTTGCGCTCAACGCAATTGTTGCAGAACGTGAACCTTGAGAGGGGGGTGCATTTACGGTCATGTACAAATTACCTCCGCTAGCGCTCCATGTTGCGCCAGAAGGTACTGATACGGGTGTGAAAACAAAATTTGAGTAATTGGGATCCGTAATACGATACTGAAAATAAATAGGGGTATTAGCGGTGCAAGCAGCTGATAAACTCGTGTTTAAAGTGTTGAAAGCGTTTCCAGAACAATTAGAATTATAGCTGCTCATTCCTATTGGGGGCTGACCTGGTGAAGCCACCCAAATCATGCCTGAACTTTGAGTTGGATAAGGCCATGCAGGCTCAGTCCTTACTATCACATTATAGTTTCCGGTTGAGCCCGGCATGAGTGTTGATGGCGCTGTTAATAATACGGATGTTGCGAATGTTCTAATCCCACCATCAATTGCTGTGAATGGTTCACCGCCAGTTGAAATAACACTCCATCCGCTTGGAACTATCCAATCATACTTATGATGAAAGTAGCAAGATTGCGGCTGGTTAAAAGGTAAAATTCCCGGAATAGAAAGTGTTCTCGTCTCGTTGGGTGAACAAAATACCAATCCTGAGATTGGCCCAGGTGAGAGTACCCGTACATTAACATCCACCCATTTTACGTCAGGAGAATTAAAATGACATAATGGGTCGTTCACACCTTTAAAACGTATCCTTATCTTAACAGGACCCAATATAGTGCCCCAGTTAAAAGTTACCGTGCTTGTTGATGTACCGGGCTGCGCTGGGCATGCGACTATTGGCGCACCGAAAGATCCGATTATTTGATTGTTGCGCCAGAAAGTCCATTCAAAGGACCCGTTTCGTGGTCCGAATATATTGCTTGCAGATGCGGTATAAGTATAGTCCTGTCCAGGACAAACTTCAGTTTGGCCAGAAAAACTAATGTCAGCTGCGTACGATGCTGTTGAGCAGAATGAAAATAAAACTGCCTTGAGCGAAGTTGGTAATTTTTGTAAAATAAGAAACTGGTTTAAAGTGAAACATTATTGAAAGAAGTTATCTGATAATATGCACCCATCCCCTAATCGATTTATTTAATGATGTTGAATGAAGGATATAGCAATAGATCCCCGATGAAAGATCTGAACCATCCCAGTCATTTTTGTATCGCTTATTTTCATAAACCTTTAAACCCCAACGGTTGAAAACCTGAAGCCCCCAATCACGATTTTCAATGTTTTCGATTATAAAAGCTTGATTATAGTCGTCACCGTTGGGAGTGAATACATTGGGAACAAATCCCGGGCAATCAATATAGGTTACTTCGATGGTATCGCGTACCACGCACTGTGAAATGACATCAACCCAGTAAATCCCTTCGGTCGAAATGACTTTTATGGAATCATTGGATTGGTCAAACCAAAAATACTCCTTGATGGGGTGGTCTACTTTTAAGGTAATAGTTTCTCCACGGCATAAAAGTGTGTCTGGTCCTAAATCTACGTTAGGAACGTATTGAACATAAAAGGTATGTTTATAGGTAAAGTCACCATAGGAAATTGTTACTTTATAAGAGTCAGTTTGCTTTGTAGTTACAATAAATTGTGGTTCTGTGGAACCATCTTGCCATGTGTAACCAGTCGCTCCGTCTGTTGTAGCATCAAGAATAACGAAATCTTCGTTATGGCAAAACGTAACGTTACTTGAAAGATCTGGTGGGTTATGTGGTAATTCAAACAAGGATACATCATCGATAAAATAGTACGTAAAAGCAAAATCGTTTCCGAAAGTCTTTCTAATAACTTGAGTGTCATTTATACTATGAAAATTACCAATTAGAAGGTATTCATAATGCTTATCCGCGACAAAGCAACCTTCGATGCGATGCCATTCGTTATCCGTTGGGATTACCTTTGGCTCAGTTATCCTAACCCACGATGGATAAGTTAAATTATCAGGTTGATTGGGGTTAATAGGAAAGAGAATAAGGGTGTCAGAGAATGCAATAGATAAATTGTTGCTTTCTATAATGTCTGTTGTTTCAAAAATGTCATTAAGTCGATTTGAATTCTTATTAAACGCATAAAGTTCACCACAATAAAGCTTATTTTGCGTCAATGGCTGACTTAACCTTACCTCAAGATATTCTTTATATTCATCTTTAAAGTCTTTAAATACTAATGCCGTGATTATCCCTGTCATTGCATTACCATTTCGAGTCTGTCTATTAAGTCTGTTTGGATTTAAGTCACAATTGACGTCAATGTCATTGCGCCAATAGTCTGAAGATGAGGGTATTGGTTGTATCCAGTTTTCCAGCATATCTTCTATAAAAAACTCGTTTAAGTCACAGGGTAACACCTTGTAATTTTCAAAACTTGGGTTAGGCACCAGATTCTGGGCCTTTACATTAGTCAAAGTCCAGCACATCACGATTAATAATGTAATTGTCCAAAATCTCATATGGTTTTAAAATACTCAAATATTATTCAATTTTCATTGCCTGTTAATATTTTGCTCTTAAAATAGCTCTCAGGTTTCATTTAACCTTTAGTCGTATGGGAGTAACTCCTACTTAAATTTTGGAGTACTCTTGGCTCTTTTGTTTGCTTTGGTGTCGCGCGTGAATGTGCGGCAAGTAAAAGTGCCAATGTTCAAAGCACCGAATCTGTCCCGTGGTATTCTGACTAACGTTTAGGTATGCATTCATGTGCAAAGCAGATTGTGGTTGCACCTGTTCTCCGCTTCCCCCTCCGGGCCCCGGACGTTACGTCCGGGTTCGGGGGAAAGGAGCCAACTATTCCTATCGCGGAAAGTCTTGAAATACCATGAGAGGGTCCTGTAGTATAACATGCAAGGCTTTGGCGTTTCGTTTCATCAACTTCTCAGGCCAGCCCTTCTAATTCTTCAATTCATCGACAGGCTTTGCACCAGGGCCAGCCTGTCTTCATGTTTTATCCGGTTCAAGGTTTCCTCCACCAACACGGCCAGTGATCGGTTGATTTCGCTGATCATCAGCAAACCGACAACACCCAACGCCTGACCAAGCCGCTCAACCCTGTGGTTAATTTCATCGGCCAACATCACCAACGGTATGTCGGGGTTGCGTGAGTTCAAGCGCAGTGAGCGCGCCATCTCAAAACCGGTGATCACAGGCAGATCGGTACCACAAATCACCATGTCGTAATGCGCCATCCGCGCTGCGAGCAGGCCATCCAAACCACTCTCGAAATAACGGATGTACGGATCACGCTCACGGAGAACCCACTTGATACCTTTAAGCAGGCTTTTCTGCCTGTGAACCACCAGAATTTTCATAGAGAAATCCACTTGTAACCTAAAACTGTCGAGAAGTTCGGCAAAGCAGTTTGCACCAAAAGCCCCTCATCATGGGGTATTCGAATTCATTAAAGGTGTGGCAAACAAAAACCGGCTAAACGAGGCCGGTTGTGAGTATATAGTAAAAACGAGTGCTGGCGACTAGTATAATTTGCGTGAAAAAATGATACAAAGTGCCATCTGGCAGATTATGCCATCAGGCCGCTTTCGTATGCAAATTTCACCAATCCCACCAGGGTATGCACCCCCGCCTTTTCCATTACGCTGGCGCGGTGGTTTCGCACGGTGTGATCGCTCACGTTCAGCTTTTCGGCAATCTCGTGAATGGTTAGTTCGCGGCAGGTGAGCCGTACAATTTCCTTTTCGCGATCACTCAATTCAATTTTATCGAAGTAGGGCCGGTGCGAAGCAAGTTTGTTTTGAATTCGTTTGCGCAGGATAGACACTACAAAGGTGTTGTGGTAGAAGTCGTTGTCGTATACGGAGTAAATAGCTTTCTCCAACTCATCGGGTTCGGTGTTCTTGAGTAAAAAAGCGTGTGCACCTATTTCGATCATGTGCAATACGTAGCGCTCGCTGTCGTGCATGGTAAGCACAACAATTTTTACATCGGGAAATTTCTCAACAATTTTTTCACAGGTCTCAACACCATCCATCACGGGCATTTGTAAATCAACCACCACCACATCGGGCGCTTCATGCTTCATCAGCGTAAGCAACTCCTTCCCGTTCTCGGCATCCTTCACCATGCCTACGCGACTGAAAGATTGAATCATGCTCATCATGGCCTTGCGGAAAAGTGTGTGATCATCCGCCAGGTATACTTTAAGTTTTTTCATAATTCCAACGAAGTTCAATGCGTGTACCTGTAGCAGGTGCACTGTTGTAGTTTAATGTTGCACCTAATACACGGGCTCGATTTTCAAGATTGTAAAGTCCGAGCCCACCATTTTGTTTTTTCTTTTCCTCCACAGAAAAACCGCAACCGTTATCCTGTACTACCAGCATCAATTCAGGTTTTTTCCAGGTAAGTGAAATCGTTACTACTTTTGCCCCGGAATGTTTTACAGCATTACTTACCAACTCTTGTACAATGCGATACAACGTAGAAGAATCTCGCAACGCAAGCATTGAGGCTTCACCTTCTTCAATAAATGAAAAGGTTATGTCCGAAGATTGCTGCAGACGTTCACAGAATTCGCGTAATGCTGCACTTAGTCCATAGTGTTCCAACGTACTGGGCATTAAGTCGCGACTTATTTTTCTTACCGAAGAAATAGTTTCATCCAGAACGCTACGGGTAAAATCCTGGTCTTCGGTTTTTCCTGAGCGCAGCATGTTGCCCATACCAAGTTTAACGGTAGCCAGCATGGCACCCACGCTGTCGTGCAGGTCGGCTGCAATGCGCCTGCGTTCGTTTTCCTGCGATTCCAGTGCGGCTTCGAGCATTTTTTGCTGAAAGTTGGCCTCCAATTGCTGCTTCTCCAATTGAGATTGTAGTATGCGCTTCTGATACACGATCACAAACAAAACAATAGCCACCACCAGCACCAGCATGCCGGCAGTGCCCAGCACAATCAGGAAGGCGACTTGATATTCCGGAGATCGATCCATAATCCAACAAGCATAATAAGATGCGCCACAATGTTCAAGATGTTATGAAAACCCCAATAAACCAACAGGTTGTTATTTAAAACATTCACAAGGTAATCAGTGAATACAAACAGGAATAATGCACCGGAATAAAACAATAAAAAAGCAGCGTTAAACCAGAACATGGGCAACCGCTGCAAGTTGAGGGTGGGCAAGTCGATCATTAACCGGTAGAAGTAGTGTACGGCATAGATGATGATGATGATGGCAGTTACTATGCTGGCGTAGGAGTTGATCTGTGATTTTTGAATTACAAGTAGATTAATCAAGGCAAAAACCGTAAAGGCCAAGCTTAATAAGATATAAATAAGCTTATTTCTTTTACCGAGTGCATGATAATAAATCGCCCCGAGAACCCAGAAAATAAGAATCTTATAAATGGACTGGGGCAAATTGGGATTCAATTTAAAGATAAGATTCATAACCAAAGCTGCTGAGTTGGATAAAAAGCCCAACAAAAATGCAAGGCCAATCAGCTTTACTATCTGGTCTCGCGAATTGAATTTCCAGAATGCAAATCCGGCAATAAAAGCCGAGAGGCCTGTTTGGATATATACCAAGACTATGTAAAGTTCCGGAGTCATTTCAAACATTTACTCTTCGCTGCCAGGAGGACAATGCGGAGGACAAGGCAAACCATTATCACCCAACTCACCCCCACCATTTCCTCCATCCTTTAATGCACCGCCTTCGGGCCAGATGTTGGAACCATCCCTGCGCACCCCTATAAGTACCATTTGAAGATTGTCTTTGTCATCTTCATTATTGCCCAGATACACGCGCAGGCCTACCGCTTCCGGGTGACTCAGAACTTTTTCGACTATATCGGTACCAAAGAAATATGCTCGTATAGCATCCTTGCCATGCTTGGTGCGGTAACGGGCCATCCATTTTTTTGCTTTGGCAGAATCGATCGGTCCACCGTCTGTTTTCTTATAATCGTGCTTTGCCATGTTAGGTGGGGATATGGTTTAACATGGTTTTAAGATAGGGAAAAATACGGACTAGCTTTTGGACGTTTGATATCACTCTCATTCACCTCGGAACTTCATCTCTTAATCGCTAGCATATCCCCAGCACCTTATCTTGGCCAAACTGAGCAAGTCCCACTCCTACAGAAATTCTTTAGGCAGGCTATCAGATATACTGCTTAAAAATCTTCTCTACATCGGCATAAAAAAGTTTTTCATTTTTTTCTGCCAAAGAAGCTGTATTTGTTTCCCGGAGTTGGGTAATCAGGTCGCCATAGTGTTTCAGGTCGACCGGGTGTATGAGCATTTCTTTCAGATCGCGCTTGATAAACTCAATTTTCACATTGGTGAGTTCCTTGCGGTTGTACACTTCAGAAAAGTAGGTAATCAAAAAACGTTCGTCTAAAAAATCCTTGATCAGGTTGTTGCGCAGGGTACGGATGTGGTCAAGAATGGCTTCATCTGTTAACCGTACCCCGGTTGTGTTTGCTTGTTGCATGCGTTTAAAAAATTAAGTATTCAATACTACTGTAAAATTCCATCATTGAGAAGTAAAGGTTATGAAGATTACTGACAGCTTATGTCCATAAAGTTATTTCCTTTTGAAAAGGATTTTTTTACAACCGATGCCCTGATTATTTCGTCTTTCATCCCCAATTTGGAAATGAATGTTATGCTCCCATAGAGTTTTTTCTGCAACCATGATAAATTTAATAATAGCGTTGGCCTGAAAATTGTTATCTTCGATTAAGTTCAAAACCCTCAACCCCATGAATAAGTCACCTCAAATCCTTCGAGGCTCCCTCTTGTTTGTATTTGTTTTGGTACTGCACGCACTTGTCTTTTCGCAGGATTTGTACACTGCCCGTGGTTACTGGGAGGAATCGAACAAGGAAACATACCGCAAAATCAAACAAAAGGAAAAGGTTGGTGACCCTTTAACCGATAACGAAAAGACATACCTGGCTGATTTTGAAGTCTACCTCGCCAATTATTTTCAACGGCTTTCGGAAGCAGAAAAAGTACGGTATGAGCAAATGAAACCGGAGTGGGACAGAGAAATTCTGTCGCCAAAGAAACCCATCCCAGTAAAGGAAGAATTCGAATGGCGAGGGCGTGATCGGCTTGTAAACTTTCTTTATGGGGCTGTGTATGGAACCAGCCTGAAATGGCAGAGGCACTTCAAAATAATGGATCAAGCGCACTTGTATTAATTCCTGCGGGCGCAACAGTACTGGGTACAACGCTGGGCCAAAAGTCTGTTAAAGGGGCTTACTTAACAAAACGACAAGGCAGTACTATAAGCTATTCATCCGGAGGTGCGGCTCTTTTTGGATTAGGTGTAGCCACATTAATTGAATCCGAATCTGCTTCGGTTTGGATTGGTATACCCTCAGCACTGGCTCTGGTCACACAGCAGATCTTGTTTCATAAATATAAGAATGAGAATCTTCTGAACGGATTACAGGGAAGACGCCAACGCGATCAGGCCTTTAAGTTCTCTATGAAAGTAACTCCCGAAAATTACCTTATCAATAAACGCATACCCGTAAATGCAGAGGTTGCCGGAACCAACCCTAACGCTGTTGTTTCTAATCCGCTGGTAAGTTTAAAGCTCACCTTCTAAAGGATCAGAATCTTCAAATACCTGCATCAATCGCTGACGTGGCTAAGAACTGCCCCACGAATCCAATCCTACAAGAAAAGGAAAACCTAGCCTTGCATTTTCCGTTTTAGTCAGTAACTTTGAAATTAAAAGTACTTTTAAATGAAAGAAATACACGATTACCAAAGCGACATAGCCTCCATACGTTCCGTTATGGAGCGGTCTGTAAAGTTTCTTTCGCTCAGTGGCCTTTCCGGTGTATTGGCAGGAATTTATGCACTGGTGGGGGCATCCAGCGTTTACTACCTCATTTATTATCCCTACTCTCCGTTTGGTTTCCGGTTTTACTATGTTAATGAGCAGGCCATCGTGGTAAAACTCATGCTGATTGCAGCAACGGTATTAATCCTTTCGGTTGTTACCGCATTTGTGATGAGCCAGCGCAAAGCCAAGCGCATGGGCACCAGCATCTGGAACAAGACCAGCAAAGAACTTCTACTTCAACTTTGTATTCCATTAGCCACGGGAGGTTTACTGATTCTCATACTGGTTTCACGAGGCTACTTTGGAATTGTAGCACCCGCTTGCCTGATATTTTATGGCTTAGCCCTGATTAATGCCAGCGCCTTCACCGTAAGGGAAATCCGTTACCTGGGTTTTTCTGAAATTTTAATAGGACTAATTGCAGCATTATTGCCAGGCTATGGCTTGATATTTTGGGCTTTAGGATTTGGGGTGCTGCACATTGTGTATGGATCAGTCATGCATTATCGTTACGATTCGTGAAAAATCCGTTTGAACAATTGGATCGGGTATTGGAGCACCGTGTGCGACTGCAGATCATGTCTGTACTGGTGGCGAATGATTCGTATGACTTCAATTCATTGAAAGAAATACTGAATGTGACCGATGGCAACCTCGCCTCAAACCTTAAGGCGTTGGAGAAAGAAAAATACTTATCCGTTTCCAAGTCGTTTGTTGACCGAAAACCCAACACCAAATACAAGGCTACCGAAAAAGGAAGAAATGCATTCAAGAAACACCTTGACGCTCTGGAAGCCTTACTGAAAACACAACGCTAATTTTTTTCACTATATGCTTTGAATTTAAAAGTACTTTTAAATAATAAACAATATGGAACCAACCAAATCAACAAACCTCCTCGATCGCTTTAATCAGTGGCTGAAAGAATCGATCACCGTAAAACTAGTCTCCATCGGATTTCTGATTCTCATACTGCTGATACCAGCCACCTGGATTGAAAGCATGATTGAGGAACGTCAACATCGGGCCGAATCTGTTATTGCTGAAGTATCCAACAAATGGTCGGGTAACCAAACGTTATCCGGACCAATTTTAGTAGTGCCATACAAGCACCGCGAAACCATTAAAATCGATAAAGACCAGTTTGAAATAAAAGAGAGTACACGAAAAGCTTTCTTTCTTCCGGAAACGCTGGACATCAACGGCACAGTTAATCCCGAAAAACTTCACCGCGGAATTTTTGATGCCGTTGTGTACGAGTCATCCCTTACGATGAAAGCTTCCTTCAACAAACCTGATTTCAAACGCCTTGAAATTGCCGAAGACATGATCCTTTGGCCTGAAGCGCATCTGATCATTGCCATCAGCGATCTTCGGGGTATCAGTAAAAATCCACCGGTAATAAAATCAGGTAGCAAAAACCTAACCTCTGAACCCGCACAAAACATCGGCATCTCAACACACAAGTTTGAACAACAGGTTCAACCACGGGCATATGATGATGATGGCTCCTACTCCATTAAATCAGCAACCGGCATAGCTGCCCCACTAAACTGGAATATTGAAACTGATTTTGCCTCACTGACCGAAATCAATTTCAATTTGAAAGGAAGCAGTCAGCTAAATTTTGTTCCCTCCGGAAAAACAACTTCGGTAAAACTCTCTGGTCCCTGGCCAGATCCAAGTTTTGATGGCGAATTTTTACCCGCCACACGCGAAGTTTCTGATACGGATTTTACAGCCACCTGGAATATCTTGCACTTTAATCGACCGTTCTCACAACAATGGAAAGACAGTCACCAGGAGTTGGTTGGTTCTGAGTTTGGTTTAAAACTTTTAGTTCCTGTTGATCAGTACCAGAAAAGCATACGCACCGCCAAGTATGGCATCCTTATCATCATGCTCACCTTTGTTGCTCTATTTCTGGTGGAGATCACCCAAAAGATCAGGATACATCCGTTTCAATATATTCTTATCGGGGCAGCGCTCATTATCTATTACACCCTTCTACTGAGTTTTTCGGAACAAGTTGGCTACAATGTAGCCTATTGGATTTCCTCAATTGCTACGGTAGCATTGGTCGCAGCATATTCAACATCCTTCCTGAGAAACAGAAGGCTTAGCTTTATGTTTACCACGCTGTTGGTCATATTCTACTCCTTCATCTTCATCATCATTCTTCAACAGGATTTCTCTCTGCTCATCGGCAGCGTTGGCTTATTTCTGATTGTGGCTACGCTGATGTACTTCAGCAGGAAGGTGGATTGGTATAAGGATTCAGCTGCCGTTGAATAGCAGATAGAACAAAATTTATGTCGACCACAAAGTGACACTAAGAAAGCACAAAGTTCACAAAGTATCGTTTCAATCAGCGCTTGGTGAACTTTGTGAAAGCTTAGTGGGCTTTGTGGTTTTGCATTTAAGATAAATATGCGATATCAATCCTTATCCAAAAACGGATAACGATAATCCACAGGCGGAACGAATGTCTCTTTTATAGTGCGCATCGATACCCAACGTAGTAAGTTTACTTTAGCTCCTGCTTTATCATTAGTGCCCGAACCCCTGGCACCACCAAAAGGTTGCTGACCCACTACGGCTCCGGTAGGCTTATCGTTGATGTAAAAGTTACCCGCTGAATTACTTAGTTTTTTGGTTGCGAGCTCAATCGCGTAACGATCCTTTGCCAGTATGGATCCCGTTAAGGCATAAGGTGAAGTACTGTCGACCAGTTCAAGCGTTTGTTCGAAATTCTCCTCGTGATACACATACACCGTTAGTACAGGTCCGAAAATTTCTTCACACATGGTAATCGATGATGGATCCTTTGTTTCAATGATCGTGGGTTCAATGAAGTAACCTTTTGACTTATCGTACTTACCCCCGGCAATAATTTCGTTCATCGGATTTTTGCGGGCGGTTTCAATATAACCGGTAATGGAATCAAACGCTTTTTCATCTATTACCGCATTGATGAAATTACCGAAATCTTCGGTGCCACCCATTTTAAAACTCTTCAAATCTTCCACTACATACTTCTTCACATCATCCCACAGGTTGGAAGGAATATAACAACGTGAAGCGGCCGAACATTTTTGCCCCTGGTACTCAAACGCACCGCGCGACATGGCCGTTGCTACTTCTTTCGCGTTTGCACTTTTGTGCACCATGATAAAATCCTTCCCGCCCGTCTCCCCCACAATGCGTGGGTACGACTTATACTTTTGAATGTTATTGCCAATCGTTTTCCACATGCCCTGAAACACTCCGGTGCTTCCGGTAAAGTGAATACCTGCAAAATCCTTGTGGTTAAATATTACATCCCCAGCATCAGGTCCACTTACATAAACCAGGTTAATTACACCATCGGGCAAGCCTGCTTCCTTCAACACCTGCATGATTACATTGGCGGCATAGATTTGTGTATTGGCAGGTTTCCAAACCACAGTGTTGCCCATCATGGCGGCACTGGTTGGCAAGTTGCCTGCAATGGCGGTGAAGTTGAAAGGTGTTAGCGCAAATACAAATCCTTCCAATGGCCTGTATTCCATCCGGTTCCAAATACCGGCAGACGAATCCGGTTGATCATGATAGATCTGGCTCATGAAGTACACATTATAACGCAAGAAGTCTATCAGTTCACAAGCCGAATCAATTTCTGCCTGAAATGCATTTTTCGATTGTCCCAACATGGTAGCAGCATTGATTTTGTAACGGTAAGGGCCCGCGAGTAACTCAGCGGCTTTTAAGAAGATGCTGGCGCGGTGCTCCCAACCCAGATTTGCCCAAAGTTCTTTCGCACCTAAAGCTGCATTGATGGCCTGCTCAACATGCTGCTTATCACCAAAATGAAAATGCCCGAGTATATGCTTATGGTCGTGCGGAGGGTTTAATGGCTTTTTATTGCCCGTACGAACTTCTTCTCCTCCAATGTACATAGGTATATCCAACACCTGACTGCGTGCTTCCTGAAGCGCCTTTTTCAGCAGCTCGCGTTCCTTGCTGCCTGGGGCATACGATAAAACAGGTTCATTTTTTGGTACCGGAACATTGAAAAATCCTTTAGGCATAACAGATGAAATTTTGAATTGAAACAATGCGTTCTAAATAGGCGGCAAAGTTAATCAAAGCAGCGTACAAAGCTCCTTTAAACTTCTGATTTCGTGGTTTACCTCCGCCTCATGCTCAACTCCTTCCGGGTTAAACAATACCGTGTCAATGGCAGCATTTTTTGCCCCGGCAATATCGGTTAGCAGGTTATCGCCAATCATAACACAGGCTTTGGAATCAATACCATTCATATTCATGGCATACTGAAAAATTTCGGGAGCGGGCTTTTTGTAGCCGGCCTTCTGGGAGGTGACAATATGATCGAAGTAGGATTCAATTTTGGAGGTCAAAATTTTAATGCGCTGAATATCCTCAAAACCATTGGTGATTACCGTTAAAGCATACCGCTCGCTTAAATAATCCAGTGTTTCCAACGCATGCGGCATCAGGTGGCCTTTGCGGGGGCATTCGTTCAGGTATTGTTCCGAAAGGGTAAGTGAAAGTTCGTTATTCTGAACTCCTGATTTTTCTAAAATCTGTTTGAACCGTTCACTGCGGATAACTTCACTGGTAATCTTACCATGGTCATACAAATGCCAGAGCTGCCGGTTCACTTCCTTAAAATGCCTGAGAAATTCATCAAACGTAACAACCCCTAAATTGTGCAATTGGTGTTGGTCATATAATTCTGTAAGTGTTTCAAGGGCGTTGGTCTCATAGTCCCAAAGGGTATGATCCAAATCAAAAAAGATAGTGGTGTAGGAAGCAGTCATTAAATCAGATAACGATGAGGGTGTGTTGAGGAATTATTTTAGCCATTGCTCAGCCTGAATCTGGATTTTAGTAATGGCCAGTTCACGATTGGAGAACAGGGTTTTATAAAGTGTTTGATCATGCTGAAGTTGTTGATCCTTATGCAGGAACTGAAAAATCTGGTTTACAATTTCATATACTTCATCTTTAACCTGGTAAAACACCCAATGGTTATACCTGCGAAACGAAAGTATACCGGCATTTTTTAAATAGATAAGATGACGAGATGTTTTTGCCTGCGTAAATCCCAGAATATGCTCCAGATCGGAAATGCACATTTCGCCATTCTTAAAAATTAAATGCAGGATGCGCAACCGCGATTCATCGGCACAAGCCTTGAAAATCTGTGAACCCAGCGTAAGATTAAAATTTTTTAATCGCATGGCAGAACTATCGTAAACCGTTCATCATCTCAAAGGTATTGAAATTAGGCTGTTATACCTTGAATCCTTATTTTTGAAGCTGAAGTTGAACACAACGGTTGTAAACGTGAAGAGCTATCCGATTCTACTAATTTCCGCATTTTTTCTGCTGTGTACCCTGAGTTTCACCGCCTTCTCTCAAAGCCAGCGAAGAATCATTCAGTTATCCGGTGTTGTTTTAGCAGAAGAAGATAATGGTAATATTGTTCAATTACCAGGAACTCATATCTACGTTCCAAAAGCAGGACGGGGCACCATCACCAATTCTCTTGGTTTTTTCTCTATGCCCGTGCTGGCAGGCGACAGTGTTATTATCAGTTCTGTTGGCTTTGAGCGCCAGCATTATATTGTTCCCGATCACACCAGCGAATACCTGACCGTAGTTATTGAAATGGTGCAGGATGTTACATTTTTAAAAGAAGTTCAGGTAATGGCCTTTCCTACGGAAGAAGTATTCAAGGAAGCAATACTGGCACTAAACATCCCTACCGATAACAGTAAAATCGATCAGAAGAATTTGAACCAGGAATTACTGGCACTGATGCTCAAAACCACGCCTATGGATGGCCCCATGAACCAGCGCTATTACCTTGATCAATGGGCATCATCAGCACAATATAAGTATGGCCCCCAAATGAACCCCTTCCTGAATGTGTTTAACTGGGCCAAGTTTTTCCAGTCGCTGAAACAGGACGGTAAGAAAAAATAAAGCCTTGAAAATCCAAGGCTAGTTCAATCTCCCAAGCCAGCGTGCTGTTTCAGAAGCAAGTATGGGCCATGCATCTGATTTAGGAATATAAAAAGCATGGTTTGCGCGTTCCAACGGAACAAGTGTAGCCCTTGGTAAACCAGAACAAACTTCGGTAATCAATGACCAGGTGGCTAACTCATCGCGTGTACCTTGCAGGAACAACATGGGTACTGATACATTTTTTAAATGATCAGCTCTTTCTGTACCCGGCTTTCCGGCAGGATGAAGTGGAAAACCAAAAAAGATTATTCCTTTCACAAAATCGGGTGACTGAAGCGCAAGAAACTGCGAAGACATACGACCACCAAAAGATTTTCCTGAAGCAAAAGCCGGCACATCCGGAAACAACTTATGTACTTCATGAAGGGCGGCTTCAACAGTAGCATGCGCAACAGCCGGAACATCAGGTCGCCTCTTCTTTTGCTCCATATATGGAAAGTTAAAACGCAGCGTTCCTATTCTCTCCTTAGCCAACGCTTTCGCCAATCCAACCATAAACGTGTGATTCATACCAGCACCCGCACCATGAGCCAGTGTAAGTATGTAGTTCATTTTATCCGGCACCTCTAGCTTTGCGGAAACCGATCCGATTGATTCAGAGACGTGAAACGTGAGCGAACGGGTATTCATCTGTTCAACTCCTCCAAAAGGTCATTCAGATTCAATGGTTTTGTAAACATCTCAATTGAACCATCAGTTTTCTGTGGCCACTTTTCACGGGGTTTATCCCAATATAGCTCCACCCCATTTCCATCAGGATCATCCAAATAGAGTGCTTCAGATACACCATGATCGGACGCACCGGTAAGCGGATATTTATGTTCCCGTAAACGATTCAAGATTACTGCAAGATCTTTGCGTGTAGGATAAAGTATAGCCGTATGAAACAAGCCTACACCATACGGTGATGCCGGGGGCGCCCCTTTGCTTTGCCACGTATTTAGGCCAATGTGATGATGATAACCACCTGCAGAAATAAAGGCAGCCTGATCGCCATACATGGTGATCAATTCAAAACCTAACAATTCACGATAGAATTCAAGTGCACGGTTTAAGTCTGACACTTTAAGATGAACATGGCCAATGCGGGTTTGCGAGGGAATACTGTATTTATTCATATCTCAGATTTAATAGGATAAGTTAAATCCATTTCATTTATCAGGAACCATAAACTTCAATAATTCGTAATCATGAAGCCCATAAAAATCTCAATCTTTTAACTTTGGGAGTTCACACCATACTTAGTAATATTGCAGCCCATTTTGGGAGTTCGGGGTGTAGCGCAGCCCGGTTAGCGCACCCCGACAGAGTCGGGAGGGTCGGAGTATCCGATTTCACCAACTTGGGACAATTTGATAGAGTGTCCGACATTTTTTCGAGGTGTAGCGCAGCCCGGTTAGCGCACCACGTTAGGGACGTGGGGGTCGGAAGTTCGAATCTTCTCACCTCGACAATAGCAAGGTTCAGTTTAATGCTGAACCTTTTTGCATATGGATTACAACGTTTACGTTTTGGAATCTCTGTCGGATGGAAAATGGTACTACGGATTTTCTGAAGACATGGAACAGAGATTTCTGGACCACCAATCAAACCGATCAAAGTATACCCGGTTCAAGGGGCCTTGGAAGTTGATTTTCAAAAAAAGATTTGTCCTTAAGACCGAAGCACTCCAGTTTGAAAAGTACTTAAAAAAGACTAAGAACAAAGTTTTCATTAGAAAGACATTTGCTGAATTCTTTATTGATTAAATGATACCCGGTAGCGCATCCCGACAGAGTCGGGGGGATCGGAAGTTCGAATCTTCTCACCCCGACTTCACAGGACAAGTTGGATTTTTTTCCGGTTGTCCTGTTTTTATTTTCTCCTAACTCACTGTTGATCATATAAATAAATCGCACTGCCTCGTTGACACGATTAGTTCGAAGTATAAATCCGTCAAAAGTCATTTTTTCGGGATACATCGAACTAATTACTTCCCGCTTCTTTTGAACGTCTCCCGTTTCATAGATGTAATCAAGCCGTAACAGGTTTTTTAAGCCACGATCAAGCAACTGATCGATGTTAACATGATTATCGTCACACGCGCTTAATTTTGCTTCCAGTTTTTCCAGTTTGCCTGTATACTCAGCCTTCATTTCGCGGAAGTCTTCCGGATCAAGTTTCCTGGACGAAAGCAAATCGCGGATGTAGGAGAGCTTATCTTCAAGCTCCCTGATCTGTGCCAGCAATTGTTTCCGATCGTTCTGCAGGTGGTTGGTCTGGTCGTTCCATGCCTCTGTCAACACCACCTTGTACAAATCTATCATCTCTTCTTTGGGAATGTACTTTTTAAGCTCATACACAAAACGCTCGTTTACCTGATCTGCCCTGAACCGGCAGGTGCAGCCATCAAAGCAATGGTAGTAGGAATAGTATTTGGTATGGCCTTTCGATGAGCTGCCCGTTAGCAGCTTGCCACATTTCGGACAAATAAGAAAACCCCGTAACGGCATCGTGGCATTTGATGCAACCTTCAGGCGGTATTGCCCACGTTTTCTTCCGTCCAGTATATCTTGGACTTTATAATATAGTTCCTCGGAGATAATCGGTTCATGCTGTCCTTTTACAAACCGGCTTTCTTCTTCCTTATACTTGGGTACGAATATCTTCCCGCAGTACAACGGATTTCGGATTACAAACCAGAACAGGCTCTTTGCGCCCTTAAATCCTTTTTCCCTGGCCAGCTTATAGATTTGCTCCGTGTTGTAGGTGTCCTCCGCAATCTTCTTAAATGCCCAACGGATGATCTCCGCTTCGGGCTCCTTTGGAGCAATGTATTTTCTACCGCCATCATCTGTTTTGTTCACATAGCCAATGGGTGCATGACCCATATACCGACCCTCTTTCTTGGCTCTCCGCATTCCGTGGATAACATTTAAGGCACGCCTGTCATTTTCCACCTCAGGGGCTGCCAGGTAAAAGGCCAGCATCATTTTATTTTCCGGTATAGCTAGGTCCAAAGGCTGCTCAATGGCCTGTGGCTCTACACCAAGTTTCCGCAGGGTGTTTATCATCTGGTAGGCATCACCCGCATTGCGGCTGAACCTGTCCCATTTAAGAAACAGTACCAGGTCAGCCTGCCCTTTGTGCTTACGCAGATCGTTGAGGTATTTCTGCCACTCGGGGCGGTTAAAGGTCTTGGCTGAGTGATCTTCAAAAATGACCTTTCGGATGTTGACCTTGTTGATATCGCAATACCTGCGGAGTAATTCCTCCTGGCTGCGTTGTGAATAGCCTTTGTCGGCTTGTTCATCGGTACTTACCCGGATGTAGAGATCGGCTGTTTTCATAAGGGAAAATTTAGGTACCTGTGGTTATAACTGCTTATTGCCTCCCACCTTTCAGGTATTGAGCAACAACAATATGTGCCAATTTTCGGAGAAATTTAAGAATGGAAGCGGCCTGTTCGGTCGACACTTCTACGCCCTTTTCCTTGAGCATAGCCGCAACTTTCTCTGGGTTTAATCTCTCCACTGGGTACCGCCTGTTTTTTCCATACCGGTAAGTACAGCAAGGGGTACCGTAGTAAACGCTAATATAAAGATTTATGTTTTGATAATGAATGGAATGACAAAACTTTGTTTAATTTAGTGAGTGGATTTAAAAACGTCAACCCATGTTCATGTCCAGATGTATTCATTTGTAGTGATTTGAACACCTGCACAACAATCCAAATAAATCCAATTAAGGCAAACATGAGCAAAACGTATAAGGTCACCTACAAAACGTACTTCAACGAGCGACTTAAGCACGTTTCTTTTCACGGCAAACTTACCCATCCGTTGTATGTGCAGGTGACCTTCGATAGGAGAACCATTTTCTTTAAGAGCTATTATTTTGAGTTATTTTCAAAGCCACGGTATTTGCTGCTCGCAGCCGGAAAGAAGCGAGGCCCATCCGTGGAAGAAGTCATTGCAAAGGAAAATGAATTGATTGACTTTGTTATAGATCAAACCCTTGAAAACTTCACCCTTGAACGATTCAAAGAACAATACAACTACTACTGCCGTGACCTTTGTGATATTACCGAAGATGGGTTCCGGGAGTACCTCTATACATTCCTAAACGACAAGGGAATGCCAGCTCTCGCAACAGTCGTTAAGGATGGCAGCAAATCCAGGATTCTGTATGACGTTGTTCAGGATTTGAAACTCGCCCTTAAGTCAGCACTATATGAGGAGCTTATAGAAAATTCTTACCACTATGCACCGCCATACTTACCCTTGTTTGGTTTTATGACACAGTTTAAAGAATGGCCGATGTTGAGTTTGTCAGTCATGGAATGGGCGCAGAGGAGGGTGAGAAATGAATTTATTAACTTTTGTTCTTTGCATAACTATAATGTAGATCCTGATAGAGAGGCAAAGAGAGTAGATGGGTTGTTGAGGGTCTAGATAAGTATGCGATATTTTGACCAAATTGGCCCAACCGTCTCAAATAACTATAATAATATAGTTGGCAAAGGCCGGGTTTATACCAAGACAAAATACTGACAATACGGCACAAAGCATCCTATTTCTTTTGACAAGTGAAGGGCCGTCAGGTTGTGGCACTAAATTGGCTAGACTCAAATAAGTATTTTTTCAACTATCAAATATAGCTTAATCCCTCCATCATGGAACCTCAAGATTCAATTGATAAATCTGGTCGAACTGATTTTTCCCAGAGATTTAAATCCAGGTATCCAGAATTTGAAAATGCGTGGAATAATCTAATACGAGAGGTTGGTCCGGAGCTAGTGAATTATATTCAAGAGAAAATTGATGGTCAAAAATCTTTCCTTAGCCGATTAGCAAAATTTAAGTTTAAACTCGTAGTCGACAACAATTTTATTTTTGGTCAGATCAAAGGAGCTATAAAAAAAGATAAGGAAATTGAAAAATCATTTATCTATAAGTTGCTCACATCAAGGGTAATTCAAGTTTATGCGCCTCCAAAGTTAAAGGAGGAATTACTTGAGAAGATCAATCAACTTATTCCTGAACCGAATCGGGAACAAGCAATAGGTTATGCATTGATGATCCTATCGAGGATTGAAATTAAGGACGCACAGTGGGTTGAGAACTGGAAGAAGGCAAATTCTCTTATAGGTGAAATCGATATTGACGATGTCCCATACTTGGCCCTAGCATTAGAGATTGAAAGTCATGCGATCATGACGCTTGACGATGTTTTTCACAAGCAAGGTGAAGTTAGAGCATGGAAGCATGGAGATGTTGGTAAGGTGATATCAAATTACAACTCGGGATTTTTTTCTCTACTAATTGTTGAGCAAGGAAGTACTTTGCTCTACAATATAGCTGCAATATTCCTCCGTTTAGTACGGGATTTGATAATTGAAGTGATTGATCTTCTCATTATGATTGCCTCTGGAGTCATACGAGGTCTGTCCAAAGTTCCATGGCAAATTTGGCTTCTGCTGATCGGTCTGGGTATTGTTTTTTGGGATGACTTCTCCAAAGCTGGTAGAGATATCTTTACCTATTTGAAAGAGAAAGCAAATGAGATTGTTGATCAACTCAAGGCATTAGTCCAAGAAATCTATGGTATGCTTAGCGGAATATTAGATATTACTGGGCTTGCAGCCACTGTTACTTTGGAATTTTTGGGATATCTACTGAATGATTATGGTAACCTGAACAATCAGCTTAAGGAATTGAAGTTTGATACGGGGATAGAGTTCCAAAACGGAATTTCGTCAAAGCAAGCTTGACGCATTTCAAAAAGTTTGACAGTAGAACCTTAATAATTGCTCTAGCTCTTATATTGATTGATTATAATCGATTGCAAAACCCATTCCGCATTGTCACCGAGAGGCAGGGCAACATTTTGCACACGGAGGAACGGAATAAATGGAAGGTGTGATGGCAGGCGGGTTTATGCCGGAAATTCCTTGCCAGCACATGCCGCCCTGACCTTACCTTTGCGACAGGATTGATGGGTCAAGGCTTTTATTCCAACCAGAATTGTGATTTTGAGTGCTTTAAAACACAATTGTAAATGAGCATCAAAAATCCGAACTTTGATGACCTTATACGGGTTAAGCGTTTAGATAATATGATTAAGCCAATTGTCTACCATAGTTTTGAAGAAAAGGAGGCTCTTGAAAGAGAGCTAATGCCCCGTATTCCTCTAAAGAGAAGACGTTTGATCTCCAAGGCATTGATGGACATCTTCTACAATGCATCAAGACAAAAAGCAAAACCCCAGGCTAAGAAATAAGCAGGCACTCAAGCGGATGATAGCTAGTGATGTACTACGATTTTTACAAAAGGTATGTGTTTCACTTGACCAGCATGACGTAGATTACTTGATCGTTGGTGGTGTTGCCGTCAGTCATTACGGATATAACCGGCCATCTGGTATGGAGCGTTACAAGCCCGAATTGAAAGTAGATTTAGATTTTTGGTACAAACCAACCATAGAAAATTTTCATCGGTTACTAGACTCGCTAACGGATATCGGTGTTGATACCAAAGATCTTAAGAATATTGTTTTTAATAAGGAAAAGACATTTTTAAAAATTCCCCATGACGAGTTCCATACTGATTTCCTCCCGGTCATGGAAGGTTTAAACTCGTTTAGAGAATGTAAGAGCAGGGCTGAAATTATTGAGGTTGACAACCTTAAGCTACCAATTTTGTCCTATAATGATTTGATTTTAAACAAACGACACATTAATAGAATAGCCGATCAGGCTGATATTGATGCGTTGGAAAAAATCCGTAAAGGAAAGCGAAGAAGATTGAGTCGGTAATATACAGCGCTTAGAGCCAATGTCCGGATCTTACGAGTTTCCTTGAATAACAGTATAAATTTGTTTTCTGCAATGCATAGTGTTTGCAAACGTCTTCTATGACGAAGTCGGGTAAATAAGCAATCTCATGCTGGATCGCATCAATTATTTTGTCGCGGCCATAATACCGCTCCAGTTCAACCCTGTCTTTAGGGGTTCCGCGCTCAAGGATTCTGCCAATGATGGTTTTATAACTTTTCTCCCAATTGATTTTTTCAAATTCAAAATCCCAAAACAGACGTGCTTCAAAATGTGGTTTGCTGGTGGATTGAGTTATTATCATAGACATGGCAAAGATAGGAGAAATAGATCATTAGGTTTATAGTCTTCTGCTTCTGCGTTTCTTTCGTCTCCTTTTCAATGCCTGTGGAATAAAGTTATCCCCTGTTTCTGGATGAGGCTCAAGCGGAATGGTTAAAAGTTTAAGATGGCTGCTAATTATTCCTTGGAAAAAGCTACTCGTTGAAGTGTGCTTTTCTGAGTATTCCGGCTTTTTAATCTTTCGCAGTGATAAGGTTCGTTTAAAATTCTGCTTGTTAGTTTTTTGCATGAGGAGTCGATCTCTTGCTTGGTTATAGTCGATTATATTCTTAATTGAACCCCACTTAAAGTCATTACCAAGTTTGTTCCCTTTGATAACTACACCTTCATATCCGTATGATATGCCACTTACGTATCCTGTAGATGCCTGATTGAATAAGACGTTGATCTTATGCTTGTGGAGGGCCTTAATGAATTGCTCCGTTGTTAAGCGGGGCTTATCTTGGAGAATCTTTTGGATAATGGTTTGCAGCTTCAATTTTTGTGAAGGTGTGTTGGTGCGTTTCATCATTTCCAGTTCATCCTTGGTGACGGCTCGTTGTCTGGCTTGTGTACTGGAAGCTACCTGGGCAAGGTTATATTTCTTCTCCAGTTCCCGGAGTACTTTTTCGCTTCGCGCATAGTCATTGCTGTCACTGAGTACTGAGCCATCGTAGCCTATTCTGTTAACTAAAATGTGTAGATGGGGGTGATCGGCATCGTAGTGCCGGAACATGATATATTGATGTTGGGTAAAGCCATTGGCCTGAAGGTAGTCTAACCCGATTTGTTTCATTTTATCATTTGCTAAGTCCTCACTGGGCGGGAAGTTGATCGAGGTGTGGTAGAAGAATTTCTTCAGGTTTGGTCGCTGTATTCGGACCATCTGGATTTCCGTCAGGATCGTTTTTTCCGAAGTGGATGCAAAGGAATGGTCCAGAATTTCCGCTACGCCTTTCTTTACTTTCTCCAGGTTATACCTCAGCGCTCCACGAAAGCCCTTACCCTTGATCTGATTGCCGGTCATGGATCAATAGGTTAATGATTTTGTTTAGTAGTCGAGTCAATTCAAGCAGGTGGGGAAGGTATTCCTTTGGGAATTCTCCCGAGTTGATCTTGTGTGTTGCCTGATTCAGGTTTACACCGATCCGTTTAAGCTCACGGTATATGGAAGCATCCAAGGGAGATAATTTGGGAGCGGGAAATTTCCCGGTAAAGATTCTCGCCCGTATCCAGTTGGCCGGGCTTAACCCACTAGCTGAGGCAAACTCCTGCACCTTGTGATTTTCATCCGTGGTCAGGCGGATGTTCACCTGTATGAGTCGTCTTTCACTATCGTTTACCTTGGGTCTTGCCATAACTTTTCAACATCGAACGCAGTGGTTCAAGGAGCAAGCCAGTTGTAGCGTAGCGGAAACATGGCTTGCTCCGAATCTGGTATACCTGTAGGTAGGCTTACCTTAACTGGACTTACTTGACTTAATCTTGATCTCATTGGATGAGTTGGAATTATGTTAATCTCATTATTCTAATTTGAACCTGCCTGGAGGCAATTGACTTTCTTTCAGTTCATGCGCGTCCTTGAACTCCCATTTTTTGGTAACTACCGTTGTGGAGCGGTTTGATGCCTTCTTTTCTACTTTCGAAATCGCCTTGGCCAGACTGAAATAATTCAGTTCAACGGTTGTACCGGCCTGCTTTTCCAGATCATCTTTAATTACCCGAAGGGCCATGTTGATCCCCATCGAAGAAATGACATCGATGTAGGTGTTTACGATCAGGGTGTAAACCCCACGTTTTCTTTCTTTCAGGAATTCGATGATGTATTTCTTTTCCAGCATAGGTTATTGGTCTTTGCCCAGGTATACGCGGACAGTTTTAACATTCAGTTTCCGGAACTCTTCAAAGCCCCGAATCGAATCATCCTTAGGTGCGGTAAAGTCAATAAAGTAATACCCGTCTTCATCTTTCTGTACCGATTTGACCAGTTCACCTGCCGGCCCGGATGCTTCAATAATCATTCTGGCTTTGTCAATGTCTTTTATCATCGACCAGTACCACACACCTGACCAGGTCAGCAATACAGCAATCAACCCGACCAAAAACCACTTAAGGGCAATACCCAGTTGAAACTTCCATGCCTCTCCCGGATACTGGAAATGATACTGCTTTGGGCTTATTCTGGCGGAAGCTTCCTTTACCAGTGAAGCAAGAGTTTTGCTACTTTGAATGGAGTGCTGCATTTCCTTATGGATAATATATAGTGCTGGGATAATGGGATCACTGGGAGAAATATGAAATCCATATTCCTTCAGCAGGAATGCACAGTAGGCACGAAGGTCTTTTTGCTCCTTGTCGGTCATGACAACGGCTTAGAGGTTGAGTTCTTCGATCGGCTTTTTGAAGTAGATGGAAGTGAAGGGGCTTAATCCTGAGATTCCATTTCCTTCCTTAAGCACATTCTCCACCGTGCGCATGGCTATTTCACCCTTGTCTTTGACCAGGTCAAAGGAGATCAGGGAGAGTTGATTTGCTACGATATACTCACGCAAGATTATTTCCTGTTCGGATGAACACGGATAGAACCCATTGTGGGCAACGGTAATGTCAAGATGTCCTTTGGTTGACTCGACCAGCTCGGCCAGATACTCCATGGTGGCTTTGAAAATATTGCCGCCACCGACAACACAAACCAACTGCAACTGAACGCCACCTTCTTCGAGTATTTCCAAGACTACCTCAATGCCATTCATGGAGAAGTATTTCGGTAGTTGTTCGGCCACGCTGGCGCCCAGGTCTGCGATGAATAATTCATTGTCTGCTTCGATAACACTTTCAAACAAACCATTAAAGGCACCGCGGTCGATTCGCTTTGTTGTGGGATCGAGAAACGAAACCTTCACTGGCTTGCGATAAGCCAGTTGCTTCATGGTGGTTGTGGTGGCATCGTCAAGGTCAAGTATCGCGGCCTGTTTGTACTTCTCTGCGAGCATAAAGGCGAGCACGGATTTACCTGAGCCGCCTTTGGCCTGTGTGATAAACATGATTTTCTTTTTCATAGTTGATATTGATTTGAGTTTGATATGTTTTGTTAAAGCGTGCGCTACATCCGCATTCCCTTTGATCGTTTGCGGGGCATGTCTTGTTTTTGGTCTATATCTAAATCCTTTGCTTGACTGACTTGTTTGGTGGCGATCAGGTATTCATTCACATCCTTGTGCGGAGCGTACCATAAAGAAGCATCATAAAAGCTGATATCACTTACCTTAAGCGCTTCCTTTGCGCTTTTACCGCCTGCATCATTGTCGACAAAAAGCGTAGTTTCTGAATATGACCGGAGCATTGGGATTTCCCGCGACAGGAATGACAGTGAATTAAGCACCAGGAAATCAGTTTGTGTTGTAGCCTTTTTAAACCGGATATCATTGAGAGTTAGTGCGGAGAGAAAATCAGTGAATCCCTCAAAGACCGAGAGTCGTGACGATAGCGGAGCGGTTTTGATCAGGGAGATGTCTTTAGGGGAGGATGAGCCTTTGAACCAGTTGTTTCGCAGTTCATATCCACCGGAACGGTTCAGAAAACCTACTGCCAGGTACGTGTTATGTGCAATCCGAAATTCAATCTCTTTGCAGTAGCGTTGAGCTATACTGAAGTTGATATGTCTTGATGCCAGGTACTGCCTGAGGTTGGGGCTTGAAAGGGTACCGATGGAGGCAATTTCAAGTTTGGATTCAGAAGCTGGTTTTTCATCAGGATTCGAAGAGAAAGCAAAAGAATTAACATTTGGTAACCTGTTTCTTAACTTTTGTTCATCACCGTGCAAGCGGATTCCCAGATCATACAGCGTTCCGCCTTTGCCAAGCCCGAAGTCATACCACAGGTTGAGCTTTGCATTGACTTTAAAGGACGGCTGCTTTTCAGTTCGCAAAGGAGAGAGGTACCAATAGTCATTACCACGTACTTTGGCGGGCTGGATCCCCAAACCGCGTAAATAGTCAACGATCGGGAATCGGTTGATTTGAGAAATAGAGGGCTGTTTGTCCATATTGCCCTAAATGTGGGCAATCAGGTCAAATGAAATTCCCAAGTGGGGTGTAACTGGGGAAAGAAAAATTTCAAGAAATTTTCAGAAAAACCCGTTTTTGTGAAAATACTCGACCAGCTCTACCGAGTTGGACACCTTTAGTCTTTTGATAAGTCGGTGCCGGTAAGTTTCTGCGGAACGGATAGATAGCCCTAGTTCTATTGCAATTTCGCTGCTGGAATAACCTTCGCTAAGCATTTTGACCAGCTTGAGTTCGGTAGCTGTAAACTCCATGAGGTCAGAGTCCTCCATTTGTTCCCTGTTCACAAACTTCCTCAGGCTGTTGCTCACATATTTTCCACCACTTAAAACCTTTCGGATGGCTAATTCCAAACGATCCGGATCATCACCCTTTAAAAAGAAACCCTTTACACCCAGGCTCAATAGCCCATTCATGAGCGCATGCCCATCAAACATGGTGACAACGATGATTTTACTTTCAGGATATTTTTTCAGCAAAAACTTAGCTGTCTCATATCCTCCAAGCTCAGGCATTTCAATATCCAATAGATAAAGATCAATGTGATGCTCATCAGCGATTCTGAGTACATCATTTCCATTTTCGGCTTCGTAAAATTTGGTTGCAATCTTAATGGTTTTTAAATACCCAATGGTTCCTTTTCGCGTCATGTGATGATCATCTGCGACCAGTATGGAAAGTCCTTTGGGCATGTTACGAGAAGATTAAGGTTAACCTATGTTAACGCTGTTCCAGTAATGAGAATGTAAGGTTTGTTCCAAAATTACAAAAAATCAGAACCGTCAACTACAAATCGATTCAATGGGCAAATAAGTTGTCGTATTTCTACGACAATAGAAAGCGAGTAAGAATAGTACAGATGTTTACATAATGCGGATGAAATGAAATTTTCAATTTTCGGCCCTCCAAATCGACTAATTATTTCATTGGGTATGAAAAAATCTACAGGTTATCTCTTACTAGTTTGCTTTTATTTGGTTGTGTGCATTTCATATGCACAACCTCAGGCACCTGAACTGTTTTCGGATATAAACGTTATTCCGCCTTCACCAACAGCGGCCTCGATTACGAAATTTGTTGACTACCCGGTTTCTTATTATACGGGTGCGCCTCAAGTGTCCACTCCCATTTATACGATAAAGACCCAACAGCTAGAAGTGCCGGTCTCGTTAAGCTACCACGTCACAGGTTTAAAAGTAGAGGAAATAGCCTCATGGGTTGGTGCGGGATGGACGTTAAACGCTGGTGGCGTAATAACCCGATCGGTTAAAGGGTTGCCGGATGAATACCTGAATGATCCGCGCAAAGGATATTACCATAACCGCAATGTGATCCTTGCAAATGGATCAATTAACGGTGGAGCGTTGAACGACTGTTCCGTCACAAATGCGATTACGTCAGAGTCACCAGTGAATACTCCTGACTCCGTTTCGTGGGGGCTTCTTGATACAGAACCCGATGTGTACGCACTAAGTGCTCCAGGGATTGATGACAAGTTTTTTATAGGTAAGACAGGAGAAATTGTTCATTATGCTTCTAGTGACCTCAAATATGAACTTTATCCATTTAGTAATCCAAGCGCGATACCCACGCATACTGGTCCTGATTATGTGTGGGAGGTAAGGGGTACTGACGGAAAGCTGTACAAATTCAGTTCACGGGAAAGAACCATTACCAGCTCTACCTGCAATGGATCGCGTTCTATGTATGATTCACCCGTTGATTATCAAAGCAGTTGGTACCTGGATGAAATAAGCATAGGCGATGAATGGATCCGTTTTGAATATGCAGCTGAAACCCTAACATATCCTGTAACAATATCAGAGAGTTCCAAGCTGAAAGTCCATGGTAATGATGCAAATACAATCAATTCAACATGTTATAACGACAACACTGTTCAAAGCAAAAGACTATCCAGAATCTACTCATCAAATGGGTATGAGATACTATTCGAAGTAGACCCAGTTGCTACGCGTAATGATCTGAACGGATCCAAAAAACTTAACAAAGCTGTTGTTAAGTTCAATAACGTGTTTGTTACCGCATTCGTATTTGACCATAGCTACTTTGGAACCAATACCAAACTTAAGCTAAATAAGGTTGTACAGGTTGATGCTTACAATAATCCGGTAAATCAAGGACAACAATTTGAGTATTTTTCATTCGGAGCCTTTCCGGCAATCAACTCAAAGAGTCAGGATTACTGGGGGTATTATAATGGTCATAACCAAACCTCGTTGATACCTGAATACAAGGATGATTTGTACCACCTGAATAGAACGTCACAAACCATCCGAACACCGGCACTCAATTATGGAAAAGTTGGCACCCTATCAAAAATTAACCATGCGACAGGTGGTTATACAGAATTTGAATATGAGTCTCACAGCTATTTTGATGAAAATCGCAAGCAAACGTATTTGTTTCAGGCTTCATCTCAGAACCAAAACCTGATTTGGACAGACTTTACTGTCGGTACGCAATGTTCCGCTACCATTGAAGAGGATATTCTTCAGGATGGTCCGCTGTCGTATTCCCGCTTGAAGAAATGGAATGGGTCATCATACGTTATTTATGTGCCCGCAGGAGTTGGTGGCTTTGGTAATCGTGCGATTCTTCCCCCTGGCCAATATCGTCTTGAAGCATATAGCGAATCAACTGAGACGAAATTCGTCAAAGCTACATTCGAACAAATTGTTCCCGGACATGTTGAAGTAGGCGGTCTACGGATAAAGACCATTAAGCATGTCGACCCATTAACGTCAAAGTCTTTGATCAGGACATTTGATTATTCCGACCCCCAAACAGGCAACTCAAGCGGCAAACTTTTCAGAGCTCCTTTATTCGGAGGGTATCTTACCACATCCAGCAAGAACGAGGCTAGTACAGGTTGTGTGCCAAGTGCACCTACGACCTATTTGAATATTAGTTCTTACAGTCAGGTGCCCATGGTCGTTTATAGCGGGAGTCATATCGGCTATTCTGTTATCAGGGAAACAAGACAGGATATAACCGGGCAGGTTACAAACGGATATACGGTATATCGTTTTATCAATGAGAAGGATAACGCTATAAGATCTTTTCCTTTTACACCTGATGCTGACTTCGGCTATAAAAATGGCAAACCAACCCTAACAGAAGTGTATAAAATATTGCCTAATGGTACGCCAGAAATACAAACAGAGAAGCATTATACCTATACAGAAATCACACAGACCGGAAACACAATTACCGGGGTGAACTTTAAAGAGAATGCTTCTTCTTATTGCTATGTATGCAATTCATCAAAATTCAGTGCCGGGTATTATTCAGTGGTTACCAAGTGGCACAGATTAGCCACCGAGCGGACGGTGACGCATGAGGGTAATGTACAAACCGAGCAGACCGATACGTATTTCTACGATTCCCAAAATGCACATTTGCTCTATGTTAAAAAGGAAAAGGAAATAAATCCAGGTGAAGTCTATTCAGAGGAAATTGTAAGAGACACTAACTACCCGGGACTTATCAAAAAAATCGAGACCTTCTACAACAGTACCAAGCTCTCAGGTGCACAAACAGATTACTTGTTTACCCAACCATTATACCTGGAGGAATGGGATCGGGGGACCAATAGCTACCATCGAATAAAGGACTTTACCTACAGCTCATGGAAGCTTGTTAAAGAACAAGGATACAGAGTTGGAAAGGGTGGCCCGCTGATCAGGAGCTACCTGTGGGAGGGCGATCTACTGCTGGCGGAGATTCAAAATACTGAGACAACTGAGGTCTTCTTTGACTCATTTGAGGACGATGTCACAAATGTATCAACTACGGCAATTACAGGAAATAAAAGTCATGACGGACAATTAACGGTGACCCTTCCAGGCGCTGGTACCTTTAGGGTGACTTATTGGAAGAAGGTAGGCTCTGGCCCATGGGATTATGTTGAAACAACTATGAGCTCATCTGGTTCGATTGGCGCTACCGGAACCTTGATTGATGAATTAAGAATCATGCCTGTGTCTTCCTTTATGAAGACCTTTTATTACTGGCCTAATGGTCAGCTTCGCAGCATTGTAGATGAGAATGGCCAGGTTACACGATTCGATTTTGATCCCTTCGGACGGCTTCATTATCTGTCGGATACCGGAAAAAATATCATTTCCAGATACAGCTATTACTATAAGAATCAATAATAATTAAGTCTAACTGTCCAATCTAATGAAACAAATTTACTTGGGTGTACTGGGTCTAATCTTCCTTGTGCCCATTTGCTTAAACGCGCAGGATATTCATCGGGATACCATTGTATGGGAATCTTCACATGCGGTCAATTGGGTTACTGGAGAAAAAATCGACCTGCCCTCAACATTTATTACCTATGGAGAGCGAGGCGTTGAGTGGATACAGGAGAATGTGAATAAGAAAAAAAGCTTTAACATATCAAATGTGTCAGGTCATTGGAGTAATGCATCACAGGACGGTCAGATAACCTATGTATTGGCGGTTGGTAGCAAAACTGCGACCATTGAATTTGGAAGAAGAAACGGATTAGCACGTATCAAGTGCTCAATAATCCATGAGGGGGTTCAGCAAATGCCGTTCGAATTTGAAGTGAATAACGTGACAAAAAAGAAAGACTAATGAAACTATTTAAAGTAGCCTTTGCATTAAATCTTTTGCTGTGTTTTGGAACCAACACACTTGCTCAAACTATTCAGGGGCCTAACCCGGTTAATCTAAACTCAACTCACACCTATTCCTATACGAGCACGTACCTGCTTCTTGCTCCAAGCTGGACGATACTGCGCGGATCAGTTGTTTCTCAATCGCAGAGTGGTCTCACGTATTATGTTACGGTCAACTGGACATCAGCAGGTTCGGGTCGAATTACCTTGTTTGAAGATGACGGTTTCGGCAAAAACATGATGGTCACACAAAGGACGATTACTGTGAATAATTGTTCTATTTCTGCACCAAGCGTCACAGCGGCCAGTAGATGTGGAACGGGTTCAGTTACACTGACGGCATCTGCCGGCATCGGAGGTAGTAGCGTAAGATGGTATAATGCATTGACAGGAGGTACACTCCTGAGTACAGGAACAAGTTATGCTACCCCGAGTATTTCCATGACTACTACGTACTATGCTGTCACATATAATTCAACAAACGGATGCGAGAGCTCACCACGTACTCCGGTCACAGCAACAATAAACCCTGTTCCGGGTCAGCCTGCACCAACCCACGGAAGCCGCTGTGGACAGGGTTCAATTACATTGTCAGCTACGCCTGGATCAAATGGTAATAGTGTTCGCTGGTATAATGCTTCTTCTGAAGGAACCTTATTGCATACGGGTACAACATACACCACTCCAAGCATCAGCACAACTACCACTTATTACATCGCCAGTTATAATACTTCAACTACATGTGAAAGCCCAACACCCCGCACACCCATTACAGCTACTGTGAATTCTATTCCTGTTTCTGCGGCTGTGTCAGGAAACCAGCGTTTCGGTGAAGGAACTTTTACGTTGACAGCGAGCGGAGCGCCATCCGGAGGTACGTATAAGTGGTATAGTGCTTCTTCGGTTGTGCTTGGCACAGGCAGTACCTACATTACCCCAATTATCACCAGCACTTCATCCAACTATTTATATGCTGTGGCGGTAAGTTCATCAGGCTGTGAAAGCGCACCTACATGGGTTACTCTTAATGTCTACCCCCAGCCGGTAATTACCTCAAATAATCCCCATGTAATTATGGGAGCAACTGTTACCCTGCTGGCTCAGGCAGGGTTTGATCAATACACCTGGAAAGACAGTCAGGGTGGAGTTGTGGGAAGTGGACAAACCTTTAATACGGCTACACCGGATGATTATACGGTTACCGTTCACAAATCCGGAATTTATGCTACCTCGGAAAGTTACCGTGTTAAAAGTCAGTTTGAATCCATCAACATGAATTTCATTGTCAGTGATCAATTGATTGCCCAAATCAAGGATGTTGAGGAAATTGATGACTTGCCGGTAGAATCCAGAAATCAGGCTATACAATATTTTGATGAGTTGGGAAGACCACACCAGACCGTGATGACGCAAGGCTCGCCACTGGGCAAGGATATCGTGCAGGTTACTGTGTATGATGCATTGGGACGTGAGCATCGAAAGTATCTCCCGGTTGTAGTGGATGCAGAAGATGGCTTTTACAAGGGGGGAATAGTAGATGGCAATGGCAACTTTGCAGGACAAGCATTAAATTTTTACAATAATGGTTGGTCTGATAAGATTGCAGATGACAACAAGCCTTTTGCTGAAACAATTTTTGAAAGAAGCCCGCTAAACAGAGTACTCAAGCAAGGTGCTCAAGGTGAAGTTTGGCAGCCAGATGGTACACATGGGCTTGCTTCGCTGGACAAGACCGTAAAAGCGGAGTACCTGTTAAATACCGCTTCCGATAATGTTCTAAAGTGGACCTATACCCCCCCAACAACTTCGCCTGACTGGCCGTTGGGTATGGTAAATGCGGGCACAAGCCTATCACCGGTTTACTTCCAGCAAGGGTACCTGTATAAGTCAATTACCCAGGATGAAAACAGAAATCAGACAATAGAATTCAAAGACAAATTGGGTCGCGTTATTTTGAAACGGGTTCAGGAAGGACAATCAACATTTGCGGATACATACTATATCTATGATACCTATAGCAACCTGGTCTGTGTAATTCCACCTGAAGCAATCTCCAGGCTAGCCACAGAATTTTATCACCCTGCGTCTTCTAATGGTTCGAAAGATGATTTTCTTGACCAGTGGGCTTTCCGCTATGTGTACGATGGGCGCAATCGTATGATTATTAAACAAATGCCCGGAAACAAGCCAATCTACATGGTCTATGATGGAAGAGACCGCCTGGTTTTAATACAGGATGGTAATCAACGTCTAAATAGTCAATGGCACTTTACTAAATATGACGTTATGAATCGCCCCGTTATGACCGGTATCTATACGGCCGCTGGCACTCGGGACAATCTTCAAACGCAGGTTAATAACTTTTACGCACAAACACCCAGCAGTTCGTGGGCCTGGTTTGAAACTTTTACTACTCAGGCGGGGCATGTTCATGGATACAATAACAAATCCTTCCCGCAAGTAAGTGACGCCTCCCTTTACCTGACAATAACGTACTATGATAATTACCTGTTCACAAATCTTGTGAGTGGGCTTGGATATGCATCCAATAATCTATCGGTTACCACATCCTATGGTGAATTCCTTCAGCCTTCAACTCCATCGAAAGCGTTGGGGCAGGTAACAGGAGCTAAAGTTAAAATATTAGGAAGTTCAACTTTTTTGTACACTGCTTCCTATTACGATGATAAGTACCGGGTAATCCAAACCATTGCCCAGAATCACAAAAGCGGCACCGACCGTGTGTCAAACCTGTACGACTTCACCGGTAAGATTCTGAAAACAAGGCGAACTTATGTAGTGAATGGTGTTACACGATATGTTGAAGAAACTTTCGATTATGACCATGCCGGCAGGTTGCTTACGGTGAAGCACTCCACCAACGGAGCAACACCCATAATGACTGTAAAGAACGAGTATAACGAACTAGGTGAACTCATCGATAAGAAGCTGCACAGTACCGATAACGGTGTTACCTTTAAGCAATCGGTGGATTACAGGTACAACATACGCGGCTGGCTTGCCAAGATCAACGAAGCCGATGTAAGTACCTTGGCAAGTGGTGAAACCCTGGAAGACTATTTTGGCATGGAACTGGCCTATAACGATGCGTTGAGTGGTATTACTTCGAGTGCAACCTATAACGGAAATATTTCAGCCGTGAAATGGAGCACCGGTGCGCTTGGAGGCGCCAACCTGCAGGGATATCATTACAATTATGACAGGTTGAATCGCCTGGAGACATCGGGGCATTACAAAGATAAATTGATAACCGGTTGGGGATCTGATAACGCCAACCTCGAAACCGACTTCACCTATGATCTAAACGGCAATATCGGAGGCTTTAAACGTAGAGGTGCAGATGCTTCACTCATCGATAATCTTGAATATGGCTATACCGGCAATCGGCTGAATTTTGTACACGACACAGGAGATGCTATCAAAGGATTTGTAAATGGAAACACAGGTACCGATGACTACACCTACGATGACAATGGTAACATGACGGTTGATAAGAACAAAGGCATTACCGCCATAACCTACAACCACCTGAATCTGCCTGTACAGGTAAATAAGGGGACAAATGATTATATTGTATACACCTACGATGCAACAGGAAGAAAATTAGCTCAGCAAGTGTACGGAGCAACTCCAAAAAGAACAGACTACATTGGTGAAATGGTATTTGAAGGAACGACACCGGTCTTGAAGATTATTAACCACACTGAAGGAAGAATATTACCCGATGGTGCAAACTGGGAATACCAGTATCATTTGACAGATCATTTGGGCAATGTGCGGGTTACCTTTACCACCAAAACACAAACAGCCGTCACCAAATCGGCCAATTTTGAGACCACATCTAATGCGGATTTTACCAACTATACCCGCACAGGATATGATTTAGTTGATCATACTGATCCTGCCGGAACAACCTACACTTATGTACAACACCTGAATGGGGGAGCTAATGGACGAGTGGGTGTAGGTAGGTCTATGGCTGTAATGCCGGGTGACAAGGTTAGCATTGGTGCATATGCCAAGTACATGAACCTTGGCCCTACCACTAACCTGACACCGTTAATCAACTCATTGGCCTCAGCCTTCGGTACGAGCAGTAGTGCGACAGGCGAATTGGGTAAGTTGTATAATGGGTTGAACAGTTATGCGGGAATGGTTGTTGGGGGTGATCATCCTGATGATGATGAAACCGCCCCGAAAGCATTTGTAACCATATTATTATTTGATAAGGAATACAATTTGGTGGATGCTGCCTGGAAACAGATTACCACGACAGGTTTACAAACCAGCTCAACTGTTAAACAACCTCCACACGATTACCTGTTCAAGGAAGTAACCGTAGCCGAACCAGGCTTCGCCTACGTGTTCATCAGCAATGAGCACCCTACTTATGTCGACATATACTTTGATGATGTAACGGTAACGCACACCCCATCACCCATTGTAAGTTCAAGCGATTACTATGCCTTTGGCATGCAACACACGACAGGGGAGCGAGTGGGAAGTTGGGAGCAAAAGTACTTGTATAACGGAAAGGAACTACAAGATGAGTTAAATTTGGGTTGGTTGGATTATGGGGCGCGGATGTATATGCCGGACATTGGAAGGTGGGGCGTTACTGACCCTCTTGCAGAAGTATATCAGAATCTCACACCATTCAGGTATGCTTTTAATAATCCTATCAATGTAATTGATCCAAATGGAATGATTGAGGCATTAGGTCAAGGACAAGGTGATCTTATTTATAGCGCAACAGGAAGCCCTGATATAATAAAACCAGAGATTTCTGAGATTGGTCTTAGTCAAAAGCCCGAACAGCCCACCACTAGTTTAGGAAGCGGTAAGAGTAGTGACGGGAACAGCAAGGCATTAGCAATATGTCCCGATTGCCCTTCCGGAGCAGAATATGACATTTATAGGCAGTCAAATCTTTTTTATAATTATGACGAACGTGTAAGCGGTGATGGAGTCTATTTGGCACTTCCGGAAATTACCAAATCTGCCACGGATGAATTTGGTGGGCATAATTTTGATTATTACAATTCTTTTGGTAGCATGTTAAATAATTCGAATTTTTATGCTTACCTCTATAATAACGCCCCTTCTCGTGAAGCACAAGGAGCGCTTGCGCGGGCAAGTATTGCTAATAAGGATGCAACTATACTTTATGCAACAATAGCATTAGCTGCAGCACCAATTCTTGCAGGTGAATTATTGGGTGCAGCGACCACCATGGAAGTATCCGGAGCTTTAGGAAATTTATCAAGACAGTCAGCTCAATGGGTAATAAAAAATAAAGATTGGTTGAACAAAGGTAATTGGTGGAGACTCGGTAAGGGGCATAATCCGTCACTACCCGGTCCGAACAAAATGAACATAAGAGCAGCTTGGGGCGCACATGAAAAATATATTAATGAGGTTCCAAAAGCACTACGGCCTTTGAACCAGTGGTTGCGGAATTTAGGTGGCGGCCACAAGCATTTCCCTAACTGGAAGCCATAATTATGAAAACGAAAGATGAAATTTTATCGTTGCTGAGTGCCTTCAAGGAAAGGAGTAAGTTTTTAAAACCTATTGCTGAATTCATAGAGAATAATTTGCTGGAGGACATTGACATTGACAGAACAAAAGTTTTTCTAAGTGAAGAGGCTCTCTCTATGGATATTTTTCCCGATAGAAAAAATGCAATACCCATCGTAATCGTTCTTTGGTTAGGGGAGGAACAAAGGGTAACATTTTTTATTGAGGACAATGAAATTTTCGATGACTATTTAAAAGATACTAATGATGTAGAGCAGGAAATTTCTTTTTTAAGAAATCTACTATCAAACGAAATTGTAAAAGTAATTTATTCTCGCAATGGTGAGACAAAGAAAATCATTTACAAGTATCACTTACTGGGCAATGACGGTAATTCTACAATATGCGAAGATAAGTTTACAGTAAAGCCTTCTTTCTTTTGGAATAAGAATGAGAAGTCAGCGAAAGTATATCAACCTTGGATATTTTGAGAACTTGTTGTATTTTTTCGAAATTGACAGCTCATTAGAAGTATGAATGAGCGTGAGAGTAAAATAATTGATGAGATTCGTAGCTTGTGTATTGAGTTTACAGCGGAATCGCATAATGTAATACGCATTGATGACCCCAACTTAAGTATAATTAAATCTGATATAAGTCAATACACATCTGAGATTCAGATTTTCTTTTGGAAAGGTGATGAGTTTCTTGATGTTATTGAATTTTTTATTTATTCAGACGGTAAACCAATTGCCACATTTGAAGAGATATCAAAATATTTAAAAGAGGAGTACGAAAGAATTACTCTAAATGATCCAAAAATTTAGAAATTTGAATGAAAGTCAACTTGTATATGAATTTCAAAAGCTACTCTCTGATACGGATAGAATATTTGTGACGATTTTAGTTTGGAGGGACTGGGACTATTTCATACAATTCTGCGCGGATGATGGAGGCATAGAAGATTCACAAGAACAATTGTGTGAAAACCTGTCTCTTTCAAAGCAAATAAGATCATTTAAGGAATTGGAGAAGCTGATTCAGAAGTTGGGACATTCTCCATTCTTATCATCAAGAAATAGCAAATACAAATTTCACTATGACCTCCATATTTGGACGGCTCAATATTACTTCATTTACAACTTTCATCTTCAAAAGGCAATATTCAAAAGAAGGACTCTGATAAGTAAGATATTCTCCCCTGTCAAAACTCCTCAGTGGCAATTTGAAAACTAGTTCAAATTACAAGTTAATAACAGACTCAATGGTAAAGTTAAAATTAATTGTTTGTTTCTTTTGGATCTTTGGCTTTGTATATGGCCAATCAGTTGATAGTTTGATAATTTCATCCAAGTCAATTGATTTACACTACTCCACTCAACTACAAAAACTTGATTCCCTTCAACAACAAACTGAAATGCAGTATAAGGCTATCAAGAACGAATATGATTCCATCAATAGCGCATACGCTAAAATTACCAATGACCTTCAAAATCGTATTGATAGCCTGAACCATATCGGTCAACCCATTGAAGCACTGACCTCAAAGCTAGACAGCCTAAACAGCGTTAAGGAAGAAAAGCTATTTGCAGTAATGCAAAAGGCTGAGAGTGTGAAGCACAAGGCTAAGGAGAAAATCAATGAACTTAATTTGCCCAAAGAAGTCAGCGTAGAAGTTGAAAAGTACACCTCAGCATTGGATCAATTGGGTATAACCTTGCCTGATTCTGAGTTTATTATTCCTCAACTTAATCTAAAAGAAGTCCCCAACCTGAAGATACCTGGGTTGGACAATCCGCTCGCAGGAGAGTTGGGTAACATAGATATTCCGGATATCAAGGACGAGTTGTCTGGTGTAACGGATAAGATATCATCAATTCAACAAGAATTTCCCTCAGCCCCAACGGTGGAAGATGTAGCCACGAAAGCCGAAGAGAAGGCAACCAAACTGGCTTCTGAAAGGATTGGTGACATCGGTGGCGCACCAGAAATTCCTGCCAGCGAAGAGCAAGCCAAGGAAATGCTGGAAACAGAAGCTAAGAAAGAGGCCATTGACCACTTTGCAGACAAGCAGGACAAGCTGCAAGCGGCTATGGATCAGATGATTAAGTACAAGCAACGGTATTCAAACGTACAAAGCATGAAAGACCTACCTAAGAAACTCCACAATGAAATGAAAGGTAAGCCCTTACGCGAGCGCCTTGTGCCAGGCCTGTCTATTCAAATTCAAAAGCGCAACGAGTGGTGGTTTGATTTCAATCCCTACCTGGGCTATCGGTTTACCGGTCGCATTACAGCCGGTTTGGGTTGGAACCACCGTATAGCCTTCAGCTTCGAGAAAGGTGAGTTTAACCCGGATATGTTCATCTATGGCCCTCGTTCCTATGGCGAGTTCAGGATTAAGAAAGGCTTCTCCGGCCGTCTTGAAGTTGAGGTGATGAACACGCCTATTCGCATTCCGCCTTCTCAGGATTTCGCAACGGAGGAGTGGGTGTGGAGCGCGATGGCGGGTTTGAAGAAAGAGTATCGGATTTCAAAATCCCTACGTGGCAATGCACAGATTCTATACAACCTGTTCAACCCGCATTATAAGAGCCCTTATACGGAGAGGCTGAATATGCGGATAGGCATTGAGTACAAGATTCCAAAGAAAAAGGTTGTTAAGTCCAATTAGATTCAAAAATATCCAACCTCTTAAGCCGCAATATTTGCCAATCTCCTTAGATCTTCGAGAAATAAGTTCGAAAATTGTACAGTGAGGGCGACTTAACTTCAAAGCCTCAGTTTTCCGCTGAGGCTTTTTCATTTCATGGTCGCTAGGTAATAATCCACAAAGTATATTTACCGAATGGAAGTTCCCATTCAAACCATTCATCTCTTTCCAAAACTCGATGAAAAACTCATTGAATTGTTACGTTCGCTAACACCAGAAGATTGGAATAAACCAACATTGGCCAAACAATGGACGGTAAAGGACATTGCCTCACATTTATTAGATGGAAACATTCGTGTGATCTCACAAATGCGCGATCACTATGTTGGTGACCCTCCGGGAAAAATCGAATCGTATCAGGATTTAGTTGATTATTTGAACAGGCTTAATGCCGATTGGGTTAAAGCAACCAAAAGATTAAGTCCGGGAGTGCTCATTGAACTGCTGGAGATTACCCGTAATGCGTACCATGAGCAGTTAAGTAAGCTCGATCCTTTTGCGCCAGCCATGTTTGCCGTAAGCTGGGCCGGGCAAACCGAATCACCAAATTGGTTTCATGTTGCCCGAGAGTTCACGGAAAAATGGCACCATCAGCAACAAATCCGTGAAGCAACAGGAAAGCCTGGTATTATGACTAGAGAATTCTTCTATCCGGTGATCGATACTTTTATGCAAGCACTTCCATACACTTACAGAAATTTAACTGCGCCATCAGGAACGTGCATTAGCATTACTATAACATCTGATTGTGGCGGAACCTGGTCCATTGTTCGCGCTGAAAATGTCTGGCGGTTGGATTCTGCAAAGATTAATCCTGAAACAAAAATAAAAATGCATGCAAATACCGCCTGGAAGTTGTTTACAAAGGGTATTTCTTCACAACAAGCAGAACTTGAGGTTACGATTGAAGGGAATGTTTCGTTGGGTAAACCCATTTTAACCATGCTGACCGTGATGGCATGAGATCAAATCAAAAAAAATCTGTGACTAATTGTTATGAGTTACATAAATCCAACTCATCTAATACATGCTTTAACATAAAAAGCTTCTCTCATGGCAACACAATAATTTTTTGATGCGGATCGTGCTCAGGTTTTTCTTCAAACATATTGATGGGATGAAATATTTAGTGTAAAATTTTGGAAATTACAAATCTAGTAGTACCTTAGATGAGTTTTAAATGAATGTTTAACCAAAATTAAAAACGCTATGGCAAAGAAAGCGAAAAAAGCAGCTAAGAAAAAGACCGCTAAGAAAGCTGCTAAGAAGAAGAAGTAATTGAAGTTGATGGAAACATCAACAAACAAAAAGAGCTGATCAGATGATCAGCTCTTTTTGTTTATCTCATATTGAACAAACCATAGTTTTTCACTAAAAACAATAATTATTTCTAACCGATAAGGTCAATCACCGATAACAAATCCGCTTATAAGGGCAGTATTCACAATTCTTTACTTCCTGTGTTTGATCAAATACCATTTCGGGGTTAAAGAGTTCTTCCAGTAATTCTTTCAGGTTGGCCTCAAACTCGGGCAATACGGTATGCACATCGTTTAATACTTGCTTACCCATCTTTAACCCAAATTCCATATCCTCATCAAATAGGTTTTTTCCATTTAACAGCCCGGGAATAACGCTAAGGTCTGTTGTGTTTTTTGTTTTTGTATACAACCATGCATACATCAATGTTTGAAAAGCAGCCTTGTTGCGTTTTCCGTCACGCGTGTATAACGAAGTAATCGAATCAAACTCCAGTTTATCGCGGCCTGTTTTGTAATCGACTATGCGCAGCAAACTGCCTTTCCGGTCGACCCGGTCAATTTTACCACCCAACAGTACATTGCCAACCGATTCGTTAATAGTATACAGGTATTCCATGTCTTGTTCCACGCCTTCCAGCGTAAAAGGTGCATGTTTCTTATCGTGATCCAATATTTTCCCAATGAATCTTTTTACCACCTCACTCACCAAAATCAATTGGCCTTCATACACCACCGGTTCGTTGGGATCAAGGTTATAGGTTTTGATCACTTCCTGATCAAGCAGTGTCTGAATAAGTTTCTCCCGCTTCTCCAAATCCTTCGATTCAATAACGGTTGATCCTTTTTGCTCTACCACTTTTTTATAGAAAGCCTCCATTACATTATGGACAAAATTCCCTAAAACACGCGCGTCCATGTCTTCTTCAATCTCATCCGCTTCTCTAATCTTCGCTACATGACGGAAATAGAATCTGAGTCGGCATTCGATGTAGGTATTCAACGCTGAAGGTGATAGCCCGTTGAATTTTCGATGCTTATTTTGTTCATTCAACTTAGCCAATGCCGCTAACACAACTTTATCCTTTTGGATGACTATCGGCTTTACCTCATTTACTCCAATGGCATTGTGCAAGGCATAATGATCAAATCTCTTTCCACTCTCGAACATGATTTGTTGAAGATAACGGCTCATTTCGCCTTGCCCCAGGATGTCGGTTTCGGTGTTGTAAAAGAGGAAAACATTTTCTGCCCGTTGAATGATCCGGTAAAACAGGTAAGCATACATCGCATCCTGATGTTGCAGTGTGGGCAAGCCGTAAGCTCTGCGAATGTTATACGGAATGTAGGATCCCTTGCTGCCTCCGGAGGGTAATGAACCTTCGTTGAGCGAAAGGATATACACGTTTTTAAAATCGAGGTTACGGGTTTCAAGCATACCCATAACCTGCAAGCCCTGTAGCGGCTCGCCACTGAACGGGATGCGCACCGTGCGCACATACTGCCGGAAGAACCGAAGGAATGATCGCAAGTCTGAATATTGATCGCCCAGCACCTCCTCCATGCGGTTGAGGCATTTCAGCATCTGAAAGATGTACTCTTTATCAAAGGCGTACAGGTTACTCATGGCACCCAACACACTCAAACAGGCTTTCAGGTAGCGTGTAATGTTGGTTACATCAGCCGGAACAAAGATAATCCGGTGCAGTTCCGTTTCAGTGGCCAGAAAATTTTTCGGCACGGATACCCAGTTATGCTTAAGCATTTCCTTTTGTTTGCTTTGGGCAGCACTTGAATCTGCCAAAACACAATACGGATGATTCAACAACGACAACACAGGACGATAATGAAAGTATCCCTCCTTACCACTAATCTGCAATTCGATCAGCAACTCCACAAAATTGAATATGGGTGTTGCGCTGAGTGAGAAACCCATCGTAACGTTCAGTTTCTCCACACTGTCGGAAACGCTGTGTAACGTGGGCAGCAACAATTTTTCATCAGGCAATACGATGAGTGTCTCTTCCGGAAGGGCACCGACCCCTATATTTTCTTTGAGCTCCTGCCCCATTAGCTTAGCCTGCCCCACCGGTTGTGCCGCACCATACAGTTTAATATTCCTTTTATTGCGAAAGTTTGCGGGCACCTGTGAATCAAAAGTTTTTCCCAAAATCTTATTCTCCTGGTATTCCCTGAAAAAATCCCCCGCTTCCTGTGCTGCGCTGTTCAGGTAATATTCGTCCACATCCCAGTAGACGGCAGCGTCACCTTCGACCGCGTGTGAAAGGATCACTTCCTCTGCTTTGGTGAGTGCATTGAAGCCTATAAAAACCTCATTACCCTTACGAATTGTATTGCCGCCTAAAATTTTCTCCGCCACCTCACGGTGCACCATACCTTCATAAGCCAGGCTTTCCTTTACTAATTGCGAACGAAAGTTGGTGTACACATCAAAAAGATGATTCCATACATCCAGAAATTTCCTTCTGTTTTCGGTTTGGTGTTCATCAAAATTGCCCCAGAAATCGAGCAGGAATTTTTTTTGCTCATCAGTCAGGTAATCGAAGCTGGCGTCTAGTTCTTTCTGGTGGCTGAGGTCACGAAAAAGCATTTCAGCATTTACCAGGTATTTATCAATCTCCTCAAAATCACGTAGCAGCATTTCACCCCAATAATAAAAGCGATCAAATGACTCGTTACTATTTACGGTTTCTGTGTAGGCCTTGTACAACCGGTGAACTAATTCTAGTTTATCAGGCACCTGCAGTGTTGAAAAACTTTTGATGTACTCTTCAATCGTGAGCATGGTTGGCGCAAATGCTGGCTTGTGCAGCAGCGTTCCGATATGCTTTCGGAAAAATAGTATTGCCCTGCGGTTTGGAAATACGAGGGTCACCTCCTCCAGGCGGGGATGTTTAGCAAGTATCTTTTGTGCGGTTTCAAGGAGAAATGGTGTCATATACTATCTTTTTTGGTGGGGATTATATCCCCAACTCTAACTGGGTGTCATCCTTTTTCTTTACCGCCTTCATTTTCCCAGCCCTAACCTCCACAACTTCACCCGTGCGCACATACAACACGTAACCTTCTACTTCGGTAAAATTCATGTTCCGCAAAATATCCATATAGGCCAGCACCTGCCTTTGATCAGCTTTTACTGATACACCGGTTTTAAAATCAATAACAATGGCTTTGTTGTCCTTAATCAACAATCTATCAAAACGACTTTCTTCTCCGCCCGGTAAAATCACCGGCACTTCCGTACGCACTTCCCAACCCTCATCAAACCACTTTGAAATCACCGGCACACTCAATAGTTGCTGTAACTCCATTTTTACATGATCAATCTCTGAAGAGGTGAGTAACCCCTCCTGTATCGCACGTTGAAGTGCATTTTCCAAATCATTTTTGGTGTGGATGTATGACAGCACACTGTGTAAATGGATGCCATACTTCACTTTCTCTTCCTTATCGGATTCAAAAAAAGTTTTACCGGCCTGTCGGATAACCAACTTATCGCGCCATCGCGACACCGGATAATGTGAGAGTGAAATTGGTTTTATTTCTTCGTGCTGTTCATCAATAACTTTTGACGAAATTTCCAACGTTCCGATCAGCCACTGCAAAGCGGACTTATCCCAATGGGTAATTAATGAATTACTGGTAGTGATGCAATGAAGAATCAAGGCACTTACATCGGAAACACTCAACTCACCTTTACTATTAATGAGTTTTTTAAACGGTGCTAATATCTTCATACCCAATTCAGCACGGGTAAGCGCCACGTACAGGATATTCACGTTATCCAGAAAAATCTGGGTTCTTTCCTGATGATAGTAGGGTTCAAAAACTGTTTCTTCCAATTTGCTGGTATATTTCACTGATAAGTGTCCGGCTTCTTTAAAGATTGGTGTATCAGCTTGTACCCAAAGATTAGGTGATGTGAAAGGGGGATGATCAAGCTTCCAGGAACAAAACGGAATAATTACGTACTTGAACTGAAGTCCTTTGGCTTTATGAATAGTTAGTATTTCCGCAGCATCAATAGATCCGGAGGTTTTCAAAGAAGTTTTATCGGAGTCCTTATTGTCTTCCCACCATTCCAGAAATGCCTGCAAGTCGTTGCGTTCGCGTGTATAAAAGTTCAGCACAATATCCTGAAAGGCCTGCAGATAGGCCAACTCTTTCTCCTGATCGGAAAGCCGGAATATGCGGATGAGCATTTCCGTCATTTCAAAGAGCGGAAGTTTTTTCAACGATAATTTTTGTTGTGTAAAGTCTTGCGGAAGAAAACTCTCAAAAACTGCTTCGCTCGTCACCGAAAAAACATCCGATAACGCCATGCCTGACTGATGGATACGCGCGAACTCATACGCCAGTTCTGCACGGGCAACTACGTCAAGGTGGTTATGCAGGTAGCGCATAGCCGCCAGTAGAAGGTTTACCGAGGCTGCACCATCAATACGCAAGGATTCGTTGGAAATGACATTGTAATTTAAAGTAGGATTTGCTTCAGTAGAGTTTTTGTAGTTCAGTAAATGTGCCACTATCTCCTGACCTTCACCGTTGGTGCGAACTAAAATGGCAATGTCTTTCATCTTCACTCCCGCTTCCTGCCAGTCTTCCAACGTTTTCACTAGTTGCTCTTTGGCCAACGTCTTCCACTTTTGCTCCTGGTCTTTTTCTTCTTCAAGAAATTGAATATCAACAAAGCCCTTCATCTCCTTTTTGATATTCTGGTCTACATCCAGATAGGCATCTTTCGCCAATGTTGTTCCGGTTTCCTGCGATACAAATGCCGAAGCCGATTTAAACAGCTGATTATTGAACGAAATAATATTGGCCGCACTCCGGTAATTATCGGAAAGATTAACATGCGCAACACGATCCGCACCAATCTGTTGTTCCAGTTTTTCCTGAAGCAACGTAAGATCACCTCCGCGCCAGCGATAAATGGCCTGCTTTACATCGCCTACGATTACATTTCTGTTGTTGCTGCTCAAGCTTTCATTAATGAGTGGGACAAAGTTTCGCCACTGTAAATTGGAAGTGTCCTGAAATTCATCGATCAGGTAATTCTTGAAGAACGATCCGGTTTTTTCATAAATAAATGGCGCATCACTGTCCCCAATAAGTTCTTGTAAGAACTGTGGCGCATCCGCCAGCAACATCATGTTATTCTCTGTTTTGTACCGTTGAAGCTTTTTGGAAATATCGGCCATAAGGCCGTATGCATAGAAATTTTGCTGCACTACTTCTGCTGATAGGGCACGGTTAAAATTACGTTCACGGTAATCCAATATCTCCTGTAACAAAGGAATCAACTCTGCTTCAGCAACTGCCTGAATCTCCTTAAATCGTAATGATTGCTTCTGAGGCCAGTTTTTTAATTCACGTAAATCACGTGTCACCCGTACTCCAGGCATTTCAAAATCGCTCACGCTATGAATGGTTGTGCATTTTTGAAAGAACCCATAGGCCGCTCCATGCCAAAAATCCCCTCTATTAAACTGCCGGTCTTCAATAAGTTGAAAACCCTTTTTGGCCAACGCCTGAACATGATTTACAAACGAACCCGTTGTCTTACCCAACGCATCCAGAAGATCCTTCAGAAACTTCCTGTCACCTGTCTTCTTATTAAAATCTTTCTCAATCAGTTTAAAATCTTCTTTCAGAATTTCATTTGAAAAGTCAATCAATCCCCTGCGCATATCCCAGGGCTTGTCACTCTCCAGATTCTTCGTGGCGAAATCCACTATCCAACGCCTCAGGTCTTTATCTTCCCCTATGTCATCAATCAGATTATTCACGACCTCTTCCAACACAGCCGCATTGTCGACCTCCAAACGATAGTCACCGGATAACCCCGCCTCGCGTGTAAACGAACGGATTACTTTCTGAAAAAAAGCATCAATGGTGCTGATTGAAAATTGTGAATACTGATGCAGAATCTGTGAGCGTAACTCGTTACAATTCTCCTTAAACTCACTATCGCTTTGGCGCAGTTCGCGCTTCAATTCACTTTCCAGTGAATTTTCCCGGCCTTCTATAAAATCATTCAGGTAACGCACAATGCGTTCCTTCATTTCCTGGGTGGCCTTGTTGGTGAACGTTACCGCCAGGACATGGCGGAAGTACCCCGACCTGTGCCGAAGCGCCAGTTTCAGGTATTCCTTGGCCAAGGTGCGGGTTTTGCCACTTCCGGCTGAGCTTCGGTATATAATTAAGGGCTTTTCCACCACGGGTGTTGAAGTAAACGAATGCCGGCAAGAAAGAAAAATGAAATGACAGTTTATGTCTCCCTTTCATTTTTTAACTTGTCAGGAAAAGCCCCTGACTGCTCTATGCGAAGGTTTAATCATTTTCTTACTGCGCTCTGGTATTCCTTCCCGCTGCAATTGTTGTTCAACAACTTCAGGCGAAACCACGTGCTGATGCTGTGCTGGATCATCTTGTTTGCGATGATCACCGGAAACTTCGGGCAATACCTGGGCATACCTTATCTTTTTCTTGACCCCGAATACCTGAATAAGGTCAACTTTACCAGCTTTTTCATTCTCGGTATTTCGCTGGCCGCATTCACCGTTGCTTTTCACATAACCGGCTACATAGCTGATGGCCATCGCTTTTCGTTTGTTGGGGCTCTATCGCGACCCTTCACCAAATTTGCGTTGAACAACAGCATCATTCCATTGCTCTTTTTAACACTCTACATTTTCTACATACTCAGCTTTCAACTTGACAACCAGTACACTTCTGGCTCACAGTTGTTCTGGAACCTTGCCGGACTGCTTTGCGGCTTTTTTCTGATGACTTTGCTTTTCTTCATCTACTTCTGGCTCACCAACAAAGATATTTTCCGGTATGTCGTATGCCGTATTGATGAGAAGATTAAACAAAACATGCAGGTAACGCGTGCCAGCGCCATGAAAAAGCTTGACATCGCGCGAAAGCGACAGGTGCGTGTGGATCATTATCTTGACTACGATTTCAGGATTAAAAAAGTAGATGACACCGGCTTCTACGATCGCAATACCATTATCCAGGTGTTTGATCAAAACCATCTTAACCTGGTTATCATTCAGTTGTTTATTGTTGGACTCGTATTAGTGCTTGGGTTATTTAAAGATTATCCAACCTTTCAACTTCCTGCTGCGGCCAGCGCCACAATTTTTCTCACCATTTTCGTCATTATCTCAGGTGCCTTCAGCTATTGGTTTGGGGGCTGGTCGGCCACTACGGCCATTGTTATTTTTCTAATCCTGAATTACCTGGCCGGTAAAGATTTCTTCTCCAAACGCTATGAAGCCTTCGGGCTCGATTACCAAACTCAGCCTGCTCCTTATTCGAATGAAAGTATCAAACTTCTCCACGACAGTTCCGCGCTTGAAGCTGATCGACAGGAGACGTTAAAGATGCTGGAGAACTGGAGGAAAAAATTTCCTGCCGAAGAGAAACCAAAAATGGTTTTTCTCTGTGCCAGTGGTGGCGGCAAACGAGCAGCCTTGTGGACACTCAATGCCCTTCAAGTGGCCGATAGCATTACCAATGGAAGATTGACTGAGAAAAGTATTATGATCTCGGGTGCATCCGGTGGGTTGATAGGCGCTAGTTTTTTTCGGGAACTGAAACTACGAGCCAAACTGGGCGAACCGATAAACCCCTATGCCGCTAAACACCGAACCAGTTTATCAACTGATAACCTGAACCCTTTGATTTTCAGTTTGCTCGCTAACGATCTGTTTGTAGGTTTTTCCAAGTTTGAATATGCCGGAAATTATTATTTGCGCGACCGCGGCTATACGTTTGAAGAGCAGCTTGATGTCATTACCGAAGGCTTGATGGACAAACCCGTAACGGCTTATCGCGAAGCCGAACAACAAGCACTGGTTCCTATGATTGTACTGTCGCCAACAATCATTAACGATGGTCGCAAACTTTATATCTCGGCTCAACGTGTATCCTATTTAAATTCCACTATTATCAGTTTTCCGGATTATGAACTTTCCAAATTGGGTGGTGTAGATTACCAACTACTGTTTAAAAATCAGGGTGCTGAACATTTGCGTCTCTTGTCTGCGTTACGCATGAGTGCCACGTTTCCATACATCACACCAAATACAACATTACCCACCGAGCCGGGCATTCAGATTATGGATGCAGGTATTTCTGACAACTTTGGAATTTCAGATGCCGTTCGATTTTTATATGCCTTTAAAGACTGGATCGCTGAGAACACATCGGGCATTATCGTATTGTCCATTCGTGATTCACCGAAACTGGGACAGATAGCCGAACGAAAGAGTCAGACCATATTGGATGCCTTTTCTCAGCCCATCAGCACGGTGTATAACAACTTTGAAAATTTTCAGGACATTGGTAATGATACTTATATCGGATTTGCGAACACCTGGTTTAGTGGTCCTATCGAACGGATTGATCTTCAATACCAGGTGGAATCCTACGCACCCATACTTAGTCAAATGGACAGCTTGCGACAAAACAATGCGCGGGCATCTTTAAGTTGGAGGCTTACCACGCGTGAAAAGTACGGCATTGTGGAAAATATTAATTCCCCTGCCAATGTTGCTGAACTTCAAAAATTGAAAAAGCTGCTCGAATAATGTTGCGTCATCGGGTATCAATATTCCTGTTCTTGCTGGCCTTTACTGGATACGGTCAGGGTGATGCCGATCAAAAGCTAGCCAATCTCAGAGAATTAGCTGAAAGTAAAAACAAGATTACCCGTATAAACGCGTTGAATGAATTAGCCGAATGGCACTATAACCGGGATATCCGAAAATCACTCGACTACGGACAAGAGGCACTTGAATTGGCGCAGGAAGAAGATTTTAAGCAGGGTATTCAAAATGCTTATAAGATTTTACGAAGAATTCATCGGAGGTTGGGTAATTACAATGTAGCTGTTGAGTACACACTAAAAAATCTGCCCATTGCTGAACAACTGCGCGACACGGCCGAGTTACTGGATGCCTACACCACACTAGGCAACATCCATTCGGCCATGGGAAACTATGTCGAAAGTCAACAATACCTGAAACAGGCCCGTATTATCGGAGAGAAAATTAATGCACCCACTTTAGCCAATATTTTAAACTATATCGGGAGAGGGTATGGAAAATCGGGGCAATATGACAGCGCCATATTTTACATAAAAGCAGCCATGCAACGGGAGTTGGACTTTCCTCAACCCGGATACGGACTCAGCTATATCTATAATAATCTGGCAGAAGTATATATAGAGTTGGGAAAATATGAAGAAGCGATTCACTTCTACGACCTATCAGCCGGCCTGGAAGAAGAACGGAAAAGTCCGCTTGGAAAAACATTTACGCTAAGCGGACTGGCCCGTGTTTATCAACGCAAAAAAGAATATGATAAAGCCATAGCATTAGCCCTTCAGAGCATTGAAATATCAACGCAAAACCTGTATCGCGATAAAGCCCGCGAGGCGTATGGAATTTTGTATGAAATCTATCAGGACAAAGGTGATTTTGAAAAAGCCTTACTGTATTATAAACAATTTAATATTTATAAAGACAGTATCTTCAGCGAAGACAGAATGCAATACATTGAAAACCTGAAAATAAATTACGAAACCGAACGCATTCAGCAGGAAAATGAATTACTGAAAAAAGATACTGAACTGAAAGATGCCCAGATAAAACAACAATATTCATATGCCATTGCCTTTGGTGTTATTTTGCTTTTTGTTTTTACAGCTGGTTTTATGACGTACCTCAACAACAGGCAACGAAGACGGACAAACACATTATTACACCAATACAATCAGGATCTGGAATCGCAAGTTCAGAAACGAACAAACGAATTACTGAGTGCCAATACAGAATTGGTAAAGCAAAATGCTCAACTTGAACAATTCGGTTATATAACTGCACATAATTTACGCGCTCCGGTTGCCCGGATTCTGGGTCTTGGAAATATTGTTGGTAACGAAGCATATTTTAGTTTACCCCGCGACCAGGAAATTCTGGATAAACTCCTGGCCTCCGCTCACGAATTGGACACGATCATCCACGATCTGAACGCTATACTGGATGTAAAAAAGGGTATTCATCATGCCTATGAAACCATAGACCTTGAAAATCATTTCGCTAAAGTTAAAAGCATTTTAAGAGACAAGATTGCTGAGTCGCAGGCAGAAATTACTGAATCATTTGATGTCAAAACATGTTATGCCGTTCCTGCTTACATCGAAAGCATTTTCTATAACCTGTTAAGTAATGCGATTAAATACAGGCATTCTGAACGCAAGCCGGTTATTAAAGTGAAAACTCACATTAAGGGAAACGACTTGTATATCACTGTTTCCGATAACGGTATTGGGCTTGATCTCAATAAACTAAAAAGCAAAATGTTTTCGCTTTACCAGCGCTTCCATCATCATGTAGAAGGCAAGGGACTCGGCTTGTTTTTGGTAAAAACACAGGTAGAGGCGCTCAATGGTTCAATTGATGTTCAGAGCACTGTTGGCGAAGGAAGCACTTTTGATATTCGTATTCCGATAAAATAATTCCATACATGATTCCTCAGGCTAAAATATTACGTGTCTTTCAACTCATCGGATTACTAAAAGGAGGTGGGCGCACCATTGAACAACTGGCGCAGCAATTAGACACCACCAGCCGCACAATTTACCGCTACTTTAAATTGCTGGAAGAAATTGGCTTCATCATCGATCAGGATTTTCATGGCCGTTATTTCGTTCATCGCGAAGAAGGTGAAAGTCCCGAAGATCGTTTTACCCTGGAAGAAGTAAGTATTTTACGACAACTCATTCAAAGCGGAGCCAGCGGACATCCTTTGCGGGGAACTCTATTAAAGAAACTTGCCTTTCATTCGGAAGCTAAAGATGTGCCCGAACAATTTTTAAAGTTGCGGGTAGCCAAGATGTTTCGCACACTTTCCGATGCGGTGGACCAGAAAAGTCAGGTGGTGCTCAAAAATTATCATTCGGCCAACAGCCAGGAAATAACCGATCGGTTGGTTGAGCCTTTCCAGTTTGGCGAAGGGTTTCAGTCGGTGCTGGCGCTCGATACAAAAGACAAGCAATGCAAATATTTTAAGCTGGAGCGGATTGGTGACGTGGTAATCCTGAATAAGCCCTATAAGTTTTCCAAACTTCACAAAAAATCATCCACCGATATTTTTGGCATTAGTGGCCGAAAAGAAATCTGGGTATCGCTACGCTTAAGCTTGCGTGCGTTTGTATTAATGCGTGAAGAGTTTCCCCTGTCGCAACCTTATCTTGAAAAGGAAGAAGGCGATGAAATTAAAACCTATATCTTCAACGGGCCCGTTTTACACTATAAAGGTGTAGGGCGATTTGTAATGGGCCTGGCCGATGAGATTTCTGTTCTTGGTCCGCCAGAGTTTAAAGCCTACATTAAAGAAAGAATTAAGCAGCAGAAGTTGGTTTAGTACGCATTATTCAACAATTAAGTTGAACGCTCCTTTTACCAGGAAAACATCATCAGCTTTAAAATCTGCAACATTGATGATTTCTGTCCACTCATTATTGAACTCGCCAATAGTTACTTGCTGCTTTTTAAATGCAAAACCCTCTTTATTGTCTTCCACTCTTACAAGAACGAAATATTGATCATCCAGTGATACGACTGCCTCACTTGGTAATACCGTTCGCAGGTTAGTAGCCACATCAATGGTTGCCTCTACGTACATGCCTGGCAAAACATTAGTCAGTTGATCTTCATTTTCAATATGACCATGGATATTGACAGTTCGTGTGTCGTTTTCAATTGTTCGCCCAACCAGGTAAACATCACCCCTGTAGGGATGAGTAGTTGTTCCCCTTAAAAAAAAAGTAATGGGCTGTCCTTTCCGGATATCCACAATATCCCTTTCAAAAACCTGAAGCTCAACATGCATGTGTTCTGTATTTACAATTTCCACAGCCACATCGTTCGGGCTAACAAATGCACCTCGCGTAATATTCACCTTTGAAATATATCCGCCAATAGGTGCAAATACTTTTACTGTTGATTCGATATTGCCCTCTTCCAATTGGGCCGTGTTGATATTCAGTAGCTTCAACCGCTCCTTAAGCCCGCTGTATTTGGCCTGCATTACCTTGTAGTCTGATTCAGCTTTGAGAAAACTCTTTTGAGATGCAATGTTATCATCAGCAAGGCTTTTTTGGCGTTCATAATCTGATTTGAGATAACTTAGTTGCGCCCTGGCTTCCAGGTAATCTTGCTGCAATTGAATAAAGTCAGGGTTTTCCAATGTAAATAATACAGCGCCCTGGGCTACTTTATCGCCCGGTAAAATAGTAAAGCCCTTTACAAATCCTCCTAACTTCACACTTACCGAAGCTTTTCGTTCGGGAGGCACATCAATAAAACCATTAGCCTTTACTTTACGGGCAAAGCTTTTTTCCTCTAATGATCCCAACTTCATACCGGATGTTTCAAATTGTGCACGCGTAACCGTTATGGTGTTAAGGTGCGGGTTTTCAGTAATATCAATAGCATCTGAACCCGTGTTTCCTGAACGGTTACATGAAAACAACAACGTGATAAGTAAAGTACTCACTAATACAGTATGATTCAAAAAAACCGATCGAAGCAATCCCATGTTCAGATTTGAAAATCGAGATTGCTTTACATCGTTCGCAATGACGATACTGTTTTTGAGGCCTTTAGTATATCTTATTTTATTCATTTGCATAACTCAATACATCAAATAGTTTAATTCAATTACCGTTACATTATACTGGTAAAGGCTCAACAGGTAGTTCATCTCAATAACAACAGCCTGATCCATTGCCTGTACATATTGTAAAAAATTCAACTCTCCACTTAAAAATGATCGTTGGGCAGTATTAATTGTCTCCTCCACCAATCTTCTTCCGGTTGTCTCATAAAAATCCAGTGCCTCGCGGTATTTATCCAACTCGCGTTGCAGTTGATTATAGCGAGTCGTAAGGGCCAACCGGAAATCTTCAGCCTGTTGATTCACCCTTTCTACCTGCATTTGTGTAGCATTTACACTCGCCCGTTGCACACCAAACCATAAAGGCACTGCCAGGCCCACCTGTACACCGGGATACAACTTATTATCTTCGGCTTGATTTCTTCCCTGAAAATAGGCTACGTGTATATCGGGCAACCATTTATTTTTTTCCACTTGATTCGTCAGTGTTGCCGTTTGCTTTGATTGCTCAAAATATAATATACCCGGATGCTCACTGAGGTTCATTGGTTCCAGGTCAATCTTTAATAGTTCACTATCCATTACCCTGATCTCCTCGTTCACCTGGAGCCATCGGGATAATTCTGCATACGCTGCCTGTATAGATGCTTGAGTTTGTTTGACCTGAAGCTGTGCCTCCCTTTTTTTTGTTTCTGCCGTTAATTTCTCCAGGTAATTTGTTTCTCCAACCGCAAACCTTTTTTCAGCGGCCCGTGAAAAATCTGTATAGATACTGTCCAGGAAAAAATAGCGCTTAACCAGATTTTGCCAGTACAAAATGGTGATGTAGGATTTAGATACTTCCTGAGCCAGTTTGCGACTATCCATGGCGTATTGTTGCTCCTGCATACGCGTGGCACCATCAAACGCTTGTCGTTGCTTCACATAAACTGTTGGAAACCTAAAATTTTGCTGAATACCCCAAACATTCAATGCATCACCCACCGGGGGCAGGTTGTTTTCATCACGACTGAAGTAAACCACCGGTCGCGGGGCATCAAACGATGTTTTGGCCAATGCCCGGGTTTGTTCTACAGAATAATAGGAAGATTTTAATCCGGCATTATTCTTAACCGCCAGATCAATAGCTTCTTCCATGGTAATAGATCTGGGCTGCTGTGCAGAACTTGTAAATGGCGAAACCAAAATAAATAGTATAACTAATATGATTGGAGGTATGTGTTTCTTTACACTTCTGTTGGTATCGAAAATGGAATACAAAACCGGCAACACCACCAGGGTAAGCACCGTTGCTGAAACCAAACCGCCAATAACCACCGTGGCCAGGGGACGCTGAACTTCTGCACCAGCATTGGTAGACACAGCCATGGGCAAAAAACCCAGCGCAGCAGCCGATGCCGTAAGCAGTACAGGGCGCAATCTTTCTTTTGTTCCTTTTATTATCCGGGCTTTCATATCGTGTAAACCATGAGCTTTGAGTTCTTTAAAATGTTCGATCAATACAATACCATTTAATACCGCTATACCGAAGAGCGCAATAAAACCAACCCCGGCAGAGATACTAAAGGGGAGATCGCGGATCCATAAGAATACCACACCACCTACAGCTGATAATGGGATGGCACTGTAAATCATCAGCGCATCGCGCACTGAACTAAAGGCGAAATACAGCAGAAAGAAAATTAATACCAGGGCAACCGGAACAGCTATCATTAAGCGTGCCCTTGCACTTCGAAGGTTTTCAAATTGCCCGCCATAGGTAATGGAATAACCTGCGGGTAGTTTTACATTGGCTTCAATAAGTGTTTGTACATCTTTTACTACAGACTCAAGGTCGCGACCACGTACATTAATGCCGACAACAATTCTTCGCCTGGTATTGTCTCGCGAAATTTTTGCCGGACCCTTCGAATAACTTATTTCCGCGAGTTCACGCAGGGGAATCTGGCCTCCCGTAGGTAACGTTATATACATATTACGCAGATTATCAATGTCAGCTCTGGCCTGTTTCTCAAATCGAATGACCAGATCAAAACGTTTCTCACCTTCAAAAACACTTCCGGCAGTAAGACCAGCAAAGCCTGAGGATACGAGCGTATTCAACTCAGCAATATTCAATCCGTATCGTGCAATTTTTGCCCTGTCATACAGAACACTCATCTGCGGTAGGCCCGATACCTTTTCTACTATAATATCGGCAGCACCCTCCACCGGGCGAATCAGTTTTTCAATTTCAAAAGCTTTCTTACTGAGTATATCCATGTCTTCACCGAATATCTTCACAGCAAGGTCGGCTCGTACACCCGTAATCAACTCATTAAAGCGCATCTCAATAGGCTGTGTGAATTCATATTCAATACCCGGTATGATAGTGAGGGCCTCTTTAAACTTATCAGCCAATGCATCTTTATCCGATGTAGTTACCCATTCTTTTCGTGGCTTTAGTTTGATAATTACATCACTTTCCTCCATTGACATCGGATCAGTAGGAATTTCAGCGGCACCAATACGGCTAACCACCTGGTCCACCTCAGGAAATTGAAGAAGAATCTTCTCCATTTCTGTAATCGTCTCAATGGTTTTACTTAAGGTTGTGCCGGTTTTCAGTACAGGTTGTATTACAAAATCGCCTTCATCCAGGGTGGGCACAAACTCACCACCCATGCGCGTGAACACCAGCACGGCACTCAATAATAAGACTACTGCACTTCCCAATACAACTTTCTTATGATGGAGTGCCCACACCATAGTAGGCTCATGCACGCGCTCGATCCAATCCATCAACCGTCTTGAAATATTTCTTTTGTTTTCCGGAGCAGGCTTCAGAAAAAGCGCTGATACCACAGGAACGTATGTAAAGCAGAGAATAATAGCGCCCACCAAAGCAAATGAAAAAGTAAGCGCCATCGGCTTAAACATCTTTCCCTCTACACCCGATAGCGACAGAATAGGTATGAATACAATCAAAATTATAAGTTGACCAAATAAAGCCGACTGCATCATTTTGGTTGCGCCTCCAACAGTAACTTTATCCTTAAATAATTGCAGCTCCCTTCCGGATAGTTGCTGCATAGTAGCTTGCTGTGCCGTTATCTGGAAGGCGATAAACTCTACAATAATTACGGCTCCGTCTATAATAATTCCAAAGTCGATAGCACCAAGACTCATCAGGTTGGCATCCACACCAAATAAATACATCAGGCTAAGCGCAAACAGCAGCGATAGCGGAATAACGGAGGCCACTACTAACCCCGAACGGAAATTCCCCAACAGCAACACCACAACAAAAACAACTATTAAGCATCCCAGAATTAAATTTTCGGCTACGGTAAACGTGGTTCGACCAATTAAATCACTGCGGTCAACTATGGGATTTATAAATATTCCTTCGGGTAACGTTTTCTGTATGGTGGCAACACGCTTTTTTACCTCTTCAATTACTTTTCCTGAGTTGGCATCTTTCAGCATCATAATCTGCCCCAGCACTTTCTCTCCCGCACCATTTCCGGTAATCGCACCAAAGCGAACAGCATGACCAAAGCCTACCGTGGCAATATCTTTAACCAAAACAGGTACTCCATTCCGTACATCCACTACAATTCGTTCCACATCATCGAGTGAACCAACCAAACCTTCACCCCGGATGAAATAACTTTCATTTGTCTTCTCAATGTAACCACCACCGGCAGCACTGTTATTGGTTTGGAGAGCTTTAAAAACTTCAGCAACCGATAGATTCATAGAACGCAACCGTTCCGGATTTACCGCCACTTCATACTCCTTTAAAAAACCTCCCCACGTATTGATCTCCACTACTCCTGAAATTCCGGAAAGCTGACGCTTAACTATCCAATCCTGAAGGGTTCTTAAATCGGTGAGGGTATACTTGTTTGCATGCTCGGGTTTTACATCCAGCGTGTATTGATAAATTTCTCCTAATCCGGTTGAGATGGGTCCCATCATTGGGCTACCAAAACCAGCAGGTATTTTTTCCTCGGCTGATTTTATTTTCTCTGCGATGAGCTGCCGTGGCAGATAGGTGCCAATATCATCATCAAAAACTATGGTTACTACCGACAGACCAAATTTTGAAACCGAACGAATTTCATGCACACCGGGAAGATTCGCCATTTCCAATTCAATAGGATAGGTGATGAATTGTTCAATTTCCTCCGTGGCGAGGTTACGTGAAACCGTAATAACCTGGACCTGGTTATTAGTAATATCCGGCACCGCACCGATAGGGATGTTGAACAAAGAGTACACACCAAAACCCATCATGATGGCCGTAAGCAAAAAGATGATGAGTTTATTCCGAATACTAAAAGCTATGATTTTTTCCACACGAATGAATTGATGCGCGAAGGTAGGACTACACCCCTTAAAGTGCCCTTAACGTTTTCTTAAGATTTGCTTAGGAACTACTAAACTATCGACTATGGACTATCGACTATTCCGGAAAATGAAGGGTAAAAGTTGAGCCGCTATTGAGTTCACTTTCTACCGTAACTTTAACTGACAATTGCGCACAGGCTTTTTGCACGAGGGACAAACCAAGACCAATACCCTTTATTGACTTATGAAGAAGTGCATCAGACCGATAAAAAGGTTGAAAAATTTTCTCATGATCCTTACGATCAATACCAACTCCCTGATCGCTCACGGAAATTTGGACAACCGGAGTAGTTGTTGCACGAACAATAACGTCCTTGCCTTGCGGTGAATACTTTACTGCATTGGAGATGAGGTTTTCTAAAATAACTTCCAGCAGGTATGGATCAGATTGCACCGTTAGTTCAGGAGGACAATCTGTTTTAATCACAACCCTATCAGATGACCATGTATGCTGCTGGCGATGGATTAAATCTGTAATAAAAGCGTTAACATTAATCTCAACTGACTCCGGGGTTTTAGAAGGATGATCGAACCTGGCGAGCAACAGCAGTTGTTCTACAATTACATGCATCCTGTCAATTTCACGAATGCTTACTTCCACTTTTTCTACATATTCCTCCGCTGTGCGGGGTTTTCGGATTAACACTTCCAGTGTACCCCTTAAAACAGCCAATGGTGTACGCAATTCATGGGATGCATCGGCCGTAAATTGTTTCTCTCGCTCAAGGGCTGATTCAATTCTGCCCAGCAACTGATTAATAGAATTCGTTAAATGAAACAATTCATCTTTCTGAGCCGGTAAGGAAATGCGTTCATTCAGGTTACTTTCGGTAATTCGGTTGGTTGTCTCCAGAATAGTTTTAACGGGCACAATGCTTCGGCCGGCAAGCCAGCGCGTAGTACCAAATAATACAAGTAACACCACTGGATACAGACCGAGCAGCAACCGTTGCAATGTACCCAATAATTGTTCAGCATTTTCAGATGAGATCGCTGTAACGATGTACCCCACCGTTTTACCCTGATCAGTAACTGGAATCTGGCGTTGCCGGATACGTTTACCATTAAGCAGATAATCCAAATCTACCGGCTTATTAAAGTCAGGTTGAACCGCAAGCGAGTTCTCTTTTAGGTTAGGCGACTTGTCGCGTACAATGCCCTGGGCATCCACCAATTGAATAAAAACCGGGTTCACTTCCACTTCGCGGTGTTCACGCTCCTCCATTTCGGCCCGGTTGATAAAGCGGATTCTTCCACTTTCTATCATAATTTCCCTTTGATGCTTAACCGCTTCGTAGGATAAAATATTTTCCAAATCGCTATACACTAAATTTCTGATCACCATAAAAATGGTGACAAACACCAGGGCAACCAGCAAAGCCGTGGCCGCCAGGTACGAAAACGCAATCCGGTTCTTGAATGATACGGTCATGACTCCCGGGCGATATAGCCTACTCCACGAATGGTTTGAATAAATTCTTCATCCTTCTGGATTTTCAATTTCTTACGCAATGCATTTATAAATACATCAATCACACCACTATCACTGGTAGCATCCAGTCCCCAAATGGTATCCATTATTTTATTTCTCCGGCACACTTTTCCTTTATGGCGTATCAGATATTCCAACAACTGAAACTCTTTTTGTGTAAGTAGTATTTCTTCTTCTTGTTTAAAAACCTGATGGGTTTCTGTATTCAATAAAAAAGGGCCAAGCGTAAACATACCATTATGCTCGGATATAGGTCGTAGCTGAACTTTAATTCGTTCCAGCAATTCTTCAAAATGAAAAGGTTTTCGTATGTAATCATTTGCTCCGGCCTGTAAACCGAAAACAGCATCTTGCACCGTATCGCGGGCAGTGAGAAAAATAATGGGGGTTTCCTTATTTTCTTTACGGTATGTTTTACATAGTTCAATGCCGGTAAGTTGTGGGAGCATCCAGTCTACCAGCAACAGATCGTAGTTATTGGACAATGCGTACTGAAGTCCGGTTTGTCCGTCAGCTGCAACGTCAACTTCATACCCTTCTTCCTCCAAGCCCTGTTTAAGGAAGCTGGTGATGCCGCTTTCATCTTCAATTACGAGAATACGCATTCTACAAAACTAAGCATTACCGGCTTAGAAAAAGCTTTGCGTTTGCTTAAGATTAGCTTAACGCTGGTTATAGTATTGAAATCAAGTACAAAACATAAGCTTCGATCGCTTAATCTGGTTGTAATACGATTTGGTGTTTTGGTGCTTTTGTGGCTAAGGATTAACATGCTTGCTGCCACTAAAGCACGAAATCACAAAAAAATAATAATACTAAATGACACCAGACGAAAGCCACAGATGTTCACCCTAGGGCTGCTCGACCAGATTCAGGTTACTACATTTCGCTTCGTAAGCAAAATTCCGGAAACAACCAGCAACACACCCAAAGCACCAAATATGATGTGCAGATAGTTTACGGTTTGTAGCATGATCATCTGCACCACAATCCACCCGATTAAAATGAATCCCTGCAGAATGGTCAGTTTAATGTAATGCACCGACTTGGTTATTACAAAAAATGCAACCGCCAGGCTGAGCAATCCGTTCGCGACAAATAAAACAATACCCGGAATCAGGTAATTTGAGAATGGTGAATATTCCAGCAAGCTCAGTGGCATATCCAATCCGGAACCATCCGGTTTGCTGATTAACATATAGCCGCCAAAGCAAGCGGATATACCGTTGAACAACAAAAGAGACACGATCAATATACGGGTAGTCTTTATCATACAACAAAGGAAGCCGCAAATTTTGCAATGGCCGGATAGTTAATTGCTGACGTGGTTTTTTTCTCGCTGGTCACCATACGCACAATGAACCGTTCGAGGAAATTCATTTTCTCAAAAAGAAATTCACCACCAAATAAGCCTGAAGCATGTGCACGTTCACGCAACTCTTTCGGAAAAGCGTTTTCGAATTCCTGCTTTCCTTGTTCTTTGTTCATATAGCATATAAACAAGCCAAGCTTCTTTTTTAGTAGCTCCTGTTTATAATCACGGCAAAACTGTTTAATGCCCAACTGAATTTGTCCCACATGAATGGAGCCGCCAATGATCAGCGTATTGTACCGCGACAGGTCCGGAACAGCGTCAAACTCCAGGTTCACAACTTCCGTTGTTGACTTACCCAATAATTCGGTCAATTTTTCAACCACTTTTTCGGTGGTACCGTGATGGGTCATATAAACAATGAGTGTGCGCATAGCCTGGGCATCAGGCTGTTAAACTACAGAGTGGCTAATACTGATTCCATGACTATACTCAACTCAAAAGATGACAACGATCATGCAAACTATGGATTTAATAGGTTTCAAACTTAACTTATTCATGAAATACAAAGCAGAATGAAACTATTTAAGGCCTGAAGACATCTTTGAAAGATCAAACCCCCTTTATGAATAACAAGCTAAAACCCATCGGAATTGCATTAATTTTACTTTTTTCCTGCAGCCCAAATGACAATCAATTGGCTAAAACAGAAAGCCAACCATTGACAGAATTTTCAAATTATTATTCAACACCAACATCAACTAACTATTTTTCAGATTTTGTTGCTGATACGTTTAGGATTTTTCAATCCTTACCACAGGGATATTCATCCGATACAGAAAGAAAGTATCCTCTAATAATTATTCTTGACGGCAATGCCTTTTTTGAATCTACAGTTTCTGAATTGAAGTTTCATTCATTTATCGGATTCATTCCAAAATCAATTGTCATTGGCATAGGTTACAAAGATTTTATGACAATGGATTCGTTGAGATCCAGGGATTATACATATCCCTTAGCTAATCCCGAATACGAAATGGCTTTGAGCGGAGGTGCCGAAAAATTCAAGAGATTTCTTGACGAGGAATTGATACCAAAACTCATGCAAAATTATAGGATTAACCTTGACCAATCAGTTATTTGCGGACATTCGCTTGGTGGGTACTTTACTTTGTACTACGGTTTAAAATCAATCGAAGAAAATAAATTCTTAATCAAGAACATCGTGTCAGCGAGTCCAAGTTTACACTACAACAATAGATTTTTGTTCGATATGGTGAATACATCAAACAAGGCTGGCATTGAAGTTCCGACAAACATTTATATCAGCATGGGCAGTGAAGATTTGGATGATGATGAATCAGTTGGAATCCTTGATTCATTTGAAGAGCAATTTGCTGTCCATAAGTACAAAGGACTTAAAATTAAAAAGGAAGAATACACAAACTTTGGACATATTGATGCAGCCATTCCTGGGTTCATGAAGGGATTGACTTATATCTTTGAAAAATAACTTGCAAAAATACCCCTACGATTATTCATACATCTTGTCTATTTCTTTCTGATAATGCTCCATCAGCAAATGCCGCACAGGTTTTAGCGTAGTGGTAAGCTCACCGGCTTCAATACTCCAATCCTGATGGCAGAGCACAAAATCTTTTATCCGTTCAAAATTAGGAAGTTCTTCATTGAACAAGTCAATCTCTTGTTTAAACTTTTTACGCACTTTAATATTGTAAACCATAAACTCTGGAGCTGTCCAGTGTATACCCTCTTGCACGCACCACTTCTCCAGCCATTCAAAGTTTGGCACAATCAATGCCGTTACATACGGTCGTTGAAACCCGATGATCAGGCAACGTTGTATAAACGAAGATTGCATGAAATGATTTTGCAACGGCAGCGGGGCAATGTATTTTCCGGCCGAAGTCTTGAAAATATCTTTCTTCCGGTCGGTTATTTTAAGAAATCGTTCATACACTATTCTACCCACATCGCCTGTACGGAACCAACCCTCAGGAGTAAATACTTCTCCATTTAATTCGGGTCTTTTAAAATACCCCTTCATTACGTTTTCACCCTTCACTAAAATTTCACCCTCACCATCTTCATTGGGGTTATCAATTTTTATCTCTACTCCGGGTATGGCCATACCGACTGTACCAAAGCGGTTTAGTCCGGGCTCAAAGCGATTAACTGAAATAAATGGAGCTGTCTCGGTCATGCCATAACCTTCGACAACAAAAATTCCGGCTGCTGAAAATAAACGGCCGATTTCAGGTCGCAAAGAAGCAGCACCCACCACCATGTATCGTATTTTTCCACCCAATTTTTTTCGCCATTGACTCAGCACCAAAATTCGGGCTAAGGCTAGCTTGATTAACAACATAGGTTTTAATGTTCCCGGCTTGTACAACTTGCCGGTTTCCATGGCCCAACGAATTACTGTTCGCTTCAACCAATTGCGCTGCAACGTTTGCTCCAGCATGAAGTCGTACATTTTTTCAAGAACGCGCGGAACGCTTGTACAAAAGTGTGGTCGAACGGTTCTGAAATCATGCGCAAACGTATCTTTATTCTGACTGAAGTAAACAGAAACTCCAAAAGCCATATAGGCATAAGCCGCCACACGTTCAAAAATATGGCTAAACGGAAGGAAGCTCAACACCCGATGTTTCGGTTCAACCGGAAGCAATGTTAAAATAGACTTGATACTACTCACCACATTATGATGCGTAAGCACAACACCTTTGGGCACACCGGAACTACCTGAAGTGTACATGATCGTAAGTACATCATTTTCCGTAATGGTGTTTCGGATAGAATTTAGTTTTATCAATTCTTCATCCGTTGCTTTTGTTAAGGTGATTGGTTTAAAAAATCCCTTTTCACCAGGTTGAAGATGATATATATTCACCTGGTTATCTAAACCCGTGATGATGGTTTGAAATTTAAAATATAAGGCTGTATCGGCCGTGATGCATACGCGAGCCTCTGTTTCACGAAAGATCACTTCAATTTCCGGTGCATGGGCGGTAGGATGAACGGGGACTACAATCAATCCCACTTGCTGGCAGGCCAGATCCAGTATAACCCAATCGGCACTGCCCGTTACCGGAACAAAAATAATTTTATCACCCGGTCTGTAGCCTTGCTCAATGAACCAACACGCAAGAGCTTCAGTTTTTTTTTGAACCTCGTGGATGGAATAGCCATGCCATGTTGCTCCGGCATAATAATTCAGTGCATTCGTATTCGGGTATTTTTGTTGTTGATACAAAACAATATCAAATACCCGTTGAAAATTACTGGATGTTCTTTTCGTAATCGTTGTCATGAACCCATCAGGTTGACATAGGTTTTACATACAGGATATGGTAAAGCTTATCAAAAAATTCAGGATACTCCGGCAGATTGTTATGACGCGCTCCCTCAATACTGTGTAACGTAATTTTATCCGGATAAAGATTTTTTAATTTAACACTTTGTGAATATGATATCAGCCTGTCGTGTGTACCATGAATAATGTGTACCGGGCAAGTAACTGTTTTAAGGTATTGGTCGGTGCGGATGTCGTACTTCAACAACCACCGTAAGGGAATAAAAAACAAATACCGGTTTACGTTATAAAAAAAACTAAAGTAAGGCGAGTCGAGTATAAGCATTGCCGGTTTATTCCACGAAGCAATTCGGGCGGCCACCCCGCTGCCCCATGAACGGCCATACAAGACAATTTTGTTTTCCGGGTACGATTCACTTAACCATTTATACACATACTGGGCATCATTAAATACACGTGTTTGGCTTCGTTTGCCACGACTTTTTCCGAACCCACGGTAGTCCATCATAAAAAAATCGTATCCGTTACTTAAGAAATCTTTGGCAAATTTTCCCCAACCTTTAAGGCTTTTTGAATTTCCTTTTAAGTAGTAGACCACCCCTCGTGAATTGGGTACCTTAAAATAGATAGCATTGATCCGCCCTCCATCTTCCATGTCAAAATCCAGCTCTTCGAAAGGAAATGGATATTTGTACTGAAATGCCGTGGATAGAATTTCGGGACGAAAAAATCCGTAGTGTTGAAAAAAGTAAAATGAAATGCAGATACCGAGATAAATGATAATCAGCGCAGAGAGGATTGTGACCATAGTTGGTCTAAGTTACCAATTATCAGTCAATTTTTTGCTTTAGTGACTTTGTGGTAAATTGAGTTAGTCAAGTACAGTTGCTATAGCTAAATGATACTCAGCAAACTCGTTCAGGTTCTTATGCCCCCCTCCTTCGATAATTACAAATTCATCACCGGGTTTAAGATAGGCTTTAAGTTTTATAGCCGACTCCAACGGCACAACCCAATCATCTGTACCATGTATAACCAATACACCAAAATTCACGTGTTGCAAATGATCCTTATTTGACAGAATCATTCGTTTAGAAAGCAACCGGGTTACAGGTTTAAAAACCGGATGTGCTACACTGTTGATTTCATCGAACGGGGTTTCCAGAATCAGGTAATCGGCCTCCGTGCTAGTGGCTAGTTTGGATGCCACTGCTGCACCTAATGAGCGTCCATAAAGAATCAACCGGTTGTATTGAAAATTCTGTCGGCTCCAATCAAGCACAGTTTGTGCGTCTTGATACAAAGCGGCTTCCGATGGCTCGCCTCCGCTTTTACCATAGCCGCGGTAATCCACCATCAAAACATCATACCCTAAGCGTGTAAGGTCACCCGCATACTTTCCCCAACGCTGCAGGTTATCGGCATTACCATGGAAATAAAGGATGAGGCCTTTTACCGGTAGCTTCGTTGTGAACAATAAAGCATTTACCTGAACACCATCATGCATGGAAATGAAATGTTCCTCAAAAGCCTCATTGAACTGAAATGCATAATCTGCTGGCAATTTGTCGCCCTGAAAAACAAAACGTTCCTGAAAAAAATAAAATCCAAAAGCGGTTAGCAAATACAACAACGCCAACAGCAGGGCAACTTTCAAAATGGAGGTAAGGGTTTTCACAAAGTGATTTAGACGTTACGTATTAGGTTGAATCAAATCCCACAGGTTACCGTACAAATCGGCAAAAACAGCAACGGTACCATATACTTCTATGGATGGCTCCCGGATAATAGTAACATTATTCTTCTTCAGGTTTTCAAAATCCCGATGGAAATCATCGGTATGCAGAAATAAAAATACCCGGCCACCGGTTTGGTTACCGATACGGCTACGTTGCTCGTCATTGGCAGCCTTAGCCAGCAACAGACAGCAACCATCGGAACCCGGTGGCGCCATGCGCACCCAACGCTTGCTTTCAGTAAGTACGGTATCCTCCACTAACCGAAAGTTCAGTTTGCGGGTATAAAATTCAATAGCCTTGTCGTAATCATCTACTACCAGCGCAATATGGGCCAGATTTTGTTTCATGGTTCCAAATATATTTTAAAACACCCAACGGGGAAGAACAAATTTTCGTCATTCCCGTTCCTCTGGTTTGAATCTCTCTGCAAAAAAGCTTTCATTCGTCTTACTTATGAGGTTATTCACATTATTGCCATTGGTCTTGCTGGTCTTCATGAACTCCCCCAAGCCCATCCACGAGTTTCCCGTACCACCAATAACGCATAAAACCCTTTTTTACATTCACCGGAGTGTAAACAGCAATACGGTCCTCTATGAGGTAAACCTGGTAAGCGATAAAACCATTGACCCTAAAAACCCCGTATCGGTATATTGGTTACGCTATGCTGAAAAGGGGCAAAAGCGCGACCTGAATATGCTGGAGCGGAATTTTGCCTACGGAGTAAAATGCATCCCGGCTGGCCACGGAAAATACACCATGCAATTTGTAGCCACCAAAACGAGACAGGTAGAAATTCTGATGGATCATAAAGGACAAGCCACCGCAATAATGGACATTAGTGGTCGATCATCTCGCCTTACAAAAATTTTTGTTCAAGTGGCCGAGGATGGATGGTGGCCAAAGGTTGATTACGTTGAATTTTTCGGTGAAGATGTGCGAACAAAAGAAGCCACTTATAAAAAGATGAAAGTTTGAGCCTTGTGCTCAGGCGTTTGCTGCTAACTTCATTTTAGATCCTTCGGGCAATACCTCAATACCTACTTTATCAATAACGAGGTAGTTCTTTTTGGAAAGTGACTGCCGCGTTATTAACTCCGCCAAAAAGCCGGTAACAAAAAGTTGCACACCTATAACCAACGCTACCAGTGCCAAAAAGAAAATAGGTTGTTGGGTAACATCGCGCTTCAACGGAATTTGAGAAAAATAAACAGAATCGATTTTGTCCCACAGAATCTTGGCTGTGAAAATAAAACCGGCCAGAAAAGAAAGCGTACCTAATGTGCCAAAGAAGTGCATGGGGCGCATGGCAAAGCGTCCAACGAACGTTATCGTTAATAAATCAAGAAAGCCGCGAACGAAACGCTCGAAGCCAAACTTAGAGTAACCGTACTTGCGTTCACGGTGCTCAACAGCTTTTTCGGTAATTTTTGTAAACCCTGCCCACTTGGCAATTAACGGTATGTAGCGGTGCATTTCGCCATACACGGAAATATTCTTCACCACGGCTTTGTCGTACGCCTTTAGGCCGCAATTGAAATCGTGAATCTTAATACCGGATATTTTTCGAGTTACGTAATTAAAAAATTTAGAAGGAACGGTTTTTGTAAACGGATCGTTGCGCTTTTTCTTCCAGCCCGATACCAGGTGATACCCTTGCTGTTTGATCATGGCGTAAAGTTCCGGTATCTCATCCGGACTATCCTGCAGGTCGGCATCCATAGTAATAACCACTTCGCCTTGCGCAGCCCTGAAAGCGGTTTGCAAGGCTGCTGATTTACCATAATTACGATTGAACTTTATGCCTTTAAAGTTGGGGTTGGATGTGCTTATTGACTGGATCTTTTTCCAGGAACTGTCTGTACTGCCATCATCAACAAACAGCACTTCATAAGAATAGCCGTGCGCTTTCATCACACGGCTAATCCAATCGCTTAATTCCGGAAGTGATTCTTCTTCGTTAAATACAGGAATAACTACGGATATATCAGGGCTATTCATTTATATCATTTCCGGCTGGTTTTTCTTAACCACTAAGCCGGTAATTAAAGACAATATAGCATACCAAATCAGTCCTAAAAAGTAGCTCTTTATCAATCCAAGGGGGGCAAAGTTTTTAGGTGTATCCTCACGCATTTTTTCAATGGTTGGTTCGATAGATTCGGCTGGTGCACCCCATTTTTCCATGGTTGCTTCCGTGTTTGAAATTATTGCATCCGTCATATTTTGAGCTAAATCAGGGTCAATAACGGTATACAGTAAAATATTAAAGATAGTCGTAATAATTCCGGATACTGCGAATACTGCAAATCCATGTAAATATGCTTTCCCAAAAGGAATAAAGCCTCCAATCTCATTTCGATAATTAATGCCTGCATATATGACAAATGCAATACCGATGGCTAATAAGCTTAATAGAAAAGTAAACCCTGCCATAAGGGTAAAGTCAATTACATACAAGAGCATAGTAATAACGATGCCAATGCCAGCGAAAATTGCCCCCCATTTAGCAGCGTGACTTATTAAGGATGTGGGTTGTGTTGTGTTTTCTTCCATACTATTCGGGTTTTGGTTGTTTTCTTAAAATAACAGATAAAATTATACTTATAAACAACCCGATTCCAAAGCTTTGTGCCAAATACAAGAACGCGAGTTGCGCCATATTAGTAGAGGGAAGTTCAGCTAAATTACGCTCAACCTCTTCTTTTCCTCCAATCCTTGTTAACTCCTCCTCTGGAAAAGAGCGGATGTATTCTGTAGCCAACCGAACATAGTCTGAAACAAAGTTTGACTCATACGCACCAAAAATCCGGTAAAGTAAGGAACCCAAAACAGCAGCCGTTGCCACCATCACAAAACTACTGATCATACCCTGGAAAAAATGTAGCGAGCCTGCATTATGAAAATCGCGGTATTCTTTCAGGCTGAAGAAAATAAAAACACCATATAGAAAAACCCGAAAGTCGAGGAAGGGTGAAATCATTACCGGGTGCCTGCCCAGGTAATACATCATTATATTCAAGCCAATGGAAAGTACGGCCGCAATGGCTCCGTAGCGGACACCGATGGTCAGGAGCGGTGAAGGTTTCTTCATAATGAATTATCCAGCCAGTGCTTCATGTTATTGAAAACGGCTACCACTTTACCCGTAAGGGTTTGCCCCAGCCAAGGCGAATTTTTTGCTTTGCTCAAATTTGATTTCTCATCGTACAGCCACGTACGTGCTGGATCAAGCAATGTGAGGTTTGCTTTTGCTTCTATATCGATCACAGGCGATTCTATGTCAAGAACTTTCCGCGGAGCCACCGTTACTTTTTCAAGTAATGTAGGCCAATCAACATGTTTGGAGAGTAATGCTAAATTAGCAGCAAACGTCTGCAGATTAATAATGCCCGGATCGGCATGATCAAACTCCAGGTTTTTGCTTTCTTCATCGTGCGGCACATGGCCTGAACAAATCACATCTATGGTACCGTCATTCAATCCCTTAATCAACGCATCGTTATCGCGTTTTTCCCGCAAGGGTGGGTTTACTTTGTAATTGGTATCAAAACCGGCCAGCATACTATCATCCAGTAAGGGTTGATACGCTGCAATGTCACACGTAACGGGTAATTTCTTTTTCGCACTGCGGATCAGGTTAATCGACCGCGCTGATGAAAGTCGGGCCATGTGCAATCTTCCTTCAGTATAGTGCAGCAAATCCAGGTTGCGATGAACTGCTACTTCCTCAGCAATCCGGGGCATTCCTTTTAGTCCCAACATCGTACTCTGAATACCCTCGTGCATTTGTCCGAACATGTTCAGCCAGATATCTTCCGGATGATCAATGAGTACACCTTTAAATTTTTGCAGGTATTGAAGCGACTTGAGAAAAATATCGGTATGCCAGATTGTTTTAAGGCCATCGGTAAAGGCTACGGCACCGGCCTCGTGCAGGTCAATCATCTCCGTTAATTCTTCCCCTTTGTTGTCGCGGGTAACCGAAGCTAAGGCATGAATTTGCACCAACCGGCTATCGTTATTTTTAGTCAGGTACTTTACATCATTCTTGGTTTGGATGCAGGGCGATGTGTTGGGCAGCACCGCAATTTCGGTAAATCCTCCTGCCGCAGCCGCTTTGGAAACCGACTCCAGATCTTCCTTGTGTTCCAGGCCAGGGTCACCAACGAATGTTCCCAGGTCGAACCAACCGGGGGAAAGCAGCATGCCTTCGGCCTTAATTACCTTATCGGCCTGGTAGTTTTTGTCATCGATTTCAACTATCCGGCCGTTATTAAGGAGTACATTTTTAACTTTTTTATGAAAGGGGGAGTTCGGATCGAGGATTTTAGCGCCCTGAATGAGTATTTTCATTAACCCTTATTTTAAAAAACGGATCAGTAGAATCTCTACCAACAGGAAGATTAGCGCCAAAACCAAGGCATACTTCCATAATGGTTTGCCCAAATATCTTGCTTTTATTTCGTTACTGAAAGCCTCGGCCGAAGTGGCTTCAAAAAGTGCAATATTATCCGAGCCTCCCAGTTGCTCTTTTACTTCTTCCCCTGTCCATTGCCTGAGCAACGATTCACTACTGTTCAGATTGAATGCAAAGAGCCCCACTGTATCGCGGGCTACGGCCGCGTGATAAAATCCTGCTTGCATGGAGAATCGCGGCAGCTCCAAGATTACCCGATCGGTTAGCTTTCGCTGAAACGGAATAATCTCCTGCTGACCCACCAACCGAACCTGCTGTTCACCTGATAAGCTGTCTGCCCTCAACGTTACCAGGGTTTCATTTAAACTGTAATAAGGTTTCCAGTCTGCTCTTTTTGCTGAAGTGGCGATACGGTACATCACCGGAAGAAATAAAAAGTTATTGCTCAAATCAGAAAATTCCGGTTGTAATGGAGCGGCCAATAAAAATATTTTCCCACCCTGATTAAACTGCGAAAGGAAAGGTTTTTCGTTTTTAAACTTCAACACAGCCAATCGGTCATTACCCCAATCCATTACCCGTCTGGCTTTGGGTAATACCAACCGATTAGAGCGTTCCTCAAAAACATTTTCAAAAAATGGGTTGGTGAAGTCCGGATTTTCAAGTTCTGAAAGTTGGGGCTCGCTGACAGATGTCAATGATGGAATAGACAGCAGGTTTTTGTAGGAAACTACATCGGGGCTTGCAGAAGGTATAACCAACAGCGCACCACCACTCATTACGTAATTGCGGAGAGCAGAAACCAACGCTGCATCGATAATATCCAGACTGTTTATTACGATTAGATCTGTTTCCTGAAGCGTTGAGTAGTTTACGTTTTTTGAATCAAATGAGCGGAACGTAAACACTTCGGCATTTCCATATACTTTTTCTACAGGCGATTTTCCTCCGGTGCTTTTAATCTCAACTACCTTAACTTTTTCAGAAAAGTTAAACGCCAGGTAAAATTCATTATCGAAACTAACCGGGTAGTCGTTAAAACTTATAACGGCTTTGCTGTTACCACGATTGGATGAAACAATATCAAATGAAGTTGATGCACTGCCTTGTGCGGCAATACTTACCGAGCTGGTTCCGGTTTGAATGCCGTTCACGGTAAGTTTTACCAAAAGCTGGTCGATTGCTTTTGCTCCATCGTTTCGAAGTTTAACCGTCAGGGTATTTTTTTCGCCCCCAACAACAAAAGGATTCTCCAGATAGGCTGTGTCAACAAATATATTTGCCAGTGGTTCAAAGGTTAACGGAATGAGGTGTAACCGCTGGGCACTGTCCAGCATTGATGATGAAAGCGCACCCGTGGTAGACTGCTGAAAATCTGATATCCAAAAAATTTCATCCTGGGTTAGGGTACGATTGGTATTATCAATTCGATCCTTTACTTCCTTGAACGTTCTGGTTATTGGCGATAAGCGAATCTGCGCAAGCAAGTCAACTACCTCAGCTTTAGTTTTATACGTGTTGGAGAACGGAGCAAAATCATTGGTAAGTAATTGAAACCGGGTTTCCTGAGGGAATATATCAACGATCTGGTTGGCCATGGCAATACCATCATCCAGTGCCCGGGTTTTTTCGCCTACCGGAACCGACATGCTTAATGAATTATCCAGGTATATAACAATGTTTTGCCTTGCACCAACCTGCTCGGTAGCCGGTAAAAAGGGTTGCGCAAAAGCTAAAATCAAGAACAACAGGAACAATAGCCTGGAGGCCAGGATAAGATAGTGCTTGAGTTTGCGCTTGGCCGAAGTGGCTTCCTGCACCTGCCGTAAAAAGCGCGTACTGGAAAAATAAATCTTTTGAGTCTTCCTGAAATTAAAGAGATGGATGATAACCGGAATAGAAAGGGCGGTTAATGCCCACAGAAAAGCAGGATAGACAAAACTCATTGCTGCAAATTACGATTTACGCATCATGAAATACGAATTTAATGAACCGGCAATGTTAAAATTTGACATACGGAAAGGTGACTTAATGAATAGCCCATGCTTCTAATGATAAATAAGTTATATGAGCCATCCATATACCCATAGACGGCCCGAACTCCAAACGGGTTCCATGGCCGACATTGCCTTTTTGATGCTGACCTTTTTCCTGATCACCACCCAGATCGTCAACGAAAAAGGGCTGGCCCTTGTTTTACCACAACCCAATAATGTTCCGGTAGCACCGGTACACAAACGAAACTTGTTCACCGTGCAGGTCAATGATGCCAATCGGTATATGGTAAATGGTGAAGTGAGAACCAAATTGAATGGGCTGCGCGAAGAGATTAAAATTTTTGTGTTGAATAACGGGCGAGATGTAAACCGTTCCGATAATCCCGAAAAAGCGGTGGTGTCACTGAAGGCCGACCGGGGTGCAACACATCGCGCTTATATCTATACATTAGATGAAATTCAGGCTGCATATTATGAGCTTTATGCTGAGCAGGCAGGTATATCAGCTGAAGCATTCCGAAAACTTGACCTGAGCCGTCCAGCCGACCGGGTACTGTATGAAAAGGGCAGGAAAGGAATACCGATGAATATCTCGATTGCTGAGTTGTAGAACTTAGCCAACTTATTTTGCAGCAATTCTTATTGTTGATGCACATTTATCATTTTAGTGATTTTGTGTCTTGGTGGCAAAAACCATAGAACCATTCAAGGCCACAAAAGCACCAAAACACTAATGATCACTAAATGAAAAAAGCCCGGCCCATTTCTGAACCAGGCTTTCACCCTAACAAACCCAATCACTTACTTTTGCTTACCGCCCAGCATCACCAGGTCATTTGCATTAATCTCAGTGATGAAGCGCTTCTCGCCCTTGTCGGTTTCGTAATCACGATGTACAAGTCTTCCCTCAATGCAAACTTCTTGTCCCTTCTTCAGGTACTTCTCAGCCACACCGGCCAGCTTACCCCAAATCACTACATTGTGCCATTGGGTATCTTCTACTTTCTCACCCTTTGCATTCTTGTACGAATCTGACGTAGCGATGGAGAAGGTAGCCTTCTTCTTGTCGCCAAACTCTTTCACTTCGGGATCTTTGCCTAAACGACCGATCAACTGCACGCTGTTTCTCAAACTTTTCATAACTGTATAATTTATTGGTTTAACATACACCTTAACGTCACGCTTCGACAGGCTCAGCATGACCGTCAACCGGTTATTGTCGATTGACGATGCAAAGGTGTGGGGAGAAAAAAACCGGACTCGTATGATAATCGCTTACTTTCGGTTATATTCGTTTGTAAACGTTTAAAAACGGATTAAAAAACTACTAAAACCGCTTTAATCATGGCTAAAACAGAGGAAAAAGTATGTTTGGAGTGTGGCGAAAAAATTAAAGGGCGCGCGGATAAAAAATTCTGTTCCGACCAATGCCGCATCAGTTACAACAATAAACTCAATAGCGATGAGACCAATTATGTACGCAACGTGAACAACATTTTACGCAAAAACAGGCGCATCTTAATGGCGCTTAACCCTACCGGCAAAACACGGGTAACCCGTGAAAAACTTAATGAAAAAGGATTTGATTTTGGTTACTTTACCAGCCAGTATAAAACCAAGGAAGGCGCTGTTTATTACTATTGTTACGAACAAGGCTACCTTGAAATGGATAAGAATTACTTCCTGCTGGTGGTGAAGAAAGAACTATAACTCTAAATGCTGATCTGATGAACCAACCCCTCATTACCAACGATGCCGTAGTACTGGGCATACTCATGATCATCCTGGCCTTTGTTTTCAAAACGGCCAGCAGTGACCAGCCTTTCTGGAAAAAGTTTTATACCTATGTACCCTCCCTACTGCTCTGTTACTTCATTCCGTCTATTTTAAATTCTACAGGAATTATTTCCGGTGAACAATCAGGGTTATACAAAATTGCATCACGCTATTTACTACCAACAAGTTTGATCTTGCTAACACTCAGTATTGATTTCAAAGCAATTATGCGCTTAGGACCCAAGGCAGTGATTATGTTTTTAGCAGGAACTGCAGGTGTAATCATTGGCGGGCCGCTTGCTATTATTATCGTTTCATTTTTTGCTCCTGATTTAGTAGGCGGTGAAGGACCAGATGCCGTGTGGCGCGGCATGACAACCATTGCCGGAAGTTGGATTGGTGGCGGTGCTAACCAGGCGGCCATGCTGGAAGTGTTTGGTGCAAGCGCAGCCTTGTTCTCTATCATGGCCACGGTTGATGTTATTGTCGGTAATGTCTGGACAGCAGCCCTGCTTTATGGTTCAGGGCGGGCAGCTAAAATTGATAAATTATTCAAAGCAGACTCATCGGCTATTGAAGATGTAAAAAAACGAATTGAAAGTTTTCAACTGAGTGTGATGAAGATGCCGAAGCTGGCGGATACGATGTTGATTTTTGGTATTGGTTTTGGCCTGACAGGTCTATCGCACTACTTATCCGATTTCATTGTTCCCTTTATAAAAAGTCTGCCTACCGAATGGGAGCTTGATCGCTTCAGTCTGGATTCAGCATTTTTTTGGATTGTGGTACTGGCCACCACCTTTGGTCTAATGCTGTCCTTCACAAAAGCCCGCAACCTGGAAGGTGTAGGTGCCTCGCGCTTAGGAAGCGCATTGCTTTATGTATTGGTGGCCACCATTGGTATGCAAATGGATTTGAAATCCATTTATTACAACATTGAATTGTTTATGGTTGGTGGTATATGGATTTTGATACATGTAAGTATCCTGCTACTTACAGCTAAGTTGATTAAGGCTCCCTTCTTTTTTACAGCCGTTGGCAGCATGGCCAACATTGGCGGTGCCGCTTCGGCTCCTATTGTGGCCTCTGCCTTTCATCCATCGCTTGCACCGGTTGGTGTATTACTCGCTGTATTAGGTTATGCCCTGGGTACTTACGGTGCGTGGTTGTGCGGAATACTCATGCAGGGTGTAGCACCCTAAAAATAAAAAAGGCACCAAACGGTGCCCCTTTCCTCCACTAAAAATCAACCCAAATTAAATCTATACTTCTACTGCTTCCAGTTTTTCTATCGTCATGCCTACAATGTTACCCATGATGTAAGCAAACGTCTCTTCATCCGTATTCCAGTTTCTGAAATCACCGGTATGTTCATGACAAACAACACCCACCATTTTACCATTTGCCCAAATGGGTACATCCAACATGGCATTGATGCCCAGCGGGCGCAAGTACACTTCCGAAAATTCACTTGTAGCAGGGTCGGTATGTGCATTTACCGCTGCAATGGTACGTTGCGATTCAACGGCTTTGAAGTATGCCGGGAAATCAGACGCTTTTAAAACAACGCCTGAACTGTGCTCACGCTTGGTGCGTATGTACAAATCAACACATTCGATAGCTGATTGGTCGTCATTGTACAACCAAATGCTGGCGCGCTCTACATCAATAGCTTCCACCAACGATTCAGTAATACGTTTGGCTGTTGCCTGAAGACTGTCGCCATAAACAGAACGCTGGGCTGTGAGGTCAGCAAAAACCGACATTTGTTTGCGTAACTTTTCTGTACTGTTTGATCCGGAATCCTTTACCGTAGTGCTGTTGGTCTTAACAGTTGTTGCCTTTCCGAACTCGCGTTGAACAGCCTGAAAATGATTTTCAAGCAATTTAATTTTGTCATCCGAGTCAGCCATCGCTTTAGCTTCGGTGGATGTCATACGCGACAGAATAGATAACCGGGTGCGGGCTTGTACACCACCAATTTCACCGGCTTTCAAAAAGAATTCATAGAGTTTTTGTGCCATATCAGGGTTTTTTGTTGATTGATGCACAAATGTATGTGCATTGAAACAAGCAGTATGGTTGGTTTTACCCTCGTCCTTATGCATGTAAGATTCATATTTAGTTTGATTGTTATTCGATATTTTTAACCGCTAAACGCTGCTTGACCCTAACCCCTATCATTACTTGAAGACAATCAACATAATATCCAGTCCGCGAAACATCTCCACCGCGCTAATGTATTCGTTTGCCCATCGCTCCGATACAGAAGTTATTGATGAGCCCTTTTATGCTGTATATTTTATCAAAACGGGCATCGTTCACCCGGGGCGGGAAGAAGTCCTAGCCCATCAATCCCAAAAAGAAGAGGATGTTTTACAGGATTTATTCAGCACCCATAGCAAGCCCTTCTTTTTCATAAAAAACATGGCCCATCACCTTGAAGTGCTTAATCACTTTCCATTTGAACGCTGTGAGAACATCTTCCTCATCCGAAATCCAAAGCAAATTATTGCCAGTTATGCCCAAGTCATTGACTTGCCCGTAATGCGCGACATTGGGATTGAATACCAGTATAACCTCTTTGAAAAGCTCATCGCCTCTGGAAAAGAACCCCTTGTTCTGGATTCGGGACTCCTGCTTGAAAATCCGGAAGCGGTTTTAACCAGGCTTTGCGATAAACTAAAAATCCCGTTTGAAAAATCGATGCTAAACTGGCCAGCAGGGCCTAAGCCCTATGACGGAGTATGGGCACCCTATTGGTATGCGAACGTGCACAAATCAACCGGTTTTGAAAAACAACAAACCAGTGAGCGACCGCTGCCGGACCATTTGTCAACTTTATATAACGAAGCAAAAAAGTATTATGAAAAATTACTACCTTTTGCCCTGAGACCCTGATTTACGTTATTTCTGTCTTTCTCCCCCAAAGACAATACCGTTAAATCTCCATCAACTTTTTTACTTAGTTTTTTTTTAAAAGGAGTATGCTTCAATCGTACAACCCTAAAAATGCCAACATTAAAATTCATGTAGGTGGTAAACTACTCCCGCGCGAAGAGGCTAAAGTTTCAGTCTTTGATAGTTCTGTACAAGGTGGTGATGCCGTATGGGAGGGGTTACGCGTGTATAACGGAGGAATTTTTTGCCTGGACAAGCACATCGACCGTTTGGAGGCTTCTGCCCATACGCTTGCGTTTGCCAATGTTCCTTCCCGCAAGGAAATCAAAAAAGCAATTTTTGAAACGCTGCAAGCCAACGGCATGCGCGATGAAGCCCACATTCGCCTAACCCTTACGCGGGGCGAGAAAGTGACATCCGGTATGGATCCGCGACTTAACACCAAAGGATGCTGCCTGATTGTACTGGCCGAATGGAAACCGTTAGTCTACAACAATGAGCAAGGCATTCGGGTTATCACCTCTTCACAGCGAAGAAACAACCCGCAATTCCTGGATTCAAAAATCCATCACAACAACTTATTGAATAACATACTTGCTAAAATTCAAGCAAATGTTGCTGGTGCAGATGCCGCTATTATGTTAGATAGCAATGGATTTGTGGCAGAGTTGAACGACACTAATTTATTCATGGTAAAAGATGGGTGTGTATACACCCCGTTTGCCGATGCCTGCCTGCACGGCATTACCCGTGGATTGGTGCTGGAGTTGTGCCGAACGTCTGGCATTCCGATTGAAGAGCGTAATCTCTCGCTAGCCGAATTCTATACAAGTGATGAAGTTTTTGCCACAGGAACCATGGGCGAACTTACACCGGTGCATGAAATTGACGGACGAAAAATAATTAATCTGTCAGGTAAAAAAATATTGCAATCGCTACAGCAGGGCTTTCAAACACTAATTCCAAAATATTCTGAAAAACTACCCTTTTAATAATATGAGCACAGGACGAAAAATTGAAAAACTGAAATTCCATTCATCAGAAAAATGGGAAACCATTCGCGGTTTTAAAGGTGGCGATGGACAGCGGTACGCTATTTCTAACTTCGGTCGTGTAATTTCCTTCTGGAACACACATGACAACGGGTACTTTTTGAAGTACAGCTACATTAAAAATTATCCAGGTATTCAATTGCGTAAGGACGGAGCCAGCAAAGGGTTCCTCGTTCATCGATTGGTAGCCCAGCATTTCAATGAAAAGCCAGGTGCCGCACACCGATTTGTCATTCATCTTGATCACAAAAAAGAAAACAACTATTACCGCAATTTAAAATGGGTAACTAAAGATGAAATGCATGCCCACATGGTAAAAGATCCGAACTATATCAAATCAAAAGCTCAGTATAGCGGCCGCGGGCAGAAGTTAACCACGGATCGTGTAAAGCTTATCAAACGCAAACTGGCCGAAGGCAAAACCCGCATGAAAATAATTGCCAAACAATTTGGCATTTCAGAAATGCAACTCTACCGGATTAAAGCTGGCGTAAACTGGGGGCATGTGAAGATTTAAAAAGAGCCAGATAATACCAGTTGTAAGCGTAATCATACTGAAATGAAAAAGACACTGACGCTACTTTTTGTAATTATTTTATTTACAATACAAGCACAGGTTTTAACACCCTCAAAACCTGAAACGTCAGGGCTTTTACCTGAGCGCCTGAAACGAATAGACCAAATGGTGAACACGTTGGTTGAAACACAAGGCATTCCAGGAGCCGTGGTGCTGATTGCCCGCAATGGAAAAATTGTTTATCACCAGTCTTATGGCTACAGTGACATTGATTCCAAAAAACCGATGCAGAAAGACAACATTTTCCGTATCGCTTCTCAAAGCAAGGCTATCGCCAGTTTAGCGGCAATGATCTTATGGGAAGAAGGAAAGTTTCAACTGGATGATCCTGTTTCACGTTATATCCCGGAATTCAAAAACCCTACTGTACTAAAATCTTTTAATGCTGCCGACAGCAGCTACACAACGGAAACGGCTGGCAGGGAAATAACTATCAGGCAATTGCTTACCCATACATCGGGTATCGATTATCCAGCCATCGGCAGTAACGAGTTCAAAGCCATTTATGCAAAGGCCGGGGTGCCCAGCGGCATTGGAAGCGATGGTGATGTGCTTGGTGATAAGATGAAAATACTGGCCAAATTGCCTTTAAAACATAAACCTGGTGAGCGATGGACCTACGGTTTAAACATTGATGTGATCGGATACCTGGTTGAAATATGGTCAGGTATGCCATTCGATCAGTTTTTAAAGAAACGGGTATTCGATCCGTTGGGCATGAAAGATACCTGGTTCTATTTACCTAAAGACAAACACGATAGGCTTGTTGCTTTGCATTCCGATCAGGGCGGTAAACTTGCGCGCCAGGTAGCACCAGTTTATGATAACGTTAACCCCGACTATCCGAAAAGCAACGGAAAATATTTTTCAGGTGGAGCCGGGTTATCCTCAACGGTTGAGGACTATGCAAAGTTTCTTCAATTGTTTCTCAATAAAGGCCAATACAATGGTGTACGAATCCTGAGTCGGAAGACCGTTGAACTCATTCTCACCAATCAACTCCATTTACCTGATGCAGATCCAATTGGGTTAGTTTTTGGATTAGAAACAGATATTAACGATTATAAATCAATTGAATCCATTGGTTCATTCAGGTGGGCGGGGGCATTCAATACTCACTATTGGGCCGACCCGAAAGAACAACTCATTGGCATAATCTATACCAATATGTATAACTCCTCCCAATGGAATTTAGGGAGTAAATTTAAAGTGCTGGTTTATCAATCAATAAATGATTGATGATGCTACTTTTGTGGCTACACGTTGCCTATGGATAACACAGCCGTAACGCAGAAAGAAAATAAACTCTACACAACAGCACTGCTATTAGCGGTATTTACCATCCTCTATAATCTTGCTGAAGGCATTATCGCCACCTGGTTTGGCTATGAAGATGAAACCCTGACCTTATTCGGATTTGGTGTAGATAGTTTTATCGAACTCATTTCAGGAATCGGTATCATGCACATGATTCTCCGCATTCGGAATAATCCATCCGTGAGCCGTGATGGCTTTGAACGCACCGCCTTACGAATTACCGGTACTGCCTTTTATCTGTTGGTTGCCGGCTTAATCATTGGGGCAGGCATTGTTATCTACACCGGACAAAAACCGGAAACAACATTGTGGGGCGTAATTATTTCAAGCATTAGCATTTTAGTAATGCTTGCACTTATTTACGGTAAACGCAGGGTTGGAAATGCCTTGAACAGCGATGCCATCCTTGCCGATGCCAACTGCACATTGGTGTGCGTATACATGTCCATTATCTTGTTGGTTTCAAGCGGGCTGTACGAACTCACCAACCTGCACTACATTGATGCAGCCGGCACACTTGGCCTGGCGTGGTTCTCGTACAAAGAGGGAAAGGAGTGTTTTGAAAAGGCAAGCAGCGATAAGTACTGCGCCTGCGATGATGACTAATGCTTCCAGCGGAGTTTAAGCACAAGCAGGAAAGACGCCAGCACCAACGTTACCATGTTTGCAATGATCACCGGTATATCCATTATGAGTAACCCGTAGGCCAACCACAATAATACGCCTGTACAAAAAATAGAAAACATCCCCAGCGACAAATCCTTGGCCGATCGGCTTTTCCATGTTTTAACAACCTGCGGAATAAAAGCTGCTGTAGTACAGGAACCTGCCACTAATCCTAAAAGCTGAATGGTATTCATTTTACGTGTTCTTTACACAGCAAAGAAACGATGATTGTTCCTTAAGGTTTGAAGGATGTAGGATTTTCTGCATTGATGTCATTGAAAACGATTGCGCTGGAATCTTCTATAGATCAGCCTTTTTTATTCTTAGGTAGCTGAAAAAGTTAAACAGAAAAATCCATACTAATGAAATACCCACGGCTGTTAAACTTACATAATCCTGTATCTCCTGAAAAGCATAACGGGCAAATGGCATCGGAACAAGATTCATAATCGATTCAAGCGGAAAGAATTGAATGACCTGCGGTACATAGTCGTCAATATTTTTCTTGATGATAAGTTCAATCAGGTACGAGTTGAGCAACAACACGATACTTAAGCCTGATCGTTGTACAAAAATACCGAGCATAAGAGCAAACGAAAGGAAGGCAAATACTTCAAGAAAATAAGCCGGGAAAAACTCGATTCCATTGAACATGTAATTCCAATTCAAGGAAGGGGAATAAATTAAGCCGGTAACCAGGGAAACAAAAAAAACCAATACCATGCTCAGTAAACTCAGCAGCAGGTTAGTTGCTATTTTGGAGTACAGGAATTCAGCGCGACTTAATCCGTCAATAATATTCTGTCGGATGGTTCGGTAGCTATATTCGTTGGTAATGGAAATGAGCACCATAATACCCAGCATGATCTTCAATAATCCACTTGACCAGGCCAGGTTTTGCCACACATCCGGGAAATGATAAAGCGGGATGCGATCAATATTAATAGACTGACCAAAACCTTCGATCAGACTGGCCAGCCATTTCAAAAACTCCATACCACTTGCGGTGGCCATACCCAACGTAAAAAAGTACAAACCGCAGATGATCCAGAAGGTGCGGTAACTGGTAAGTTTCTTTAAATCTATTCTAAGCAGTTGTAACATATGTATCCAGCTTAATGTGCCTCAGCAAGTATTTCCAGAAATTGCTTCTCCAGGCTTTTCTTCTTTGTAACCAAGTGGTTGGCCACTATACCTTTTTCAAACAAAAACCTGTTCAACTCCTTTCCATGATGGCCCTCGCGCATGGTTACCTGGTAAACACCATTTTCCCGATTAACAGATGATGTGCCTGGGAATGTCAATAATATCTCATTCAGGTTTTCTACTTCCGCATTTACCTCTACCGTTTCTGAACCCTTTCCAACATCATCTACCGGTCCGGTGTACACCATATTACCACGCTTAAGGATGGCAAAATGTGTACAAACCTTTTGCACTTCATCCAACAGGTGACTAGCCAGAATAATGGTTTTGCCATTCGCGGCAATCTTTCTGATGATGTCCCTGATCTCGGCAATACCCATAGGATCAAGTCCGTTGGTAGGCTCATCCAATATCAGTACAGTTGGGTCATTCAATAAAGCGGAGGCAATGGCAAGGCGCTGTTTCATACCCAATGAGTATGTTTTGTATTTATCATCCTTGCGTTCAGTAAGTTCAACCAGTTCCAGCACCTTTGGAATATTTTCCACCGGGCATTGTTTGATCATAGCATTCAACTCAAGGTTTTTTTGTCCGCTGAGGTAAGGATAAAAAATTGGATGCTCCAGCACCGCCCCGATTTTTCTGCGCAACTGAGGTGTTGGTTCTTCACCAAACCACAGAAACTTTCCTGAAGTTGGGTTTGTAACCCCCATGAGCATACCCAATGTAGTGGTCTTGCCACTGCCATTGGGGCCAAGCATACCAAACACCTGACCTTTTTGCACCTCAAGTTTCAGGTTGTTTACAGCTTTTATTCTGCCGAAATGCTTGGAGAGGTCTTGAATGGAGAGAACAGTTTCCAATGCTTTACGATTTAAAGATTCGTGAATACATTAATGATCATCACCCTCTTTGTCGCCCTCTTTACGCTTTGCATTACGGTCAGCGAAGTTTTTAATTTTTTTGCCTACATCTGTACTCTCGTCCAGTGTTTTATAAAGGGTTGTTACTTTATCCAGCGCAATGCTACCCACCACATCCAATACATATAAACTGGTGGAGTCATTAACCAAAACAACCATTCCTTGCGTTTTGCCAGCCTTCTCTTTTAATAAAATATCCAGATTTCGACCCTCATAGCGGGTGGTCATTACTTCTTCAAAGGTCTCGGAAATATACTCTCCCTTCAGTTTTGAATAATCTGCTGCCTTAAACTGCTCCTTCTTATCAACCATCAAAAATTTCATCTTTTCAATATCCTTGATCAATTCATCAAACTCCTGATTGCCTGATTGATTGATCATCCGCAACGTATTCTGATAAAAGAAAAGGGAAAAGGAATCCGTATATTTTTTCTGTAAATTTTCTGTTGTCTTGCTTTGACCAAACGCCACCAAGGCAGAGAACAAAAACACAAAGATGATAACTAAATGTTTCATATAAATGAGTTAACGCTTATTACGAAAGAAGCAACCGTTGGGTTCAACGATTGCTTCACAATTATTCTATTCTATTCGATTCAATTAATTTTTTTTATTGTCCTTTTGATCCATCTTCTCCAGATTCTCAAGTCCCCCTACATTCATTTTTTGTCCGATTCTTGAAACCTGCTTCAGGTCAATTTCACCAAACAAGGTCATCATCATAAAATCCTTTGCGCTACCCGATACCATCACTAATTCGCTGATCTTACCGGGAGTTTTTTCTATAATATAAAACTTCATATCCTTATCCTTATCCTTTACCGACATGAGCTCTTCAAATTTATTTTGAAGTATAATGCCGGAAGCTTCTTTATATAAGTTACGGGCATCACTGGTGTTTTCTTTGCCAATGATACGAAGCCCCTTAAGTTTACTGATGGCCTCCAGCACCTCCTTATCTTCTGGTTTCTCAACCTCCATGTTGGTAAACAAGCTAAACATTTTACTGGAGATCGTTACCTGGGTGGTAAACGATTCATCGGTTGCATACTTGTTAAAAAATTTGTTGATCGATTCGCTCTGCGCATACACTCCCGTACCCAAAGCAATCAAAACAATAAGTGTGGTTATTTTTTTCATAGTTGTAAATTCTTAATTCAATTATAATTCGCTATCTGTAGTTGTTGGTGTTTGTATCTTTTCCTGTGCTTCGTTAAACATGTTTATTTTCTTAGCCTGCTGTTCGGCATTGCCAAATCCTTTCGATATCATCAGCAAAGCGCGTTTCGTCTCTTCAAAAGCCTGCTGAGGGTCGTCATAGGTATCTTCAACGGCTACCGCATTGTTGCTACGTAGTTCCTGTCGAACAAAATACACAGCAGCCAGTAAAACAGCCACACCGGCTGCGATGCGCATCGTGTTATAGAACAGCTTAACCAGTTTTCTACTTTCCACGCGTTTCGTTGATTTAATCTGGCTTACCACGACATTTTCAAATTGTGGATCAACCGATTTACCTTTTTGTTCATCGAAGTAGCGAAAGAGTATGGCGGTTTCACGCCATTGATCCGGAACATCATTACCACAAAAATATGTGCGTAACTGTTCCTCCTCCTCCAACGAGGACTCGCAGTCCCAATATTTTTTTAGCAGTTCTTCCAGTTTCTTAGAGTCCATAAGCATTGATTTTCATCAATTTTTCTTTTACCGCGTTTCTGGCCCTGAACAGACTCACTTTTACCTGGTTCATATCCAGTTCAAGAATTTCGCAGATTTCATTGTACGTGTACCCTTCCACATCGCGGAGGTGAATAACCTGCCGTTGCTTTTCAGGCAAGGCAGCAATTAATTGATTTACATTCAGCATACTTTCACCCATTTCTGTTTTAACGTCCGGTGTTGCATCGGTGTGCTTCACATCAAATCCTTCTTCCATCGGATAGGTACCCTTTCGTTGTATCGACCGGAGTCTGTCCAGCGAAAGGTTTTTGGTTATCCGCATGCACCAGGCTTCCATGTTCTGAATCTGGTCCATTTGTTCCCGGTTACTCCAAACCCGTATAAAAACCTCCTGTATTACATCCTTGGCTTCATCTTCGCTGCCCAGCATGCGCAAGGCAAACCGAAAAAGCTTGTTTTTTGAGGGTAAAACACGGTTTTGAAAAGTTTCCAGATTCATCAATCAAAATCCAATAACCAGACGATGGGGTTAACCGGATGTTACAAGTTAGCTGAAAATATTTTCAGGACGCGTCATGCACAGGTCACAAAAACACAAAAGCCACAATAGCTTTAACATGAAAATATCCATTATTTACTCCTCTTTGCTTTTACTTCTTTGATCAGCTTCATATCAACATTCTCGCGGGTAATGTATTCATAGTTTCCTTTACCCATAGCAGCCAATTGCTGAAGATTTTTGGACGAGGTGGTGGTTTTACCAAAATTGAATACCGTGATGAAAATATCTTCACCGGCAAATTTCTTCACCATTTCGTAGGTAGGATTACCGATGGAAAACTCTCCATCCGTAGCTAAAATAATTCTGTTGTTTCCACCCCGGATATAATTTTTATCCGCCACCTGGTAGGCCAGCTTAATACCAGCAATACCATCTGTTTTTCCATCCGATTTCAATTTCTCAATAACTTGTGCAATTCTGGCTTCCTCCTTAAACGATGTGGGCGGCAATTCTACTTTTGCCTTACCTGCATAAGTGACTATCGAAACCTGATCTTCCGGCCGCATCATCTTCATAAGCAACAAAACAGATTTTTTTAACAATGGAAGCTTGTCCGGGCTGTTCATGGATCCGGAAATATCCAATAACAAAACCATATTATTGGTGGCATAACCTTCCATCGACATTACATTTTCACCGGGCACACCCACATAAACGGTATCTACACGCGATACAAAAACGGTGTCTTGCCGGATGGTCTCAATGCGAATAATATCGGTGATGCGAACCGTATCACGAACAACGCCTCCCGAAACCTGTTGTGCAGGCTTCTTTTCAGGTGTATTCTTTTTTCCCCTTTGTTTGGTCCCAACTTCTTCTTTTACCATGGCGTCTGGTAAAACATCAATTGGTTGTTGCGTTGCTTCTTTAACTGATGTGGCAACCGGGGCAATTTCCAGCTTCGGCTCAGGTTTTGGGTGCGGCACCATTTCCAGAAATTCAACCTGGATAACCGATTTCAATAAGGGCACCTTCGACAACTCGGCAAATTTGTTGTAGTCTCTTACCAGAACCTGATTGTACTGATAAATCAACTCATTGTATGGATGACGATAATGGGATGACGATGACTTTCCCGGTTTAAGTTTAGCTAACGACTCCGCAAACCGTAAGGAGTATTCTGCAAAATCTTCATAAGGAGTGTATGGACAGTTTCCATTTGATCTTCCATACTTTTGAATTCCTGTCAGGTTTGTATACTCGTTTGTGATCAGCTCATGAGACATCCTTTCAATCGCTTCTGTAGCGGCCTTCTGTAGTGAGTCGCCAGCCAAATACTTTTTAGCCTTAAACAATTCTTTATGATTTTCATCCAGTAAGGACAGCATGGCATTACCCGAAACCTGCCATGAATTTTTCGGATTGGCTGGTTTGAAAGCTTCAAAAATTTTCCTTACGTCCTGATAAAGTCTTTCTTTCTTTTCATCAAATACATTGGCCAGAACGATGTATCGGGCAATTACACCATACACGTATTCCATACTATCCCTTGTTAGCTGTTTTGACGCTGAGTTGGCAAGCAAGGCATTGTTCCATTGATTTAATTCGGTTAAAATGGAATACAACACTGTTGCCTGATCATTCAAAGATTTTTGATAGGCGGAAGGCAATGCTTTGCTTTGATCCAGGGTTCGCTGATATAAGGTTATGGGTAATTCAAAACTCTTGTAGTAATACTCCAGGTTCATTTTGCCGTTTGTCTGTAAACGTACTTTTCCATACGATGCTGAACTGTTCAAACTATGCATCGGGTTCATCATATGATTCACCTGTGCCATGCCTGCATTCATAAATTCAACATAGCTGGAAAGTGCTGTGAAAATCTGAGGGGTAATAGCGGCCGTGGCCGGAGACACAACAAATGTTGCAGCGGGCTTATCTGCAAAAGGCGTAACCTCCAGGTTAATTTCCTTCACCGTTGAACGGATCCCGAACACTGGAACAAAATTCAAATAATAAATTCCACGAAAACCAGCAGAAGCAGATTGCTTAATGAAGTTATCGTAAAACGATACTCCCACATTATTATAGTAGTTAATCAGATTTTTATAAACGTTATTGCTGTGTCCATCGGTTTGCTGGCTTTCATAGGTATAACCATCTACACCATTTCGTTTGGTGTTCTGAAGCGACTCCATACCTTCAACAAAAGAATTATACATGGAAGATGCCGGGTATTGAATTCCGGCAACTCCACTCTTCAATACTTCAATTTTTCGCACGTCATCGAGAATGTGTTTTTCAGCCTTCTCCACCGGCCAACCTGTATGAACATCTTCACGAATATTAAACATACACGCATCCAGTAATTCTCTTTCAAAAACCAACTGATCGCGCAAAAGCTTGTTGGCTTTATGATATGGATTTGCAGCATTGTAAGGTTGAAGTCGGGCGTATAACTTCTCCACCTCTATGTGAACTTCTTTTACCGCATTGCTGTAGTCCTTTACCTGCTTTTCAATGGTATTAACCAACTCCTCAAATCGTTGAAAATTATCTTTCTCATAATCCTTCAATCGAAAATAGATTTCTATTGCCTTGCATGTTTCATCCACCTTTAACCAGGTTGTTCGGGCAGCTTCTGCTTTTGAAATAAATGCACTTCCTGATGAGCCCAATGCAGATGCCGTTTTCTGAGATTCTTCGAAGTAATATTTCCTTTCGGCTATTCCGCAGGTATACGGGGTAATCACGCCCGGTTTACTCCGGTACTCCAGTATGCGCTTATAAGGTGACACCAACGAAGGCCCTAATCCCGACAACCCACTCGTTAACTCATTAACCATTGTAAGATAGTTGTTGATAGCCTTCTGTTGTGGCTCCGTAAGGGTTTGGGCGTGTAAGCTTGACGAGGCTAAAAAAAGTAAGATAATGTATCGGAGGGTATTCATTCCTTGAAGGTAAAAAAATCTTCCTTTAGGTTATCCAGGTTTATGAACGAAGTTAAATAAGTATATTAGGTGATCCATTATGGAAGATCAGGATAACATTATTGCATTCGGAAGTTTCGAAAACAGTATGGAAGCCAGCCTGGCAAAAGCGAAGCTGGACGCCTATGGCATTCCATGCTTCTTAACAGAGGAAAACCTGGCCAGCCTCTACCCCATTCAAAACCCCAGGTTTAGTGTTCGGCTTCACATTTTCCAAAAAGATGAAGCACAAGTACGAGAAGTGCTAACTGAAACGGTTGTTTTAGCTGAGGAAGACCTTACCCGTTGCCCGCGTTGTCAGTCAACACGTGTAGAATATGGATATTCAAAGAAATTATCCTGGCGATTAGCCTCAATATTGCTTTCGCTGTTTTTAGTTCTTTTCCCCCCTAAAAAAACAGGCCATTGCCTCGATTGTGATTATGAATTTTAGGCACGTGACCTAACGCTTGTTATCATTTTTGCACCTTGTATCTTTCAACCATGTTTTCAAAAATCATAATCGGGGTATTAGGGCCGGGCGAAAATGCAACACCGGAAGAAAATGAACTGGCGTACGATTTAGGTGTTGCCCTTGCCAAACAAGGTTGGGTGGTACTCACGGGCGGAAGAGAATTTGGTGTGATGAATGCTGTGCTGAAAGGCGCTGCAGATAACAAGGGTCTTACCATAGGTGTATTGCCTGGAGAATCAACCGTGGGTGCTTCTCGCTACGCCCAGATAAAAATTGTTACCGGCATGGGCAGTGCCAGAAACAACATAAACGTACTGAGCAGCCACGTGCTGGTAGTGTTAGGAATGGCAGCCGGAACAGCTTCTGAGGTATCTTTAGCTTTGCGGGCGAATAAAAAAGTAATTCTGCTGGCGCAGGATGAATTGTCTACCATGTTTTTCAAAAAAATTGGAACCTACCGGGTGGTTGCTGTCAATACCATTCAGGATACCATCAACCTGATTAAAGACTACGTTGACCTGAACCAGATTAGTTGACGTTAAACACCCTCTACCAAAATTATTTTACCTGTCGATGCCTCCAGCCGGATGCTCTTTGCAGCCGTGTATTCGGGTGACGTATAAAAGGCTTTTGCTTGTTCAACATTTGGAAACTCAATAACCACCACCCGACCAGGATTCCATTCACCTTCAAGCGTTTCTGTTGCTCCTCCGCGAACGATAAACTTACCACCATAGGAGCCTACAATTCCGGGCGTTAACTTTTTATAGTCTTCATAACGGACGAGATCTTTTACATCGACTTCAACAATGACGTATGCGGGCATATTTTTGGATTTAATATGAACTGAACTACTAGTGTCTTCGCCTTTTTGTGGCCCATTCTCATAGCCACTAAAACCCGAAAGCACAAAAACTCACGAAAGTTCGTAGTTCAGTCTATGAATTAAAAATTGGTTTCAATTCTTCAACAACTGGTTCACCAATTAAATATTCAATCGCTTCGCGTTCTGTTGCAAATGCCCGAAAGTCAGTCCCCAACAAAAGGTTGAAGCCTTTCAGTATCATCATTTTGGGTGTATTTAAACCGATTAATGCATTACGCGAAATAAGACTTTTAATTGCCACCGATTCGCTTTCCATGTGCCTTACATAGGCAGGGGTGATATAGGTATTTCGAAATGAATTAATAATCAGTTTAGGCACATCCGTTTTCATGATAAAAGTCTTGACCTCAATCGCCAGGGCTATCATGCCTGCCTCTTTTAGATTAGAATAATCAATGGCCACAATTTCTTTACCCTGAATAATTAGTTCTCTGATGCGCTCCATAAGTAAGTCTCAAAAATAGTGATTGCCATGAACACGCAAGTTTCTTACTACCGCTCCCAGAAATGGGGAGGTTCAATGCCTAACGCGCGCAAATACACATACGCTTGCCCGCGATGATGGATTTCATTATCAATAAAATAGAAGATGGAAGACCATACCGTTCCTTCATACTGGCCAAACGTAACTACCTTCTGTTGAAATTTTTCTTCCGGAATAAGTGCCCATAACCTATTCAACTCATCCGTTGCTTCATCCCACAGGGCCAGCAACTTTGCTTTGCTGTTACCAGGGTTGAGATGTTCGTTAAGTTCCTCTGTTTCTCCGGTTGCCAGTTGGCGTAACCCGGGAACGGCAATGGCCAGTAGTTCCTGTACAAGTGCTGCACAAGGGCGCATTCCCCCAATCGAAAATTCAAAAAATTCCTTTTCAGGAAAGGCTTCAATTACCCTGCGGGTTAGATTTCGGTGTCCTTGCCAATGTTCAAGCAGTTGAGCAGATGTGATTACCGGTGCGTGTTGTGTTAGTGTTTTGTTCATAGGATTGTAAGCGTTAATTGGTTTAATAATCAAAGCTCACAACCCTAAGTGACAACAGTCTGTCAGCAGGAGGTTAACAAAAATTAGTTTCCTCAAATCTTTCTATCGCTACAACCCAATAATAATCTACTTCTTCACCACCGTAAACTCCACCCTGCGGTTGTTGGCGCGGCCGGCATCGGTGTCGTTGGTATCAATGGGCTTGCTCTCGCCATAGCCTTGCGCGCGCAAACGCGTTCCGTCAATGCCCTGGCTAACAATATAATCAACCACCGATTGTGAACGGCCCTGCGAAAGGTTCAGGTTGTAGTCATCCGAACCTTTGCTGTCGGTGTGGCCTTCAATTTGAATTTCAACGGTATGATTTTGTTTTAAGAAGTCAACCACCTTGTTCAGTTCTACAAAAGATTCTTTTTTGAGGGTGGTCTTGTCAAAATCGAAATAAATATTCTTCAACCTTACGGTAAGTCCTACTTCAATAGGTTGCAGAACAAGGTCTTTAATCACCGGGGTTAATTCTTCACTTATTACCTCCACACTGTCGGCTGCATTCAGGTAACCCTCCGCGGAAGCGGTAAGCATGTACCAGCCCAGCTTTTTAATTTCCTGCTCGTATGTTCCCGCTCCCGCCTGCAGGTTCAGGTTAACACTGCGATCGTTTTTCAGTTGCACCTGAAGTTTGGCGGCTACCGGCTTCATGGTTTTGCTATCGTAAATAGTACCGGCCAGCACCAGTTTTTTTACAACGGGAGTAAGGTAAAGGTCAACATACAGGGTAGTGTCGTTGCCCAAGGCCGGCAACGACAGACTGATGTCTTTCGGTAAAAATCCTTCCTGTGAAGCGGCTACACTAAATCCGTTTACTTCCGGTATTTTGGTATCATACTTTCCATCTCCTTTTGCGTGTAATAAAATAGTTTCATGGTCAGCCGGCTTTACCTGCACATTGGCCGGTATAGGCTGTTGTGTTTTTTCATTGAAGATGGTACCGGAAACCCGCACGGTAATATCGCGCGGAATGAGTTTGAATAAATCTAATGTACCGCCCGTTCCAATAACCGCGCGGCTCATGTATACATGCCCGGTATGATCGATGCAAAAATACATTTCGCCACCGGCTGTGTTAATTGGTGCACCCATGTTTACCGGCTCACTCCAGTTTTGCCAGGTATCGTCAAGGCGGGTGGTTTTATAAATATCCGACTTGCCAAATTTTCCGGGCACGTTGCGGTCGCTGGCGAAGTAAAGTGTTTTATCGTCTGGGCCTATAAAAGGTCCGAAGTCATCATCCTTTAACGAAATATTAATTTTCACCGGGCGCGACCATTTGCCATCACTGCCCAGGTTGCTTACATACAAACTACTGCGTGCACTGCTGGGTATCTCACCGAAAAAGATGATCATGTGTTTCATATCAGCCGACATGCTGGCTCCGTAGAAGCGTCCCTTGTTCATTTCCTTGAAGCCAGGCACCTCCAGTTCGGTAAGTGAACCTCCGGCACTAATCATGGAAAAGCCCTTGGTGTCCTTTACTCTACCACCTTTAACAAAGAGTGAGCCATCGGGAAGCGCGGTAAATACCTGGTTGCTGCGATGAATATTATAAGGTGCCGTGAGGTGTTGCGGTGCGCCCCACTCGCCATTATCTCCCAGGGAAGAAACCCAAATGTCGTCACTGCCCTCTTTGCCAAACGTATTTTGCGGATGGTTATGAATGAAGAAGTAAAGTTTTTTACCATCATACGAAATAATGGGTGCCGCATCATGGTAATAGGTGTTTACTTCCTTATTGAGTTTTACCACCGCATAGCGCGGGGCATACTCCTGTGCCAACACTTTAAAAGACAAAGCCAGCAAGAGGAACGGGAGGATCAGTTTTTTCATTATAAACAGGATTTACTGTTCATAAAGGTAAAAACATTCAAGGGGAGATGAAACAATATAGATAATCGTTTACTGTTCCCTGGTTCATCTGTCTCCCTTTATCCCCCGGGAGAGAGGTTGGGGCGAGGTTTTAGAAAAGACTTTGGTGGATAATACCCCTGCCGCTCATGGAAAGCGAAACAATAATCAACAGCAGGGCTAATCCATTGAACAAAAACATGCGCTTGTGTTTAGCGCTATCCTCGGCCATTTTTTTGGAAGTTGTCCGCGCAAGGGTAATGAGTACAATAGCAATAATATTCAGTGAAATATGTTCAACGGCCCAGTACCTGAGCTCGGCATTCTTCATGGTACCTGCATTAAACTGCACTACGGGGCTAACAACATATAAAATCAAGCCGATGAGCAATTGAAGATGGGTAAAGATAAACAGGTAAAGACCCAGTTTATTATCCAATCCGCTATACGGCTTTTTGCCCAGCCATTTCTGCAAAGCAATAACCACCACCACTACCAACATAATCAATACAAAGTACCGCAACAACGAGTGGGTATGTAACAAACCGGTATGCATAGTTTTAAAATTTACGCCCGAAAATAGCACAGCTTTTCCAAACTTCCGAAAAACTGTATAATTTGTACGACTCTGAACCATGAACCGCTATTGCCTGCTTTTGCTCATGTTCCTTTCATCGCTTTGTGTTAACGCACAAGTTGAAGATGATTCCCTTGAATCACCTCCTGATACTGTAAAAATGGGAACCTACATTATCAGTATTCACGATATAAACTTTCAGGAAAAAGAATATGTATTGCGCTTTTGGTTGTGGGCACTCTACGATAATGTTTCCTTCGACCTGGCCAAGCAACTTGATATCCCAAATGCCAAATCTATTGATGAACAAGAAGTGGTTGCTGTGGATGTGGTTAACAGAAAAACATGGCAACTGATGAAAATGCGAACCACCATGAAACAGAACTGGAAGGTTGGAAATTATCCGTTCGATAAGCAGCACCTGGTGGTACACATGGAGAATACCATTTTTGACAAAAATCGATTGGTGTTTATACCTGATGACCTGGGCAGTGCATACGACCGTGAATTAACCCTGGATGGCTGGCACATTACTAATTTTGAAGTTGGGGTAAAAGACAAGGAATATACTACGGTTTTTGGCGATCCTTCCACCAACGCACTACATTCTGAATATTCATCCTTCGATATTTCTATGGATATAGAACGCGATGGCTGGGGGCTTTTCTGGAAACTATTTTCCGGAATGTACATCGCCTTTCTTATTGCTATGGTAAGTTTTGGCCTTCAGGTAGAAGAACTGGAGCCACGGTTTGGTTTACCGGTAGGTGGTTTATTTGCTGCGGTGGGAAATAAATACATTATTGATTCCTTGCTTCCTGAATCCAACACGTTTACGTTAGTTGATTCACTTCACTCCATCACCTTCTTCTCCATCTTTATCATTCTTTTCCTTTCGGCTATTACCCTTTATATCTACCATCAGGATAAAATCAGTTTATCCAAAAAAATTAACAGAATATCCGCCACAGCAGTATTTATTCTATATATCATCATTAATACGTTCATTATTACTTCTGCTCTTTCATAAAATTTTTAAACATGAGGATTCTTATAAAAATCATAATCGGATTGGTGATTGTAGTGCTTGTTCTTGCTATCGGGGGTTACTTTTACATGCAAACCACCAAGCCACAACTTAACGGAACCTTAACCTTACCTGGCTTAAAGGCTGGGGTTGAAGTTCTGTACGATGACTATGGTGTGCCGCATATCTACGCACAAAACGATGAAGATGCCTATTATGCACTGGGGTATGTTCATGCACAAGACAGGCTTTTTCAAATGGAGATGCTGAGACGCGCTGCGGGTGGCCGATTAGCCGAAGTATTGGGCGAGGAGTTGGTGAAAGTCGATAAGTTTTTCAGAACGCTGGGACTGAATCATTTTGCCGAACAACATGCTGAAAAATTTTTCAACTCCGATACAGCTGCCTTTCAGCGCTTGTCGTTGGCCTATCAAAAAGGTATAAACCAGTTCGTTAAAACCGGAAAAACACCTGTTGAGTTTACACTGATCGGAATACCCAAAGAAGAATTCACTCCTCAGGATATTTACCTGGCTGTTGGTTTTATGTCGTTTGGGTTTGCCGAAGGTTTTCATGCCGATCCGGTATTGCAGAAAATAAAAACTGAATGGGGTGAGGAATACCTTAAGGATCTGGCAGTAGAAACACCCGATGATGCTGTGATCATCAAAAATTTTAACGGCCCCATAAAAACAAAAAGCAACGATCAACTTATAGCCGCAATAAACGATGCACTGGCTACACTACCGGTGCCCCTTTGGCAGGGAAGCAACGGCTGGGTAGTTTCAGCAGAAAAATCAACAACCGGTGCTCCCCTTCTCGCCAACGATACCCACATTGGGTACGGACAACCTGCTGTTTGGTACGAGGCGCACATTGAATATCCGGGGTTTAGTTTTTACGGTCATTACCTGGCCGGTATTCCATTTGGCCTTTTGGGTAATAACCGCTTTTGCGGAGTAGGCCTTACCATGTTTGAAAACGATGATGTCGATTTCTTTTTGGAAACTGTGAATCCTGAAAATAAAAATCAGGTGAAGTATAAAGAAGCATGGGAAGATCTCACCACCCGCACAGAACGAATTAAAGTAAGCGGAGCAGATGATGTATTGTTTGAAGTAAAGACAAGTCGCCATGGGCCGATCATTAACGGTATTGTGGAAAATGTACAGGAAGAAGGCGACCCCGTGGCACTTTCATGGCTTATTTTACAACTGGAGAATTATGCCGTGCAGGCGGCCTGGAAATTAAACCATGCCTCCACGTTTGAACAAGCACGTGAAGCGGTATCAATGTTTTCTGCACCGGGGCTCAATGTGATGTATGGCGATACTGATGGCAATATTGCCTGGTGGGCCGCTGCCAAACTGCCCGTTCGGCCAGCGCACGTACAAAGCAAATTATATTTAGATGGCGCCAGCGGCAACGATGAGTACCTTGGTTTTTATGACTTCTCCAAAAATCCGCAAGCTGTAAATCCACCCTGGGGGTTTGTTTATTCGGCCAACAACCAACCCGATTCGGTTGACGGTGTATTGTATCCGGGTTATTACTATCCGAAAAGCCGGGCCGGCAGAATTTTTGAATTGCTGTCGCCCGATAAAAAATTTTCAGCAGAGGACATGAAAACTATACAACTGGATGTCGTTTCGCACATGCAGGTTGAAGTTGCAAAAGAAATAGCAGCTGTATTGAAAACCGCTTCACTTGACGAAACACAGACCGTAATTTTAAACGAACTGCAAAACTGGGATGGCGACCATACGGCTACATCCATTGCTCCTGCCATCTATTATAACATGCTTTCGCAGATTGTTTTTTTAGCGATGGAAGATGAATTAGGCTTAACGGCCCTTAAATCGTTGCAGTCTACTTCCATACCTAAAAATTCATTTCACACTTTTATCGGAAATGCGGCATCACCCTGGTGGGATGATGTACGGACAAAAGATAAAAAGGAAACAAGGGAAGATATTGTATTGCGCGCAACCCAAAAAACAGTTGCCCTCCTCCAAAAGAATTGTGGTAAAAAACCCGAACAGTGGACATGGGGAAAAATTCATACACTTACACACAAGCATGCCTTGAATGAAGCCGGTCTCGGATTTATGTTTAACGCAGGGCCATTTGTGGTAGATGGTGGCAGCGAAGTTTTGAATAACCTTCACTTCAGCCTGGACACCACTGGATATTTTCCGGTAACGGGCGGTCCGGCTTTGCGTAAGGTAACCGACTTCAGCAACATTGAAAGCGGAGAAACCATTTCACCCTCCGGGCAAAGCGGTAACGTAATGAGCCCGCACTATAAAGACCAGGCAGAAATGTTTGCTACCGGCAAATACCGGAAAATGCTCATGAACAGGGAAGAGATTGTTGCGAAACACAAGAATAAGCTGGTGTTGAAGCCAGAATAGTTTATGACAAATATCATTTCAAAAAACTGATTGATATTGCCCAATTATACAACAGAACTCCTTTCTTTACTCATAGACAAAAACGTTTAACTACTACTATGAAAATCAATATTCAGACACTCGATTTTAGTCCCAAACAGGACTTACTGGACCTCGTTAATGAAAAAGTTGAAAAGCTGGAGCGCTACAGCGACCGCATTGTGGAAAGCCGGGTGGTGCTGCGGGTGGAAAAATCTGATAAACGTGATAACAAAATCTGTGAAATCAGGGTGGTCATTCCCGGCAACGATTTATTCGTGAGCAAAAAGTTTGAATCGTTTGAAGAAGGCATTCACAAAGTAACAGATACCCTGCAACGTCAACTTAAGGAATGGAAAGAAAAGCAAGGGTAGATTTAAACTACAATCACATACTAACCCCGGATTTTCAAATTCGGGGTTTTCTTTTTCCGGCCCGGGAGCATATTCGTTTTAGGTATCTTTAAAGATTATCAGATTTCATTTTTCAATGCCCATCACAAAAAGCTGGTCAGGTCTTGCGCATTATTGTACCTTACCCTTATTCAAAAATAAAATCACCAATTCCATGAAAAAATATCTATACCTGATTCTGTTCCTGTACAGCACTGTGCTTTTTGCGCAGGAAAATTTAACCTATCAGCGGCCGCCTGAAGAAATTGCCAAACTGGTAGAAGCCCCGCTTACACCGTTCGTAACATTTTCACCTGATAAACAATGGATGATGTTGCTGGAACGTTCCGACTACCCTACCATTGAACAACTTTCACGGCCAGAATTACGCATTGCCGGTATGCGCATCAATCCCGACAACTTCGGCCAGAGTCGGGGCAACTATATTATTGGGGTAAAGGCTAAAAAAGTTGGCGGTGGAGCAGAATTGGAAATCAAAAACCTGCCGGCTAACGCCCTGTTGGGCAGTCCGTCATTTTCACCCGATAGTAAAAAATTGGCCGTGCTGAATTACAACCCTGATGGCATTGAGCTTTGGGTAATTGACATGGCTACCCTAACGGCATCGAAAGTAACCGACCGGAAAATCAACGACACTATGGGTGGATCTTTAGCCTGGCTTTCTGATTCACAACATTTGTTATTCACAGCCGTGCCTGTAAATCTGAAACCATTGCCGTCCAAATCGCGCGTACCTACAGGACCCATCATAGAAGAAAATCTTGGAAAGAAAGCGCCTTCACGTACCTACCAGGACCTGATGAAAAATGCTTACGATGAAGCCGCCTTTGATTACTACACCTCGTCCGACCTGGTGTTGAAAAATTTAAACGGAACAGAAAAAATCGTAAGTCCATCTGCCATTCATTACAACTTCAGTCCCTCTCCAGATGGAAAGCTCATTCTTACCGAAACGATTCAACGTCCCTACTCTTACCTTGTTCCTGTTTATAATTTTCCTAAGTATGTAAACGTAATTGACCTGGATGGTAAATTAATAAACGATATCGTTGCCATTCCGCTCACCGATTATATACCTACCGGTTTTAATGCCACACAACGCGAACCTCGTGGACACAATTGGCGAAGCGATAAACCCGCAACCTTATACTGGGCCCATGCACAGGATGGTGGTGACCCAAAAGTTAAAACTGATATCCGCGATAAAGTGTACACCTGGGACTATCCTTTTAAAGGTGAACCAAAGGAACTGATCAGTTTACCCTTACGCTATTCACGTATTACATGGGGCAATGATAATGTGGCGTGGGTGTACGAACGCTGGACCAGCGATCGTAAAGAACGTGTGTACCAGGTTAACCCAACATCGCTCGCTAAGAAAGTAGTCTTCGACAGAAATTATGAAGACAGCTATAACAATCCAGGTAATGTGGTTACAGCACCCAATGCATATGGGCGTAACACCATACTCATAAATAAAGACAATACCGTTTTCCTAACCGGTACAGGTTCATCACCACAAGGTGATCTTCCCTTTCTGGACAAAATGGAACTCACCACAGGAAAGACAACACGGTTGTGGCGTTGCCAGGCTCCGTATTATGAATACGTAGTGAACTTGCTGGACACTAAAAAAGGAACCTTTGTTACTTCACGTGAATCGAACACTGAAAATCCGAACTACTTTATCAGAACCACTGGCTCAACTAAAACCACACAACTCACAGCCTTTGCTCATCCTTATCCGCAAATCAAAGATGTTAAAAAACAAGTATTGCAATATAAGCGCAGCGATGGTGTTGAACTAACCGCAAATCTCTATCTGCCGCAAGGCTATAAAAAAGAAGATGGTCCGTTACCGGGATTGGTGTGGGCTTACCCACGTGAGTTTAAGTCAGCCGATGCAGCCGGCCAGGTGCAGGGTTCACCACACACATTTACCCGCCTCAGTTGGGGTGGCCCGATTTATTGGGTAACGCAAGGCTATGCTGTTTTAGATAATGCTTCCATGCCGATTGTTGGTGAGGGTGACAAGGAACCTAACGACACCTACATTGAACAATTAGTAGCCAGTGCACGAGCCGTGGTTGACTATGCAGCTTCCTTAGGCGTTCTCGATCCATCGCGCGTGGGTGTGGGCGGACATTCGTATGGCGCGTTTATGACCGCCAACTTGCTGGCGCACTCCAATATTTTCAAAGCTGGTATTGCGCGTAGCGGTGCCTACAACCGTACGCTTACTCCTTTTGGTTTCCAGGCGGAGGAACGCACCTATTGGCAGGCACCCGATGTATATTTTCAAATGTCGCCTTTTTCATTTGCTGATAAGATTAAAGCACCGATCTTATTTACACATGGCGAGGCAGATAACAACTCCGGAACCTTCCCCATTCAGACTGAGCGATTCTACAACGCTATTAAAGGACATGGCGGAACAGCGCGCTACGTTGTTTTACCTTACGAAAGTCATGGCTATGCGGCTAAAGAAAGTATCCTTCATACGTTGTGGGAAATGAATCGCTGGTTAGAGACGTATGTAAAGAATGCCGATAAGCAAGCGAAAAAATAAAACTCAGCTTAGGTACTTTTAAAACATAATGAATCCGATCTGCTATCTTGTCAGCCATGACATTAGCCGATCGGATTCTTTCTTTTAACAAAAATCTGAAAATCACCTCCAAACTTCCATCAGGTGTGGAAGTATTGAATCCGTTTCAACAGTCAGATACTTTTCGCTTATGCAAGCAGTTCTACAAAAAATATTATAACGATTCAAATACACGCACCTTAATCATGGGCATTAATCCGGGTCGCTTTGGCGCAGGACTTACAGGGGTTCCATTTACTGACCCGATTAAACTGGAAGAACGATGCGGCATTCCAAATACGATGCAAAAGAAAGCGGAGCTATCGGCTGATTTCATGTATAAGATGTTTGATGCCTTAGGTGGCCCTGAATTTTTTTTTAGCAACTTCTACATCAGTTCGGTTAGTCCGCTGGGTTTTGTAAAGGATGGAAAAAATCTGAATTACTACGACATTAAAGAGTTGGAGAAAATGGTTACTGCTTTTGCAGTTGACTCCCTTACTAAACAACTTGATTTTGGATTGAATCGTGAGATATGTTTTTGCCTGGGTGAGGGAAAAAATTTTAAGTTTCTCAATCACCTGAATGAAAAGTATAAATTCTTCAACACCATTGTACCCCTGCCCCATCCAAGATTTATTATGCAATACAGAAGAAAACAGCTGACCGAATTTATCAATTTTTATGTGAACCGGTTTCACGTTGGTTTATCGGAATAAGCGGTAAACTATCGCTTCTTATTGTTTTCAAACCCCCATAGTGGATACCTTTGAAACTTACTTTGATTGTAAAGGGTTATATCAACAAATAACATCCATATGAAAGCTGTTAAAATTCTATTGCTCTTATTGATCACCGGTATTGGCCTGATATCCTGTTCAGAAGAATCAAAAAATGCACGGCTAGAAATTCGACTCACTGACGCCCCGGGCGACTATGAAGAGGTTAATATTGACATTCAGGGAGTACAGATACACGCCAACAGCACCGATAATGGAGGCGGGTGGAAATCTTTGGATATAAACCCCGGCATTTACAATCTGCTGGAATTTACCAATGGACTGGATACGTTGCTGGGTAGCCTTGAACTTCCTGCCGGAAGAGTTTCACAAGTAAGGCTTTTGCTTGGTTCAAATAATACAGTTAAGATTGATGGTCAGACGGTTTCCCTCACAACCCCCAGCGCTCAACAAAGCGGCCTGAAACTAAACGTTCATACCGAACTGATTGAAGGCATTACGTATACCATTCTGCTTGATTTTGATGCTGCACGCTCAATAGTAAAAGCAGGCCACAGCGGCAAATATATTTTGAAACCTGTTATCCGGGCTATAACCGAAGCAACCAGTGGAGCCATAAAGGGGCAGATTGCTAACCCGGCTGCCACACCCGCGGTTTATGCCATTATTGCGGACGATACATTGGGAACAACCTTTGCCAATGCGGAAGGCAAGTTTTTAATCAAGGGGTTACAACCTGGTACCTACACAGTTTCCTTCGCACCGGCAACAGGCTTTGTAATCGAGGATAAAACAGGTGTTTCGGTAACCCTGGGAAATGTTACTAACCTGGGCGATATCCCTGTTTCAAACGAATAGGCACTTAAGGTAAATTTTTTCCCTACGGGCTAATCCTTATTTTTGCACTCCCGATAACGATTCGGTGATTTGGCTCCGTAGTTCAATGGATAGAATATAAGTTTCCGGAACTTAGGATGTAGGTTCGATTCCTACCGGGGCTACCAAAGCGGACAGATGAGAAAATTTTTCTCTCTGTCCTTTTTTATTGCCTTCTAAGCCTTCTGAAAACGAATGAGTTAGAAGCAATATTGGATTGACCTCATCGGTTCGATAATGGTCAATTTCGCGATCGTAGGATATACCCTTCGGAAAGAGGAGGTTTTGTATATCCCTCTTCTCTTTGGAGCCACCAGAAAGCCATAAATTGACAAGATTTGAAGTGATTTCAAGAGTTTTATTGACGACATCTAATGGGTTCGATAAAATCAAAGACGACTTATCAATTTGTATCATCAATTCAGTCATTTCAGTTTTCAGCTTGCTTGAAATCTTCTCGTAGATTTCCCTATCAATTTCGCCATAAGCAAACCGCTCCTCGATCTTATCTATTTTCCCCTTAACCTCTGTCAGCTTCGTTTTAATCTCTTTACTGTTCACAGCTCCCTTCTCAATGATTTCATCATAGACCTCCAGCAACCTGTCTCTTAGAGCAGGTATATAGTTCTGATTAGTCTGGAAGAGGGATAGAAGCTCCTGGAATCGAGTATGCAGATGCTTTGCACTCTTGTTACACTTACAACCTATCCTATTGCACTTGTAGTAATACAGGTTCTTACTTTTTACAATGTATGCAGTAAAGGGAGTCCCACATTCTGAACAATAGACAAACTGTTTCAGTGGCACATGATCATTTTCCTTTTTGTGTTTATAGCCAGATAAATTGGCCTTCGACTCTTTAATGACTTCATTGGCAAGGAAGAAATATTTCTCAGATACAATTGGCTCATGATTTCCTTTAACCACTTGCCCTTCAAGTAACGTGTGAGACAGGAAGCCACAGTAGAATGGATTTCTAAGTATTTCAGAAATTCTTTTTCTGCAAAGTTTTAATCCACGCTTGGAGAGATTGTCGGCAATTTCCGTATTAGACAGTTTCTCACGAACTTTCATTTCAAAAGCTTTCCGTATCAACTTTCCTTTCTCATTGATAACGATCTTTTGAACTCTTGTATCTGATCGGTCATAAGAATACCCTACAGGTGCTCCACCAACCCATTCACCATGCATGAGTTTTTCTTTCATTCCAGCGATGCACTTCTGTCTCCTTAAATCATTATCATACTGACTGAAAAGGAACAGAATATTCTGTTGTAGCACACCAGAAGGATTACTTGTATCAATTGGCTGAGTAACTGAAATGATAGTAATTCCCAACTCGCGAAGTTGCCTTGAAAGCCAGATAGCATTTTCCCCAGTGCGGCTGAATCGCTCCAAACTATAAACGACTATGAACGATACTCCCCCTTTGTAGTTCTTCGCGAAGTTGACCATTCGCTTGAACTCATTTCGTTCATCAGTCTGCGCACTCTCATAAGTTCCGCCAAATCTTCCCTTTACCTGAAGGCTATTTTTAGTTGCAAATTGTTCACATCCTTTTAACTGTACTTCAAGACTTAAATTTTCAGTTTGTTCTTTACTGGAAACACGTGTGTAGATAATAGCATTCTTGCTACCGCTCTTGATTTTCTTTTGACCCTTTCCAAAATTCTGAAGAACTGTCAGATTGTCCATTGCTTTTGTAGTTTTCCTTATGAATAGTAAGCAAGATATGAGCCAGTCTATCGATCGTATCAATGGCCTTTTCTGCTTCTTCATCACTGAAGTTCTGGAAGCCTTGATACTTCCTAAGTCTTTCCGGAGTCCACCGGGAAGCCTTGAATCCAACTGCACTCATCCTGCCGCTCCTTAAATATATACTTCCAACTCGTTTCCAAAACTATTTTTTTCTTTTTCCGACATTATAGAGGACAGGCCCAAGATTTTCACTGATCTTTTCCAGCGACCTTCCTGCCACATACCCGCCCACACCCAAATCCATTAACGTCCAGATGTGTTCATCAAGAGTTGTGACCGGAAGATGGAAGTACGGAACAAGGACATAGTTGTTGAAGACTATGAACATGCAAATGCACATTAACACAGGTCGCCAGTTTCGTTGAAGCCAGCTCTCGCCTTTAGCTTCTGATTCAATAATCTTTGATTTGTTTTCGAGAAGTTTACTTTCGTAATCAATGCAAGCTCCTTCCATGTTCATCAGAAGTTCTTTGTACTTGAGTTGAAGCTCAAGCTTCTCATCCGACTTGTCAATTTTATCAATCGCATTTCCGATTGAATCAACTGTTTCTTTCACACCAGCACCGAGGATTTTTGACAAAAATCCTCCCAAGCCTGGCTTCTTAACAACTTCACTTGCCTCCATGTTTATTTATTTTTAATTGTGTTAGATAAATTTCTCTTAATGATTTCAATAGTGCTGATTCCCTGTTGTCACCATATCTCCATTTATAGGATAAGGTTTTAATGCTTGATTATTATTTGGCTCTTGCCACTGAATGCCAAACTGTTTGAAAAAGTCCAATGTGCTTTTTGGTGCATACCTGTTCTTGGTCATCGTGACTACACCTTTATGAACCTCACCTGCCATCTCAGCTATGTGCTCCCAATCTTTTCCGCCTTTGAAGTCTCCAGCCTTTGTGTGTTGGAGGATAAAAATGAAAGCTGTGTCTGGATGATCTTTACGCATTTCCTTGTACTCACTGATTTTCAATCCCAGGTCATTTACCGAATCGAGTATGATAAATTCATAATCTGAAAGATTAGGGTCTTTAAGGTTCTCCGCAAAATGCAATCGCTGAGGTATTGGATTCAGAAACTCATTGACCTTCTTAGTCATTGTAGGGGAAGCAAATTCTTCCGAGGATACATACAGCACATCGCCAAAATTTTCAGCGAGGTATTGAGCGAGTTTCAAAAGGAATATTGTCTTGCCGTTATGCGGCTCCCCATGAAACATCATGGTAAAATTCTTAGCGGGGTTCCCAAACAATGACTGCCAGAATGAAAAGAAGGCGAGCAGGTCGAGTTTACGGTTTGCCATTTCTTCAGCCGTAAGCACACCATTTAATCCCTTATTGTGAGAACATGCCCCGCGACTTGCATCGGAATAGGTTTTCTTTCTGCACGGCCTGAGCTTCTTGCCTCCCGTGTCGTATATCTTTCCAATATCCTTGTTGCATCCGCAAGCTTTAACAATTCCTTCAAGGCCATTAAGCTCGGCTTTGCTTATGGAAATTTTACTGCTTGTCCTTTGCCTTATGCTTTTGTAGATCGCGTTGACTTTATCTGCATACGGGTCTTCTTTAGTAAGCTTCTTTTTCTCTACTAGGTTTTCTAGGTATTTCAGAAAAGTGCTGATCTTCTTCTCATCATCTTTGCCTTGCATCCCAATGAACCGTTTGATGACCGTGATAGATGGATAAACCTGCTCACCACCGGCAATCGCTACCAGATGGTTTAGGTCTTTATCATTAATAGCAAATGATTCTTCACCTTTCATCTTGTTATGCACTTGAATCAGTTTATTCTGAATCATCTCAATCTCTTTTGCGAGTGGAGATGTTTTCCGGATAAGCTTTTGGACTATGGCACGTTGTAGAGCTTTAATAAAAGTTAGAATGGCGTTAGGCGACTTTACCTTGTTATGAAGTCCGACATACCGTTTAATGAATTTTACTTCTTCGCGGATGTGTTCTACCTGCTTAATATTTTGTTTCGGCTCTTTCCTTTCTTTGGCCTTTCCAGATTTGGGTTTCTTTTCGACCTTAATTTTAGTTTTTGCAGGTCTCCTCACTGGCTGTGCAGAAACTTTTGGTTCAGGTGTGCTTACCTGCTTGCGATCTGATGTTGAAATGTAATCGTTGAGTTTCTGGAAATACAGGTTGATTACCTTCTGGATATTCTCACTGTTCTGATAATTTGCCCAGCTTGTTCCGTTGGCTGTGCTTTTCACAACAAGTTCATGTCCTTTCTTCAGCGTTTCAGGCAAGTTCTCTACACCTATCCGCTCCACTTCAAAAAAATAATTGTTAGCCGTTATCATTACGCTGCAAAGTTTAATAGTTCTAATTCGAGTTCCAGAGCAAGAGCTTCAAGCTCCAGTTCGTCAATTTGATGTTGTGTTTGTGTTTGCTTGGGCAGCATTACCATTACTGGCTTTGGCCTTACTTCCTTTTTAGGAATTTCCTTTTTAATCAATTCGTATTGAGATGGGTTAAGCGAAACGCTGTCATTGAATTTCTCCTGAAGAATTTCTACAAGCCTGTCTACTTTGCTCTCATCTAAAGTGGCCGTCATCTTATCGGATACTTTCTCAAAGTTGTTTTTATCCACCACTTCCAGAATGTTTGAGTCAAGGTAAACGTCCCCGCCTCTTGATCTTGCCGATGAAACCATGATCTTGAATTTTTCAGGCTGTTTGAAAATTGAAATGTTATTCTTTGTGGTGATACTTGAGCCGATAGTCAACGACCGGATGATCTTTATTGCCCTTGAAATTGGCACTACAGTTTTTTGCTGAACATCATTACCAGGCTCCCAATACTCAGGCATGAGTATACCTTTCTTAGTTCCTCCGTCAATGGTTGTATAACTCACAAGCTTGCCTTTGTACGCACTGAATGCCTGCAAAACATTTCCGGTGATGATATGACGAATCTTTCTGTCAACGGTGCTTTCCTTGATGGAGGCTTCCCATTTTGCAAGCAGAGCTTCTTTCTCAAGGTGAGGAAGCCCAACACTCGCACCAATGATCGCCCTTACATCTTGTGTGTAGCTGGCAGGTATGGCAATGTATTTATTACTCCTGGCAAGAGCGAAGCGAAGTCGTATGGAACTTGGCGCATACGGATTTTTCTTTTTCCTGTCGATGATGAATCCAAGAAAGATGGCTGGCACTAACTCCTGACCAGCCTCATAGTTGTTTACCGGATAGTTAAGATTTCGGCCTACATAGAATGATTCAAGAATGGATTCGAGATATTGTTTTCGGTTGGAGATAGCTTTTTTAATTCTTTCCTCCGCATCGGCCATTGCCTTGTGAAGTTCGTTCGTTCTCGCTTTGATCGCTTCCTGAGCTTCCGCATCCGTTCCCTTCTCGATTAGTTTTTTGATTTTCTTCTCCTGTGGAATATTCTGCGCCATCTCCTCGTAGTGAACAATGTTGTCAGCGATTTCCTGTTTTAGCTGTTCTTCGATGAAACCTTCGTATTCGAGTTTAATCACTTTCTGTAATTCTCTTCCATCCTTACCCTGTAGTGATTCTGTAAGAAGGTTATTTAGCTCTTGGGCGGTGAAAGGTTTCTTCAGAACATTAGCCATAACCGTTTCAAGAATGCTGTCATCGCCAAATTCACTTGTGCCACCTTTTCCGACAATCACTGCCCGTGAAGACTTTGTTTCCGCCTGAAGATCCATTGCCTCCACTTCAAGATCGTACTCACCGATCTGCTTGAGGTATTCCACATACTCATTGTACCTGCTGGATATTTCATTATAAAAGTCCAGTTGCATGGAAGTAGAAAGAACTGCAACCCTGCCCGACACTCTATGGGCGGCATCTTCCAGTTCTGCGGCATCTAACTCTCGCGTGGCAATCGCTAATGGGTCATCAAGCAATGCGTTGACTTCAGGATTTTCCTTCAAATATTCGGCTGCGATACGGTCACCGTATTTGTTGAGAAAATCAGGTACATCCAGAATTTTAGTGGATGACTTCTGATTGGAGGTTGTGTTTGCATCAAGTGACTTCAGCTTCTTTTGGAGCATCATCATCAAACGTTTCTCAGCAGGAATGGCTGAGTTTACATAGTCGTATATCGGCTTGTAAATCTGACCTGTTCGGTTTATCCTACCTCGTTTCTGTACTTCTGTGTTAATGTCAAGTTCCGCTTGCAACACGATCATAACACGCTGCTTTACTTTCTCCTTTGAAACTTTTGGTGTGACGATGGCGTGAGCAGACGCTCCTGTGCTTCCGGATTGATTGATTAAAAGAACATCGACCTCGTTGTTGTTGAATTGACGGAAGGCATCATTTGTATTGACTCGCTTCCGCGTCATTATTAAAGCTTTGTTTGTCTTCGGATTGATTTGCAACTCATACTTTCTACCCGTCACCTCTGCCACTTTGTATCCGGCTTCTGTGATCTTGCGAACGATAACATCAATTGGGGAGATGGTGATGCCTGTTGATGCTTCCTTTATTCTGTCGCTGATTCTTAAATACTCTGCCTGGGCTTCAAGGGGGAAATCAGATATTTCAAATTTCTTAAATACCTTCTGTCCATCGGTATCAGTTTCTGTGTATCGTAAGATTCCATCCAGCCCCTTTTGAAGCACTACTGAAAAGTCAGCATTTATTGTGTCGCCATCGGTAACTGCCAGTCCGGCTTCGGACTCCATTTGCTCAATGAAGCTTCCCATTGTGCTGGCGAAAGCGATAACAGGTTTCTTGCCCTCCTTCAATCTGGCAATAGCACGTTCAGCAACAGCTTCCGCTTTGATGCTGAACAGCATTTGATTGATGATATTGAAGACTTTGGAGAAGTAAGGGAGGTTATCAACTCCCGCCTGCGAAGTTCCTTCGCGTATCTCAACTTGTTTGCCTTCCGCTACTGCGATGTCGTCCAGTTCATCAACAATTTCGTCCACATGAGTTGTCTGGAATTTTATGATGTCACGAATAATGGAAGTGATATTGTCTGCAATTGCTTTATGTTCCTGCTCTTTTTCCTCCAGCGTTATGTAGTTCACTTCCACACCTTCAAAGGAACGCTCGCGCCTGATCATCTGACCTTCGGCCACGAGTTGGCTTGCAAGAATTTCCTGTAGAGCAACTCCACCTTTTACAATCGCTTCAATCAATGCGTCTCTTGTCATGCTGGCATCGCGGATAGAAGTTTTCATAGCGTAGATGGGCATGTTATCCGGACGTTTGGCGAACGTGGCTGAAAGGAATACAACCCCTCGTGTACCTGGCAAAGCACCCTGCATAAAATTTCCGGTATTGCCTGAACCGGATGAATTATGAGCTTCGTCCATAATGACAATGTTGTCTTCTGCAATGGCATTTAAGAAAGCAGGCTTGACGGGCTTCTTATCGGGGGAATTGAACTGTGAATAGGTAGCTAAAGCAAAATGAAAGTTTCTTGGAAGTCGTTGTTCCGTAAAAACCCTGTTTTGATCTTCTTGAGGTAATGCCTGATAAACAATGTTGCCGTCCTCGTCCTTAATATCGGTCTTGCTCTCGCGACCGTTAACTATAAATGGAACAAGGTGTGCAGAGCCAATGGCAGCAAGGTCACGGTAGATGTCAGAGAACAGATTTGCCTTCTCAGTAATGAAGACGGGCTGAACTCCTTGTTCAACTGCATAACGGATAATAGATGCGGCAATTCGACCTTTACCAATTCCGGTTTGGTCTCCGATGATCATTCCAACACCTCTTTCTTCAATGTTGTAGATTGACATCGCTACTGCATCAATCTGTTCGGCTGACAAGGCTTTGCACAGGTCTACATTGCTTCGGTAATTAAGTTTGATTCGTACATACTCATCTATATCACCACCTACTGCTTCCTTAATTCTCTGCAATGCACTGTGGGTTTCGAAGCCCATTGAATCGGGGACTACCGTATTGAGAACAAAGCAACTGCTTGATGCAGGAGTGTATGGCATACCGAGTTCATCGAAGCTCATTAATTCAAGCTCCAGGGCAAGTGCCTGAGCTTCTAATTCAAGTTTTGTCATTGTGAATTCTTGTCTTGGTTTATCTGCCGAAGCTTCAGCGTAGACAGGTGTTGCCTGCCTCTCGAAGCCCTGGCGAAGGGAGGTTACTCTCATCACCCGCTCATATAACTCTTCAAAAGAATCGACTACTGCATCGCGTTCTGCATTTCTTAGAGGAGCCGCACCAGAGGGTAGAGATTTTCGTCCATCGATTAGCATTAACCTCGTGTCGAACGAAGTTCCTTGACGTGAATAGAGTTTGGAGCCATCAATGGGAATGACATCGACTACATTATATCTGCTGAAGAGGTAATTAAAGAAGAAGCGGTTTTTCCCTTTTTGAATTCTTCCTTTCTTGTCATAGCGTGTATGCCCTCCGATTATGATGGCGGCTTTACCATTATCCTTCATGCAATCCAGCGCACGTAACGCCATCAGGTGATCAAGCACCTCAATACTAAAGGTCTCGTACTTGACTTCTTTGTCCAATAACCCGAAAGGAGGATTCGTTATGACTGCATCAAATTTCTTTTCGAAACCTTTGAAAGGATTAGTGGCATCTTGATTTAATACTTGTCTGTAACCCTGGTCAGCTAAGTTCGATCTTCTTAGCTCATCAATTTCATTGACAATTACTCTGGAAGGATTGGCAGCAATGGTAAGCAGACCATTTCCAGCGGAAGGTTCAAACACTGAAATGTTCTGTTCTGCGTTGGTGAAAACTCCGGCAAGAAATGAGATGGGAGCCGGAGTACTGTATTGTTGTAATAAGATGCTCTGGCTTGTGCGATGTGAAATATTTACCTGGCTTTTGTAAAGTTCAACAATGTTCCAATATTTCTCTTCAATCGTTAATGATGAAAGCGAAATGCTTCTTGCTTTCAGTACGATTGCAAGTTCAGTGTATTCTTTTACTTCAGATTTATCAGTGATTCCATAAGATGAGGCAATGCGCTCAATAGATTTTCTATTGTGCTTAGTCTTTGCATCCAACTCGCTTCGAACGTGTTGAAGAAATTGTGCCTTTATAATGACTTTGTCCTTCATCCCCTGATATTGTGTTCGAAAATAGAACGGGGACTAAGTGAAGTTTAAGGATTATAAAAGGTTGTGAAGGATTGTAAAGGTTTTTACACGATTATAAAGGACTTTCAATGATTCATTTTTTAAAAACCAGCCCAATTAAAAACCCTACGACAATAAATTGAATCAGTGTAAATAGTGATTGCACCCAAAGCCAGGAAGGCATTGATGTAACTTCTATTTTAGCAGCATTAGCAAGGGTTGATACCGTAAATAAGAAGAAACCCATTATCAGTGAAAACTTCAGGCTTCTAATTATTGAGTGACCCTGTTCAGCGTAGTATGGATACAGATAGGCAATGATTATGCCTTGAAAAAACATGGAGGTGAAACCGAGTGGGATAATTGGGTCTTTCCGGTTGTAAATCCCAAGGTTCTCGTACAATTCGCTAAACCAAACAAAGTGCCATACCATTCCTAATATCATGGTGGGGACAAGGTACGCTAACACCATGAGTGTGAATCTTGAGAAGGTAGTTTTCATAGTTTCCACGATTTAGATTTCTTCTTTTCTGAAGCCTTTCTCACAGGTGCTAACAAACTATGGTTCCGTACTAGAAACTTTAGTGTTTGTCTGTGTTACTTTTCAATAAATACTGGTGAAAGTTGGGATTTGTAAGTTGTGTCGGTTAACTGCTTTAGTTCCTTGGTATTCCAGTTCATTACCATAATATGATATTGAGTTTCTTTGATGTCTGACATGTTAAACGTTAACCATTTGCCGTCTGAACTCCAATCATGATATCCTTCTGAAAGGTCGTTATCAATAAGTTTCCATTGTTTCTTTCCGTCAGGCGTTACCGCAAAAATGCTATGCCTGCCGTCTTGAAGTGACACGTAACTGATAAAGTTCTCTGTTGGGTGCCATTTTGTTGCCCCAGCTCTATAACCATATTCTTTTGGTGAGGGATTGTCCTCCGGGTAATGTGTCAATTGTATGATTTCAGTTCCGTCATCATTCATTAAAAACAATTCCTCATGACTTGTTTTATCTGTTTTATCCTTTTGATAATAAAATGCTATTTTTTTGCCGTCAGGCGAAAAGCAAGGGTCTCCATACTTAGCACCGGGTTCATTGGTCAGTTGCTTATAGGTTCCAGTCTTGGTGTTTATTATGAAAAGTTGGTAGCGCAATTCTTTTCCAATTCTTCCAGCAACTACAAGTTCCTCACCATTTTTTCTACCACTCATCCAACTGTCTTCCAACATTAAATCACTTACTTTGTTTACGTTCATTCCGTTTACATCAGTTTCATAGAGAAAAAAACAGCGGTTGCACGTATCTCTGTCGCTTATAAAAAATAATCGATTTTCATATGCATAGTATGTCCATGCCACATCAGGATTGTTAGTGATGTTTTTTTTGTTTGTGCCATCCATATTCATAGTGATAACTTCATAGTTGTTTTTATGAATGGTATCATGTTCGTGAATATTATAGGCAATACTATACTGTTTTTCTTCTGTGCTCTTTTTTTCCTGTGAACAGGAACCAAGAAAACCAATTGCAAGTATGACGAATAATGTGTTTTTCATTTTTTGTGAGTTCGGTTGAAAGATTGTTGCACAAGCTGTTTTACTCTATTATCAAATTGCTTACTCTCAGAGAGTATAATCATGTGAGAAATTCGAGGCATAGGCCCTATAAGTTTTGATTTTTGTAATTCTTCCGTGAACGCTTCATCACCTAAATCAAGACCTAACCTGATTTCTTTTGGCTTTACATTTATTGCGGCAAACTCACGGACTGCTGTAAACGACAAATATGTTTTCTTCGGAATTAGTTGCGTTCCTTGGAATGATGAAATAATTTTCTCGGAAATACTGTCAAATATAGAACGCATCTCAGGACATTTTACAAACTGATTTTCTAATAAGGCATTTTCATTGATGTAAACAGGATTACCATTGTTAAGAAATATCCCTGTAATGAGTTGAGCCTGTAAATGGTTTAGTCCGTGTCCTTTTTTCAGCCATTCAAGAATGTCATTTCTTTTTTCAATTCCAGATGACTTGACTAATTTGAGCCAATCCTGCAAAGATTTGCCTGTTTTATTTTTTGCAGTATCAATAAATTCCTTTTCTATTTCACCTGAAGTCTTTGCCATATTTTTTTTGATTTTTGGTTACCGCCATGCCCCGATAATAAAGCCGATGAGAGTAAAATAAATGGTAATGTAACCACCGTTGATTAGAATGTATCTCCACGAACGCTGCTCAAATAGAGCAACAACAGCAAATATCAATGCTGAAAATCCAAAGCCCGCCAAAAAACCTGCTGTTGCCCCCCAACTTGCATTGGTTTTATCATCACCAAGAAAAAAGGCAAGATTGTAACTGATAATAAGCGAAAGAACAAAACTCATCCCATACGTTTTTAATGGATTGAATTTCTGCTTTATCGTTTCTTCTGTGAAGTTATTTTCTTTCATCCACACTTTGTAAAACAGCATTGGCGAATACCACAATGCACCGACTACTAAGTTGGCAACGGCACAAACAAGCACCGCCCAATGATTTATGTAAAATTGTTCCATAGTTTTTATACTGTTTTTGATTTCAAAAATAAAACGAACGAAAGCATAGGTATTGGAAAAAATTTACCTCACCCAACTGCTATGTAATTCGCAAAATCGCTTTGCATTTTCAGGTATTGATTGGGTGTAAAGCCAGAAAATTCTTTGAAATCGTTTATAAAATGAGCTTGGTCATAATATCCGCTTTCAAAGGCTATGCTTGTCCAGTTGACTGTTTTATGCGTTTCAATTTCTTGCAGGGCCTTTTGAAAACGAATAATCTTTAAGAACACCTTTGGCGTTACGCCAACATGTTCTTTAAATATTTTGATTAAGTGCTTTTGTGAGTACCCAACTTTTTCAGAAAGATGATTGATAGATAACTGACATGGATTTTGCAAAATTTGGTTTATGGAATAGTCTACAAAAGGATTTGTAATTAATTTTCTTGAAAAGGCTTTTGTTAAATACTGCTCTGCATACAGAAATTTTTCTTGAACGGTTAAGCATTCAAGTAGCTTTTCTCTCATATTCAGAATCTCATTTGACATTACAAGTTCTCCGTCCACAACAAAATCTGTCAGTTCATTCATAGGCATTTCTACAAATGGATAGGCTTTGCCTTTCAGAAAGTAGATGATAAACATTTCACTGTCACGCCCCGAAGGAATGGTAATGTATTTTTCTCTGATGCCTGAAAACCAAACATTTCTGCAAGACTGTATTTCTTTTAAAGAATGATTGTCATAAATGAATTTTGGATAGTCGGTCAGGTCAAAAACCACATAAGTGTACCCGTCAGGTAGAAACCTGTCCACCGAATGGTCGGGATTATAGCCCTTGTAATAGACAAAACTCTCAATGAACTGATTGATTGGAAATGTCGGTATGTGAGTTTCAAAAATCAATTTATCAAGCTTTTTAATGTATTAGAGCTAAATCTATCCCAACTTAAAACCTGTTTACGAAGAGCTTATCTATTCATTACTTGAATGATTCACTACTTTATATAACATGATAAAATTCAATACTGCAATTAAACTTATCGTAGTCCGTCTGTAAATCAAATCTGTTGTAATAAGCTTTTCAATTAATTCCAATGAATATATTTTATCAAGCTCAATTTGAATAGGAATTTGAATTATCACTGTTGAAAATAAATTGACTAAGTTAAGAAACAGAGCTGATCCAAGAAGCCATTTGGAAATTGGTTTAGGTCTGTACCAAAGCAACAATATCTGAGGAATGAAGGATATGAAAAAGAAAATTACAAAGACAGGCTTAATTAATGCGCTGTCTACTTGATGAAATTTGACAAATTCGTTTGCTCCAACATAACTCCACGTCTGATAACCGACAAGTGAGTTTACCATGCTTCCGCCAAAAACGTAAAATGAAATAGCTATATAAATTGAAAATACAATGTTAGAAATCTTAGTCTTGGTTGTCATGAGTAACTAAAAAATGTAAATATATACTTTCGTCAAATTAGCCCACACAATCTAACTTGCATGTCCCGTGCTTGCCGCTAACCAAATATAATTATTGCTCATATCTTATCTTTGGAATCATTATGCAGCTTTAAACATCTCCTCAACCTCCGCAAGGGAAACCCTGAATCGTTTAGGCATACCAAATATCTTGAAGATAATAAGTACCTGGTTAATACTGTAAAAGTGTCCCGTCTTCTTTCCAATTAGGTCTTCATTCTTTTTCACCCATCGCTGAAACGTCAGCCAACATACTCCGTAGAAGTCCGCCAGTTGCTTGTGATTGTAGGGTTTCAATACAAAGATTTCTGGTTTGTTTCCGGTTTCCTCGGTTTTGCTGATTTCGCGTCTCATATTATTTGTCGTGTTATTAATTTCTTGCTCTTGTTTGCAATGTTAAGTAATGCTTACTAATATTGTCAAGTTTTACTAAACAAATAAATTTATGCTGACAAAGAGTGTCTTAGGAAACCAAATTAAGGTCTTAAGGTTGGAAAAAGGACTTTCTCAGGAGGAATTTGGTGCTCCCGTAGATTTAAGCCGTTCAGCCGTTTCGCAGATTGAAAGTGGCCAAATGTACCCTTCTCTGGAGTCAATTGGCAAGATAGTTAAGTACTACTCAACAAGTTGGGATAATCTGGTAGGTCATGCAAAGAGCAAAAAGCCGACAGAAATGACTGTATCTCCTGTCAGGACTTTGGTCACTACCGTAGATAAAACCGGAAGAGACAATATTGTGCTCGTTCCTATTAAAGCACAGGCCGGATACCTTCAAGGAGCGCAACAACCTGAATACATTGAGCATCTTCCAACCTTCTGGCTTCCTGGTCTGAATCACGGAACGTACCGAGCTTTTGAGGTAAGCGGTTATAGTATGCTGGCTGATCGCACCGGATTTTTTCCTGGAGATATTGTGGTTGGTGAATATGTTGAAAGACTGGAAGAAATTAAAGACGGCTTCGTTTACATTTTGGTAAACAATGCGCAGGAAGTTGATAACATAGTATTGAAACGTTGCCTGAATTACCTCGATAAAGGGGGCGTGATTATTTGTAAATCTGATAACAAAGACCCTCAGTATCCAACGTTTCCTCTACCAGTTGAGAATATTAAAGAGGTTTGGAAGTTCAAAATCAAGCTCACCCGTCAGGCACCAGAGCCTTCAGGTTTGTACGAAAGAATAAATGCGCTGGAGGGAGATATGATTTTAATGAAGGAGCAACTAAAAAAATCCCCACTGAATAACTAAGTGCTTTAGGCACTTGAAAAAATGAAGGTTATTACTCGAACCGTTTGGATATTATCGCTCGTCAGCCTCTTCACAGATGTTGCAAGTGAAATGCTCTATCCGGTAATGCCGATATATCTAAAAGAAATAGGTTTCTCGATTTTGTTAATAGGTGTTTTAGAGGGTGTTGCTGAAGCAACTGCTGGACTAAGCAAAAGTTATTTCGGAAAACTTTCTGACGTAAGTGGTAAGCGACTTCCGTTTGTTCGCATCGGGTATCTAATGAGCACTGTCTCCAAACCCATGATGGCAGTTTTTGTATACCCTCTATGGGTTTTGTTTTCGCGCACGATTGACAGGTTTGGAAAAGGAATACGGACCGGAGCGCGGGACGCACTGCTGTCAGACGAGGCTACACCTCAAACAAAAGGGCAAGTGTTCGGCTTCCATCGGGCAATGGATACAGTTGGTGCTGTTATTGGCCCTTCAGTGGCTTTGATCTATCTCTACTTATTTCCAGGAAACTATAAAGCACTTTTCTTACTCGCTTTTATTCCGGGTATTGTTGCCATAAGTTTTACGTTTCTTCTAAAAGAAGCAAAGATGGAATCAAGGAAATTCGAGTTAACCCCGGTTTCGTTTTTTTCTTTTGCCCAGTACTGGAAAGAGAGTCCGTCAACGTATAAGAAGCTTGTAGCAGGACTGCTTGCATTTACATTAATTAATAGTTCGGATGTTTTCCTGTTACTGAAAATAAAAGAAGCCGGATTAAGTGATACCACCATTATTGGCGTATACGTTTTTTACAATCTTGTGTACGCATTAGCTGCATTTCCACTTGGAAAACTAAGTGACAAGATTGGTTTTAAGCGGACGATAATTTTCGGGTTTACAGTGTTTGCTTTCGTCTATCTGGGAATGTCCATTAGCAATGAGTTACATGAATTCGTCATTATGTTCCTCCTTTATGGAATTTATGCTGCTGCCACCGAAAGCGTTGCTAAAGCGTGGATCAGCAATATTAGCGAAAAGAAGGATATTGCAACTGCCATAGGCACCTATACTGGTTTTCAAAGTGTGTTCACCATGATAGCAAGTTCTTTTGCAGGTTTTTTGTGGTTGACGTTGGGGTCATCGTCCATATTCCTGTTCACTTCAGCAACAACTTTTTTGGTAATACTTTATCTTATAATTGTCGTCAATAGGGATCGAAGATGACGATTAGATTGACTTATTAATTTCGTTCAAGTCCTTCAAAGAAAGATCAAGTTGCTTCGGCAATCCGAAGATTTGAAATATTTTTTTCACCTGGTGAACGTGGTAGAAGTGGCCTGTCTTTCTGCCGACCTCGTGTTCAACTTTCTTGATCCAGTTCTGAAATGTTAACCAACTCACTCCGTACATCTGAGCAAGTTGTTTATGTGTAAGTGCCTTTAATAAGAAAACCTCCTCTTTCACTTGCTCCTCACTTTGCTTTCCCTCCATAATTTGTTTTGCGTTGAGAAAGTAAATTTATAGATCGAGAACAGCGTACTTAAATGGTTATGAACGATTGTAAAACATTGTGAATGAATCTTAACGAATTTCTTCAAAAATAAATGAATGCGTAATCAATTAAATAAAGTTAAAAATAAGTTGAAATAGAGATGAAAAACGTTAAAGGGAGTTGAAAAAGTTAGTGGATTTCAATTTAATCCATTATTTTAATCCTGAGACTGAATCTCCAATGGTAGCAAATTTCACAGAACTCGACCACCTTCAAGGTAAAGATGAAATCGTTCGAAAAATCTACCGGAAGCTTATTGACAAATTGTCAAAATTTGGACAGTTGAAAATTGAACCTAAGAAGACAAGCGTTCACCTTCGAAATCGATTTGGTTTTGCAGGGGTCTACACCAGACAAAGTTACCTAAATCTGGAGGTGCACTTAAACTATGAATTAAAGACACCAAGGATATCCAAAATTGAAAGAGCCTCTGCTAATCGATACCATCACACCATTAAGTTAACCAAGGATTCCGAAGTTGATAAAGAACTGCTCGGCTGGTTACGGGAAGCATACAATCTAAAAAAATAACTTTTATGTCTGTAATCTTAAAAGGAATTATTGCCGGTCTAGTCTTCGGAATAGTTTCTATTATTCCAATGACGTTTATGAAATTTGATGACAAAGCCAGAGCAATGACAGCTTCGTTTATTAGTCGCTTTGCAATTGGATTTATCATATTCAATATGCCTTTGCCAATCCCTTCCTGGTTGAAGGGTGCACTAGTTGGCTTAGTGCTTAGTCTACCCGATGCGTTGGTTACTAAACAGTATGCGCCAATACTTGGGTTAGGTTTAATTGGTGGCCTTGTCTGCGGTTTTTTCGCACGATAAAACGAACACTATTCATTTTCAATTCCTCTCCTTCTTTTCATTGCATGAGTGTAGGGTTGGCCTACACTCATGGGAAAAACTTTAAGTCGCAAACTCTTTATACTTGGCTTTTTTTGCTTCATTTAACAGCCCTGTTTTTATCAAAACTCTGTCAACAAGCTGATAGACTACCGGAACGACCAGTAAAGTTAAAAACATGGAACTGGTCAAGCCACCGATTATTGACCAAGCAAGGCCATTCTTCCAAGCTGCTCCTGGTCCATTGGCCAAGGCAACTGGCATCATCCCTGCCACCATTGCAATTGTCGTCATCAGGATAGGGCGAAGCCGCTCCTTTGTTGCTTCCAACAACGCCTCTTCAGTAGTCATCCCTCTTTCTTTGAGGTGATTCGTAAAATCAACTACCAGAATTGCATTCTTAGCTACCAATCCGATAAGCATAATAATGCCGAGAAGAGTAAACAAACTCAGTGTTTGAGCGGAAAGAGCCAGCGCAACCAGCGCACCAATGATTGCCAGTGGTATTGAAAACAATACAACAAAAGGGTAAACAAAGTTATCGTAGAGTGCTACCATAATTAGATACACTAATAAGATAGAGGTAATAAAGGCAAATCCTAATTGCCCAAAAGACTCCTGTTGTCTCTCCTGGTTTCCACCAAAAATCACACTTACTCCAGCGGGTAAAGTCATGCCATCAATAATTCCATTTATTTCTGCCGCAACCGTTCCTGAAGGACGCCCGAGTAATTGCGAATTAACATTGACAGAAGTTATTCGATTAAACCGTTCAAGTTTGGATGGCCCAAAGCCTTCTTTTACTTCTGCAAACTGGTCAAGCCTTACTTCTTTTCCATACTTGCTTTGAAACGTCAGTGCACGCACATCCTCAATGCTTTTCCGGTTAAACTCATCAAATAATATATTAATATCATACTCGTATTCGCCTTGTCTGAATTTCGCATCGGTGTTGCCGTTAAAAGCATACTGCATTGTAGCTCCAACAGTTTGGAGATCCAGTCCCAACTCGGCCATCTTTTGTCTGTCGGTGGTAACAACAACCTCCGGAGTTCCTGACTCAACCGTGAGCTTTACCTCCTGGGTTCCCTCCACTTTCTTTACTTCTTGCATGAGTTTATTGGCTGTGAACATTACTGTGTCAAAAGTCGGCCCCGTAACGATAAGCTGAATAGGAGCTTGCTCGGCAGTACCCAGCATTGATATAGGTGTCGACTTTACTTTTACACCAGGAAATTTATCCATGATCTCGTTCTTTAAAAGAACACCATATATATCTGAACTCTTTTCGCGTTGATCTTCCGGAACAAGTTTAACAGTAATTTCAGATTTGTATGGTGTTCCGGTAGCGGATCCAAAGAAACCGCCTTCATTGGTTTGCCCAATGGTCGTGATAGTGGATACAACCTCTTTTTTGGATGAAACAAACTCCTCAATTTTTCGAGACTGAATATTATTCTGGTCAACTGATGTTTTCTTTGGATATTCAAGCACCAGGACGAATTCGCCACGATCTCCCTGGGCTATAAATTCTGTTCCAATAAAGCCTGCCACAATTAAACTAATCGATCCAACAAATAGCAGGGTAGCGATGCCGAGGGTGATAAATCTGTGTCTGAACGACCATCTCAATATGTTCTGCACCCAATGAATAAATCTGTCTAATGTTTCCTCAAATCGTAAAACAAATCTTCCGAAGAGTGTTTTATCGGTCAATCTCTCTAATTTTCCAAATCTTGAATATAGAAAAGGAACCATTGTGAATGACACCAGTAATGACAGCAATGTTGAGATCACAATCACAATAGAAAACTGGCGCATAATATTTGAAATGATACCCGTTGTTAGGGCAATGGGTAAAAACACCACAACAATTACCATTGTAATGGAGGTAACCGTGAAACCGATTTCCTTCACACCATCATATGCAGCCTGAATTTTACTTTTACCCATCTCCATGTGGCGATAAATGTTTTCGATCACCACAATGGCATCATCTACCAATATGCCAACCACCAACGAAAGACCAAGCAGTGACATCAAGTTGAGCGTAAATCCGAACAAGGACATACCGATAAAAGTGGCTATCAGAGAAAGCGGTATCGCTACCATTACAATAATTGAATTCCTGTAAGAGTGGAGGAATAGTAACATAATGGCTGCTACCAGGAAGATGGCGAGAATAAGATCATGTATTACGGCATCTGCCGCCTCCAACGTGTATTCCGTAGAGTCCCTGGCAATAGTAAACTTTAGGTCAATATTGGAATACAAGTGTTCAAGCTTGGCAAGTTCCTTGTGTACCAATTCACTCACAGCTACTGCGTTGGCGTCAGTTTGCTTTTGAATGCTCAGCCCAATTGAGTTTAATAAATTGATTCGGTTGATGAGTTTGGCTTCCTTTTTGGTATCCTGAACTTCTGCAACATCCTTTAAATAAACAGGCCCTCCCTGGGGTGTTGAAGCAACCACCAAGTTTTTTATTTCTTCCAACTTTTGGTATTTGCCGGCCAACCTTATCAGGATTTGTTCTTCCTCAGATTTTATTTTCCCAGTAGGAAAATCAACATTTGAAGTTTTAATCAGTTGAACGAGTTGGGGAAGGGCGAGCCTATATGCCTTCAGTTTATTTCTGTTGACGTTTATACGAATCTCTCGTTCTTCGCCACCAATTATATTCGTTTGCGCAACACCAGGAATTTTTGCCAGGTTCGGCTGAAGACGTTGCGTAACCAAATCGTACAATTCAGTTGCGTTCATTTTAGCCGAAATGCCAAGATTAATAATCGGCAGATCATCGAAAGAGAACTTACCTAATGAAGGTGTCTTTACATCGTCCGGAAGACTGGATAGAATAGCGTTCACTTTTCGTTGAGCATCTTGCAAAGCCAAATCAACATTTGCCTCGTTCCGAAGTTCAATAACAATCACCGACAGACTTTCATAAGAACTGGCGGTAATTTTATTCACATTCTCCATTGATGATATGGCATTTTCAATTTCCTTTGTTACAGTGTTTTCCACTTCATTTGGCGAAGCTCCCGGATAGATTGCGGAAATTGTTATGATTGGCGCACTGAATTTGGGCATCAATTCATAGCCCAGTTTTTGATAGCTGTTAAGGCCAAGAAATGTTAATGTTATAAAAAGCACCAATATAAAAGATGGCCTTTTTATCGAAACTTCAGTTATTTTCATATCAGTGTTGTGCTAATTGACGTAAATTAATTTTCATTGAGGACTGTTATTTTGGCACCTTCTGTCAAGTTGATTTGACCACTGGTAACAACCTTCTCACCTTCGTTCAAACCATTAACTACCTCGACATTATTGGAGAAAAGTCTCCCTATCGTAATCGCCCTTAACATAACGGAGTCCCCAGAAACAACATACACCTGAGCATTTTCAATGCTCCCCAAAAGGGCAGCCCGTGGAATCACCAGAGAAGTTTCAGATGCAGGCAATTCAAATGTGGCGCGACCAAACATTCCACCCCGAAGCGGTTTGTCTTTTACATTTGTGATTTGAAGTTCCACTGGAAAGTTCAAGTTGACATCAGCAGTCGCACCTACAAACTTTATACGGGCCTCGTAATTAACATCAGGATAAACATCTGCCGACACCTGAATTTGCCGGGCTTGGTTTACTCGCAACACTTGATTTTCTGTTACGTTCACAATCATTTTCATCTTCGTCAGGTCGACAATCTCGAACGCTTCTTTACCGGATGCGATATACTGTCCGTTTTCTATAAAGCGTTTATTCACATAACCTGCAAAGGGTGCGGTCAGGTAAGTGTCTTTCAATCGTTCTTTGGCATTTATCAACCTTGCTTCCCCGTTAGTGTAGTTCAAATTGATGTCATCAAGCTGGGCCTGTGTAACTCCACCCGTTTTTACCAGGTTCTCATAGCGCTCTTTATCAGTTTCTAACTTCTTAAGGTTTGCAGTGGCTGATTTGACATCCGCTTCAAGTGTTTCATATTCCATTCTTGCCAGCAATTGTCCCTGCTGAACAAATTGTCCTTCGTCAACCGATATGTTCACTATCTTGCCAGCCGCTTCGGTGGAAACAATGACTTGTCTGGATGGCGAGAAACTGCCGGTAGCAATAAAACTGCCACCCAAGGCTTCCCGCTTTGTCACGGATACCTCTACCGGAATTGTTGCATTAACAACCTTTGCAAGTTCCGTCTTTTCTTTCATCCTCTCTTTATTGTTCCTGAGTACATAAGCACTAATCAATACCAGTGCAATGATGACAACTATGGCGATTATTGTTTTTTTCATATTATAATTCCTGAATTAGAATAGTTAGAATTTAGTTTAATAAAGATTTGATGTCACCGTTGGCTTTAAGCAGCTCTATTTCCGATTGTTTTACTTTTAACAACGCCTCGATTAGCTGGCTCTGTGCCATTATCCTGGCAGTTTCTGCTTGCAATAAGTCAGTTAGTGGACTGACTCCTTCGTTATAATTTTGCTCGGTTACATCGTAAATGCTGTTGGCAAGCTGAACATTTTGGCGTTGAGCCTGGAAATTTTTGTAATTCACTTCAAGAGACCTGGTAGCATTTTCACTAATGGCTGAAGATTGTTGCTTGACGAAAGCCAAATCTTTCTCCGTTTTAATTTGCCGGATACGGGACTGCTGCATTTGCGCAGGCTTTCGTAAACCATCAAAGATTGGGATGTTTAACCGCAAACCAATTGATGCGACATCAAACCAAAGCGGATTTGAATCACCTGACAGAAAAAATGAATTAGTTTGTCCCTGGTAAGTGTAACTGGCAAATGCCGACAAGGTGGGGTAATAACCTGCTGAATAATTTTTGCGCTCCAGTTGATACAAGGAACGTTGGGTGGTTAGTTGCTTATACTCAATCTTGTCTTCCCAAACGAATTCTGTATCTAATGTGCCCGGTGTATAATTTAAGAATGCAGAGTCTAAATCAGTGGGCAATTGGAAATCAATATCGAATGCAAAATCCTTGTTAAGGCCGATTAATAATTTTAACTGGCTTATCAACACATTGTAAGTGTCCTTCATAGTGGCCAATTGAGTTTGGATATTGGTGAGGCTTACCCGTAACCTGTCGGCATCAAGCTTCCGGGCTAAGCCATTGTTAAAACGATCGTTGGTAATAGTGAGGCTCTTTTGCAGTTCTTCCTGATTAGTCTCTAAAACAATTTGCTGCGTCTTCAAAGCGGCAACACGATAAAATAGAGATGCCACCTGGTAGATAGTCTCTTCTTCAATACGTTCACGGTTAAGCCTGTAATAATCTTCGCTTACTCTTGCAGCCTTGATACCGGTAAATAGGCTTTGGTTGAATATCTGTTGATTAGCCTGCACATTTATGGATGCTGTATATTGAAGGCCGCCACGTAGTACGATGTAATCATCGGGGCCTGCATTTGGATCGCCCAGTGCTGCCGGAAAAACGAATGCTTGCCGCAGCACATTATCAATCAGTTCCCCGGTTGCATTTATCTGGGGAAAGGCGGTGGCGGTCACTTCTTTTGTTTTTTGCTTTCCTTCATCCTCATCCAGTTGAGCTTTGAGAATGGAAACATTCTCTTTCATGGCTTGTTGAATGCACTGCCTGAGAGAATAGCGTTGAACCTCTTGCGCAAAGAGCAATGCCGGGAAGAGATTTAAAAGGACAAATACTAACTTTAGATTCTTCATACTCTATTTATTGACTATTGTTTTAAAGATTTAATCCGGATTTTGAAGAGTGTTTAACTTAGATTCTTGAAAACACGCCTTCCTTTTTCGGTAGCAATACCATTGATCAAACAACCCATTAAATTAATTGTTACTACTTGCTGGGCATATTTTGCCTGTGGAAAAAGTTTTTCATTGCCAGACAACTGAACCACTTCAAGAAAAAATGTAACGTAAATATTAACATCGAGTGTCGGGTTGAAATATTGATTCCTGACTCCATCAGCTACAATAATTTTAATCTTGTTGTTCAAAAAATCATCTTTGAACTCCTGTAGGATTTGCCATTCATTCTCGTGATATTTTTGTAAATCATGAATCAATGAAGGGTTGGTTTCTTTTATCATTGATGTAATGCAGATGAACATCTTTATTAACCGCTCAACTGGGTTGGCTGGTTTGTCAAAAATGGCCTCGATTAATCCTTCCAGTTTTTTTCGAAAGGCAGTGATGATCTGATATACGATTTCGTCTTTGTCTGCAAATGACTCATATATGGTTTTTTTTGACATGCTAAGGTGATGAGCCATGTCATCCATAGAAATACGTCTGGTGCCATATTTTCTAAATAGATTCTCGGCACAGGTAAGTATTTTTTCCCTATTTTCAGAATTATACATATCTATTTGAGTACAGAAGTAATGCCTTTAAAACCAATCCGAACGTCAACCATTTCTGGCATTACGCGGCATTGTTCCATAGATGTAGTCCCACAAAGGAGAAGAAACGCCAAAGACTGATTCACCATCCTTGTAATGGTGAATGCTGTGGTTTACCCAAAGTGCCTTAAAAAAATTTCGAGGCGGTGAAAAGGCGTGAACGCTATAATGGATACCAAGATAAACAGAATACCCCACTAAAAATCCCGGCAAAAATGCAAAAACATAGTCACCCAACACTAATCTTAAAAGCAAAAGCAGAATTGTGGAAATGCTGATGCTTAGTATTGGAGGCATGGCCAGCCAGTCTTTATCTTTTGGATACTCATGATGAACACCATGTATTGTGTATTGGATTTTTGATCTCAGTTTCGTGTATGTGCCCATGTGAAAAACATACCTGTGTGCATTGTACTCAACCCATGTAAATACAAACCATCCTGCAAAAAAAAGAAGGGTAGCGATGCCCCATGTTAGCGCGGTATGGGTCAGACTCCAGTAAAACAGGGCAACTGCATACAAAACAAGTATTGAGGTTGGAACAGCAATGTGCGTTCGTGTCAATCGCTCAAGCACGGGGCTCTCGAAAAGTTTTCTTGTCCCGGTATTCTTTGGCTTTTCATCTATCATTCTTTACTTATTTTAGTGAGCTTCTTTTTTATAGGGTACAACAATAACCGGCACAGTCGCGTGCCTTATCAAATACTCTGCATTACTCCCCATAACCAAATGGGATAGTCCTGTCTTACCGTGTGTTCCAATGACCAGGTAAGAAATATCAAGCTTTGTTGCCTGCTCTATTATTTCCTTTTTTGGATCTCCAATTCTGACCATAACTTCTTTATCAACGTCACCATACTTTTGCGTTTCCCTGGTGAGAAATTCGATTGCGTACTGTTCTATTTCTTCCCAGTTCCAAACCTTAGGCAGTCCTGGAGCAAGATTGGAATATTGTGATGTATTGTCCACCACATGGATAATCCAAACAGCTCCGTTGAGTTGTCGCGCAAGCTTGATTCCTTCCTCAATCATGAGCAAAGAATTTTCACTCAAATCACTTGCTATCATGATTTTCATACAGTGTTCTAAACTTGTCGTCTAAAATCTTGACGGTGTAAAGTTAAAAGAATAATTTTACTTTTAACAAGATTGTTAAAACACTATGTTAAAATCAAAAAAACATTGAAATGAATACGGAAACAAGCATTTCCACGGAGGAAGCGATTTTGGTGGCCGCAAGAAAGGTGTTTGAATCGAAAGGATTTGATGGGGCCAGGATGCAGGAGATATCAGATCGTGCAGGGATCAACCGGGCATTGCTTCACTATTATTTCAGGTCGAAGGATAAAATGTTTGAGCGGATTTTCGATGAAGCACTCGAACGATTCATGCCCCTGTTATCCACATGGGATCAGGATCCGGATGAAAGTTGGGAATTGAAACTGAAAAGATTTATCAGGACGTTCATTACTTTTCTCAAAGCGAATTCGATGTTATTCCTGCTGAGGGAAATCATTCGAAAACCTGACTTACTCACATCAAGAACCAAAAAGTACAGAAAGGGGCTCAACAAATTTGTGCTTTACTTCGAGAGATTAAAGCAGGAAGGACAGATTCGTTCTGATGTGGACTCTAAGCACATCTACATTATAATGCATTCACTTTGCTCATTCCCGTTGATGAATGCAATTGTTTTTTCATATAGCCTGCGAATTTCTACGAAAGAGTATGACGAACTAATGGCAGGATACCCGGAAATAGTCAGCAATTTATTGATCCAAATGCTAAAGCATCAAAATAACTGGACAAGCAAATGAATGAATTGGAACTTTCAGATCGTGAAGATTTTACCCCGTTAACCACCGCGACCAGCCCTCACAAGCAATTGTCACAAAACGGGACCCATCACATACACAACAAACTTATGATTTGGGCACATACCATAAGTTTTGTAGAGATAAAGCCGTCAATAATATCAAAGTCTGGAGCGCAAGGGCTGTTTCTTTCCGAAACAGTTAGACTTATCAATCCACATGCGGTAATAGAGCGGGAATTTTGTCACATTCATCCATATCCCGATGGTAGTTTACATTTGTTTCTTCCAATGGCAGACGTTAAGGAAATTGTGGTAAAAGGTTGGGGAGAATTCCATCCGTTGGCTTTTTTAAAAGAGATCCCATCAAACTTTATTATGCTTTACAGCCCACGTTCAGAGCGGGAACTGTCGTTGGTCAAAGAAATTATTTTACGATCGCATTCATTTGCAATTACATCAACTAATGGCAAGGAAAATACTCATGTCAATATTTGAATTTGATAGTAATCCATTAATTTTTGAATCCCGATTTTATGTTACCGGGTTGTTCAACCATTACCTTCCTGCAAACTGCAAGTTTCATACTATTCATCATACCCTTAATGTTGTTCAATCTTGCCATGAGCTTGGCGAACACTACCGGTTGACAAAAACTGATATGGAAAAGCTTTTGGTGGCTGCCTGGTTCCACGATACAGGATACTGTTTGAATATTGACGATCATGAAAATGCAAGTGTAACCATTGTATCGACATTTCTTGATTCGCGAAACTTGACTGAAAATTACATGCCCTCAGTTAAAAAATTGATCCTCGCTACAAAAAGATTGGGAGAACCAGTAACGCTTGCTGAACAAATTATATGCGATGCTGATGCTCAGCATCTTGGGGCAGAAGATTATTTCAATTGGTGTGCGCTCCTCAAAGAAGAGTTAGAACTTAAAAATTGCCAGGAACTTACGGATAAGGAATGGAGCCAAATGAATATTTGTTTTTTTGATTCTCATCGCTACTTCACAGACTATGCACAAAAAATGTGGGGAGGGCAAAAATTAAAAAATCTCAACCTACTTAAAGCAGGAAAGTAATTAAATAAATAATGCTGAAAAAACTTCATGGAAAAACTATCAAACAATGATAAACATTAATGGGGTTAATTGGTTAACATCCGATGGTTCCGGAAACCTTGCCTTTTTGCCGTGCTTTTTTGATGTTGTAAAACCCCAGATACTGTATCAACTATACAAGGGTATATCGCTATACTTTAGTATAGTGATTATTAAAATATAGCGATTGCTTTCCTATTTTGCGAAATCTTTTTATTAAGAAAATATAAAATTATGATGTATGTGTTGCCTGGGTGAATGTTTGATCGGTTCTATTTTTAAGTTTCAAGTACGGCCCGGGCCGAGAATATCGGGGTTTGATCACTATCCTTCGGAATTTAAGATGGAACCAAACAGGCAAAGCCCAAGTTTGAAAACATATTATAATCTCTTGATGTTAAATTAATGTTTTGACCCTATGAGTAAATATTTACGCGCAAAAGTGGCAGGATTTAAAACCGCAAATCAAGCCAAGGAAAAAGGAATATATCCGTATTTCAGACCTATCGAATCAGCTCAGGATACAGAAGTCTATATTGGCCACAAAAAGGTACTGATGTTTGGTTCGAACTCGTACCTGGGTCTTACTAATCATCCGAAGATTAAGGAAGCGGCCAAGGATGCGATTACCAAATATGGTAGTGGCTGTGCAGGTTCAAGGTTCCTGAACGGAACACTTGACATACATATAGAACTGGAGGATAGAATTGCTTCATTTCTTAGCAAAGAAGCCGCTGTAATTTTCAGCACGGGCTTTCAAGTTAATCTTGGAGTGCTTTCATGCCTGACAGGCAGGAATGATTACCTCTTGCTCGATGAATATGATCATGCCTCTATTATAGATGGAGCCAGGCTTTCGTTCTCGCGCGTTATTAAGTACGCTCACAACAATATGAGTGACCTTGAGCTAAAGCTAAGTCGGCTGCCTGAGCAATCAATAAAGCTAATTACCGTAGATGGCATATTTAGTATGGAGGGCGATATTGCCAAACTGCCCGAAATTGTTGAGCTGGCAAAGCAGTATAATGGAACCGTAGTTGTTGACGATGCGCACAGCCTTGGAGTATTAGGAGTGGGTGGAGCGGGAACAGCTTCTCATTTTGATCTTACCGATCAGGTAGATATTATAACCGGAACCTTTAGTAAATCTCTGGCTTCGTTAGGGGGATTTGTAGCCAGCGACAGAGACACCATTGAGTATCTGAAACATCATGCACGCTCGTTGATCTTCAGTGCAAGTATGACCCCAGCTTCAGCAGCAAGTGGGCTTGCAGCACTCGATATTATACAAAATGAGCCTGAGCATATGCAAAAATTATGGGCAAATACCAAATATGCCATGCGGCTACTAAAACAGGAAGGTTTTGATGTTGGTGCAACAGAGAGTCCTATTATTCCAATTTATATCAGGGATAATGATAAAACATTCTTAATGACAAAACTACTTCAGGAAGAAGGCGTTTTTGTTAATCCGGTAGTATCACCGGCTGTTGCCTCTGATTCCTCCCTGATTCGCTTTTCGCTTATGGCTACTCATTCATTTAGTCAGATTGAAGAGGCGGTCGATAAAATGGCGAAAGTTTCAAAGCAAATTTCATCTATATCGCTCGTAAAGGCTTAGTAATGAGTAGTGTTAAGGTTGTGCACGTTAACTCCAAAAGGGAACTCCAGTCATTTATTGACTTCCCGCATGAGCTATTCAGAGGAGATAAGAACTATGTTCCTGAGCTATTTGTGGCTCAACGCGATTTACTGACGCCAGGCAAGCATCCATTTCATGAACATTCTCAGGTACAGGCATTTCTTGCATATCGCAATGAAAAAATAGTTGGCCGGATTGCGGCAATATCAAATAGTAACCACAACATCTTTAATAAAGCAAATGATGGTTTTTTTGGTTTTTTTGATTGCGAGAATAACAAGGATGTAGCGGCCCATCTTTTTAGCGAGGCAAGCGAATGGTTAAAAAATAAAGGGGCAAATACACTCATTGGTCCAACTAATTTTTCAACCAATGAAACCTGCGGCTTGTTGGTTGATGGATATGACAGTCCTCCAATAGTCATGATGACCTATAACCCATCCTATTATAAAGAATTGGTAGAGGGATTCGGTTTTAGAAAGAAGACGGATTTGTTAGCATATGCGTTTGGAGTAGAAGGTTATGATGATAAACCTTTGAGACTGATTAATACTCTTCGGGAGCGATTAAAAAACAGGGGAGTTACTATTCGCAAAGTGAGCTTAAAGAACTTTAATGAAGAGGCAACCAAAATCCGTGAAGTCTATAATGCTGCATGGGACAAAAATTTGGGGTTCGTTCCAATGACGAACCATGAATTTGATTACCTGGCCAAGGATATGAAGATGCTGTTGGATCCGGATTTTTGTCTGGTAGCAGAATATGAGGGGAAGTTTATTGGCTTTGCATTAGCGATCCCAGACCTTAATCAAATCCTTATAAAAATCAAGAAAGGCAGATTGCTTCCCTTTGGATTATTCAAACTGCTCTTTCAGCGTAAGAAGATAAATGCTTTGCGCATTATTGCGCTGGGTGTTTTAGAGGACTATCGCAAGATGGGAATTGAGGCATGCTTTTATGGCCAAATAATAAAGTCCTACCGGGAGAAGAATTTTAAGATGGCTGAAGCCAGTTGGGTGTTGGAGAACAATGAATTGATGAACCGGGCTCTTTTGCAAATTAATGGTGTGCCCTACAAGCGATATAGAATATTCGAGAAATCATTATGAGTAAAAGGGTTCTAATAACTGGAGCGAGTGGTTTCTTGGGCTATCATCTGATACAAGCAGCCCTTGAACATAATTTTGAAGTATTTGCTGCGGTCAGGCAATCCAGCAAGATAGACCATCTCAAAACATCTCAGGTCACTTTTACCTACCCTGATCTGAGCAGCCCAACCCAATTGGAAGAGAATTTCAGAACGAACAAATATGATTATATAATACACGCTGCCGGCTCTACAAAAGCAAGGAGAAAGGAAGAGTACGAGATGATTAATGCTGAGTATGCAAAAAATGTGGCCATGGCAGCACAAGAATCGGGTTTGGACCTGAAGAAATTTATTCTGGTCAGTAGCCTTGCAGCCCTCGGGCCTCAGTCAGGAGAGAAGATTGAAATAAAACCCAATCCAGTTACGTCTTATGGAATTAGTAAGTTAAAGGCTGAACAGTATTTGGCGGAATTCAACCTTCCTTTAATAGTAATAAGACCAACGGCTGTTTATGGTCCGCGAGAGCAAGATATATTCATAATATTAAAAGCGATAAGCAGGGGACTTGAATTATACATTGGAAATTCATCTCAGCAATTGAGTTTTATTCATGTAACGGATTTGGCAAACGTTACCATAAAACTATTGGAATCATCCTTAGTTCAAAAGACTTACAACCTCACAGATGGAGAATCATATGATCGGTATGCACTTGGAAATATTGCAAAACAGGTGCTGGGTAAACGTACGCTCAAGATACACTTGCCATTTGGAATGATAAAAATTATAGCAGGCCTGTTGGAGACCTTGTATTCCTGGAATGGTAAAACACCAGCCCTAAACAGGGAAAAATTAATGGAACTAACAGCAGCCAATTGGTATTACGACATAGCGGAGCTAAAAAATGATATTGGATTTAAGCCAACCTATAAACTTGAAAATGGATTAAAGCAAACTTTACAATGGTATCAAAAACACAACTGGATTTAAATGTTAAAATTATGAAAGAACAAATACGTGAAGCAGAAGGAAAACTAGGTGTACTCATACCCGGCCTTGGTGCAGTGGCAACAACACTTATAGCGGGAGTAGAAGCCATTAGAAAGGGATTGGCGCAGCCCATCGGCTCCTTGACACAGTTGGGCAACATTCGATTAGGAAAACGTACGGAGAACCGGTATCCAAAGATCAAGGATTTTGTACCGTTGGCCGACCTAAACGATATTGTATTTGGTGGGTGGGACATCTACAAGGATAATGTATATGAAGCGGCAATGAACGCCAAAGTTGTTGAGGCATCCATGCTTAGCTCAATCAAGTCTGAATTAGAGAAAATAATTCCTATGAAGGCGGTATTTGACAAGACCTATGTGAAAAACCTCGAAGGCACAAACGTAAAGAATGGAAAAACCAAATTGGACTTGGCAGACGCAGTGATGGAAGACATTAGAATATTTCAAAGTAAAAACAATTGCACCCGCATGGTTATGGTGTGGTGTGGTTCTACAGAGAAGTATATTGAGCCCACAGCTGTTCATCAATCCATTCAGTCATTTGAAGAAGGGTTGAGAAAAAATGATCCTACTATTTCACCCAGCATGATATATGCCTATGCTGCTATAAAAATGGGGATTCCTTATGCCAATGGTGCACCTAACCTCACCTGCGATATTCCGGCATTAATAGAACTTTCAAAAGAAACGGGTACACCCATTGGAGGCAAAGATTTTAAAACGGGCCAAACATTGATGAAAACTATTGTGGCTCCTGGCTTACAAGCACGAGCGCTTGGAGTAAACGGGTGGTTCTCAACCAATATCCTGGGTAACCGCGATGGCCTGGTGTTGGACGATCCCGATAATTTCAAAACGAAAGAGGTTTCGAAACTGAGCGTACTCGAGCAAATCCTCCAACCCGAAAAGAACCCGGAGCTATATGGCGACCTGTATCATAAGGTGAGGATTAATTATTATCCGCCTCACGGAGATAACAAGGAGAGTTGGGATAACATTGATATTTTCGGATGGATGGGATATCACATGCAGATCAAGATAAATTTCTTGTGCAGAGACTCCATTCTTGCAGCACCAATCGTACTAGACCTCGCGCTTTTTATGGATTTAGCCAAGCGAGCTAATATGAGTGGTATTCAGGAGTGGTTGTCATTTTATTTTAAGTCACCACAGACTACAGAGGGTTTGCCACCGGTGCATGATATTTTCAAGCAATTGATGAAGCTTCAAAATACCCTTCGTCATATCATGGGCGAGGATTTAATAACCCACCTGGGCTTGGATTACTATCAGGATATGGTCGAGTCGTTGTAATGTGGATTCACAAACTGGTCAGTTCAGTACTGGGCATAGGCTACCTAAAAGGGGGCGGAACCTGGGCGGCTTTGGTTTGGTGTGTGGGTTGGTATGCCTTGGGTGTGGATGGATTTGGTGTTGGCGCATTGGTAACCACACTTCTCATTTTTGTAGTTGGAGTATGGTCAGCTAACATGGTCGAGGCGGATTGGGGGAAGGACAGTAGTAAAGTAGTGATTGATGAGGTGGCGGGAATGGCAGTAAGCCTGCTGTTCCTTCCATTTGCTTTGAGATATATCGCGATGGCTTTTGTATTGTTTCGCTTTTTTGACATCGTGAAGCCCTTCTATATCAAAAGAGCAGAGAAATTTCCGGGAGGATGGGGTGTAATGATAGATGATGTAATAGCAGGCATTTGCGCCAATGGTGTTGTTCAAGGTGCTTTGGCTCTTAAACTGATTTGATGAAAGGCATATATAAATATATAAAAGCTCAGTTCGCCTCTTTCATTGCGTTTGGGGTTGATTTTGCAATGACCTTAGTACTCGCTGAATTTTTTCAGGTTTGGTATCTCGCGGCCAGTATAGCAGGCAGCATCTCAGGTGCAATTACTCACTTTTTACTGGGACGTGGGTGGGTATTTGAAGCGACTAAAAAGAAAATTCCTGCACAGGCGTTGAAATACTTCGTTGTGTGGATTGGCCATATTCTCTTAACTACTGCATGTATTTATTTTTTAACTCAGTTCGTTGCTGTTGACTATGCTCTGTCAAAGATTGTTGTAGCGGTATTTATGGGTATGAGTTATAGTTATTTCTTCCAGCGGAAATTTGTATTTAATTAAGATTGTATTGTGAGATCGAATAGAAGATCATATTTAACTTTATTTTTTATTTTCTTGGCTGGGTACGTTTTGGCACAGGAAACTATCGTTACTGGGGTGGTGCGTGATAGCGAAACAAAAGAACCGTTACCTTATGTAAATATTTTTTTTACCGGAACTAATGTTGGTGTTACGTCTGACCCTCATGGCAAGTATCGGATATCCACTGATAAACCATACACTCAAATACAATTTTCCTTCGTGGGGTACGAACCTGTGATTCGGGCGCTGCGAAGAGGAGAAGCCCAGGTGATTAATGTAGCATTGAAGAGTGAATCTGTAATACTTGAAGAAGTTGTTGTGAAATCCGGTAGAGAGAAGGAAAAATATCGAAACAAAAATAATCCGGCAGTTGACCTGATCAGGAATGTAATTGACAACAAAGAAAAAAATCAAATTCAGGCGTATGACTATGTAGAATACGAGCAGTATGAGAAACTACAATTTTCACTGAGCAGTTTGGTTGAGAAACTGAAAGAAAAAAAATTGTATAAGAAGTATAAGTTCTTTTTTGAGAATATTGATACCGCCAAAATTGAAGGGAAATCCTTGCTTCCCATATATTTACAAGAGACAATTACAAGAAATTATTACCGCAAAAATCCTAAGGCAGAGAATTCGCTGATTGTGGCCCATAAAAAAGTTAGTTTTGAAGACTATATCGACAACGAGGGTTTAAGTACCTACCTGAATTACCTGTATCAGGATATTAATATTTATGACAACAATATTTCCATTCTTACTAACCAGTTTTTAAGTCCTATATCCGAGGTCTCCCCATTATTCTACAAGTTCTATCTTAGTGATACTGTGATGGTGAATAATGTGATGCTCTACGAGCTTACCTTTGTGCCAAGAAATGATACCGATTTCTTGTTTCAAGGTATGCTTTATATAACCATGGATGACCGCTACGCTGTGCAGCGCGTGGAAATGGGTGTTAATAAAAATATAAACCTGAATTGGGTACGTGAGTTGCACATCATCCAGAATTTTGAGAGAAGCAAAGATGAGCGCTATCATCTCACCAAGAGCACTATGATGGCCGATTTTTCTTTATCCAAGGGAGGTGGAGGAATCTTCGGAGAGCGAACTATATCCATAAAGGATTTTGAAATAAACTTACCGCTGCCCGATAGTATGTTTCAAAGGGGTAAGGAGGTGGTATTGAATGAAGAACAGGAAAAAGATGATGAGTTTTGGGCGTCAAACAGACACGATTCATTGACGGTTGCAGAATCGAAGGTATATGCCAATATTGATAGTTTACAGAAAATCCCTTCGTTTCGCAGAACGATGAATTTCGCTACCCTGCTGTTGGCAGGATATCAGGGATTTGGGCCTTGGGAACTGGGACCTGTTAATACATTTTATAGTTTTAACCCCGTTGAGGGTTTCAGGTTGCGCGTGGGTGGTCGCACAACTCCTAAATTTAATAATCGTTTGTACCTCGAGTCCTATGTGGCTTATGGATTTAAGGACGAACGATGGAAATATTATCTCGGAGGTACCTATTCTTTTACAAAAAAGTCTCCATTGGAATTTCCTATAAGGTCCATCCGGTTAAGCTACCAGCATGATACAAAGATTCCTGGTCAGGAACTTCAATTTGTTCAAGAGGATAATTTTCTGCTTTCCTTTAAAAGAGGCGTAAACGATAAATGGTTGTATAACGATATATGGAATGTAGATTACGGGCATGAATTCAAAAATCATTTCTCCTTCCGTGTCGGAATAAAAAACTGGGCTCAGCAAGCTGCAGGAGGACTTAGTTTTAATATTGAGCAGCCAGATGGAGTTCAACCTGTTTCAGAAGTTGTTACTTCTGAGGTTTCACTTGAATTACGCTGGGCTCCGAAGGAGCAATTTTATCAAGGCAAACTTTATCGTATCCCAATTCCCAATAAATACCCGATTATTACAGTTCGATTGATCAACGGTATCGAAGGAATGCTTGGTGGTCAATACAACTATCAGAACGTTTCGCTTAATATTTATAAACGATTTTACTTTTCACAATTTGGTTACACCGATATTGTTGCGGAGGGAGGATATATATTCGGAATCGTGCCGTATCCCCTTCTTACAATTCACCGAGCCAACCAAACATACTCTTACCAGCTTCAGTCCTACAACTTGATGAACTTTTTGGAGTTTGTAAGTGATCAGTATGTGAGTATTCACTTCGATCATTATTTCAATGGTTTCTTCTTCAATAAGGTTCCATTATTAAAGAAACTCAAATTACGTGAAGTAGCTACCTTTAAAGTATTGTTTGGTGGTATTCGGCATGAAAACATTCCTACCGATTCTAATGGCCTGATGCAATTCCCTACAACAGTTGATGGAATTCCGGAAACGTATTCGTTGGAGGGAGAGCCCTACATGGAGGCCAGTATAGGAATTGCGAATGTCTTTAAGTTCTTCAGGGTAGACTTAGTGAAGCGGCTATCTTATTTGAACCACCCTAATGTTGCAGAGTGGGGAATACGAGCAAGATTTAAGTTTGATTTTTGACTAATGTATGAATATTTCAAATATGCCTTTGCGTGACAAGCTACAGCAGATAATATATTTTATCTTAAATCCATTTGTAAGGCTGTTAATAAAAATGGGATTAACACCAAACATGGTTACTACGATTGGTTTTTTAATGAATATCGTTGTAGCCATTATATTTATTTTTGGCGCAGAGGCGGGTAATCGGGGAGATTTGTCCTATGTTGGTTGGGCCGGGGCAATGATCCTTTTTGCGGGTTTGTTTGACATGTTGGATGGACAGGTAGCTCGTATGGGAAATATGAGTTCAAAGTTTGGTGCTTTGTTTGATTCGGTGTTAGATCGTTATTCGGAGTTGGTCACTTTTCTGGGTATTTGTTATTATTTGGTTGGACATCACTATTTTTTAAGTTCACTATTTGCGTTTATTGGTTTAATTGGTTCAATGATGGTAAGCTACGTAAGGGCAAGGGCAGAAGGGCTGGGCATCGAATGCAAAGGAGGGTTAATGCAACGCCCTGAGCGAGTAGTTTTACTTGGTGTTTCTGCTTTGCTATGTGGTATCATTGGTAATTACATTGGAGATTACAAACTTTTTATTCCAGGTATCCCCTTCCAGGTGTTTGAGTCGATTTCAATTTTTACAATCCCAATAACCGTGCTAGCCATACTTACAAATATTACGGCAATAAATCGCCTGAGAGATTCACGCAAGGCACTTGAGAAAATGAGTTAACAAATGAAATTTTTTTTACTCTTTACAATTATACTTGTCAACCAACTGGCATATTCAGGAATTGAAATGCCGCTGGGAAACCATTTACCAGAAAATGATTCTTTCCCAAAACCCACCGGTATTAAAGATATGTTGTTTTATATCCAGCGTACACCAAATATAAATACAATTATCTATGCGCTAAATAAGGAGCGTGATGGATCTTTAAATAAAGAGGAACCTGTTCACGTATTCTGGATTCGATTTGCAGAAGATGGTACTTATAAGGAGCTATCCTTAATTCAACAGAATTATGCGTATGGTCTGAAGTCCACAAAAATCAATGAAGACAATTATGAACTGCGTTTTGTGTCTTACAAAAAGTATGTGTTTTATCTGAAGCGGTCAAATGAAGACAAGACTTTTAAAGCATACACACTGATTGGGGATAAACTATGCATTTTGAATCGAGTATTTGTAAGCATTGAAGGTGGAACTTTTTGGTTTCCGCATGTGGTTTATGTGGAAATAACAGGCACAGATACTGATACGGGAAAGGAAGTAATCACGCGTTTTAAACCTTGAAAGATAGACTGGCAAGCCGAATTTCTTGATCGTGATCTTGTTCTCGCTATTTCGGATAATTGAGTACTTTACTAATAGATAAACAAATAATGTGAAGAAAGATGGAAAAAAAATTTATATCGAATTCATCTGAGTCGCAGCGAATGTTTAAGCGTGACTGGATGGAAGCCTTATCCAAAGTGCATTTTTCGGTTCCGTTGTTTATTTATGTTCCTGTAATTCTGTATTTCGGATGGAATGGCTTTGTTGTGGCTGCAATCACAGACTTTCTGCTGGCGATTGTGGGCGGGCTGTTTGTCTGGACTTTTACGGAATACATTTTACATCGGTTTGTATTTCACTTTGTACCTGCATCCAATTGGGGCCAGCGGCTGCATTTTATTTTTCATGGTGTACATCATGATTACCCTAATGATGCCAAACGATTGGTCTTGCCTCCGTCTGTCAGTATTCCATTGGCAACCGGCTTTTACTTTTTGTTTGATGCCATGTTACCAACTCAATATTTGTATCCTTTTTTTTCAGCCTTCATTTCGGGATATTTATTTTACGACATTTCGCATTATGCTTTGCATCATGCTAATTTTAAGAGTTCATTTTGGAAGAGGTTAAAACAACATCACATGCTTCATCATTATACTGATGCCACGAAAGGATATGGCGTGAGTTCTTCCTTTTGGGACAAAATTTTTCGGTCAGACTTTTAATAGTTGTGAAACAGTCGTCTGTGGGTTCGTCCAAATCCCTGTTTTCGGTCAAAGATGTAGCAGCGGTAGCCTCAGGTTCAATAGCCTATTTGGTATTGGCTTATATTATTATTGGATTTAAAGCCGATCAAATTGTGCTCGTGGGAATATTCAATGCCCTCTATTTTTCATCATTTCAGACTCGGAAATTAATATTGGGCTTTCTCATCTTTATAGTGTTTTGGGTACTCTTCGACAGCATGAAGGCTTTCCCTAATTACCTCTTCAATACTGTACATATTGAAAGTCTTTACAATGCAGAAAAAGCACTATTTGGAATTCATAGAGAAGGTACCATACTCACGCCCAACGAATACTTTAAAGCCAATGGCCGCCTATTCCTTGACTTATTGGCCGGACTGTTCTACCTGTGTTGGATACCTGTGCCATTAGCATTTGCTGTTTATCTCTTTATCAAGAACAGGCTTGCTTTTCTACAATTCTCGCTCACTTTTCTGGTGGTTAATTTAATTGGCTTTGTAATATATTATCTGTACCCCGCAGCCCCGCCCTGGTACGTGGAAAATATTGGATTTCATTTTATTCCACACACACCGGGCAATGTGGCTGCTTTATCGTCCTTTGATCAATTTACCGGAGTGCCGGTTTTTGCCGCATTATATTCGAAAAGTTCTAATGTGTTTGCAGCCATGCCTTCCCTTCACTCAGCCTATCCTTTAATTGTATTTTATTATGGACTGAAACACAAGATTGGCATGATGAACATCTTCTTTGGTATAGTAGCAATAGGTATTTGGTTTGCGGCAGTATACTCACGCCATCATTATTTACTTGATGTTTTTCTTGGAATTGGATGCGCTGTGGCTGGAATTGTTCTCTTCAATTGGCTTGAACTAAAAAGTACAATAGTTCAAAAGTTCCTTACAAAATACCACTCCCTTATCCGGTAGAGTATTGAGTTATAGTTATAAATTAGCAAGGACTAATGGCTTATCTCCATAAGGTTTTTTCCAGCCTTCTCCTTTTTTCCGATAAACCTTTTTCGATGCTGCAAACCCCATTCAACCATTACCTCCAAAACAGTTTTTAGTGAATTCCCGGATTTGGTCAGTTCATACTCAACGGTTACGGGAATGGAAGCATAAACTGTGCGGGTTACAATTCCGTTGACTTCTAAATCCTTCAATTCTTTGGAAAGCATACGAGGTGTAATCTTAGGGATTTCCCTTTCCAATTCCTTGAAACGCTTCTTGCCATAGAGTAGCGAACCGATTATCGGGAGTTTCCATTTACCGTTCAACACATTCATTGTGTCGTTTACGGCTAACACAAACTCTCCTGAACAATTCTTGACCTGCTCTAATTTTGATAATCTGCTCATATCCTTTGTATTTACAATTACTATACAAGAGTATAGCGCTATACTCTTGTATAGCGGTTACTAAAGTATAGCAAATGTAAGTATCTTTGTTCAATATCAAATAAACTCAAAAAAAAAATAAACGATGAACAAAGTATTGATAACCGGAGCAACGGGTCAGTTAGGCACGGCAACAATTGATTTCCTCTTGGCTAAGCATAAAAAAGACAACATTATAGCATTAGCCCGTAACGCGGATAAAGCAGCAACCCTCAAATCAAAAGGCATAGATGTAAAAATCGGGAACTATGACGATTACACCTCATTACTGCAAGCCACAAAAGGCGTGAAAACCATGCTACTCATTTCTTCAAGCGAAATGACCAAAAGTCGTGCAATCCATCATATCAATGCAATTAATGCGGCTAAAGAAAATGGCGTAAAGCACATTATATATACGGGATTCATTCGCACCCATGACGACCCAACCTCGCCACTTTGGTTTATTGCCAAAGACCATGTGGAAACTGAGAAATACCTGAAAGAATCCGGCATCAACTATACTCTTTTTGAAAACGGATTTTACCTGGACATGTTGATGGACTTCATAGGAAAGAATATTGTGGACACAAAAACCATTTTTGTTCCAGCCGGTAATGGTAAAATCAATTTTGTGCTACGTGACGAAATTGCCGAGGCCCTGGCCAATGTGCTTACCACAACCGGACACGAAAACAAAACCTATAATATCGGTATAGAGCAACCCGTGTCGTTTCATGAAATTGCCGGTTACATCACTGACATCACAGGGGTTTCAATCAGTTATGTTTCACCCGAACCTGATGTATATATCCAAACGTTATTAAAGTATGGTGTTCCGGAAATGTATGCCCGCATGTTCTCAGCTTTTGCTGTGGCTTTTGCCGCAAATACTATGAATGTGCCTACTACTGATTTGACGAAACTTCTTGGGAGAAAGCCAACTTCAGTAAATCAATTTTTAAATTCTTTTTTTAACAAAAAATAGAAAAATATGACTTCAACAAATAAGAGTAAAGCGCTCAACATCTCATTATGGATTGCACAGGTATTATTAGCACTTATGTTTTTAATGGCAGGTGCTATGAAATCAGCCCAACCTGTAGAAGAGCTTGCCAAATCCATGTCATGGGTAAATGATTTTTCCGCTGGGATGGTCAGGTTTATTGGTGCATCGGAGTTGTTGGGAGGTATCGGGCTTTTGCTGCCTTCATTGTTGCGCATCAGACCATTGCTTACGCCATTGGCGGCATTAGGACTTTTTATAGTTATGGTATTTGCTTTTATATATCATGTATCCAAAGGCGAATACGAGTTATTACCTGTTAATTCGATTTTAGGAACAATTGCACTTTTTATTGTATGGGGCAGGTATAAGAAGGTGCCAATTCAACCCAAGGCATAATTTATTTTAATGGAGCGCAACCAATTTATTAAGTCATTATTAGCACTAACCGCTATGGGAACATTGGCTGGATTTAAAAATTTTACTGATGCACTTCCTATCCAAAGCAGGAAGATGCCCGTGTTGTTTACATCGCACGGCAACCCGATGGATATTCCTGTTTCCAGAAGCGAGAGAGCGTTTTGGCAAAAGTTGTTTGAATTAGGACAAGACTTGCAAAAAAATTATGACGTAAAAGCTGCGTTAGTTGTGTCGGCTCATTGGTGTACAAAAGGAACATTCGTAAACATATCGCCCGACCAAAAACAGATTTATGATTATTACGGCTTCCCCGAAGAATACTACAAGGTATATTACAAAGCTAAAGGTTCGCCCGAAGTTGCTCATGAAGTAAAGCAATTAGCTCCCTCTATTTCCGAAACAACCGATTGGGGTTTAGACCACGGAGCGTGGCCTATGCTGATGCACTTATTTCCTGAAGCCAACATTCCCGTCTTTCAATTGAGCATTGACTATTATGCCAAGCCTGAATATCATTATGAATTAGGCAAACAGCTAAAATCATTGCGCAACAAAGGTGTGTTGATTATTGGCAGCGGAGCACTCATCCATAATTTGCCATTAGCCGGACAAAAAATGCGTTACAATGATAGGACCCCTTATGGTTGGGAAGTAGAATATGACGCATGGATTAAGCAACAAGTTGATGACCGAAACTTTGCTAATATCATTGACTACGCAAACAGCCATAAGTTAGGCAAGTTAGCTGCGCCCACCCCTGACCATTTCGTGCCTGTGCTATACAGTTTGGGACTTATGGAAAGTAGTGATGAAATAAAATATTTCTACGAAGCCGAACCAACCATTCCTGCTTTTAGTGAAAGAAGTTTCAGAGTTGGATAAAACATTTCAGAGTTTGAATTGTTGGATATATGGATTAATGAACTCTTACCAAAGATTATGAAGACGGAAACATTACTACAAAAGATACTGCGATTCTTATATCCGGTTGTGCGCAAACTTGGAAGAATCAGCAAAAACGGAACAATACTACACAACGAAAAAAGCCTGGAACCACCAAAATCCTTCTATGAACTGAAAGCCACTCTGAATAATGGACAAGAGGCTGACTTCTCAGATTTTAAAGGAAAGAAAGTTTTGGTGGTGAATACGGCTTCAAACTGCGGTTATACCGGGCAATATGCCGAGCTACAATCATTACACGAAAAATTGGGTAAAAAATTGACGATACTTGCATTTCCGGCAAATGACTTTGCGGAACAAGAAAAAGGTGATGACAAAGATATTTCACAATTCTGCCAGGTAAATTACGGGGTGACATTTCCACTTGCAAAAAAGGGGGTTGTGGTAAAAAACGAGCAACAGCAACCCATTTTCAAATGGCTTACCGATAGAAAAGAAAACGGCTGGAATGGACATGCACCGGATTGGAATTTCAGTAAATATTTAATTGACGAGCAGGGAAAACTCACTCATTATTTCGGGCCAAGTGTTTCACCGCTAAGTAACGAGTTTCTAAAAGCCGTACAGTAGCGGTTGCCACGCATACTCCCCCACACATTATTAGTCATACGGAAAAAGAGGGCTAATTCCCACCACTGCAAATTCAGGTTCAAAAAAATTCAGGAAGATTTGCATATACAAAATGCTCCATTTAGATTTGTCGACCAAAATACTGTTTTAGTCGAATAGTTTGATTATGGAAAAAGACGAAATCATAATTCAGGATATAATAAACGGGGCTAAAAAGTTAATGCAACAATATGGTTTAAAGAAAACCACAATGGAAGATATTGCCCAAACAGCGGGCAAAAGCAAAAGCACGTTGTACTATTACTTTAAAGACAAAGAAGAAATATTCGATAAGGTCATCAACCTGGAAATAGATGAGTTTTTTCAAGCTGTTAAAACTTCCGTAAATAAGCAGGCAGATGCTGTAAGTATGCTAAAGGCATACATTGTAACGAAAGTCAAAATATTAAGAGATAAAACCAATCTCTACAGTATTGCGATTAAAAATGATTTACAGGGAAGAGTTAATAAAGGATTTACCAACCTGCGAAACAGGTACGACAATGAAGAAAAACTACTGATAAGTTCTATTCTGACAAAAGGTGTTGAGAGCAAGTTGTTTACTAATGAAATAAAAACTGAGATAGACACGTTAAGCGAGCTTTTAGTAAGCTGCATCAGAGGGATAGAAATGGACATCATTACTCATAACAAGAACAAGGATCTGGCAGACAAAGCAGATTTACTTGTTGAAATCCTTATTAAGGGCATCGGCAGGTAGTATGAAAAAATGCTTTTACGGAAGCATTTTTTTACAACGAAATTTCGACCAATAAACCTTTTTAGTCCAATAGTAAAAAAAGAAGATAATGAACACGATAAATCATTTAACAATAGCAGGAATGCTTGTATTGGCAAGTTGTAGCCCCGGTGAAAATACATCAGTAGCCGATAGCAATGGGAAAGTAAATGTTGAAACAGAACAAGGAACAATTTACTCAGGGCTTGTTCAATCGAACTATTCTGGTGTGGTCGAAGCCCAAAAAACAACGGCTTTAAGCTTTGCTACTATGGGAACTGTAACTGAAATTTTTGTAGAGGAAGGACAAGAGGTACGCAAAGGACAATTGCTAGCAAAAGTAGATGCTTTCACGGCTCAAAATGCTTATCAGGCGGCTTTGGCAAAACAACAACAGGCGGAAGATGCTTACAACAGATTAAAGCCGATGAAAGAAAATGGCACACTCCCCGAAATAAAATGGGTAGAGGTAGAGACCGGTGTAACACAGGCAAAAGCAGCCGTAGCTATCGCTCAAAAAAGTGTAAACGATGCAAGCCTGTATGCACCTGCAAGCGGTGTTATAGGCAAAAATTATGTGCAGCCGGGTATGAATGTTGTGCCTACAACAACAGCCATTGAGTTGCTTAACATACAAACGGTTTTCATTAAAATACCTGTTTCGGAAAATGAAATAAGTCTTTTTAAGAAGGGCGAATCTGCTAATGTAGGCATCACAGCACTTAATAAAACCGTTACAGGAATGGTAAAAGAAATCGGTGTTTCGGCCAATATCTTATCACATACTTATCCTGTAAAAATAGAGGTTCAGAACACGGCAGGTGATATAAAACCTGGAATGATTTGTTCAGTCGAAGCTAAGCTAAAAGATAACCGTTCAGGATTATTGGTTTCCAATAAAGCCCTTCAAAAAGATACAAACGGAGAGCAGTTTATTTACATCGAAAAAAACGGACAAGCCGAAAAAATATCAGTGCAAACTATTGCCTTGATAGATAACAAGGTTTTGATACAGGGCGATATACCTCAAAACGCTAACATTATTATATCCGGGCAACAAAAATTAAGCAACGGCAAATCGGTTAAAATCATCAGCAAATAATGGTAAGGAAAAATTCTAATATCATAGAGTTGGCTATGAAGCATAAGCAAATAGCCATCATCCTCACAGGTATTCTGGTAGCATTAGGCATATTCTCATTAATGGTGATGCCAAGAAATGAATTTCCTGAATTCACTATTCGTCAGGGCTTAATTATTGGTGTATATCCCGGAGCAAATTCTGAACAAGTGGAAGATCAACTTGCTACTAAAGTAGAGAGCTTTTTATATGGATTTCAGGAAGTCAATCGTGAAAAAACGTATTCCATTTCAAAGGAAGGTATGTTAATTGTTTTTGTTGAAGTCAATAATAATGTAAAGGATCCTGATGCTTTTTGGGATAAAATAAAATTCGGACTTAATGAACTTAAACTACAATTACCGCCCCAGGTTGTAGCGTTAATTGCAAACAACGACTTTGGAAACACTTCAGCGATATTGCTTACCGTACGATCGGATAACAAAACCTACAAAGAACTTGATCGTGAATTGAAAGTAATTGAAACCGAGTTGCGTAAAATAAAAGCGGTTTCAAAAGTTAATCGCTTCGGATTAGTTCAGGAACAAATTACCATCTATCCGGACAATGACAAGCTGGCTTACTATGGCGTAAAGCCATTGAGTGTGCTGGCAGCAGCGCAATTGGAAGGCGCTGTTTATTATGGAGGTGAATTGGACAACGGGGAACTCATTGCTCCTATACACGTGCCCACCACTTACAACACAGAAGAAGACATTAAAAACCAGATTGTTTATACCGATCCGCTTGGCAACATTATTCGAGTTAAAGATATAGCCAGGGTGGTAAGAGAATATCCAAAGCCCGACTCCTATATTAAAAACAACGGGGCAAACAGTTTGCTGATTTCTTTGGAGATGCAGCCCGGAAATAACATTGTTGCCTTTGGCAAAGAAGTGGATGAGACCCTGGAAATACTTAAAAGAAAAATTTCTCCGGATGTTCATATGGCAAAAATTGCGGACATGCCGCAGGCCGTAGGGTACTCCATCACACACTTCCTGAAAGAATTTTTCATTGCCATTATAGCAGTAATTATTGTTACCATGCTCTTACTGCCTTTCCGGGTGGCAGCCGTTGCAGGCGCTACTATTCCGATTTCAATTTTTATCACGCTCGGTATTTTGTATGGATTGGGTGTTGAACTACACACTGTATCGCTGGCAGCGTTGATTGTGGTATTGGGAATGGTCGTTGACAATGCCATTGTTGTATTAGATGGGCATATAGAAAAATTAGACCATAATAATACCCCCTGGAACGCAGCCTGGAAAAGTGCGCAGGAACTTTTTGTTCCGGTATTTACGGCAACTATGGCTATTATCGCCACTTACGTTCCCTTGGTATTTTTTCTGGAAGGAATGGTCTTTGATTTTGTTGGCTCTTTACCGGTAACCATTGCAGTTGCATTGATTACTTCATTACTGGTTGCCGTACTCCTTGTCCCTTACCTTAGTTATATTTTTATCAAGCACGGAATTAAAAAGGATAACAAAGAACAAGGACGTAAATCTTTGTTGGACTGGGCGCAGGAAATTTATGACACTACTTTAGAAAAAGCATTTCGTTTCCCAAAAATTACAATGTTGGCCGGTGCATTGTCTGTTGTTTTAGGTGTGGTAATTTTTGCGCTTCTTCCACGCCAGCTTTTTCCGAAAGTGGAAAGAAACCAGTTTGCAGTAGAAATATATTTACCTGAAGGCAGCACACTTGAACAAACTGCTTTTGTCTCAGACAGTTTGGAACAGATGCTTATGAGAGACAACCGCGTAATGAATGTAGCATCGTTTATTGGTACAAGTTCACCGCGCTTTCACACCACCTATGCACCCAATTTTCCGTCAAGAAATTATGCCCAGTTAGTCATCAACACTCAAACCCAAGATGACGCTGTTGCCCTTTTGGGCGAATATGAAGCAAAGTATAGAGACCATTTTCCAAATGCGTATGTGCGAATGAAGCAGTTGGATATGCTCAGCACCACAGCACCCATTGAAGTGCGTATTGGCGGAGACGACAAAGATACTATCAAAGCACTGGCTGAACAGGTGAAGGCAGTTATGGAAAAAAATGGAAACATAATCTGGGCAAGAACCGATTATCTGAATCCCCGACAGGGCATAAGCGTTCAGGTAAATGACGAAACGGCCAACCGCTTAGGACTGACCAAAGGCGTAGTGGCAACTTCACTGGCTGCGGCTATGTCAGGAATACCAATTGGTACGGTATGGGAGAGTGATTATCCGGTTGCCATCAAGCTGATGAACGAACCGCAGCAAAAAAACAGCTTTGATGATATTGCCAATCAAAATGTAACATCCCTGTTAACAACGGCAACCGTTCCGGTAAGGCAGGTTGTATCGAAAATTAGTAACGACTGGAGCGAAGGACAAATTATTCGCAGAAATGGAACTAAGACCATCACCGTTCGTGCCGATGTGAAACGGGATGCGCTGCCCTACAAAGTGCTATCGGACTTAAAGACAGAAATCAAAAAATTACCTAAATCCGAACAAGTTTCTTTAACCTATGGCGGAGAAGAAGAAAGCGAAGTTGAAAACTATATACCGTTAGGCAAAGCGTTATTTGCTGGCGTGGTGCTTATTTTTTTAATCCTCCTTTTTCAATTCAAAAAAACACGGCTGGTCATGCTGGTAATGATGACGATGCCCTTAAGCATCATTGGTGCAGCCATTGGCTTATTGATTACGGGTTACCCCTTTGGCTTGACAACTTTCCTGGGCATCATGAGCCTTATGGGTATTGTCGTCCGCAATGGTATTATCCTGATTGACTATGCAGAAGAACTGAGAACAAAAAATGGAATGACACTCCTTAATGCTGCCATTGCAGCAGGCAAACGCAGAATGCGTCCTATTTTTCTAACTTCTTCAGCAGCAGCCGTGGGTGTGGTGCCCATGATATTAAGCGGCTCCTCCCTATGGGGCCCACTTGGCTCAGTAATATGTTTTGGACTATTGGTATCCATGATACTCACACTGTACGTAGTCCCAATAATGTATAATCAATTACTTAAAAAGGATTTGGACTTAGCGCTAAATGGTAATGATTAATAAAATAGGCGTTACACTTTCCGGTGGGGGTGTCCGAGGAGTGGCACACCTTGGTGTATTACAGTATCTGTCAGAAATGGGTATTCATCCAGATGAAATATCAGGGGCAAGTGCAGGAGCCTTGGTGGGTGCTTTTATTGCTGAAGGCTATGCTCCTGAAGAGATATTGCAATTGAGTAAAAAAGAGAAGTTTTTCAGTTACTCAGATATTTCTCCAAAAAATAGTGGCCTTTTCAGTACCGTTATTTTTGAAAGGATTATCAGAAAATATATTCCCCATGATAGCTTTGAAGGGCTTAAAAGACCCTTATACATATCGGTTACCGATTTGACCAATGCAAGGTCAATTATTTTTAATGAAGGATGTTTATCACTCGCGGTAAAAGCTTCTTGCTGCTTTCCGTTGGTTTTTCAACCAGTGCTATATAATAATGACACCTATTTATGCGATGGGGGCATACTCAATAATTTTCCTGTAGAACAGGTACGGAATTCCTGCAATAAAGTGATTGGCATTAATGTAAACCCCCTTAATAAACACAACGGAAATCTATCTTATAAAGATATTGTGAGACGAATAATCCGAATTACAACATCCAGAATATCTGCATTTCCTAAATCCACCTGTGACATTTATTTGGAACCAAGTGAACTCAATAATTATGGAACGTTCGATACAAATAGGATAGATGAATTGTTTCAGTTAGGGTACGATTACGCTTCAAAATTCGAAAGTGAATTTACAAAACTTAAAAAAGATGACTAACACATTAAAAAATATAACATTACTGCTCCTTGCATTTTTTGTGTCACCAGGAGCGTTCGCTCAAAACAACCTAACCCTGGAGCAAAGTAAAACCCTTGCGCTGAAGAACAACAAAGTTTTACAAAACAGTTTGTTGGAGATGGAGGCCGCCCAACAAGTGAAGAAAAATGCTTTTACTAATTACTTCCCAAAAGTAAGTGCTAATGTGATTAGCTTTTATGCCATTGACCCATTGATTGAATTTAACGTGCCAGGTGGAAACCTGCCAGTATATGATGGTAATCCTGCCAATTTACCAACAGCTACCCAGTTTGCTTATTTTCCCGGTATGGGATTAAGCATGTTTCAACGTTCTGCAATAGGCGTTCTGAATATTGCACAACCCATTTATGCAGGCGGAAAAATAAATACAGGCAACAAATTGGCAGCTCTTAATGTGGATGTGAAAGAAAAGCAACAGCAGTTAACCGAAAATGAAATCTTGCTTAAAACGGAGCAACAATATTGGCAACTGATTTCCCTTCAGGAAAAACAACGAACATTGGAAAAATACGAACTGTTATTAAGGGACATTCGCAAACAAGTTGATGACGCATTCAAGGCAGGATTAATTATTAAAAACGATGTGCTGAAAGTACAAATTAAACAAAGCGAATTGGAAGCAAACAAAAGCAAATTACTAAATGGTAAGAAATTGGCAACCATGCAATTCTGTCAAACGATTGGAATACCTTATGACAGCACATTGCTATTGCAGGAAGTGATTGACGTAGGCCAAAATCCAATCGAGTATTATACCGATAATCAAACAGCAATGAATAATCGGACAGAATATCAACTGTTGGAAAAATCTGTTGAGGCCGCACAGTTGCAAACTAAGATGAAGACTGGTGATTATACCCCCACCCTTGCGGTTGGCTTGGCAGGTTATCACATGAACATGTTGGAAAGTGGTGTAAAAAATACTACGAATGGATTGGCCTATGTTTCGGTTTCAATTCCAATATCGGATTGGTGGGGAGGAAGTTATTCCATCAAAGAACAAAACATTAAGCAGCGAATTGCAGAAAATAGTTTTGAAGAGAACAAAGGCTTACTAAACCTTCAAATGGAAAAAGCCTGGACAGACGTAAACGAAGCATGGAAGCAAATAGCGATTATGCAAGAGACAACTACTCAAGCCGAAGAAAATCTAATGGTAAGCCAGACAGGCTATCAGAGTGGTGTGGTGACCTTATCGGACTTACTGGAAGCACAAGCCTTAGTTCAGGAAACTACTGACAAGCTTTCGGATGCAAAGATGAATTATCGCATTGCAATTACATCTTATTTACAAGTAACAGGCAGACATTCTCATAAATAAGATGAAGTCGCAAACTTCAGGATAGATAGATTAATGTAGAACTAAATCTAAATGTCATGAAACAAATTAAAGTGAATGTTTATCCAGAAACAGAATCTCCCAAATTATTCAAGAACAAGTTTTTGGAGTTACTTACCAAAACACATCCCGTGGTAATTGACGGAATGTACGTTGTGTTTTCTTATTTTTCAATTTCTCACTTTTATAACACATATCATCCTTCTGTCTGGTTGGTGATTGGATTATTTTTTGCGGGGTTTTTCTCCTGGTCTCTTGCGGAATATTTGATGCATCGGTTTTTATACCACAAAATAGAAGATGCAACGTATGACACGGGTTTTCAATACATATTTCATGGCATTCATCATGAATACCCGAATGACAAAACTCGTCTTGTTTTACCTGTAGTTCCTTCGCTTCTGATAGCATCTATCTTTTTCGGTATTTTCTATCTAGGGATGGGCAAATTTACTTTTGCTTTTAGTCCCGGTTTTGTAGTAGGCTACTGCTCCTACATGACGGTGCATTATACAATTCATAAGGTTGCCTCTCCAAAACGCTTTAATTTTTGGTGGAGATTTCATAGCATCCATCATTACCAGCAACATGATCGTGCCTTTGGTGTTACTTCACCAATTTGGGATATTGTCTTTGGAACTATGCCGGAAAAGAACAGAAAAACGGTTAACATTAGTTACAAGAAACGGCATTCCGAACCAAATTGATAAGGACGCAAAAGTCAAACAGAATTGGTTGTCTGTTCCACACGGAACATTCGTTCAAAATCGTTAACATTCCTTTACAATCATTCACAAAGTTTAATAAAGTTACACAGTCATTCACTACCGTTAACAATCGTTAACCTGCGCTTTGGGGTCGCTACATCTTTGACCCATGAACACAGCGATAAATCAAAATCATGGAATGGGCAATGGGATTGCCTTTCTTTTCGGAGCAGCATTTAATCTGCTGGCCAATGTAAATCTTTTATTTCTTCTGGACTATGCGCTGCAAGCCATTGTGGGGGGTATCATCTGTCTTGCATTCAAAATCATTGCTGATGTTTTCAGTCCGCTATGGCAAAAGCATAAAGACCGAGTAAAAGACTTTACAAAGCTAAAAAGAGTAAAGGGTCTTAAACTCAGAAGAAAGAAGCGCAATGATCAAGAGTAGTCACATATTGATCGGAGCCGGTACAGTAGCCGCCATCTACTTTGGTGGCAGCTACTTACTCAAACTCAATAGACTTTCAAATGAATTAGAATCTGATACAAAAGTTTCGATTCACAATATAAGTCTGAGTGGAATTGAACTCTCCATCAATGTGAAACTTAAGAATCCAAGCGGTGGAAGTATTCAAGTGAAACATCCTTTTGTCAAGATGATTTATGCAGATAAGACCATAGCATCATCACAGGTAAAAGATGTAAACCTGACTGTTCCAAAATTCAGTGAAGTCAATCTTGATCCGATAAAAATCAAGCTTGGATTTCTAAGCCTGGCAACAACGGTTCCAGCACTTGTGAAAGAGTACCGAGAGACTGGTAAGCTCAACATGATTGTACACACAGTAACAACAATCAACGATAGTTTACCCTACACAAAAACGGACAATATCACTTTGGGCGGTGGGAAGGCTGCATGACAGCAAATTTCAAAGAGATGATGAAGAAAGGAAGAGGCGTATGGTAGCGGACAGAAAGAGGCGATTGAGGGATGGAAGAGAGTTCGATCATTTCTTTCCACCCCCAGGTGAAAAAGATACTACGATAAAGAAGAGTGCGAATGTAGAAGACACGATGAAACTCATTCGCACTGCATTGCCAAAGACGTTATGGCAAACGGAAAAGATTGCGAGGGTATTGAAAGGTCGGACACTGGAAGAAACCTGTTCCAACATCTGGCACTTTGTGTACCAACACATTCAGTACAAAAGAGACGAGGAAGGAGTTGAGCAAGTACGCAGTCCCAGAAGGGCATGGAGCGATAGAAAGACGGGAGTAGACTGTGACTGTTACACCGTATTTATTCTCTCCATCCTCCGATCTCTTGATATAGACTGCCTCGCCAGGATAACGAAATATCCGAAGCGGTATCCGGAAGTTCCGCGATGGCAGCATGTATATCCAATTGTACCAAAGCCTGGTCATCTGGAAGATTACATAGATGAACGTGATTACTACATCGTGATTGATTGTGTGAAGGACAAGTTTGATGATGAACAACCTTATTTAGAATGTAAAGACTACGATATGAGACTGGATTATTTAGACGGAGTTGAAGATGAGGGACAAGAGGAAATCCAATTCATAGAACATGAAAATGTTGACCTCTCTGACCTTGCTTCAGTGTACGATGATGAGGAGATGGGAAACATCTTCAAGAAAGTTGGGAAGGCTGTAAAGAAAACGGTGAAGAAGGTAGGCGATGAAGTTGGCAAAGGAATTCGTTTTGTCAATCGCTATATCAATCCGGCCACATTGCTTTTGAGAAACGGCTTTTTACTGGCCATGAAAATTAACCTCATGAATGTCGCGGGTAGATTACGCTATGCCTACCTCACCGATTCCCAGGCACAAGCCAAGGGCATGAACTTGAGTGAACTGAAAAAACTTCGCTCAGTAAAAGACAGAGCGGAGACAGTTTACTGGCAAGCGGGTGGAAAGAAAGCAAATCTCAAAAAAGCAATCTTGAGTGGCAAGGGGAACAAAGATAAAAAAGTGCCTCTTAGCGGTTTCGAAGGAGTTGACGGATTAGAAAGTGTCTATGCTGACCAAGATGAATATAACATCATCTACAGTGATGACATTGAAGGGTTAGGTGAGATCGCCAGTGGTACTGCTATCGCAGCAGCGACTTCAGCAGTAGCTGCAATTGCAGGAGCATTAAAGCAAGTAAAGGGTCTGTTTAACAAAGGTGGAAGTGATGAGAAATCATTTCAGAGTCAAACGGACAATGCAGGTACTGCTTCATTTGCTCCAGCGATGATACCTGAAGATGAGGATGCGATTACAGAACCATCTACCGCACCAGCAACAACAATTAAAACAAATGAAGCAACAAAAATTTATTCAACTCCTGCTGCGACTTCTAAGCCTGTACTATCAAATGAATCTGCCTCCAGCGGAGCTATGCTTGTACCAAGTGAAAGTACATCAACAAGCGATGCTGTTCAAACTCAGGATGGTTCAGAGAAAGCTGGCTTCTTACAGAAGACTACGACATGGGTAAAAGCTAATCCTGGTAAGTCTCTGCTTGTCGCTGGAGGAATTATCACGGGCGGAGTTCTACTAATGAGAGCAATGCGAGGCGGTTCCGGAACAAATGGATTAGAAGGTGTTCCACCGAAAAAGAAAAAGGCGAAGATTAAAACTAAATCAGGGAGCAAGACCAAAAAAGAAAAAGTAAAAGCACAAAATCTATTATAGACATGGCAAAGCACAAGAAAAATAAAAAAGGGAATGCGCTCTTTGGAACTGCCCCCGTAATGGAGCATCCGATAGCGCAAACAGTAACAAAGGGTGGACTTGTGTTACTGACAGCAATCGCAGCAGGTGGTGCAGGGGCGGCACTTGGCAAGCACTCACTGCTTGCAGGAATTCCGATAACGCTTATCGGCTTCCACAAAAAGAATTCATACCTCATTGCGGCAGGTCTCGGTCTCACATTAAGCAATGGCTTTCAAAATCAAAACAAGACTACAACCGTGCAGGGTGTAGATGGATTTGATATGAAACAAATTGCCGAACAAGCCAAAGATCGTGTGGGAACATTCTTCAAGAATTTCTCAGAGAAGCTTTACATCAGCAAAGCGGAACATACTGCAACAGCGGGACTTGCAGGTGAGAATAACGAAGAGCAAGTAACCTACTTCGTCAATCCATACAACAATTCGAAGGAGTTGGATATGTCAGCCATTGATAGAATCCAGGAACAGATCGCAAACATGAATGGAATGAATGCAGTGGAGGAAACTGAAAGAGAGTTTTAAAATCAAAGAGTAACAATTAAACACAAAGTAAAATTATGCTGGGAGCATTAGGACAACTCATGGAGAGTGAGTACACAAACCCAACGGAGTTGTTGGGTCTGAATGGAGAGATGGATACTGAGTTAATGGGGTATCTGAATGCGCTGAACCCTGTGCAACGGGCAAAGGCGATGAGTAAGATTGTGAAGCGGCACATTCCTTCGCAAGGGTCGCGTGCAGAATTTGAGAAGTTCTTTGTAGAACTACCCAAGCACATTAAAGAGCAATTGCTTCAAGGTAAGTTGCGCCTGGCAGATCAATTGATTTACACCATCAAGCCAATCAAAGGTGCAAAGACTATCAAGATGTTTGAAAGTCAGGATGTGAAGGAAGTGAACCTGCGTAACATTAGTAATGCCAAGCTTCCAAAGAACATGGCCTTGCTCGTGTCTGGAATTTATTTGCTGCATGGTGTGGCGGCCTCGCTTGACATTGATGACATCAAAACCACAAAGTTTGATACCATCGAAAATGTGGGTGCGCTTGCCAATGGTGAGTTCAAACTCAAGGCCAACAAAAAGCAATTGGTGAGTGATACTTCTAACCGGAAGTTTGTGACCACTCAGTTTGACATGGTGCCAAAGAGTTTTTACAAACTGGCGAACCCTCGTCTGATTCATGACGATGTGGACATCGAGTTTGAAATTGAACTTGGAACCATCAAGGGTCTGGATGCAAACTCAGTTTTGTATGTAGGTCTTGAAGGAACAGCAACCATTCCTTAGTAGGTCATGGAGAAGCGTTTGGTGGATAAAATCTACACCTTCCTGGTGGACGCGGAAGGGCAACCGGTAAGCAAGAAGTTTGACCTGGATAAGAATGTCAAAGTGGTACACGGTATCATGATGAGTTCAGACAGACCGAACCTCTTGTTCTACCGAGGCTCTCAAAGGATTGAACTTTCGGGAGAGGAACTCTTCCCAGAGGACTTTGAGAGCAAAATGTTCATGAGTGGAATGGCGGTAGCCCCTGACAACAAATACAAGTCGTTGGGTAATGGAGTGGTATCCGGAAACGGGGAGTTAAAAATCCAATACAAGGATACTGCCAATCCAAACGCTCCCTTTGCGGCTTACAAAGTTATCGTCAGTCTTTTATGTGAGATGAAATGATAATCACAAAGACCAAACGGAGAATCATAATAGCCAAACTTGATGTGAATAAGCTTGAACGATTCAAGCCATTCGAAATCAGGCTTCCGGCCAATGTGAGGAAAGTAACAGGAATACTTGTAACAGCATCTGAAAAATGAGCAACGTGTTAGGTAACATAAGCTTTCAGGCCAATGATAAGATGGATGTCTTTCATGTAGCTCAGGTTATGAACGAGGGAATCGAACCTTCCGACAACACCTTGCTTCAGATAGAGGATTCACAATTCGACAGTGACAAGGCTTGGGTAACTGGTAATGTACCGAAGCTAAAACCTGTACATGTCGAGGGCGATACTTCCATCATCAATGCCTGGTTCAAAGGTGAGACTTACGAAAACCCATTTGTAATCACGGTCTATGTTGAATGTGAAACGGCTGAAGAGCTTGAGGAAGTTACTGCGGATGAGGAGATAGAACAGGACAAGCGTTCAAGGAATGATTTCCTCGAACCAGTGGAGATAAACTTATGACCGAACAATTCATTCTGGAGTTTGCGCCTTTGCGATTAAAACAACAAGGTTATTCGAAGTATCATCTCCGTCACAGGGATTTCATCATCGAGGCAGGAACTACGGTAACTATTCCTGCCTACAATGAAATGTTCTTCATCATTGATGAACCTCCTGGCCTTGTAGTTGACTCTAATTATGGAATGTACGATTCAACGGAAGATCCTATTCCTGAGAGCATTCATATTCATCGGGGCGAAATCAAGATTACGAACCCAGGAGATGCGAAGCGAAGAATAAAATTTATACAAGCAATCATAGTGAATTAAACCCCATCGGGGTACGAATATGGCACTACCGAATAAAGAAAAATACGAACAGAAAAAGATTGACAATCTTTTACAATACCTGCGCTTATACCATGACAAAGGTCAACCCATTGATTACGAAATTCTCGTTGATGGATTCAAGGCAGTACGCAGAACAAGTGACCCTGATATGTTTACGATGTTTGAAAACTTCGTAACTGCGGATACGCGATCAATTGAAATTCTACTTTTCACTGGCAGTAGCAATAACAACGAAAAGCGAATTTTTTATTTTGGTGAACAACCCAAGGAAGGCTTATCTGGAGTTGATGTTAAAAATATCGTTGATGAAGAAGTTCAACGAAAACTGCGGGAGAAAGAATTTGATGAGCTGAAAGACGCCAATAAAAAATTACAGCAACACATCGCAGACCTGGAGAGTGAAGTCGAGGAATTAGAGAAGCACAATGCCCGACTTGAAATGAAGCAATCTCCTTTGAATAGTTTCTTAGGTGATGTTGGCTCAAGTCTGGTGGAGAGCTTCATCAAGCGTAATCCAAAACTAATGGCAGCCTTTCCAGGTGGTGAGGCACTTGCAGGTTTATTGCAATCAAACAATGAAGAAACAAGCGAAGAACCAATACCTGATTCAGAAGTCAGCTTCAAGCCAAAAGTAAGTTCTTCTGCTTTATCTCTCACTGAAGAAGACCAGGCTGCTATCCAATTTGTCAATCAGCTTAAGTCACAGTTTAGCAAAGAGGAATTTGAGAGAGTGCTTCTGATTCTTCAAACCCTTGCCGATGACAAGAGTAAGATTGACCTAATCATAAATCATGTAAACATTAAACAATCATAACAATGAACAAGTACAGTTTTGAAGTGAGCATTGAGGCGCAAACGCAAGGTGAGGCAGAAGTAAAACTGTCAGCAGCATCCATCTTGATGCAGAGGTTAAAGGCACGCGAAATAGCAAAGCTTGCCGATGTGGTCAAGAATGATCCAGTGAAAACATCCCTGGCTAAAAAAGCCCTGGGGTTATAGAGAATTAAAGAAGGGATAAGTAAGACATGAACGCAGACGAACAGAAGGTTCAAAATCTCAAGACCGTAGTGATCTATTCGACACTAGGACTTGGCACTGCTACCGGACTGTTTTTTCTGGCGCGTCACTTTTACAAAAAGACAAGAGCGAATGTATCTCAAAAGCGAAGTCTGGAGGTAGGCGATCCGGCAACATTTGCCAAGCAATTGAAGATGGCTTTTGATAATGACAATTACGCAGGCTGGGGAACGAATGAAAAGATGGTGATCCAGGTATTTAACGAGATACCATCCAAGAGCATGTACTCAAAAGTACAGAAGGAGTACGCCAACCTCTATGGTAAAAGTCTGAATGCAGACCTGGAAGACGAATTGAGCAGTGAAGAGTATAACGAGCTGATAAGGATTTTAAACGCGAAGAACTAATGGCGAAGAAGGCATTGAAGGGGAAGACGAAAGCACAAGCGAAAAAGCCGAACGCAAAAAAACCAGCAACACCAAAAAAAAGCCAAGGCAAGAAAGGTGCTGTTAAACCCGCGAAGGTATTTATTTACGCATTGGCTCTAGCTGCCCTTGGTGGTGGCGGCTACCTGGTATATGATAGAATCAAAAGAAAGAAGTTGGCTGAACAAAATCAGTTGCCTTCAGACAACAACGATACTATCATTATCAATAACACATTACCAGCTTCGTTTAGCACCTTCACATCAAAAGTTCTGAGTTCAGCCAATGACAGTTTCCCTTTGAAGAGAGGAAGCCGAGGTACACGAGTAACAATGCTTCAACAGGCCTTAGCGAAGACTACTCCATCCATCATGATTGATGGACAATTCGGACCACAAACAGCGGGAGCATTAAAGACAGCGTGGTATCCTGAAATTGTAGATGAAACACTCTTCAACAAAATCACAGGATCGGTTAAAGGTTCAGTCCAGGTGGTATTCAATCCTTCGGCATTAGCTGAGAGTCTTTACAAAGGTGCGCAAGCAAAGAATCTTGCTCAAGTGATGGATATTTTAAAACAGCTAAAATCTGTAACAGAATATTCAGCGGTGAATGAGTACTACAAGAAGCAAAGCTTTATCTCAAAGACCATTGTAACAGACCTCTTGGAATATGCTTTCAAAAGCAATGAAGCTGCCAAGGTGCAGATACGAAATGAATTCCTGCGCATAGGTTTAAAAGTAAGCAGTACGGGAACGTGGAGCCTACAAGGAATCCGACTCTACAAAGACCTTGTCACTATCCGCGAAACAGTGGTAACGGATGCCAGGAATAACCGGATACCTGTGCGCAGGAATACAATACTCGGAGATGAGTTGGAAGTCGCTAATGGAATGACATGGTTCAAGTCTATTGATAACAGCATTCTGAAAGTCCCAACGCAGGACGTGAAGTACACCTAAAGGAAATTAAAACAAACAATTAATAGCAATGGCAAAGTTTGAAAACTTCGCAGGGAAACTCCTGCGATTAGAGGGAGGTTATGTGAATCATCCATTGGATAAAGGAGGCCCGACTAAGTACGGAGTCATTCTTTCTGTGTGGAAAGAACACGGCCATGACAAGGACGGAGATGGAGACATTGACGAAGAAGACATCAAGAGGTTAAGCGAGGATGATGCCCGTTATATCGCCAAGAAAATATTCTGGGATTTCTTTCAGGCAGACTTTATCCTTAATGAATCTGTTGCGGAGTTCATAGTGGATTGGGGTTACAATTCTGGTCGAAAGACAGTGGCCAAAATAGTCCAACGTTTGGTAAATGTGGAAGATGATGGAATTGTTGGAATTAAGACACTAACGGCCATCAACTGCGCTGACCAGCAAAGGCTGTTCGATCTTCTGAAAATTGAGCGAAAGGTTTTCCTGAACAACATCATCAAGAGAAAGCCAGACCAAGTCGTATTCTATGACGGCTGGATGAACCGAGTGAACTCATTCAAGTATCTGCCGAGCAAGGCAGCTTAATTAAAGTCTAAAATCTAAAGTAAGAAACACATGCTATCTCGCATCAAAGAAATATTGAAAGAGTTCGGCTTCACCCTTTATACAAAACCGTATCAGCTTAACATCGTGGGGTTGAGAAGCAAAGATGTAAATTCAAATAGCTTTGATGACGAGATTCATGTGTTTTATACAAAGGATGATGGAAAATGGAACTATCACATTTTTCCAGCTACGACAGACCCAGGTACGTTCTGGCTAAACAATCCCACTTATCCTCAAGGCACGGCCATACTTGCTCAAGGCCAGAACCTCAATGCCTATTCTATTGGAATGCATCGGGGAAAATATGAGGCTCTAGTTCAGGTAAAGCCAGTTACCGTGATCCGGGATTACGACCGTGATTCGATTCTTGATTTCAAGAATGGGATAAAGGAGACGGGTAACTTTGGCATTAACATTCATCGGGCTGAGAGCACAGGCTCTACCAAATACATAGACAAGTATTCCGCAGGATGTCAGGTTTTCAAGGATGCTGATGACTTCTATGCCTTTATGCAGCTTTGCAAGCTTCACGCTAAACTCTACGGAAACAACTTCAGTTACACCTTGGTTGATTTCAGGTCAATGAGACGAATTACTCTTAAGCGGGTGGTAACAGCCACAACCATATTTGCTGCACTGGCATTAGGTTGGATTTTTACACCTAAAGTTTATGAGCATACCTAAACCACCCTTTCATTCTATAAGTGAGGAGCTGCTCTATAACATTTATTTGAAGGTCAACGGGGGATCTTCAAACGGGCTTACCGCCAATGATATTGATACATTGGCAAAGCTCAATTCCTTTCTCACTGACGCGGTTCTAATGAAGGCAGACGATATCACGTCTGCCATTAATGCTTTAAAGGGAAACGTTCCAGTTGTGGCAAATTCATTGGAGAAGCTTTATAATATTGTCCAGGGACTGACATATCTCAAACGCGAGGACATCGATCATTTAGCAGAACTGAATGCTATTGTTCAGGATGCAGACCTTGTCAGGACTGAGGATTTAACAAATGCAGTAAATGGTATTAAAGGCAATGCTCCTTCAGGGGGCAATACCCTTGAAAAACTTTACAACCTTATTCAAGGTCTTTCATTTCTGAAGCGTGAGGATATTGATACAATCGTAGAACTGAACGCTTTGCTTACCGATGGCGACCTTGTAAAAATTGATGATTTAGCCGAAGCACTCGTTGAGTTGAATTTAAAGCATAGAACAGTGCAATTTTATTTTGCGAATGACCATTGGAGCGACAATCAAAATCAATATCAGAATCGAGATAGATTTGTATTGCGAGGAAAAATTGGAATGTTGGCAGAGGACTTTACTAATGAGCTTTCTGCCGTTACATATAAGTCTCGTCTGGATACTTCAAATATCTGGGTGAATCACACTAACCTTGCCTCCCTCCAGACCTGGATTAATTCAAACATTGCTGGCAATGAGCAAATAGGAACTAAGTATTGGATAAGGTGTTTGCCTGTATATAAATCAGGGCATAGCGATGAGGCAGTAAATATGTTAGCCTATATTGTTTTGTAGGGAGATTAATTCTTTCACAAATCTACTTCCGCCTTCAAAAACTCCTTTGTTCCTTCCGGGCCAGTAATGTGCAACAACGCAACATCCTCCTCAACTGTTAGTTGAAAAGTAAAGAAGTCACAGCACATTCTCTCAGTCTTAATGAAGTCATTCAATTTGTCCAGAATTTCGTCAGTGCCTTGAAACTTATACCCATAACCATTTGTCAATTCCTCCCTTGATAGCACAAGAGCCTTCAGGTCGGCTATAACAGTTGCTTTCCTTTTTTGTAATTCGGGCGTGGTTAATTTACATGTAACAGGTTTAGTAACTGTCTCCATACTATTAGTTTTTGTTTGACCATGAGCTGTTAGAAAAGATATTCCTAACAAGCAGAGTAAATAGAATTTTGGCCTCATGATCATATATACAGAGTGGACTATACTCCACGGTTTGAGAAATCTGAAAATATTTTAAAAAAGGTCAGTTACAGAGGCAAGAGGGGATTGTTTTCTCAAATTCGCAATCGTCATTATTACACTTGGCTAGCGATGCTGAGAGGCGTTCTTTTAATTCAGAAAGCTTCTGAATTTGTTCATTAACAAGGACGACCTTGTTCTCAAGGGTAAATTTTAAGTTTTTGCATGAAGCGTCTTCCTCGCGCCACAATTCAAGAAATGTATCAATTTCATTTAGTGTAAAGCCCATGTCTTTTAGCTTCCGGATAAGCAATAGCTTTTCCAGCACCTGTTCTGAATATTCTTTATAATTATTGTCCCTTCTGTTTTTCCTACCGATCAAAATCAGACCTTTTTTCTCATAAAACCTGATTGTGTCTTTAGTAAGACCGCTACGTTCAACAAGTTCTCCGATCAGCATAATGAAATATTTTAAGAAAACACTTGACAGTGGCCTATAGTCCACGCTATACATTCGATTTATAAACGTCTAATTTCTTAAATAGTTAAACAGTACACCAATGAAAGATTCAAAAAATCCGCTTAAGCAATTTGGTTTAGCCTTTATGGCACTTTGCGCTGTATGTTGCTCTTTTCCCATTATTGGAGTAATTCTTGGGATCAGCACCTTATCTGTAATTGCAAAATACATTGAATGGGCAGGCATAGCCGCTTTAGTCTTGGCAATAATTTCTTTTGCGGTCTACCGTCACAAAAGAAAAAGTGCACCTGCATGTGACATTAATTGTGAATGCAGGAACGAAAAAAAAGCCATCGAAAATTCTAAGTAACGGTTCAGCGTACTTATCCGGTAGCGATTTGAAAGGAGGGATGACCAAAAAAACTATCGAACTCATCAGTTCTTGGAATTCTTTAAATTTTCAATGAAATGGTTCGATATTGGTAATAATTTACAGCTTATTTTACACCTTTAAAACCTGATATGAAAATACTTCTGGTGGATGATAGCGAGATAGATACTTTAATCAACGAGAGAGTACTTTCATCGTTAGGGCTAGTTAAGAAATTCCATAAAGCATCAAACGGAAAAGAAGCACTAAAAATTTTAGATCAGTACAAAGAGGGAGTCCATGAAGTACCTGATATAATTTTACTTGATTTGAACATGCCGGTTATGGATGGCTTCCAATTCATAGAAACATTTCAGAGGCTCGATTTTCCGAATAAGGAAAGGATCAGGATCATCATTGTTACTTCTTCGTCAAGCAGAACAGACAAGGATCGAGTGAAGGATCTTGGCATAAGGCATTATCTAACCAAACCACTAGACATAGAAGCAGTTAAATCTATTATTCTTGATGAATTTAGGAGCTAACTATGGAAAAGGTTTCGTAAGTTCTGATACCCCAAAGTCTATCGAACCATCAGATCGTGAAATCTCTTTAAATTTTCAATAAAATGGTTCGATATTGGTAACTTCGGGGCTACAGACTGCTAAATCCTTCAACGCTACTTGCTTGAAGGATTTTTTTATAATTTTTTAGTCTACCGTAAAGGGTAATAGATTTCTTCCCTCAATCTTTTTTCAGTATTTCCTGAAAGTTTGAAAAAGAATATATTTGCGTCCCAAACAATGGGGGATTAGCTCAGCTGGCTAGAGCGCTTCCATGGCATGGAAGAGGTCATCGGTTCGACTCCGATATTCTCCACGAAATCCCGCACGCGTTGCGGGATTTTTTATTGCATCTGATTTTTGTCAATAAAATCCCGGAAAGTCTTTTTATAACTGTCGCTGATGGGGATCATGGCCTGCCCGATTTGTACGTCACTCCTGTGTACGGCATCAATAGCATTCCATGCAATAATAAAGGAGTGATGAACCCTGATAAATTTGTCGGAAGGCAATTGTTCTTCCAAAACCTTCATGCGCTGCAGTGTAGTAATTTTCTTATCCCGGGTGTGAATGGTAACATAGTCCTTCATGCCTTCCACGTATAGTATATCGTCTAAACGCACTTTTACCATTTTGGTCCCATCCTTCACAAATACAAAATCAGGCTTCTCTGATCCCGACTGTGCTATGAACGGGGTACTTGCCTGGTTTTGCAATTGGTGGCGCTGAACAGCTTTGTCTACTGCCTTTAAAAAACGCTCAAGTGTAATGGGCTTAAGCAGGTAGTCTACCACATCAAGTTCGTATCCCTCCAGGGCATATTGTGAATAAGCTGTTGTAAAAATCACCAGGGGTCTTTTCTGCAGAATTTTTAAAAAGGTAATGCCGGTAATCTCCGGCATCTGGATATCGAGGAAGAGTAAATCTACCTGTTGCTTGCGCAGGATTTCCATAGCGTCCATGGCATTGGAACAGGCTTCCACCAACTGTAACGAGGGAACTTTCTTCACATAATCCACCAACAGGTTACGGGCCAGTGGTTCATCTTCAACAATTAAACAGGTAAGGTTCACGAAAGTGTTATATCCAGTTGTACAGAATAACGGTCGGCTCTATCTTCAGTTTTCAGTTTGTACTGATCAGGGTAACTCAACTCTAGTCTTCGTTGTACATTTTGAAGTCCTATTCCTGATTTTCCTTCTTTCGAATCCGCAGAAGCAGGAACTTTGCTATTTTCAACAATGTAGGTGCATTGCTTCCCCTTCATGGTAATGGAGATCTTTATCCACGCCCCGGTGCTTTTATTATTCACACCATGCTTAAAGGCATTCTCCAGAAAGGTAATAAAAATGAGCGGAGCAACCATGATATTTTCCGTTTCCCCCTCAACATTAAATTGAATGGGCACCTGGTTATTCAGGCGTAATTGCTCCAGACTAATGTAATTCTGCATATACTCGATTTCCTTACTGAGCAATACCTTTTCGTGGTTTGATTCGTATATCATGTACCGCATCATTTGCGAAAGCTTGGAAATTACTTCAGTAGTATTATCTGATTTTGAATAAGCGAGGTAATAGAGATTATTGAGTGTATTGAACAGAAAATGAGGGTTAATTTGTGCCCGCAAAAAATTGAGCTCCGCATAAAGCTTCTCATTTTCAACTTCCTTCTTTCGAGCCTCCAGTTCGAACCACTCGGCTGCAAAGCGGAGCATACTTACAAATATGGTAATGAACAAGGCAATTGCGGCCACCTGAACAATATACATGTGTGAGCTGAAAAATTCAGCACGGGGTGAGTCTTGCATTAATATGCGTTGCACATAAACGCGAAACATAACCAGCAAGGCAAAGGGAATAACAAACTCAAGCAGGTAGCGCCAGATTTTTTTATGATTCAAAAATCGGGGCAGAAATACAAAATAGTTCAGGTAGGCAATGGCAAACGTAAACACAAACTGGATGCCGGTGAACAGAAGTCCTCTGCTCCAGTCATAGCCCCGTACCTGCGAATAGAAACTTGCTGAATAAATGTTGAAAGACAAATAAACGCACCAAAACAGCAGGTGTAGTACAAATATCCGGTTACGTTGAAAGTACGTTTGCATCATAACAAATTCTTAATGTCTCGCTGAAGGAAACACCAACAGTAGTCAAAAGTAACCGCGTGGATGTTGTGATTATACCGATCAGACATGTTTTTATACCGTTTGGCACATCCTATCGACAAATGCATGCCCTGAACCAACTATCCCGATCAGTCGGAAAAGTGTCAGAATTATCGATTAAAACCGAGCAATTGTCTAATAGCTAACCTGCAGCGGAAACTTTATCCTTCTTTTGTAGTTTAAATCGTGTCAGGCAATAACAAAACTGACGCAAACCCTGAAAAACGAACTTACTCCAATGAAAAAAATTACTTTTTTGTTGCTTATCCTTGTTCACACGGCTTTCTCCCAGCAATCGGGCGAATCCAAAGGCAATGGAAAAATTACAGGAACAATAACGGATGCTGCCTCCAAAGAAGTTGTGGAATTTGCCACCATTGCCCTAATAACTTCTGAAGGTAAAACCATCGATGGTGCTGTAGCTGATATGAAAGGTAAATTCACCTTAACCAGGGTGCCTGCCGGAAAACACAAACTACTGATATCTTTTGTGGGCTTTGAGTCCAAAACAATTGATGTGGAGATTGATGAAAAAAAGAATTCTGTTGAGCTGGGCAATGTTGCCATCAATTCAGAAACAAAAGTTTTAAATGAAGTGGTGGTTGAAGGGCAGCGTTCATTGATCGAAGAAAAAGTTGACCGCACCATTTACAATGCAGAAAACGATAAGACAACACAAGGCGGTGATGCCACCGATGTATTGAAACGCGTGCCTATGCTTACTGTTGACTTTGAGGGCAATGTTTCCCTTCGCGGAAGCCAGAACATTATGGTACTCATTAACAATAAACCGTCAACCATAATGGCGAGCAATGTGGCGGATGCTCTAAAGCAGATACCGGCTGAAGAAATTAAATCTGTTGAAGTAATAACTTCCCCTGCCGCTAAGTACGATGCAGAAGGAACAGGTGGAATCATTAATATCATTACCAAGAAAAATACGTTGGAAGGTGCTACGCTAAATATCAACAGCAGCGCAGGCTTCAGGGGCTCCAACTTAGGACTCAATGGAAACTACAGAACGAAAAAACTTGGCCTGTCACTTGGCGGTTGGGGACGGTCAAACTATAATGTTAAAGGTGCCTTCTCAAATGAGCAGCTAACCAACGGAGTTTTAAATACACAACAAGCTGACACCCGAAATCAAAATCTTTTCGGAAACCTTAATTTGGGTTTTGATTATGACATCAACAAGTATAATGCACTAACAGGCTCAGTACGAATAGGTGCCCGAAATGGAAGAACCTGGCAAGATGGTTTACTTACTGAACAGTTTACGAATAACATAGCAGGACCAAGCAGCTTACGCGATGTTACTACCGAGGATTTATCAAACAACCTTGATCTTAACCTTACGTACACAAAAACATTTGAAAAACCTCAGAAAGAATTCAGCGTGTTGGGTTTATATAGCCGGAACAATCGTAACAACGATTTCGAAAATCTTATCAATGAGCAAGATGGTGTTGCAGTTTCACAAGGATTCAAAAACCTGAACGATAGCTACAATCAGGAAGCAACCATTCAGGCAGATTATCAGGCACCTATTGGCGAGCGTCAATTGATTGAGGTTGGTGGTAAAAATATCTGGAGGCAGGTTTATAGTAATTTCACCTATTTCGTTGATCCTGACGGTGATGGCAATTACACACCATCGCCCAATACCAACCTGAGTAATAATCTAAATTACGATCAAAACGTTGCAGCCGGTTATCTATCCTATACACTAAACACTAAAGGTGGCTATGGATTTAAAGCCGGTGGACGCTATGAGTACACAACAATAAATGCCTTTTCACAAACAGAAGCTAACATTGAAATCCCTTCCTATGGCGTGTTTGTACCCAGTGTAAACGTTTCAAAGAAGATTAAAAACAGTACGGTTAAAGCCGGATATAACAGACGGATTCAACGCCCATCACTTCAATTTTTGAATCCAAATGTACAGGCATCCAATCCGCTAAATGTGACCATCGGTAACCCTGAACTGGAACCTGAATTCACTGACAACTTTGAACTTTCACTTAGCAAACCGATTAAATCTACGTCAGTAAATATTTCAACATTCGCCAGAAACACCACAAATTCGATTCAACGAATTCGGGAAGTGAGGGGCGATACCATCCTAACCACCTTCCAGAACATTGGTAATGAAAATGCTTATGGTTTGGGTTTAAACATTAATGTGATGGCAGGCAAGCTAACCCTTAGTGGTGGCGGGGATGTCTACTACGCAATGCTGACCAATAACGATCCTAACCCTGAATTCAACGCTTCCAATGAGGGCTTTGTATATACTGGGCGTCTCTTTGGTGGTTATCAGTTGAAGAATAACTGGGCACTTCAGGGTTTTGGTATGTACCGTGGGCGCCAGGTGCAATTACAGGGCTTTCAGGGAGGATTCGGAGTATATAGTCTGGCTATCAACAAAACCTTCAACAACAAGAAAGGAAATATCGGATTTGGATTTGAAAACTTTCTGCAGTCCTCCATGAAGATCAGGAGTGAAACAAATACCGTGACTATCAATCAGAAAAGTGTAAATGAGCTGTACAACTTCAATGCAAAAATCAACTTCAGTTACCGTATTGGTAAAATGAGTTTCGACCAGCGTCCTAAGAGAAGAAGAAGCATCAATAATGATGATATGAAAGATGGTGGTGGAATGGATATGGGCGGAGGCATGAATGAAGGGATGCAACAACCAGCCAACAGTGGCGGAATGCCACGTACCGGAATGGCACCTGCTGCTGCTGTGGCCGCAAAGCTTCCTGAAGCTGCGACCGACACAATCTATCAGGCCGCGGGCAACTGGACGTATGCCGTAGAAACCGGACAACCCGGTGGTGGAGGAAAACTTACTATTACCAAAGAAGGTGAAGTATATAGCGGAACCATTAAAAGCGATCGTATGCCACAGGAGGTAAAACTTTCTAAAGTAACCGTTGACGGAAATAAAATTTTCTTCGCGTACTCGATGAACTTTGGCGGAAACGAAGTAGTGATTGACTGTACTGCAGTTATTAATGAAAATGAAATGATTGGCACGATGAATATGGGCGGTTTCCGCAGCTTCCCGATAAAAGCAACACGGAATTAAATTTTTCTCGTCATGACGATAAATTGAGAAGGGCGCGTGTGAGCATGACAAAGCAATCCCATACTATATAGTAAAAACTAAATATAAAGTTTGGGATTGCTTCACTCCAACCCGCTTCCTTCATTATCGTTCGCAATAACGTGTTTTACTTTTTTAACAACTCCACCAACGTCCTTACCTTCTCCACATTTGTTAGAAACTTCCCCGTTTGTTTAGGTAATGAATCTATAAAACAGATTGAGTTCTGCGATTCTGAAGAATGAAATTCTTTTGCTGAAAAATGAATTTCTTTTACACCGGTTGTTTCAACAATGTGTTTTGCATTTCCTTCATGAATACCCGAACCCGGCATGATAGAAATACGATTACCGGCTGCTTTGACCAGTTCCTTTAAGAGACTCAAACCTTCCAGTGCAGTTTGTGCCTGTCCTGAGGAAAGAATGTGGTCAAAACCAACCTCAATACAATCTTCAAGAGCCTCGAACGGATCACGCGTAACATCAAATGCACGGTGACACGTAACTTTCATGGGGCGTGCCGCATCAATTAATTTCTTGCAACGATACTTATCCAGCGTTCCATCAGTCTTCAATATGCCGAACACCACACCATCCATACTGGCTCGCTTGCACATTTCTATATCTCGCTTCATAGCATGATATTCATAGGCTGAGTATACAAAATCGCCTCCGCGTGGGCGGATCATAGCGTATACATCCATAGTAACAGCCTGTCTTACAATTTCCATTACACCAAACGAGGGTGTTGTGCCCCCTTCAGCAGGATTGTCACATAATTCTATCCTGTCGGCCCCACCCTTTTGGGCATTCATGGCGGATTCGATATTGTACACAACTATTTCTACTACTGACATTTATCTATCTGATTATAAATATAGTCATTGGTCATTGGTTCAGATTTTGTCTATATGACCAATGACTGTTGACTAATGACTATTTAAAAATAACTCTCTGACCGGATTACGGAATGCATTTGATCTGGCGTAGTGAGTGTATATTCAAAAACATCGTTGGTAGAATATGCACCAACTTTCCCCTTAATGTTCAATGCCAGAAATGCTACACTTAATTCCTTAGCCTTTTCTTCTCCCCGCTTTTCAATCAATCTTTTTATCGCTTCTTCACAAGCTTGCTGTGGTGAACGTCCATGCCGCATCAATTCAACTATGGTATGACTACCGGCAATACGGATCATCTCCTCGCCTACTCCGGTAGCCGTTGCCGCGCCAACTTCACCATCAACATAAAGTCCGGCACCAATAATCGGTGAATCCCCAACACGACCGTGCATTTTAAACGCCATGCCGCTGGTGGTACAGGCACCACAAAGATTTCCATCCGCATCCTGTGCAAGAATACCTATGGTATCATGCTGACCTGGATTATGATAGGGTTTATATTCCGACTTCTTCAACCACTCCTTCCACGCTTTCTCCGATTCTTTGGTGAGCAGTTTTTCCTTTTTAAATCCTTGTGCTGCAGCAAATTGCTCTGCTCCCTTTCCAACCAGCATGACATGGGGCGTTTTTTCCATTACTGCCCGTGCAATAGAAATCGGGTGTTTGTAGCCCTGCACAAAAGCCACTGAGCCGCAATTACTTTTTTCATCCATAATGCAGGCATCCAGTGTAACCAATCCTTCCCGGTCGGGTAAACCGCCATAGCCAACTGAAGTGTCTTTCGGATTGGCCTCCGGCACACGTGCACCTTGCTCAACTGCATCCAAGGCCCGGCCATTTTTGCTCAACACATTCCAGGCAGCGTTGTTGGCATCCGTATTCCGCCACGTGGAAACCACTAGTGGCCTTTTTTCTTGTGAGGAAAATGCAGATAAAGCACCGGTGGAGAGAACGGAAGCTGATAGTACTGAAACTTTCAGGAAATCTCTGCGGGTTTTACGCTTTGGATGGCTCATGCTACAAATTTTGAAACGGAAGTTATTAAAACATGAACATAAACCCCACCGGGTCAATCAACTAATCTGCGGGCTGTTCTGAATCGCTGAATATAATAGGTTGAGTAAATGTTATCTTCTACAACACCCAAACTGGTTGAGGCATGAATAAACTTCACATTGTCTTTTGCCTTCTTCTCAGTAATGAGGCCAACATGGGTAATTTGTCTTTTCTTTTTTCCTGTGGCAAAAAATACCAGATCGCCTGGCTGAACCTCCTTTAATTTAACTTCCTTACCTACTTTGCTCTGATCTTCCGCGCTGCGGGGCAAATCCATATTTAAGGTTCTGAAGGAATGTATCGTTAGTGCCGAACAATCCATACCCGACCGTGTTGTACCACCATACCGATAGGGCGTGCCCGTATAGCTTCGGGCGGTTTGAATAACCTTATCAACTTTTTCATCGCGAACCCTGGCCTTTTGAGAAGCACAGGAGGTAAAAAACAGAATCGCAAGAAGAAAAAGTAACTGAAAAGGTTGCTTACCTTTACGGCAAAAAAATAGCATCCCTGAATCGTTTAAAAAATTACTCGTCAAATATATAAAACGCATGACATTTCCTGAAGTAAGCATTGATATCCTTAGCGAATTTGAGGCCATTATCGGCAAGGAAAACGTTATTCTCGATGAAGAAGTACGTCAGGAATACGCCCATGATAAAACCGAAGACTATTCCTTTCTTCCGGCCCTTGTGCTGAAACCGGGAACCACTGAAGAAATAAGCCGGATTATGAAAATCTGTAACGCTCATCGGATGCCGGTTACACCACGAGGTGCAGGAACAGGGCTTGCCGGTGCAGCGCTACCAACCCATCATGGTGTTGTGCTTTCCATGGAACGTTTCAACAAAATTTTGCAAATCGATGAATTGAACCTGCAAGCTACCGTGGAGCCGGGTGTGATTACGGAAGTGTTCCAAAGTGCCGTAAAAGAAAAGGGGTTATTCTATCCGCCTGATCCGGCCAGTAGCGGGTCGTGCTTTTTAGGCGGCAACCTTTCACAAAACTCTGGCGGCCCCAAAGCGGTAAAGTATGGCGTTACACGCGATTACGTTTTAAACCTGGAAGTGGTGTTGCCTAATGGTGAAATCATCTGGACGGGTGCGAATGTTCTTAAAAATTCAACGGGTTATAATTTAACACAGCTCATGTGCGGCAGTGAAGGTACGCTGGGTATCATCACAAAAATTGTTTTTAAACTGCGAGGTTATCCTCAGAAAAATGTATTAATGCTCATTCCGTTTGTTACGAATGAAGAGGCCTGCAATGCTATTGCTTCAATTTTTACGGCAGGCATTCAACCTTCCGGCATGGAGTTTTTTGAACGTGAAGCGGGCATCAAAACATTTGAATACTGCGACAAAGTGTTGGGCAGTCCGGTAACCACAAAGCTTCCTGAAAATATGGATGCTTATTTATTGTGCGAACTTGACGGAAACGATGAAGAAGTATTGATGCGTGATGCCGAGCGGGTAATGAATGTAGTAGAAAAGTTTCAATCGGGGGAAGTGTTGTTTGCTGAAAGTGCAGCACAAAAAGCAGAGTTATGGAAAGTTCGTAAAAATATTTCTCCTGCCGTAAACTGGTATACACTAACCAAAAGTGATGATGTTGTTGTGCCCCGTGGTAATCTTCCAAAATTAATTTCCGGTATAAAAGAAATTGGTAAACACTACGGATTTAATACGGTATGTTTTGGTCACCTGGGTGATGGAAACCTTCATGTAAACATTTTAAAAGAAAGTATCAGCGATCACGATTGGGAAACAAAAATTCCCGAAGGCATAGGCGAAATATTTAAACTCACCGTAAGCCTGGGCGGAACGCTTTCCGGTGAGCACGGTATAGGTATTGCCAAACGGCCTTACATGCCCCTTGCCATGAAGGAAACAAACCTGGAATTGATGCGCGGTATCAAGCGGGTATTTGATCCGAACAACATACTCAATCCAGGAAAAATTTTTTAAAATAAAAACCCGAGCTTGATCGGGCTCGGGTTTTAATTCCTTAATGCTACGATTTGATTTCTATTTTCCTTTAAACGAACGGGTTCCCCCGATTACATAGTGTAAACCCAATTGAACGCCAACCAAAAGATTAGCACGCTCGCTCAATAAAGCAGATCCATTACCAGAAACTACGGTATTGAAAGCCTCTTCATTGGTCATATCGGTTAAACTGTAGTTGGCGCGTACCTGGGTTGATAGAATGAGGTTCCTGGAAATATCAATATCCACACCAAAGGCTGCGGCAATTTGAAACTCGGTATTTTTGAATGCATTCGATGCCTTATCAATCTCTGCATAAAAATCACTTTCCAAAGCATAGGTATCAGGGGTTGAACCCGGTATTACAGTTCCACCATATTGGGCAAAATTTTCCTGAATATCCTCATACGTCATTCCCTCAGGAATAACATAGTCGACACCTGCATCAGCTTGCAGACTTTCCGTTGCCTGGGTTAAAAATGAAAACTGAGGTCCAATATTAAAGTTGGTTCGGGCTTTCTTATCGCTACCGTTCATAAACTTAAACAGTAACGGAACATTCAGGTATTGTAAATCAATGTTTCGTTGACCTGCAATTTGTTCTGCGGCATCAATCACCTCATAAATCTGACCTTGATTCGATAAAATAGATTCAAGCTGAAGTCCGAATTTACGGCCCACATCTACACCAAAATTAAAACCAACAGGTGCCCAGTTGTAGGTCATGGTAGAATTATAGCGTGGGTCCTCACTGATGCCTTTATCCAAAATAAAGGTTGCATTTACTGCGGTTGTGACACCGAAATGAATTTGGCCCCAGGCTAATGCCGGAAAAAGTGTGATGGCAAGAATAAAAAACAGGTTACGTAGTTTCATAAAAAATTGAGTTTTTGAGGTAAATTTTAAGCTATATAGCACCAGTAGTAAAAAAGGTAAGTGCTATGTAATAAAATAGCTGAGATTGCACTATTTTAATAACCATCACTAGAAATTTATTATCGTAATAATATGAAAATCAGCATGTTACTGATTATGGTGGGACTAATAGCCTGTCAGTCGGAAAAACGGGAAGATCTAACCGGTAATGAAACTGCCACTAACTCATCGGATGGGTGGAAGTCGCTGTTTGACGGAACCTCACTGACCGGATGGAGAATATTCAAAAACAAAGCGAATAACTCATGGGAAGTATCAGACGGAACATTGCATTGCAAGCCATTCTCCGATACTGAAGTTAATCATCGATCAGATTTAATAACCGAAGAGCAGTTTGAAAACTTTGAGTTTGTGTTCGAATTCAAAATTGCGGCACAGTCCAATAGCGGGGTAATGTTTCGCGTAAGCGAAGACTACGATGTGGCCTATGCCACCGGGCCTGAATATCAGATTATTGATGATGATGGTTACCCGGGACAATTGGCAGAAGAAAATAAAACTGCCGGTAATTACGCCATGCATGTAGCTGAAAACAAAACCTTAAAACCGGTTGGCGAATGGAACGAGGGAAAAATTATAGCTAACGGAAATCTCATTGAACATTGGTTAAACGGCAACAAAGTGGTGGCGTATGAACTTTACTCCGAGGATTGGATAACACGCAGAGATAGCAGCAAATGGAAGGATTTTCCAGGGTATGCTACTGTAAAGAAAGGGCACATCGCTCTGCAAGATCATGGCAATGAAGTTTGGTTCAGAAACATTGTCATCAAGGTATTAGATTGACCCCGGCATTTCATCATTATAATAGTATCTTTAACCCGACACTAATATCGTTAACGTTATGAAAACCTATTTTACATTTGCCTTTGCTTTATCGCTGATGGTTGCTTGTCAAACAAAAAAACAGGACGTACAACAAGATGAACCAACTATAACTGAAAACATGTTAACCGAAAAACAAAAAGCTGAAGGATGGGTATTATTATTTGATGGGAAAACCACGAATGGCTGGAGAAATTTCAACAGCAATAACATTGGTGCGGCATGGGTGGTTGATAATGGTGCTTTGCACTTCGATAACACCAAAACCGAGGGTAAAGGTGACATCATTACCGATGCTGAATATGAAAATTTCGAATTCAGCATTGAATGGAAAATCGATTCGTGCGGAAACAGTGGCATCATCTTTAATGTAGTCGAAGATCCAAAATATAAGTATGTATGGTTAACCGGCCCTGAAATGCAGGTGCTGGATAACGATTGCCATCCGGATGCTAAAATTATCAAGCACCGCGCGGGTGATTTGTATGATTTGATTTCTTGTTCAACCGAAACCGTGAAACCTGCCGGTGAGTGGAACCAGGCGCGCATTGTATCGGAAAATGGTAACTATCAATTCTGGCTGAATGGCACCAACGTGGTAAACTTTACCATGCACACACCCGAATGGGATGCCATGGTAGCCGGCAGCAAGTTCAAGGATATGCCCGACTTCGGCAAAGCAACCAAAGGCCATATTGCCCTGCAAGATCATGGCGACAAGGTTTGGTATAGAAACATCATGATTCGTGTACTTGACTAATGTGATCATCCTTGAGTGTCCGCAATGCTATTATCCTTATATGTGTTCTTGAGATTCTGAGTGCCGCATTGGCGATCAGCCATTTTGGGTACACGCTAGAGGGACTACAGGCTGTAACACGCTATTCGGGAAGGGTATCACTGATAGTTTTCAGCATTCTTTTCATTTTGTTGCCGGTTCATGAACAGCGTCTTTCTGCCTTTCTTTCTTCAAAATACTTTCTTGTATTTGCGCTGACGCATGGTATTCACTTGGTTCAGTTACTCGTATTTGTTTACCTGTCAGGGAATGAATTAATACCGATAAGACTGGCCGGTGGCTTCCTGGCTTATGCATTTATCTTTGCCATGCCGGTAATACATCATGGCAATAAAACAGGAAAAGTAAGTGATCAAAAATTTCGTTGGGCACAGTCGGTTTACCTGTATTATGTGTGGTTTATTTTCTTTATGAGCTACCTGCCCCGTGTTCAGGGCAAGCTGACCCATATTGGTGGCAGTTATTGGGAATTTGTTGTACTGTTGTGTTGGGTGTGTATGCTGCTTGGGATGAAACTACCGGCCCTGGTGTTTCAGCGAAGAAAATAAAAGCATAATCTCCGAAATTAGTAATCTGTCATGTGTGGAATAACCGGAATATTTGCGTTTAACCTGGTTGGCAAGATGAACATGATTCATTTAACCAACGCCACCATGGCACTGGCTAAGCGCGGTCCGGATTTTCAGGATATTTACCACGATCAATTTGTTGGGTTAGGTCATCGCAGACTTTCCATCATCGATACAAGTGTCGTTGCCAATCAACCCATGTGGGATGAAAGCAAACGATTCGCTATAATATTCAACGGTGAAATATTCAACTACCGCGAACTGAGAAAAGAACTTGAAGCCAAAGGAATTGTTTTTTTCTCCCACTCCGACACGGAAGTATTGTTGAAACTCTACATCCTTGAAAAAGAGAAGTGCCTGAACAGGCTTAATGGATTTTTTGCCTTCTGCATCTACGATAAACAGGAACAAACATTCTTCCTTGCCCGCGACCGGTATGGCGTGAAGCCCCTGCTCTACCTGCACGATGAAGATAAATTCATTTTTGCTTCGGAGATGAAATCCATTATGCAGTATGGAATCGAAAAAGCAATCGACTATAATTCTCTCTACACCTATCTTCAGCTCAATTATATTCCGGCACCTGATTCAATTTTTAAATCTGTAAAAAAACTTCCGCCAGGTCACTATTTAACAATTAAAAACAGGCAATTAACGGCAAGCAAATTTTACACTATTCCGTACACTGGGGAAGGCTCACACACAAATCCTATCGGCTACACAGATGCACAAGAGAAATTCAAAACATTACTGGAAGCATCTGTACAACGAAGATTGGTTGCCGATGTTCCCTTAGGATGTTTTTTAAGCGGAGGAATTGATTCTTCGGTTATTACCGGACTTGCCCGCAAACACAAACCTGATCTGCACACATTCTCTATCGGATTTAAGGATGAAAAATTCTTCGATGAAACAAATTATGCCAACCTGGTTTCAAAGCATTTCAATACAGAACATACCGTTTTCTCACTCACCAACAACGATTTATACGAACACCTCAATAACATATTGGATTATATCGATGAACCGTTTGCCGACTCATCCGCTATCAATGTATATATATTGAGTAAGGAAACACGAAAGCACGCTACCGTGGCCCTTTCGGGCGATGGCGCTGACGAACTTTTGGGAGGCTACAACAAGCATGCTGCACATTACCGGGTTATCCATAAATCGTGGAAAGAAAACCTGGTGGCTTCGCTTCAACCGTTTTGGAAAATTCTACCCCAATCGCGTAACAATGCACCTGGAAATAAAGCCCGGCAGCTTGTCCGTTTCGCTAACGGGATGAAGTTGTCAGCAAAGGAACGGTATTGGCAATGGGCAGGGTTTGCTACCAAAGAAGAAACCCTTAAAATACTACACCCGGATCTGCAGATAAATTTATGGCTCAATGATTTTTACCCAAGGCGAGCATCCGTTCTGGAATCCATTCCAGATAAGGAAACCATAAATGATATTCTGTTCACAGACACAAAGCTGGTCTTACCCAATGATATGCTCACCAAAGTCGACCTGATGAGCATGGCCAACAGCCTGGAAGTACGAACTCCCTTTCTGGATTATGAACTGGTGAATTTCATTTTCAGTCTACCCGGTGAATACAAAATCAACCACTCCATTCGTAAGCGCATTCTTCAGGATGCCTATCGTGATTTTCTACCAAAACAACTTTACAAACGGCCTAAAAAAGGTTTTGAAGTGCCTCTGCTAAAATGGTTCAGAAAGGAAATGAAAACACTCATTGTCGATGATGTGCTTTCAAAGAAATTCATTGAAGCGCAAGGCGTTTTTCATTATCCTGAAGTTGATAAACTGAAGCAAAAACTATTTTCTGCCAATCCGGGCGATGTACATGCGCGAATATGGGGGCTTCTTGTTTTTCAATGGTGGTGGAAGAAGTATATTTAACAATAAATGGCCGGTGTCAGAAAAATAGTAATGGAAGGACAGGCACTCCTTGAGGTGGATTATTCAGGAGCCAAAGAGGCAGAGATGATTAATTATGTTCTTCAGGCCGCTGAAATACTGAAAAAAGAAGATAAACCTTTACTCATTATCACCATTTTTGGCCCTAACAACTACGCTACCCCATCTTTTATGCGTATGGTGGAAGAGAAGCTCTCGGAATATGAACCGCTTATCATTAAACAAGCTATTGTTGGATTGAGTACAACACAAAAAATCTTGCTGATGGGTTTAAACATTTTTTTACAGCGGAATTTCAAAGCCTTTAATTCTGTGGAAGAAGGACTTCATTACCTGCTCGACAAGAGCCCTGAAACAGACTTGCCAGATCATTTCAAGAAAAATTAACGATGAAAAATCTATTACGTATTGAAGAACTCACCATGTTTGGGTTAGCCCTGTACCTTAACTCCTTTCTTCCCTTTGAAGGCTGGTTATTTTGGGCACTTTTCCTTATCCCGGATATTAGTATGTTGGGTTATTTAGTTAACACCCAAATAGGTGCCATTGCCTATAACCTATTTCACCACAAAGGCGTGGCTATTGCCTGCTATCTGGCCGGTTATTTTTTGGTGACTCATGAACTTACCCTGGCGGGTGTTGTGTTATTCGCACATAGTTCGTTCGATCGGATAATGGGGTATGGTTTAAAGTATTCCGACAACTTTAAGAATACCCATTTAGGCTGGATTGGTGGATCAGACGTAAGTAGTAAGACGTAAGTAGCAAGATGTAAGTAGCAAGACTTAGGTAGTAAGAATATGGTGCTTTATATAAAGAACATGGTGTGTAACCGCTGCATTATGGCGGTTCAGCAACTCTTCCATAAACACAACATTGCTGTTGAAAAAATTGCGTTGGGTGAAGTGGTGACAAAAGAAGATTTGCAGGCTGAAAAAATTAGACAGTTAGATGCCGAATTACTTGCACTTGGCTTCGAACGAATTGATGACCGAAAGGCCCGGTTGATTGAAGGTATCAAAAACAAAATTATTCAACTTATTCACCACACCGACAGGGTAAGCCTGAAACAAAACTGGTCGGATATTCTTTCAGAAGAATTACACTACGAATACAATTACCTCAGCAACCTGTTTTCATCAGTGGAAGGCATCACGCTGGAACAATACATCATCAGGCAAAAAATTGAGCGGGCAAAAGAATTATTATTTTATGATGAATTAAACCTCAGCCAGATTGCTGATCGCCTGGGCTATAGCAGTGTTGCGCACCTTTCCGCGCAGTTCAAAAAAATTACAGGGCTAACACCGTCTGAATTAAAAAAGTCAAGGGAGATTGACAAAGTACGCAAGCCCCTTGACTCTGTTCAATAAATTAAATTGAATCCTATCTTGCTCCTGGGCCGCCTGGCCCCGCATGCTCATCCATCGCTGTGCCCAATCCGCGCATCCTTACTCCAGTCCAAAGATTGGCCAAGGCGCTGTCTGAGCATGCTGAAATAAATGAATCTCAGCATAAAATGGATTATGGGACATGCAGAATATAAAACAGTTTAAATTTGGGAAACTTAGAACTTCCCAAACTTTAAGGTGAAACTGTAATTCCAGTCACTCAGGTCACTATCGGAAAGACCAACACCGTCACTGTTATATGCTCTGCGGTAGCTCACACCGGGGCTTAAGCGCATCCAGCGAAAGAGATTGATCTCCACTTGTGCTCCAGGCTCCATAACAAAAGACCAGTTTTGATCATACGGCCCGTGGGTAACGTTCCAATCATAATTTGGATTTGACCAATGTTCATACTGGTAAGAAAAACCGGCACCGGCAAACATGGACAGCACCAGGTGAATAGGCTTGTTGGAAGCCACCACATATTCTGTTATTAATCCGGTTTGAACGTATCCATAACTCATGTCAACTCCCGGAATGCTGCTGAACTCAGCCGGTACAACAATTTTGTTGGTGGTCGAAAATCCCCCCACACCAATCATCACTTTGCGGTCAATAAATACACCACCATAAGCACCAACCATATTGGCAAAATCACCACGGATGGAAGTAAACTTATTGGTAATGGCGCCATAGCCGGTAACACGGGAGCTCTTAAAAACGGTTTGAATATCGGATTGGGCATAGGTTAGTACTGCGGTAAACAAGGTGATAATGAGAATTACTGTCTTTTTCATGGTATTTGTGGTTTTTGGTACCAAGACAAGTGAACACGAAGGCACCCCTACGACCAAGGCATATTTTTTTTGAATTCTGAAAAAACCTAATCTAATACTGCCCGTATATCAGCAGTACCTATCCAACCCCACTCCTCAATAATTTATTTAGAAAAAAATTTACACCAGATGGGGGTAAACCTATAATCAGTTGTCATACCCACAAATTGAACACTATTACCCTTTATGAAAACAAATCTGAAAAACCCCATCCTGATCCTAACCTTGTTTGCCAGCGCTCTTCTTTTTACCGGCTGTGCCATTGACGACCCCGGACCCTTACAATATGGTGAACGCACGTTTACGGTTGAGGACTTTAACCGCCTTGAAATGGGCAGCGCCTTTACCATTATCGTTCGGCAAGGTGCAACCTTTTCGGTGGAAGCTACCGGTGACGTGCGCAACCTAGATGACCTGGTGGTTTTCAAAAACGGCTCCACGCTTGTGGCCTATTATGATCGCCACGCCAACCGCAGGCATACCACCACCCTTCACATTACCATGCCCGATTTGGCCGGTGCAAATTTTTCAGGCGCCAGCATTTCGGATGTGCAGGGTTTTGAACGTGCAGAAAAATTTGAATTGATCCTATCAGGTGCATCGGTCAGCAAGGTTTATCCTGGTTTTTCCGATGTCAAACTAAATCTTTCAGGTGCCTCCAAACTCGACCTGTTGGGAACCGGCAACCTGCTGCACACCACGGTATCGGGTGCCAGCGAGTTGAAAGCCCAAAACTTTCCAACAGAAGATGCCTGGCTTGATGTTTCGGGCGCCAGCACAGCCCGCGTATCGGTAAGCAACCGACTGGATGTAATTGTCAGTGGTGCCAGTAGTGTACGATATTCCGGCAATCCGGACGTTCACCCAACCGTGACAGGCGGAAGTTCATTGATTAAGGAATAAATTAACGGAGTATCGTCACCTGTCGTCATTGCCTTAGGCGAAACCGGTAGTCTCTTGCTCACCAGCAGAGCCTACCGGTTTTCTTTTTGCATGAATTTTTTCAGAATCACATCTGTTATCTCACTGATGTCGTGTGTGCAATGGCAGACTCTGTGATTCAGATCACTGAGGTTCTGATTTTTCTACACGATCTTTGTACCACAAAACCAGTATCATGACGATTAAACTGACCACCGAAGAATTTAAAAACAAGGTTTTCAATTACGAAACCGACAAGGAATGGAATTATAAAGGCACCCTGCCCGCCATCATCGATTTTTATGCCGACTGGTGCGGGCCTTGCAAAATGGTATCGCCCATTCTGGAAGAACTGGGTAAGGAATACGAAGGGAAAATTGTGATCTATAAAGTAGACACCGAAGCTGAACAGGAATTATCCGCGGTGTTTGGTATTCGCAGCATCCCGACCTTTTTATTTATACCGGTAAACGGCCAGCCAGCCATGCAACCAGGCGCACTGCCCAAGCATGTGTTCAAGCAGGTGATTGATGAAAACCTGGTAGGCGAAAAGCAATTTGCGTAAGCCATAGTCTTGTGATGTACTATTTGAGGAAAAGCGGGTTTGAGGTGTAGTAGAACGGAGCTGCTGCATTTCAATTACCGTATACTGATTAAACAGACTTGCCTGTTAGCTCAGTTCTTCTTGTTGTTGATGATCCTCATCCATTGCACAACACCATCAAAGGCGGGAAAACTCATGCGAGTTTGAAATAAAGTAGCAAGCCCACCCTTTTTCAGGGAAGACTTGCTTAAATAGGGCAGGCTAACGGTATGCAACCATACTGCAGAATTGCAACATTGAGTAGGTGTAACAAATAAATGCACACAACTCGGCAATTTCTGATTTGGAAAATACTTCATTGAGAAGTCTATAGTGCTGAGGAAGAATTGACTCAGGCGATATGGCAAATAATACTGCAAAGCCTCGGGCGTATTCATGTCTTTTCTGCTCAAAATTCGCTTCCCTGTCATTTTGAGAAAGGAGAGTAAAGTTACTGCCGGATACATTATTCATGGCCGTTTTAACCGAATCGAGTATTTGTGGCTGCAAACTTGATCCTGTAAAAAAAGATTTTTCCAGAGCAGCCCAATGGTTCTGAATTTCACCTTCATTTGGAAAGAGATGATGATTGGAACCTTGATGTGTTTTTGAATAAGTTTTCATGATTTTATGTGTTTTAGTTGTTAGTGAGAATTCCTTTAAATTTTGATTTGTGCTAACATGGTATAAGCACCCTGACTGTAACCCGGTGTCAGACTAATGTTCTGGTTTTTATTGATTTTGTGGAGCTTCGGAATGAAGTATCCTATTGCTGATCCGACAGCAGCGCCAACAATAAGATCAGAGGTGTAGTGAATACCCGTCTCATAACGCACTACGCTAATGGCTGTTGCTGCTGCCAGTGATCCAGCCCAAATCCAGCGCTTAGCTTTGGATTCCGGGTGGTAATCACTAAAAACCGATGCTATAAACACCGCACTGGAAAATACTGCTGTTGATTGGCTTGAGAAAAATGATTTACCCGGATCTTTCTCGACCTTATCAGCATAGCTTACATCAGGATTATAAACATATGGTCGGTATCTGGTTATGCCACTTTTCGCAATGGTAGGCAAATTCACAGACAGCCTCCTAACTTCAAGGAACATGGTGCCAACGGTGAGAATATCTTTACGTACACCTTTGTCGGCAAGCAAGGATAGCGGGACGATCAAAGCAAATGATCCCAACTGATCGCTTAGGGGCATAAGGTTCTTGTTGAATTTGTAGGTTGCGCTTCGATCAAACCAGTGAACATTTCTATGGGTAAAGGATGTTGCCTGTTCCAGGGTAAGAGGAGTACGTGAATCATCCATGGAATATGCGATTAGTTCTGTGCCGATGGCGACTCCCAAAATGATCCCATCCGTTTTCCATGATAGCTTGTAGGGTGACTCAATGAATGATTTTTTGCGTGTATCACCAAGGGGCTTTACAGGAAGCCGGTGAGCGGCAGTTTCAGTATAGGTGAAGCGTTCAGTTACAACTGAATCACCAGAATGAGTGATGCCTACCGAGCCATAACTGAGTGCAAGTGAAAATACTGCCGCGATTGTTGTGCTGATTGATTTCATAGTTTTTGCGTTTTGTTATGGACAAAGGTGGGAATGGTGCCCATGTGAATTGTTCCGATTTATGAGTTCGAACGCCATTTCTAGCCTGATATGAGCAGATTTTGTCAGTCAGGCGTTTTCGGAAAAGAAAAATCTGAGGATTGGATAATACCTCTGTGTTCGGATTTGTAAATCTGAACGCTCTACAAGTCCCTAACAGCTGTTCGCTTGAATTCTGAAGGAGTTTGCCCTGTTATTTTCTTAAAAGTGGTATTAAACGTAGTCTTTGAATTGAAACCGGACTCAAAGCCAATTCCAACTAGGGAAAGGTGGTTAAATTCAGGATCCGCTAACAATTTTTTCGCATGTTGCACGCGATATTCATTTACAATTTCAAAAAAACTTTTACCCAAAATTTTGTTGATGGACTGAGATACCAGGTAGGGTTGGGCATTTATTGCTTCCGCCAATTCCTTTACCGATGCATTTTCGTTTCTGTAGAATCCATCTTTTTCCATGGCACTTCTTACTTGATCCGCCAAGTCTTCCAGTAAGGATATTGATTCAATATCTTCTGCCTGCTTTTTGCTGGCGCTAACCGCTTTGCCACCGGATGCATTGTTTTCCATCTGTGCTGCCAGTAAGGTTCGCAGCTTGTAGATTTCAGGGGATATTTTGCCCTTGATTGTCACAACATAAAGGAAAGTAGATATCACAGACATGCTCAGAAGGCAGGCCATAGTTGAAAATTCGGGTGCAGAAAGGATGTACGCAAACAAGGCATACGAAACAAATACGATAATCATAAATCCAAAAATGAGTTGCCGTATCCATTTCAAACCTAGTTTATGGAGTGAAGAGAAATTTGAAAATACAATTGACTGGTGCTCGCGATATGCCTTGAAATAAAGCGCAAAATAAAAAGCAATGTACACTAAATTGGAAAGGGCTATAATTGTGTCGTATGGATCCTTTCCACCTTCATAGGCAAATTTCACGTTATACTTGTTGCCAATATAGTGAACATAGTGAATAGCAATGGGTATGTACAATATGGCAAATGAAAAGTGCTTTAGTACACGTACTCGACTGATGTGAACCGAAAGGCTTCGAATGTATAAATACAGACTGGAAATGGTGATGAACTTTATACAATGAAAAATCCAGACAAACCTCCAACCCAGTAGATGCTGAAGAATTGGTGCCAACAAAATAATAGTTGCTGTGAAGATAAAGACTGCGAGCAGGGTATTTGAGTTTTTATCACGCTCAGGATAGAAGAAGACTAAAAGCGACAAAACAATACCTTGCACAATACCAAATAAAGTAATGATAATCAAACTGTTTTCTTGAGAGAGAAAATCCATATTTCTTCGTAGAGCTTGTTTGTCAGATAGAAATTTAAGGCGAGGGATATTGTTTTATTTCACCCACTCAAACATATCCATACACCGATAGTAGAATCTATCTCACCTTTAACTTACAAAAAAGTTCGGTTTTATCCTGTAAAAAATGTCCCATGTTACCGATTGCATGGCAGTTCGATTACCCAAACCTGCAATTGCGCAAAAGCAAAAGGTTTATTTCGTTAATATTCCATTCGTTCAAATTTAGCACCTACGTCTGCATTATGCGTACACACTGTTGCGTAGTTCTTTCCGTAAATTTACAATTGGTGCAGCTTCGACACCGAACTCCTTTAACCACTCTTCTAATTGTGCTGCTGAACTTAAATAATAAAGTCCGCCTATCTGTGACCAGCCATGAGCTCCGGCACACATGGGGCAATGTTCGCCTGTCGTGTACATGATCGTTTGAAGCCGTTCTTCAAGGCTTAAATTATTCATTGCCCATTCTGCCAGTTCAATTTCCGGATGAGCCAGTACATTTTTTTCATTTATTCGGTTTCTGGCTTCCGCAATAATTTCATTTTCCTTATTAACAAGTATAGAACCAAAGGGTTGGTCGCCAGCTTTTAAAGCCTCTTCTGCCAGGCCCAGGCAATGTTTAAAAAACTTCAACTCTGTTTTTGTAAACAGTGTATCCGAACCTGTGTCGTTTTGCGTCATAAAACTTTGATTTTCATGATGGGTCGTTGGCTATTCTTGTTGATTTTGGTATCGAGCAAAAATAAATACACCTGTCAACAATTCGCGATATCAGCCATTCTATTTGAAATCAAAACTGTCAACCAGTATTACACTTGAATAGAAGCACCCAGTTTGCACGACAAAACCCGTGTTAGCGATTGGTGTTTTCATCTCCATTCTATTGTCAGTTTAGAATTGTCCTTTGTAAAATAGTTTGAAGTATTTTTAAAGGTAATTTCACCCATTGATTTTGGTTTAAAGTCGCTGAAAGTTGCGTACCTCTCAATCGAATTTCCATCAATGTCAAAATCAAGTTCGGAATTTTTGTTTTCGTCAATTAATGCAATCATTGAGTATGTGCCGTTTTTCAAGCCGTAAATGTGTCTGTTAGTCGTACCTATTGAGGTTGTGCCCAAAAGATAGCCACCTGTTACAGCTACCCTTTTCCTAAAATTATCTTCACTATCCATTACCACAAACATCAAACGCCTTTCTGCTTCTAACATCGGAATACTTATATTAAAGTGAAAGTAATTTTGTGAGAAATAGGATTGTGTAGTCAATTTTTGCTTGAATTGGTGTTCGCTCATTTCTTTGGTTAAATCCCTATCAAATCCAAGATGCATAAGAGAGGCTGATGCTATTTCAAAGTTTGCTTGTTCAGCAAACGGTTTTAGTTTAGTGTCTAAAACAATTTCTGCATCCTGATTGATGTTGAAGTAACTTAATTCTTGTTCAAAGTCAATGTTATTCAGATTTATTTGCTTGGTTTTCCTATGAGAATGAGAAAAAAATGAAATGGCTCTACTTTCTATGTTATACACAATAGTCCAAACCGTTTTAAAATCACCTTTCGGAATATTTACACTTTTCAGCATTTGAAAAGCACTCATTTCAGAGAAGTCACCCGGGGCTTGTAGCGCCTTGATTTGTTTTTCAAGCTTATGATAACGATACGTTGTGGATGTGTTATTCTTTCGGATACCCTCAATATTTTCAATGTATTTTTTGGAATAGACCACCGATTTATTGGTTATAGCCTGGCATGAGTTGGCTTCTTTTTCATAAACTTCTGGCCTGCCTTCCAGGTATTCAATAATTACGGATTTGCCGTGAGTATCTGCCAATATGTAATGGATTTTCCCTTTAATCGGATAAATTTTAAGGTTTTCAATATGGGCAACAACTTCGTCCACAGTTTGAAAATTGTCTAACTGATATTGTACCCACTCCAATTCGTTCAGGTATGTTTTGTCTTCCGAAATATTAAACCGAGTGTCTTCCAGCCAAAGCATTTCTACCACAAGCCCTTTCTCGTTCATACCGCCATAAGGCATTTCTTTTCCGTTTTGGTTGAATGTGATACTTCCGTATTTGCTTGTCCACCTTGCAGGCACTCCATTGTGTGTGCAGTAAGCTACTTTTGTCGTATTCTTTAAATTTTTGATAACATAACCTTGGTCAAAAGTCCAATCGAAGTTTTTGCCCAACAGTATAGTCTTTCCATTCTTCAATACGAATGATGAACAAGAATATGCTGATTGCACCAATGTCGTCAAGAATAGAAGTGTCCAAAAATATTTTTTCATTTTACTGTCCTTTTGGGTTATTGTTTATGCTTGCCGACATCTGTATACATTCATCCACCCGCTCATATCCATACACCCCTGGCGGAATATCTTCACCTCCAACTTACAAAAAAGTCCGCTTTATTCCGCAGGAGATAGTCCTACGCTACCGGTTTGCTTGGCATAACTGTGGTTAGCTTATGCTATTTTTTGATATTCAATAGCTTAATTGTAATTCCTAATTGTCCCAAATGATATAAATCGTGATGTACTATCCCCTCGACCAAATATTTTAAAGTATATGCTCCTTCGAGCTTATTACTTTCAAGATAGTCATCATCTTTGTCGGTAAGATATTCTACCAACTCCATCTGACTTTTATTTAAATCGGCTTTGAGTTTTTCCCATCCGATTTTTTTTAGTTCCTCGTTGCTCTTCCAATTTTCAGGACTTTCAATTGTCAGATTTGATTCGAGTCCTTTGAGTTTCCTTATCGTGTCCATTCTCCAAACCCAAATGTGATAAATTAATTCCGCCACGCTGTGGATTTCGGGAAGTGGTCTTTTAAACGCTTGTTCTTCCGATACTGGTTCGATTTTTCTTTCAAGATTGTCATCATACCACGTAATTCCGTTTTGTACATCCTTTAACTGACCAATGATATTTTCTACAACTTTCCTACTCATCTTAAAGTTTTTTTTAATGCCTGACGAAGAGCTTGTTTAGCTTGCTTGAAATCCATGTTTTCTCATCTCTCCTACTTATTTCATTCTTCGCGTTCTCTCTCTTCATTTATAGTCGTATTTTTCCGTCACGACTTTACTGCTATGATAGTTGTCATCCCATTAATTACCTGGTTGAGCTGAATTCTCATTCTGTTTGCCTCCAGCATTGCAACAATTTCCCTTGTCAAAACCCGCACCTTATTATATGAGCTAACTTTTTGCGTCCAGCCTGTCTCTGTCTTTTCGTTTAGCAGGTCAGTAACGCTGACCGTTTCGCTCTCATAGTCAAGCACACAAGTTAGAATTCTAGTATCATCACTTTTTACCAGAATAAATCTACTATCACCGGTTAATTCCGTTGAATAGTCACGGAAGGAAAGAAGTGCTTTGCCTCCCGTTTTCAGTACGATAGAAATGTCCGTTACTAAATTTTCAATTTCTCTTTTATTATCAAGATGTGAAAGTGTGTCACCACAGCAAACAATTAGTTCGACATCCTTGTCCGCGAATTGTTTAATCCTTTTAATGTCGTCATTTCGTATTTCAATATTAAGTCCCCTACCGTTAATTGCCAATTCACCCAAAAGATGTTTATTGAAGTCAACAGCAATTACATGAAATCCAAGTTTTGCAAGCGGAACACTTTGAAGTCCATGCCCAGCCCCAAGGTCTATGGCTTTCTTTGTAGAAAATGGAATAACAGCATTGTCTTTTAGAAAATTTTGAAACTCCTTTTGCTTAGTTTCAAAGTCCCCAGTCATCCAAGAGTAGAACTTTGCCAGGTGTGTTTCGTAATGTTCTTTAACTGTCATTGATTATTCAATTTTCATGATGGTTCGTTGGCTTTTCTTGTTGATTTTTGAATTGTGCAAAATATTTAGCCCGACCTGCATATCTCTGTCCCCCGACACCGAACTAAATTAAGAAATTACTTTTAATACCTACACCAAACCCCCGCATTGCCTAAACATTTTGTTAGCACCTGTACCCTTCTCTTCGTCATTCGTTAATTGTCCACCGGTGGAGCAACCGGTACACTACATTTTCGGCTTACACGAAACCCTTACTATTTTGTCCACGTGTTGCGTGGGACGGCACTCTTGCTAAAGCTTTGGTTTGGGTGCTGGACTTGTGAAGCTTTAGCATGTGTGCTGTTGCGCTGGCCTCACTGTCGATTAGGTCTAATCTTTCTTATACTTTTTAAAGTTCTCTGCTTGCTCAAATATCTCTACATAAACCTCATCTCTCTCCACTGGTGGATAACCAAATTCGTCAAGGATTAAGATTAACTCCACTTTTAGAGCAGATTTAATGTCATCTCGCTTATTCCAGTCTGGAAATTTGGCTTGATTGTCCACGATGACTTTTACTGCCTTTGCCAACGCAATCATCCTGTCGTCCGGATAGGTGAAGTCGTATTTTTTGCAAAGCTCTTTCAGGATGTCGTAAAAGGCTTTTTCTTCAAAGTCAATTCCTAATTCATCACCGGCTTTAAATTCTTTGTGAATGTCCCAAATCAAGTTGGTTAATGCTTCTGCCATTTCTTCGTAGACCTCACTTCTTAAAATGTCGTTAGCGTCACGGTTGTTGTAGCGCTCAACAATGGCTTCCATTTTTTTTGTGAAGTCAATTCCTTTTACCCGATTTACTTTGCGCAGTTCACCAATCACTTTTGCCAGAAGTTGCTGTAATAATTTGATTTTTGTATTCGGTAATTTGATTTTATCAATTTTCGCCAAATAGTCTTCGTCAAAAAGATCCAGCTCTGTTTCTTCTCCAAGTTTGAAGATTTCCTCTACTCCGTCACTCTGCAAAGCATGCTTTATCATTTCCCGAACTCTTGCGTTCATTTGCGCTGTGTCCGGTGCATTGCCTTTGGTTAGTTTGAATACAATGGAACGAATGGCTAAATAAAAATGCGTGTAATCTCGTTCGGCTTGTGTAAGCTTTTCACTACCTGCACAAATGTCATAGGCGGCCTTTAGCCGTTTCACTAAACCCATAAAGCGGGTTTCTAATTCTTTGGTCTGCTGAACAAACTCAGCACCCATGTTTAAGGTGTTTAGTTGTTCAATGGTGGATCCTTTGAAATACTTGCTGCTGTCAAACCTATGCATCAGTTTGGCCAATAAATCCAAATGGTCTCTTACAACAACAAGCGATTGCTCAATGTCTTCAAAATTGTCCTCGTCACCTTTGTTGTACTTGGCAAGAGCCAAATTCATTTGCTTTTTGATTCCGATATAGTCAACGACCAAGCCTTTGTTCTTACCTTCAAACTTGCGGTTAACTCTTGAAATAGTCTGAATCAGGTTATGTTGCTGAATGGGCTTATCAATGTAAATGCTGTCCAGGAAAGGAACATCAAAGCCCGTGAGCCACATATCCACTACAATGGCAATCTTGAAATTCGATTTTGGGTTTTTGAATTGTCGGTCGAGCTCCTTTCTGTACTCTTTTGTCCCTAATAAATCATACAGTTCTTTCGGGTCGTCTTGTCCGCGCGTCATCACCATTTTAATGCGCTCGATAGGTTTAAGTTCCCTTTTGTCTTTGTCGGTAAGTTCTGCACCTTCTTCGGCTTCTCTGATTTCAGCCCATTCAGGTCGAAGTTTGATAATGTTCTTATAAAGTTCGTAAGCAATCTCCCTGGTGCTACTCACAAACATCGCCTTACCTTTCACGGTCGCGCCTTCGGTAATCCGGTTTTCATAATGATTTACGAAATCCTCTGCAACGGCTTGTATGCGTTTAGGGTCGCCCAGAATAGCATACATGTTTGCTGTTTCTTCTTTACTCTTATCAATCTGATATTCGTTGGCCCCTAATTCTGCAACTTCTTCATAGTAGCGCTCTATCTTTTCAAGTTCACTATTTTTCAAGGCTACTTTGGCGGCTCTGCCTTCATACACAATTCGTACAGTGATTTCGTCTTTCACCGATTCGGTCATGGTGTAAGCATCTACAACTTTACCAAATACATCCAGTGTTGCATCAATCGGTGTACCGGTAAAACCAACATAGGTTGCATTAGGTAAAGAATCATGGAGGTATTTGGCAAAGCCAAACGTTTTGGTAACACCTTTCTCTGTTACTTTAATTTTCTGATCAAGGTTTACCTGACTTCTGTGTGCTTCATCCGAAATGCAAATCACATTACTTCTTTCTGTGAGCAGTTCAGTGTCTTCCGTAAACTTGTGAATGGTAGTTAGAAAAACACCACCGCTTTGCCTGTCTTGTAGTTTGGTGCGTAAGTCAGCACGACTTTCAACGCTCTCCACGGTGTTATCACCAATGAAACCTTTGGCATTTATGAATTGTGCTGCCAGTTGGTCATCTAAATCTGTTCTGTCTGTAATCAATACGATGGTCGGGCTTTCAAAATGCTCACTTTTCATCAGAAGCCTTGACAGATAAAGCATGGTGAAACTCTTACCGCATCCTGTCGCGCCAAAATAAGTTCCGCCCTTTCCGTTTCCTTCGGGCTTTTGAGCTTTCTTGATATTTTCATACAGCGCTCGCGCAGCGTAGTATTGTGGGTAGCGGCAAACGATTTTTTCTTCTTTCTTGCTGTTGTCAGGTACATAAATGAAGTTGCGGATAATGTCCCGCAACCTGTTTTTATGAAACATGCCTTGAACAAGCGTAAACATACTATCAATTCCGTCCACATCTTTGGCCAACCCTGCAACTCTGCGCCAACCATAGAAAAACTCATACGGTGCAAAGAACGAACCCGCTTTGTTGTTGACTCCATCGCTGATTACGCAAAAGGCATTGTATTTAAAGAGTTCGGGAATGTCTCTGCGATAGCGAACGGTTAATTGCTTCCATGCCTCAAAAATGGTGGCTTCCTCACGAATCGCGCTTTTGAACTCAAAGACTACTAACGGCAGACCATTGATGTACACTATGCCATCCGGGATGCGCTTTTCCGTACCAATAATTTCCAGTTGGTTTACAAACTTGTAAATATTGTTGTCTGGCGGATATTGTTCTTCTGGTTCTGCGACAACGGATATTAATTGTTCGGCTTCCGGTTGACGATGTTTGTTTAAACCGGTGTAATTGATTAACTGAATGTAAATGTCTTTCTGCTTCCGGTCTTCTCTTTTCAGAATAAACCCATCGGAGAGCATTTTCAAAAACGTTTTATTACTCTCGTATAGATCTGAGGCTGAAAGTGATTTGAGTTGAAGTATAATAGAATTGACCTCGTTGTTCGTAATGCCCTGCGGTTTGTATTGTGTTAGAAGGAAACTCCTCAAATCTTCTTCAATCAAGACTTCATCAGGCTTTCGGATAATGGTAATGCCCAAATGATGGGGAAATCCTTCTTGCCCCAACAACTCAGTAAACGCCCTCTCTAATTTTTCTTCGGTGAATTTCATTTCTTCTCTTCTACATCAATGTTCCATTCTATGCCCGTTAATCTTTCCTTTATCATTTTAAGAATTGCCAAAACCGATTCATCTTGCGGGAAACTTCCGTAAACTAATTTTTTGAAATCGCCATTGTAGGTAGCTTTCAACTCACCCCAAACCTTATCCATATCTTTAAAGATAAGCGCTTTGTTAGGATGATGCGCAAGCCACGCATTATTGTTCTTGTAGCTTTGTACGTCATCGTTAGCGACTTTTAAGAGCATGATAGCGAATGCCTCTGATTGAAAAAACTCAGCAAACTCCTTTTGATTCAACAATTGGTGCAGGTCGTACGCATGTCTTATCTTTTTCTTCAAATCGTCAATAGCATTTTCTCCATACGAGAATCTGACAAGGCTCATTATTTTTTCACACACCGTTCGGGTTGGCTCCAGCACGCGAACATCGAAAGGCAGCACGCCATTCGCTTCGGCAATCGCAGCCTGATTGTTACTCAGCATCATTTCACCAACCAATGAAACTACTTGCTTTGTGGTGTAGGGCTCAAAATAGCCAAGCCATGTTGCTTCCACTACAATTACATCACGAATCTGACCATAGTCGCCTTTGAACTCCTTTTTATAAGTGTGCGCGGTTTTCCGGTTCATTCCCATTTTTTGTGTGAGCCCTTCTATATCAACCTCTGGCAGAACTGCACTCACCACCTCACTGATGGTTCTGATTTTGGTAGTCATCCTGTTATTTGACTCGCCTTCACGTCTTAATACTACCAAGTCAATATCTTCCGAAAACCTATCTATCGTTTTGTAACACTTTGATAAAGCTGTGCCTCCTTTGAATACGGTATCAGCTCCGATTTCATGATTGAAAAGTGTGTAGAGTACATAGGTGACCCAATAATCCTTTTCAATATAGATTGGTAATATCTTCCTCTGGTCTGAAGTAAACTGAATAGCTTGCCTGAAAAGTGTTTTGTCTTCGTGTAGCTTCATACGATATTCCATTTTCCGGCAGTACGCAGCAAATTTCCTGCACCTTTCAATTTATACTTTGTAATCGGGTTTATCGATTTATACAACGGTTCAATTAATGAACTTTCCTTTAATTCTTCCAACAGTGCCCCTAATAGAGCTTTTGTAACGGGCGGATATTTTAAGGCCAGACGAACCATGGTGCCCTTATCTTTTTCGGATAAGTTCTTGATGATGCTTAACAGACGTTTACAGGAAGTCTCAATGGTTGCATCCGGTATCTTTTTGATATAGCGGATGGAATCCAGAATTTGTAATAAAGGTATGTTCTCTTTGGTGATGGTGTTTTTCTGCCTGATGAATGAAATGAAGTAGCGTTCTCTTTTAAAATTAGGACGTATCTGATTTTTACCGATTTGAATGATATTGCTTACCTGCGTGGTTAAGCCCAATTGATTATAAATACTGTAACCGGTAAGGTAGCCCACAATTTTACCATCCTCTTCCAGCAGGTCTTTTACTACTTGTGCCTGATTGGGCTGTAGAATTCCGAAAGGAGTGTTTTCGGGTTTGTAGTACTTGCCCTTGGAGAGTTTGGCTATTTTGCCGGCCTTTACCATCCGGTTAAGGGCTTTTATGACAGCTTCCTTCTTATTCACCTCTGCTATAAAATCGGCATAGGTGAACACATAGCCCTTGGGGAGCCTGTCTATTGTAAGTGCTATGTATTCAGGTGTTTTCATTCATTATGGCACTTTCAAAGGTAGCTAATTTGTCCAGTTTATTAGTTAAAAAACTGGACATTTTGGAAATTCTACAGGGGGTGGGTAACTTTCGAGAAGTTACCCATGGGCTAAAATGCTTCTGCTCTACAAGCCCAATTATAGTAGTACACTCCCTCCAACTCCGGTTACACAAACACCAATACTTCTAGCCTACTCTTAAATCCTTGAGAAACCCTTCTTGACCCAACAGCTCGGTAAATGCCTTTTCTAATTTTTCTTCGGTGAATTTCATTTTTCCGAAGTTATCCGAAGCTTTTCCGAAGTTTTTCCGAATCCCAATGCCTTCATCTCTACTTCACTTTTGTTTAATGATTACCCAATGCCCCGAACGATCACTACCTACCCGCTTGATGAAGCCTTTATCCTTCAATGCTTTAATGTTTTTATCAATTGCAGTAGTGCTGATTCCTACTGCATCTGACATTGCTTTTTTCGATACTCTGGGGTTCTCCCTAATCATGTCAAGCATCTTTAACTGGCTTTCTACCAACCCATCTACCAACCCATCTACCAACTCATCTACCAACTCATCTACCAACCCTTTTCCTGGTCTAAATAAAGTTACTTGCATGCCACCGTCCATCTCAATCATTTCTGGCTCTGGCAGGCCGGCCTCTATACAGGAATTGATAATTTTAAGTGTACCTCTTTCCCAGCTTTGCTTGTATTCTATATTTTGGCGTTCGCTCATTATGCCTTTCCCAATTTTTCTTCTGTAAACTTCATCAATCCATATTTACGTGGACATCATATGATTCAGCATCATCTTTAATTTCAATTGCCTTTTCAATGTAGTAATCACTGTTATTGTCGCTCATAAAATCCTCCCACTTTACTGTCTTTATTAATGAAGGCTCACTTTTCGTATGTATCTTCGTTCCACTACATTCACGAAATTCCTTCTCAAGTATATTAAACATATTATCTCTTAGTATTTTGAATAATTGGCCTATGTGATGCGTAATGCTATTACAACTTGGATTTGATGTATAATACCAATTATAATTTCCTGTCTCGTCAGGGAGAACAACTCCTAATACAGCATTCATTTGCTTGGTATTTCCACCAGTTGGTACAACTCTAAGCGAATATGAAATTTCCCATGGTATCCATTGTTCATTTTCGCTTTTTGAAGCATCTTTCATACCCTTTGAGATAACCACAATAGTTACGCTACACTGCCTGATTCTTTGCTTCAACAATGTTTCAATCGTTTCGTCAGAGAAGTCGTCTAGACTTTCATCGTCTTTCTCTCCTAAGTTGATATTGTCTCTTCCAATTTTATCTTGAAGCTTATCAACATAATCTCGGACTCTTGTATTTCTCTGAACAAATGTCAGTTTACCATTAACTTCCTCGTAGAAATAGTCTTGAAGTTTTGCAACCAGTTCATCTTTATACTTATATGAAACAAAAACTTTTCTTGCCATAAATTCTACATTTTATTGAGTAGTAAATCTTGGAACAAAGACATATAGGCATAATCCTTCTCAAGTCTTTGATTTTTAAAATTGTTCGGAAGCAGCGTATTATATACAATTCTGGTTGCTGCTCCTGTACTTGCAATTGGCAGTAATAATGCTTCAGGATGTAATTCTCGAAACATTTTAAATTCATCTTCTATACCGTTCATACCGCCAATGAAGACAGCTGCTGAAAATGTATTTTCCGAAAACATTCTCATCCTCATATGTTCAATGCTAGTTGCTACACTTTCCTTTCTTTCAGTAAATTCAATGTTTTCAAATTTATTATTATCATCTGGAAATTTATCGCTGAACCACATTGATTGATATAACCTGACATGCTCCTGAATATTCAAGTCTAGTTTGTCCATCACATAATATATAAGAGGTGTAATTGATGGGTGACCTCCCCAAATAATTCTATGATGAGGTAAAACCACAGTAGCTAATGCAATAACAGCATCCCTAATAGCAATTATATCTGCCGTCCCAATGTACTTTGGGTCTCTATCAGGCAACGGAACACTTGCTGAAAGGAAAATATTTTTCATCTTGATTTTAGCCATGGTTCAAACTCTTGTTTTCTCAGCGTCTTAATATCCTTTTTAAAATTGTCGTTAAGCCAATCCAAATGCTTCAACCATTTATCGCGTATTCTTAAATCATCATAAATTAGTCTGATAGAAACATCTTTGTAACCCATTAATTCCTTTTTAACTTCAGCTGACTGACAATTTTTGGATTGCGGTATTCCGATGGTAGGAATATAGATTACTCTTTTCCCATCTGGTAAGTCTTCCGTTAATATTTTCTCAGGCTGGACGGTTACTGCCCTTCCGCTTTTTGCAGCGATGTTTCTGAACTCCGTTATAAGGTTATCTTGTCTTGCAGCCAAATTTCGAGCTCTAACAGACTCAACCTCTTGCAATATTTTCTTAATAGACTCGGAACTGAATTTTGGTTTGTCTTTATCTGTCTCAACATAGAGCTTATCAATAAAATTATCTTCAATTAGCTGAATTGGATAGCTTAGGTACGATGTTGGGTCAATATCTTTAATCTTGTGATTTGGCCAGACTAATTGCACAATCCCAATTTGTTTAGCCCCAGCTTCGGCTAATTCTTCTTTGCACCAATGCCTTTCTAAAAAGCCTGGTGTATTAAGCAATACAATCACATCGCAGTCAGTCATTCTGTGCCACAACTCGTCTTGGAATGGCTCACCCATTCCAATAGAATGAGTATCCAAAAACACATCAAAGTTATGGGATTCTAATGCTTCAAATAGTTGAATAGCTATAGAGGTTGATTCACTTCTTCTATAACTAATAAAAATCTTTCTGGTTTCTCGCAGCAACTCGAAGGCCTGTAAAACAATATTGGAGATTCTATCCAATTCAGTTGCGCTATAGTGTAGACCATTTTGGTTTGAAAGTATGGCCGGAATATCAGTACTAAACGAGCCAAAGAATATTGGCAGTATCATTGTACCATCTTTGACAAGTTTCTCTGCAATGCTCAAATCTTTAAAATCACCAGCAACATCTCCAAAGTAAATTCCAAATGCAGGTTGGTTGCCTAGATATTCCGAACCAAAATTATTTGCATCAATAATTTTTATCATATCCCCAACTAAGCCCAAATCTTTCAGCTTTCTCTGTATATCATCAGAAATGCTATTTCTCACAGAATCATTTTCACCCAAAAAAATTAGTTGGTATCTGTATTTCATACTCTTAAATTCTCTACAGTTGCCAACTTAGACAGAAGCAATTCCTTCAGTTCTGTTAGCTTTTGGTTTCCTTTTATTTTCCGAAGAATGGTTTCGATAATCGGCTTCCCGATTCTATTGAATTTTTGTATTAGGTCGCTTGTAGGATAGAGCATTTGAATTTCTTGAATTTGACTATAACTAATATTTGCTTGTGCACTATCTCCACCAACACTTTTGATTTCATTTTGTACAAAATCATGTAAAAGGTTGAAATATAGGAAAGCTGCCCTCTCAATTGGCTTCCTACCTAAATCAAACATTCCAACTCGTTGATTTACTAAAATTGTATCATTAAGCTCAGGAACTAATCCAATTTTACCAATTGTTGCTCCTGTCATTGCTATGACTATATCACCTTCTTGAACTATATAGTTTTTTGCCTTTTCCACTTTATCATTACTCACAAAATCTAGCGAATAGGCATCAATTGTGTTATTGTTGATACTTCCGATTTTAATAACAGGAATACCCGAACTTTGCCACCACTCACTTTTAAATGCAAAACCTGACTTAACTTTAGAATATTTTCCAATTGAGGCAATCTGAAAATCCTTCGGAATCTCTTTACCCAATTCCTCATTCCAAATCATTTCACCACCATTACTTTTATAGGGTTTGCCGCTTTCATCCGGAAATTCAAACTCCACAAACCACTGCTTATAAATTACCTGAGCTGTTTCTTCCAGTTTTTGTATCAGTTGTTGGTTTAGGGCTATGCGGTTTTGGATGGTGTTGTATTCTTTTACGATTTCTCGCTGTTTGTCAATGTGGGGAACGGGTAACATCACGTTGCACATTTCTTCCCAATCAAAAATTTCTCTGGCGCTTCCATGGCTTTTGAATCTTGCATATCGATCAAACTCAGGCCTACGAAACCACATCATTAAATATTCAGGATCAAGTTCTCTATGATCTTTTACCTCAAAAGGAATATAAGCCTGAGAAATTAATGCTTTGTCAAAATCATTAAACAGGGCAATGGTAATTTTATCGCCATTTCGAGATGTTACAGGGCCATAAGCAAACTGATTTCTTTCAATGATTCTATATGTTGACATATCCGTTCCAATAGTGTTAGCAATAGAAGGAATAAATTTCTTCTGAATGCTTAAACCTACTAAAGGCAAATCACCCAAATCATTATTTCGTCCAACTACTGGCTGAATGTATTTGCCTAATGGCTTATAATTTGATTTCATAACCCAATTCTTTAAACACGGTTAGTAAATCATTCTTGCTTTGGGCCTCTGCTTTCAGTAGGTCGGCAAATTCGCCTTGCAGGGTTTGCATTTTCTCGTCAAAGTCAATGTTCTCATCACGGTTTACAAACTCAATGTATTTGCTCGGCACCAGCGAAAAATCTTTTTTGGCCACTTCATCAAATGAAGCAGCGTAACAGAACTCAGGAATATTTTGGTAGTCTGAGCCTGTCGAAGACTGCCATTGGTGGTAAGTGGTTACCACTTTTTGAATATCATCCTCAGAAAACTGGGTGTATTTCTTTTCAAATGGTTCGCCCATTTGGCGCAAGTCCATAAACAAGATTTCCTTTTCTCTGTCACGGTAATTGCGTGTTTCGTCACCTACTCTCTTGCTTTGCGCTTTTTTGTTTTTGTTTACAATCCAAAGCGTAACGCTGATGTCGGTGGTATAAAACAAATTTCGTGGTAGTACCAAAATGGCTTCCACCAAGTTATTTTCAATCAGCTTTCTGCGTATTTTATATTCTTCACCACCGCCACTCAATGCACCATTAGCCAATATAAAACCGGCTACTCCGTTATCGCTGAGTTTGCTCACCATATTCAAAATCCAACCGTAGTTGGCATTGCTTTTGGGCGGCACATCGTAACCTCTCCAGCGTGGGTCGTCTATCAATTCGTTTTCAGCGCGCCAGTCCTTTTGGTTAAAAGGCGGGTTGGCCATAATGTAATCGGCCTTGAGGTCTTTGTGCTGGTCATCTAAAAATGTGTCGGCTGCTTTTTCGCCCAGGTTTCCGCTAATACCTCTTATGGCAAGATTCATCTTGGCCAGTTTGTAGGTGGTGTTGGTGTACTCCTGTCCGTAAATGGAAATTTCCTTTTTATTGCCGTGGTGGGCTTCAATAAACTTAATACTCTGCACAAACATACCGCCAGAGCCACACGCGGGATCATAGATAATGCCCTTGTAGGGTTCAATCATTTCGGCAATCAGGTTTACAATGCTTTTGGGTGTGTAAAATTCTCCTTTGCCTTTTCCCTCTGCCAATGCAAATTTTGAAAGGAAGTATTCATACACTTTGCCTACCACATCTTGCTTGGGGTCTTTGGTGGTTTCAATGTCATTGATGGTATCGAGCAAGGATGCCAGCTTGGTTACGTCTAAACCCAAACGAGAGAAGTAGTTGTCGGGCAATGCACCCCGCAATGCCTTATTATCTTTTTCAATGGTGTGCAAGGCCGTGTCAATGAGCAGCGCAATGTCGTTTTGTTTTGATTTTTTGATAAGGTAGCTCCAGCGTGAATGTTCTTCGAGGAAGAACACGTTGTTCATGTTGTAGAACTCCGGCTTTTCTATGTATTTCTCTTTGCCCTCGGCAATCAATTTGGCCCGGTGCTGTTCAAACTTGTCGCTGGCAAATTTTAAAAAGATGAGTCCCAACACTACGTGTTTATATTCAGCAGGCTCAACGCTGCCTCTCAATTTATTCGCTGCATCCCACAGGGTTACTTCAATGGGTTTTTCTTTTACTTCCTTTTTAATTTTAGTTCGTACAGCTTTATTTGCTTTATCCTGAGTTTGTCCTGTGGGTTCTTTCTTTTGTTTCGCCATTTTAGAATGTCAATAGTTTATAAACACTTTATGCCCATCTGTTTGGCATACAGGTCTGCTAAGTTAAGTTTTATGCCGCATAGTCGATATAATCTCATGAGTAAAATGCTGCTTTCTATACACCCCCTTCCGTTTGTGGCGCATACCCACCCCCTTTCCCATAATTCCATAACCCAAACCCGAAATTGTGTAAAACCAAAAAGTTGGTTTACCTGTATTATTGTAGTATCTGATTGATGTTACGCATTTCGTGATGCCTTAGTGCCTTTGAGTCTTTGTGGCGAGAAAAAATCTATGAGATTAGGCCACGAAGACACCAAGTCACTAAGATTTCAAAAAGAAAAAGGCCATGTGCGTAACATCAGTTAGTATGTAATAGCAAGCATTATGGCTACTGTAAAGCAATCCTTCCCCGTACTGGAAATGACGTGTGCCGCCTGCGCGGTAAGCGTGGAATCCATGTTGAAAAACACCAAAGGCGTAACCAATGCCTCGGTAAACTTTGCCAACCAAACGGCCCTGGTGGAGTTTGATCCGGCCACGGCCACGTTGGCCAATTTGCAACAAGCCGTGCGCGCCATCGGCTACGACCTGGTGGTGGATGCGGATGACCCGCAAGCCGTAAAAGAAGAAGCGCAACACAAGCATTACCAGGAAATCAAAACACGCACCATCGGGTCGGCCATATTAACCGTGCCGGTGGTGGTCATCGGCATGTTCTTTATGGACTGGCAACCGGGCACGTATATTTCCATGCTCCTGTCGGCACCGGTGGTGTTTTACTTCGGGCGCTCGTTTTTTATCAACGCCTTCAAGCAGGCGCGCTTCGGCAAAGCCAACATGGATACGCTCGTGGCGCTCTCCACCGGCATTGCCTTTTTGTTCAGCCTGTTCAATACGTTCTTTCCCGAGTTCTGGCACAGCCGCGGCATCCATGCGCACGTGTACTATGAAGCTGCGGCTGTCATCGTCACGTTCATTTCGCTGGGCAAGCTGCTGGAAGAACGGGCGAAGTCGAGCACGTCATCGGCCATCAAAAAATTAATGGGCCTGCAACCGAAAACCGTACGCGCCAACGTGGATGGCGTGGAAATGGAGTTGCCGATTGCAGCCGTGAAGGTGGGCTACACCATACTGGTACGGCCCGGTGAAAAAATTCCGGTGGATGGCGTGGTCACAGCCGGATCATCGTATGTGGATGAAAGCATGATCAGCGGGGAGCCGGTGCCCGTAGAAAAAGGAACCGGTGAAAAGGTGTTTGCCGGAACGATTAACCAAAAAGGCAGCTTTGAATTTGAAGCACAAAAAGTCGGTGCGGATACGGTGCTGGCACACATCATCAAGATGGTACAGGAAGCACAGGGCAGCAAGGCGCCCGTGCAAAAGCTGGTGGATAAGATTGCCGGAATTTTTGTGCCCATCGTCATCGGCATTTCCATCCTCACGTTTATCACCTGGATGCTCATCGGTGGCGACAATGCCTTCACCCATGCCTTACTCACTTCGATAACGGTATTGGTGATTGCGTGTCCGTGTGCGTTGGGGCTAGCCACACCCACAGCCATCATGGTGGGCGTGGGCAAAGGCGCAGAGAATAATATTCTCATTAAAGATGCAGAAAGCCTGGAGCTGGCGCACCAGGTAAACGCCATCATCCTCGACAAAACCGGAACGATTACGGAAGGCAAACCGGTGGTAACCGACTTGCACTGGGAAACGGAAGCAGCAGAAGCGAAAAAAATTCTGCTTGGACTTGAAGCGCAGTCGGAACACCCGTTGGCCGAAGCCGTGGTGAAAAAACTAAACGAAGAAAATATAAGCGCAACCAAACCCGATGCGTTTGAAAGCATTACCGCGCGTGGCGTGAAAGCACAGGTGCAGAATGAAACGTATTTTGTAGGCAACCGTAAGTTGGTGGATGAACAAGACGTAACGGTTTCATCCGCACTAACCGAGTTGGCAAAACGTTGGCAGGAAGAAGCGAAAACGGTTATCTACTTTTCAGATTCGAAGCACGTACTGGCGCTCATTGCCTTAGCCGATAAGATCAAGCCTTCATCCAAAGCGGCTGTTGAAGCCTTGCACCAAAAACACATTGACGTGTACATGCTCACAGGCGATAACGAACAAACCGCACAGGCTGTAGCCAAACAAGTGGGCATCACGCACTACAAGGCCGACATGCTTCCATCCGGCAAAGCTGATTTTATAAAACAACTGCAAAGCGAAGGCAAGGTGGTGGCCATGGTGGGCGATGGCATTAACGATGCGCACGCCCTGGCACAGGCCGATGTGAGCATCGCCATGGGCAAAGGCACCGACATTGCCATGGATGTGGCGAAGATGACGTTGATCACTTCTGATCTGCAAGCGATACCCAAAGCGCTGAACCTTTCTTCCAAAACGGTGAAAGGCATTCGCCAGAATTTGTTCTGGGCGTTTATCTACAACGTCATCGGTATTCCGGTGGCAGCCGGTGTGCTCTACCCTTTCAACGGCTTCTTACTCGACCCGATGATTGCCGGTGCAGCCATGGCGCTGAGTTCGGTGAGTGTGGTGAGTAATAGTTTGCGGTTGAAGTTTAAAAAAATATGATCTTGACTGTCACCCTGAGCCTGTCGAAGGGTGACTTTACTCCTTCAAACGCCAGGGAGGATTTAATCGGTTATCACCTGCATAGTACAAAATCAATTGATTGCCATCCGGATCTTTCAACCGGGCCTCCCGCCATAGCCAGCTTTTATCGCTCGGTAACTCTTCGAACTCAATTCCTTTATTGATCAACTCATCAACATATGCATCAAGGTCTTCACACTCAAAATAAATATGCACCCCATCGCCAACAGGCAGTTGCTCAACTAAATGCAGGGAAAATGTTGCGTTGCCATCCGCACATTGAAATCGTGCATAATCAGGAAGCGCCTCCACGATAAGCGTTAAACCCAATGTACGGTAAAATGAAATTGCCTTTGGAAGACCCTGAGACGGGACCGTAACCTGGTTTAAGTTCATGTCGGATGCGTCAGGCTTTGTGACAGAACGATCATATGCCGGGCTTGCATGCCCTCTTCAAAAATGGGCTCAGCATAGTGTTGAATAAAAAAATCATGCTTTACTCCGGTAATTTTAAAACCCAGCTTCTGATACAAAGACAATTGCCGGAGACTTGAATTTGCCGTTCCGATGAACACTGTCTTGTATTTCTTGATGGTTGCGTGCTTAACAGCCTCGTTAATCAAATTACTTCCAATACCCTGCCCCTGGCATTCAGGCTTAACGGCAAGATTTTTAATTTCAACCGTATCGTTGGTTAATGGATACAATACCAGAACACCAAGGGTTTCGCCTGCCTCAATAGCCACAAACACTTCCGACTTTTCTAAATATTCATCCACCATTCTTCGTGAAGGATCAGCCAGCAACAACAGGTCATAGGGCACGCTATCCTGTTGATTAATTTTTTTGATGACGATGCTATGACGCTTCTTCTTCATTAATTGAATAGTGTCTGGTAACTATAAACCGGCTATCCGCTGGTGTAACAATACTTTTGCTCCAACGTAAGCGCTGCATTTTTGTTTAACCATGCCACCAGCCGGAACACCGGCATCATCAATCGAAGCAGGCCTGGTAATTGGGTTCCTCCCATGGCTGCCAGTATGGACAGGTGTGAAAATTTGTTTGGTATACCCTCCTTGTTCATCTCTCCATCCTCGGCCAAACCGTATGCAATGGCCAACGATTTTTCAAAACCCGTGTGGCCCGGAGTAAGCGTTACCGCGAATTTTACCGGCCTATCTGTTTTGTTTTTAAAGCAATGAAACCGGTGTGGCTGTACCGTATAGGCATCACCCGAATGTAGTGTTGACTCTGTCTTATCTACGGTAAGGGATAGTTCTCCCTCCAGCACACGGAATGATTCTGAAAACAGATCGTGTGCATGAACCAGGTTTCCCCCGCCCGGCACCAGTTCAATCTCCAGCAGGGAATACGCACCATTGGTTTCTTCTGCACTTTTAATAAGCGTGGCTTTGTCGCCAATCAGTGGATTAATAAAAACTCGTCTTCGCATACGTATAATTTTAGTTTGATGTTAAAGTTTGTTCTTCAAAATATTCACACCCAGCCAGGCCGGCCACACCACGCCTAACAACAGGTACACATTCAAGCCGATCTCAGCCAGCATGGAAATTTGAAACAGTTCTCCTATTCCATCCATCAGACAAGCCATGCCTAAAGCAAGTGTTGCGATTTTCAGCGGCCGGTTGCGGATGGCAAAATATCCCACTCCCATCCACCACACTCCGCCAAGCAAAACTTCCAGGTAGTTCCAAAAACCTTTCACCACCACGTTAGTGATCAGCAAAAAATCTGCTTTTAGAATTTCTTTCACGGCAGGCTCAGCAAGTCTATGCTGCGTAATCAGGTCGGGCCAAACTACGGCAAGCACCGAAGCGCCTATGGCCCCCACCAACACATAGCCATAACCCATAGAGGTAAGCATAGAAGCCCACGCTGTTGTTTGTGCAAGTTGCCGGTGCAAAAAAAATATGACGGGTAACAGCAACAGATAATAGCCAAACATATCCAAAATCATAAACCACCTGAGGTGATTGACATTTACCGAAGGCATGTTGAGAATTTTGGCAGGGTTGGCAAACGCTTCATCATCAAATTCCGTGGCAACAAAGCCGAGGAGCAAACACGCCAGGGCCAGCAGGCCGGCAATGATGGTTATCATCGCTATGGCCTGTTTTTCTTTTTCATTAAAAGGTATCATATGAGTGTTGGTATAAAATTCATGATCGAGCGCTACAGGCTTTTCAGGTACAGGTACAGGGCTTTGAGTTCCACATCCGTATAGTGCTGGGTAATCGTCCAGGGCATTTCTTCTTGCTTAAGCATTTTACCTTCCGGTGTTTTTCCCGTACGAAGCGTGCGGATGAATTCGGCTTCCGTCCATGTGCCTACGTTTCCACTTGCTGAAATGTCAGCTACAGGAGGAAAGCCCGGGGCAACGGGTGACCCACCTTTCATTGTCTTCCGATGACAACCTTCGCACGCCACGGACAGGTATTGGCCAAACTCAACGGTTACTTCCTGCTCAACAAACTTTGTCAACTGCCTGCTGTGATCCACTTTCTCGGCCGGTATCATGGGTATGGCATCCAGACTGGTTAGCAGATAACCCAAAAAGCCGATGCTGGATTTGGGTAGCTCACGATCAACCGGTTCCAATTGTTTTCCATAGGCAATCAAGGCATTCAAATCCTTCTCCGTAAGCATGGAGAATTCATTTGATGGCATAATCAACAGAGGTGTTCGCTTCTTGCTGAGGCCATGTTTTAAAGCCACCAGCCAGTCGTGAGTACTGTAATTTTCCAAACCGCCTTTACCGTTTGTGAGATTGGGCGTTACGATCAGCCCAAGCATAGGATCATTCAGCCATAGTTTTCCACCCAGGTCTTCGCCATGACAATCGCGGCAACCTTTTACGGTCATTAGCCTGCTGCCTTCGGCCAGAATTGCCGAGTCGGTTTGGAGCACAAAGGGGGGCGTGTCAATATTATATACGTGTGCAAGCCTTGATTGGGTTGAGAAGTAGGCGTACAGGTAAAATATGAATCCCGATAACAAAATCATCAGGAATCCATACACGAACCATTTCAAGATTTTTTTCATGCTCGTTTCCGGTTTGTTTATTATCCTTTTTTGTTCAAAAACGAATTGAAGCAGCTAGCCGAAAAGTTATTTTGCGACAAAAAGCGGTTACTTTGTACATGCATGCTCAAATGTCCATCATCCGGGATATAATCTATGCTGCCGTTGCGCATGGAGCAGATTTTTACGGCTTGTGTGAGGCTCTTGACATTGACCCGGAAGATCTGAACGATTCAGAGAAATTGGTTCCGTTTGAACCTGCAGCCCGCGTTTGGGATGTTGCCCTTGAGCAGACCAAAGATCCGTTGCTGGGTTTGCATATCGGCAGAGAAATTAGTGCTACCATATTGGGCATGACGGGCTACCTGATGGAGAACAGCCGCACCCTTCAGGAGGCACTCATTATGTTTTGCAAGTTCAATAATCTGTACTCCACCATGCTTGAGTATAGTGTGACGAATGAGGAAAACCGAACCCGTATACAGTATCAGCCTCACACGATGTGGGAAAAAAAATTTCCCGAGAGCGCACGTCAGTCCGTGGAAATTTCAATGGCAGGCTTGCTCAGGTTGTTTTACCTGATGGCCGATAGAAAAATAATTCCCGTAAAGGCCGAATTGATGTATACCAAACGTTATGTAAGAGAATATGAAAGTATTCTGGGATGCCCCATCGAGTTCGGTGCAGAAAGAAATGCCTTGATCTTCAATTCACAGGAGTTATTATCACCGATTAACCGGCATGATGTTTCGTTGTTTTCCTTCTTTAATAATGCCTTGCAACAAAAACTGGCTGAACGATCTGCACAAAAGGGACTAACAGAAACTATCCACGATCTGATACTAACCAAATTTAAAGGACGTGTACCGCCCATCGAGATTGTTGCCTCAGCGCTCTGCCTTACGCCCCGGTCGCTTCAGCGAAAGCTTAAAGAGGAGAACACAACGTTTCGAAACCTCGGTAACGAAATCAAAAAAGAACTCACCACCCGTTTGATGGGCAACACCCCGGTAAAAGTGAAAGACCTTGCCGGTTTGCTGGGTTATTCCGATTCGAGTGCGTTCAGAAAAGCCTTTAAAAAATGGAATCAGAGATCATAAACACATTTTCAAGATGACTGATTTGAAAAACTTAAAGCAAGCCTTTGACCATCTGGGACCGCTCACGCCAGCGGCCTCTGCCGACCTCTTCAGCATCTGGTCTGAACATCGCGTAAAGCGAAAAGAAATTATTACCGCTGCGGGTGATGTGGAAAAATACCTGTACTTCGTTACGGATGGCGTGCAGCGCATCGTGTACCAGGATGATCAAAATCGCGAATCGACTTTGGTCTTTTCCTATGCTCCATCCTTTGGCGGTGTGATCGATTCCTTCTTTTTACAAAAACCCTCTGTCTATTATTTTGAATCGCTTACCCCCTCTGCCTTTCTACGTGTGCCCTTTGAAGCTGTGAATCAATGCGTACAAAAACATCATTGTGTTTCAGAAGCATTGCGGTTAGGGGTAATACAAGCCTTTTCCGGCTTGCTGGAACGCATGGCCGAACTGCAATGCTTTACCTCCGAAGAAAAATTCAAACAACTGTTAAAACGCAGTCCGCATATTTTAACATTGGTGCCGCATAAATACCTGGCCAACTACCTGGGCATTGATGCTACCAACTTCAGCAAACTCATCAACTCGGTGCGCATCTGAAAATCTTGGCAAATACCAAGAATCAATTTTCGGTCAACCTCCACTTTTGTTGCATCAAACAAAACAACATCATTATGACAACAAAAGTAATTTTCCTCACGGCCAGCAAGGGGTTTATCCTGTTTTCGGCCTTCAGTTTAGGGTATGTGGCTTTGATGGCCATCGTTAATCCGCAATCCGTCATGGACCTGGTGGGTGTGAAACTTCCCAGCACCGATGCCATCAGCTCCATACGGGGCGTGTATGGGGGTGTTGGCATCACCGTGGTTTTGCTGCTTGTTTACCTTGCCTTTACCGAAACCTTAAAAGGCCTGAGCTTTTTAGCTGTATTTTGGGGATCGTATGCGCTTTCGCGGATCATCACCTGGTTTTCGGATGGCGCACTGGGCGAATTCGGCACCAACTGGCTCGTGATTGAAAGTTTTATGTGCGTAGTGGGGATCGTGCTGTTGGCCTTCGGTAAAAAAATAAAAGGAAAGTAAACATGACGCATCAGGAGTATCTTTTTATGCTGGAACAGCAGGTAGAAAAACAGTTGAAAGAAGTGATTGCGGTCTTCCAGAACCTTCCGGAAGACCGGCTTCTTCAACCGGCTGCAAACGGGGGCTGGAGCATGGCCGAATGTTTGGAACACCTGAATACCTATGCCGATTTTTATTTGCCGCGCCTGCAAAAGGCGTTGATCAACGCACCCGCGCTTCAACAACCCGATCGGTTTAAGCATAGCCTGTTAGGCCGGTACTTCATTGCCATGATGAATCCGGACAAGTCCACAAAAAAGTACAAGGCCATGAAAAGGTATCGGCCGGTAACGTTAACAGATCCGCATGCTGTAGTTTCCCGGTTTATTCAACACCTGGAAGAATTGTTGAAAATTGTTATGCAAGCCGAGCAAAAAAACCTGATGAAGGTGAACGTAACCACCACCCTATCGCCCCTGATTAAAATTCCGGCTGGCGATGCGATTCAGTTTGTGCTCACACACAACCGCAGGCACCTGCTTCAAGCCGGTAGAAACCTGGAAAATGAAACCCATGCATAACCATCAAACCACCGGTTGTAGCCATTCATAATAATCCACCAAAATTTTTGATGTACTAAAAAACCCGCAATGCATCGGGCACGTAAGGAGAGGTGAAAATATTCCGTGCTTTTTTATGATGCAGGCAACCCTTTTTGTGTAGTCCCTGTCTTACCCGCAGCTAATAAGAAAAATCATGAAAACAGCACGCTTTTTCACTTTCCTGGTCCTGCTCACGGTGGGCCTGAGTGCCTGCGATGAGGGTATTGAAGACAAGATTCCGGTAGAATTTTTTATGATCCAGCTCAACCCGGATGATATTTTCCTCTATCCTGGAAGTGAATACGGTGTACGGCTTGATCCGCTCGTAAACGACAGCATTAAAGTGGAAGTAACCATTTCGTACAGCACTCCTTCTTTTGGCACCCTTACCTTCATCCAGAACGAAGGCTGGTTTTACAAACCAAACGATGGGTTTATCGGCATCGACAACATTATTTATACCGTATGTTATAAAGCGGAGTGCTACTCTGCCTCCATTACCTTACACGTTGAGGAACCGCTTGATTTAGCTAACTGTACTACAGTGGTTAATCATGAAGCCGTAACTACTGCGCGCAATCAACCCATCGGCATACCCATCTTTCATAATGATGTGGCTTGTCCGTACCAGGGCAGTTCTCAATTTGCGCCTGAAAAAGGAACGTTTACCACGTATACGTATTCCGGCAGTTTTAAAAACATTGTTTATGTGTACTACCCTCCTAAAAATTTCATTGGTACCGATCAGTTTAAATACCGGTTGTTTACCAGCGATGGATACATAGAGGGAATTTGTACCATCACCATAACCGAATAGGCACAACCGCATGACGGAATCGGAAATCATTCAGGGATGTTTGGCGAATAAAGCTTCTGCACAGGAGAAGCTCTATGCGCTCTTTTCCCGCAGGATGATGGCCGTTTGTTTGCGGTATACCAAATCCCGTGCGGAAGCGGAAGATGTTTTTCACGAAGCCTTTGTTAAGGTTTTCAAATACATGCACACCTGGCAAGGCGGATCGTTTGAAGGCTGGATGCGGAGAATTTTTGTAAACACCGCCATCAACCACTATCACCAAACTCGTAAATTTTTCGACCATGTGGATGCTTCTTATGCGGAAACGATGGTCGCGTCATCGGATAACATCATGGCTACCCTATCGAACCAGGAACTGTTGGAGTTGATTAACGCCATGCCGGAAGGGTACAAGGTGGTGTTTAACCTGCACGTGGTGGAAGGCTACAACCACAACGAAATTGCGGACATGTTGGGTATTGCGGAAGGAAGCTCAAAATCACAGCTTTCGAAAGCAAAAGCTCATTTAAAGAAACTCATTGAAGGCAGATTAATTTCAGCAGCATGAAGGAAAACGATTTTGATGACATCGGAAAACGCCTGTACAATCAGGAAGCCGAGCCACCACAAGATGGCTTTTCGAAAATCCGGGCCACGCTGGTAACGCCTGCCAGCCCCATCAAAACCATTCTAGTCAAAAACTGGTGGAAGCCGTTCGTTGTGCTGATTCCGGTAATCGTATACCTAACGGTTGGTGATACCGAATTCAACCAAACCATTGCATCAACTTCTGTAACGGATGCGGTTAAAACTGAATCATCCAACCAAAAAGAAACCGAAGGAACAGCGTTTACAAAAACCACAAATGCTCAAGTAAAAGAAATCAGCAATGTGCCGGAACAACCGAAACAGGTAAGTCCGAATAACAAGCAGGCTACACTATCCAGTAAACAATCAGAAATTATTGCTATTGAAAACCCAACCGTTGAAGAAATCAAAACCGTTATAACTGAAACTTCGCAACCCGTAGTTCAAACAGCGGTAAATCCTGATACTGTATCAATATCCGGCACTACTCCTATCGCTGCAGAACCACCAATTGAAAATACCTTACAAGACTCCTTAATCGTTGACGAATCAGCAGAAGCTGATTCCTTAGTGGAAGCACGCGAAACCGAAGAAACGCCTCGTGAAAAATCAAAAATGAATTCCGCCAACTGGCGGGTTAATGCCTCTTTTGCACCTCAGTATATTACCAAGAATATCAAACCCATAGCGGATGACGAAGTATTTCTGGCTAGTGCAACAAAAAACAGCAACACTGAAAATATTGGCTTCTCCGCAGCACTTGGAATCGGACGATCCGTTACCGCCAAACTATACCTGGATGCCAACCTTTCATACACACAAATAAAACAGGCCATTAACCTCTCGTACACCACGGGTAAAGTGGATACCATGTTGGCGGTGCAGCAAGCAGACCAAACCATTGTACTCAAACCGGTTTATGCCTATACCAACCGCGAAATTGCCAATACGTTTGGCTATGCCGGTTTAAAACTAACCGGAACCTACTATTTCTGGTCGAGCGAACGGAGCAGGTTTAACTTTTCTGTTGCTGCGGGGGCACATTACCTGGTTTCAGCGCAGGTAAAAGAAAGAATAAATGGCCAATGGGTTGAGTTAAACCCTGACAACATCGAAAAGTTAAATTATAATGTATCGGTAGGTGCGGGTTATAGCATCCTGTTTAATAAAGGATGGGAACTACAAATTAACCCAACCTTAACCTACTTCATGAAAAATGTTAAAAACGAAACCCTGCCCTATTCGTATAATCAGCAATCCGTTGGCTTACAAATCATGGCATTAAAAAAACTCGGCACACCATAACCAACCCTCAATGTTTGTGCGTGAAAGGCAATCGTTACGGGTTGCCTTTCTTTTTACAATCTTTAAAAATTTCAAAAATATTTTTTTTAGTCAGGCAACGGTTTCACATGGGTTCCTGTCTGACTACAAAACAAATTAAAAGAAACCCATGAAAACCATTTTTCGTCTTGTCTTTTCAATAACCCTGTTTTTTGCAGGAGTTGCATTTCAATCGTGCGAAGAAGCAGAAGAGCTAACTTCTCCGAACGCACCTGTTACCGTTAAATTTCCTATGGTAAACCTGGGCCTGAGTGAACTGGCCGGTGCAACCGAGATCACGCTTCCCCTTTCGCACCCGGCCGCAACCAATGGAACCATTACCATCAATGCGTACGCGGAAAATGAAAACGATTTTACCAGTCAGCCCGCAGTTGAAGATGGCAAAATCGTTTTGCCGGTAGCAGCCGGTCAATCGCAAGTGAAGTTTATCCTTACACCAGCGAATAATAGTCTGTATACCGGTAACCGCAACCTTCACTTTACGATTGCATCCGTAACAGAAGGCTTTATCATCGGAACGGAAAAATCATTGCACGTTACGATTTATGAAAATGATCTGCCCAACCCGGTAAACTTTGTAGCCACACAAGCTTCCTTAAAGGAACAATTTGCGGAAGGTCTGACGGTAGCCATTGGTTTTACGCTTCAGGCAGTAGCTGAAGGTGAAGTTGAACTTGAACTGATTAATGCAGCAGGTCTGTACGGAACGTACTTCACTACCGAGCCGGAAGCGATCGATGGAAAAATTACGTTGCCCGTAATTGCCGGCACTTCTTTTCTGCCCATAAAATTCATTCCGGTTGACAACGCAACCCTGAACGGACACAAGGAATTTGCAGTAAGAATTGTTGACGCAACAGGAGCAGTTGTAAAGGGCGACCGGTTAAACCTGAACATTACCCTGGTGGATGATGAACTGGCCGGAAAACCAAAAGGATATGAAACCGGTGCCGGACAATGGAAAGTGAAGCGTACTTATGAGTACAACGAATCAGGTCAAATCGCCAGGATTCACGTTGAACAGAGTTCATTGAGCTGGACTGAAACGTATCACTACGATGAAAACAACCAGCTAAAGAAAATTACCAAGTGGACTTCTGATGAAACTATTTTTAAGCGTGATGACCAAAACAGGATTACCCGTTCGGAAGAGTCTAGGGAAGGTGTCATGAAGAAGTACACCATCTATTCGTACGATCAGGCTGGTAATATTGGTGAAGTAGCCGTGTTCCATCGGCAACCAACAGGTGAGTTTGTAATGTCGAGCTTGTTTGTTTACCTGTATTACAGCAACAGCAACACACTTTATAAGAAGCTAACGTATTATCCGCTGCCTGATGATGAATATGAGTTGATAACAGAAGAAACGTATGAATACTTTTCACAACTTCTCCCCTGGAATCCGTTCCCTATGGTTGAAATCTTGCCCGGCATGAACATTCAGTCCCTGCTGCCCTCCAGATACACCCTTAGCCGTGACGGACAACTCTACAATTATCCGCTGAGTTATGAATTTAACAACCAGGGCTTGCCCGTTCGGAGAACTACTTCTGCTGGAGAAGTTACTACCTACGAATACTATTAAATTGCGTACACAACACATTACAGGAAAATGCCCGGCCTACACCGGGCATTTTCTTTTACCCTGCACCCATATTTGATCCTCGCGGCAATAGCCCCTGTTCGCCTTTTGGCTTTTGATGTAAACCTTATAAATCTATCCCATTAACATGTAAACGTTCCTCCTGCCTGGCCCATTACCTTTGATCCAACAAACCCTGTAAACCATGGCAAGAAAAATCAACGTTCGCATTATCCTACTTTCAGCAGGCATTGTGGTGGCGGTTTTATGTGCCTTTCTGGTTGTGCTTCAGCCATTATCCAAAATCCTGTAAACGTTAACAAGAATTGTATAAATCTAAAATCGTTCAACAGACGTTTCTTTGTATGAAGGTTAAAATGCAGAAACTATGGAGACAATTAATTTAAGAATACCTAACATGAAAAGCCCGCATTGCATGATGGTGGTAAGCGGAGCACTGAAAACCTTATCAGGCGCGACCTTGAAAAAAGTTGTTCCGGGTGAAGCCGAAATTGAACTTTCGGGTACTACAAAAGATTCAGTAATTGATATCATCGAAAAAGCAGGTTATACTGTATCCAATAAATAAGATTGATTTTTAACATGAAAGAAATGGAGACCATAAAATTCAAAACCAACATCAAATGTTCCGGCTGCATCGCCACCGTTACGCCACATTTAAACGAAGCCGTTGGCGAAGGAAAATGGGGAGTTGACCTGAGCGATCCGGCCAAAGTCCTGACGATTGCAGACGAAAAGGATGCCGCCAAAGCAAAAGAAGCAGTAGAGAAGGCCGGCTATCGCGCTGAAAAAATTTAATCATGCCGGATAGATTTTGAGTTGTTTGCGGTCAGAAAATTCCGGGGCATTTCTTTAGTAAAAACCTCAACCGAGAACCGAAAAAGGGCACTTTTAATAATTCTGTAAGCCATTCCCATAACTATGTAAATCTAAAACAGCCGAAATCCGTACATTTGGTTACCCATGAAATTGTTTCGTACCATATCCTCCCTGTTGCTGGCCATGCTTGTGCTGATGGCCTCCAGCAGTTTTTATGTGGGCGTGCATTATTGCGGTGGCTCTGTTAAGGCTGTTGCCTTTCTTAACAATGCTGATGGCTGTGGTCACCAGGAACTTCCCCCGTGTCATCGCAAAGCCATGAAAGGGTGCTGCAACGATGAGCAGGTTGTTCACGAGTCGCAGGAATTGAAGGCATCATCCGCCAACATCACGTTACCCCTTCTTTCAGCAGCTGATCCTATACACAACACGGTTATACTGGCTGAAATTATTCCGGCCGTTCACACTACCCTAACAACGTATATGGATGATCACCCCCCTGCGTTAACGGGGCATGACATCATTCTTTTTATTCAATCCCTTTTAATCTGATTTCTGTTCTGCCATCTCATCTGTGAGATTGGTGCGTCTTCTTCTTTCATTTTCAAGAAGTCTTTTTGAACAGAACTATGATCAATCGAATAATTAAATTCTTTTTAGAGCAAAAACTGGTAACCGTGCTTGTACTCCTCGCCATCGTTGGCTGGGGATTGGTTACCGCACCGTTTAACTGGAACATTGGTTTCCTTCCGCAAGACCCGGTGCCTGTAGATGCCATTCCAGACATTGGCGAAAACCAGCAAATTGTTTTCACCGAGTGGATGGGCCGCTCCCCGCAGGATGTGGAAGACCAGATCACGTATCCCCTCACCACGGCACTGTTGGGTATGCCTGGAGTAAAAGCCATCCGCAGCACATCCATGTTTGGCTTCTCTTCCATCTACATCATTTTTGATGATGATGTGGAATACTACTGGAGCCGCTCGCGCATTCTTGAAAAATTAAGCGCGCTTCCTTCCGGCTTGTTACCCGATGATGTGCAGCCCAAACTCGGCCCGGATGCAACAGCTCTTGGGCAGGTGTATTGGTACACACTCGAAGGCCGCGATGAAAACGGAAACCCTGCCGGTGGCTGGGATCTGCACGAGTTGCGCACCATCCAGGATTTCTATGTGCGCTATGCACTCACCGGTGCCGAAGGCGTGGCCGAAGTAGCCAGCGTGGGCGGCTATATTAAAGAGTACCAGGTTGATCTTGATCCGGTGGCGATGAAGACCTACAACATTTCCATGATGGAAGTGATGCAGGCACTGCGAAACGCCAACCGCGATGTGGGCGCCAACACGGTTGAAATCAACCGCGTGGAATACCTGATCCGCGGGCTGGGCTATGTAAAGAAACTGGAAGACATTGAAGATGCAGTGGTGCGTGTGAATCAGAATGTACCCGTGCGCATCAAAGACATTGCACGCGTTGCCATCGGTCCGGCCGATCGCTCCATGTTGGGTATTTTAGATAAGAGCGGAGCGGAAGCCGTTGGTGGTGTGGTGGTAGCGCGTTATGGCGACAACCCGCTGGCGGTGATCAACAACGTGAAAGAGAAAATCAAAGAAATTTCTCAAGGTTTACCCTCCAGGAAATTAGACGATGGAAGAACTTCGAAAGTAACCATCGTTCCCTTCTATGATCGCACGCAACTTATTTATGAAACCTTAGGCACGCTGAACGATGCCATCACGCTACAAATTCTTATTACCATCATTGTGATTATCGTGATGGTGTACAACCTGCGGGCATCCTTTCTGATCTCGGCCTTGCTTCCATTGGCCGTGCTGATGTGCTTCATCCTCATGAAATACGTTGGCGTTGATGCCAACATTGTTGCCCTATCTGGTATTGCTATCGCGATTGGTACGATGGTGGACTTAGGCATCATCCTCAATGAAAATGTGCTGAAGCATCTGGAAGAAGCTCCGAAAGAACAACCACTAATCACTACGGTATATAATGCCGTGGCAGAAGTTTCATCGGCCATCATTACAGCCGTGTCGACTACCATCGTAAGCTTTCTGCCGGTGTTCACGCTTCAGGCTGCTGAAGGAAAATTATTCGGACCGTTGGCGTACACCAAAACCTTCGCACTGGTGGCTGCCTTAATTTTCACGCTCATCATCATGCCCGCCTTCACACACTGGATATTTGGCTTGAAGATTGGGAAGGGAAAATTCAAACTGGCGGGGAACATACTTCTGGCCGCAGCAGGATTGTTTATCGCGATAGCGTATTTGCCCTGGGCAGGTATGGCGCTAATCTTGTTTGCTGCAAACAATCTCCTCAATCATTTTTATCCGGAAAAATATTCACGCTACCATGAGTTGGTTACCGTGGGTATTTCGGTTGTAGCAGTATCCTGGCTGCTGGCTACCACCTGGTTGCCGCTCGGTGTACACAACAGCATCATCCTGAACTTCCTGTTTATCCTCATCATCATCGGATTGGTACTGGGTGGATTCACCCTCTTCATCCGGTTCTATCCGCGGATACTTACCTGGTGTTTGGAAAATAAAGTGAAGTTCTTGTTGATCCCGGTCTTCATCATCTTGCTCGGGCTGAACATCATGCTCGGCTTCAGTAAGGTATTCGGATTTGTTGAAAAAGGATTCGATGCCATCGGCTGGAATATCCGTACTACTTCGGTATGGAGTTCATTAACGCACACGTTCCCCGGAATGGGCAAAGAGTTTATGCCATCCCTGGACGAAGGAGCATTCTTACTGATGCCCACCTCCATGCCCCATGCCGGTGTGGAAGCTAACAAACAGGTTCTTCAGCAATTGGATATGCTCGTAACAGCTATTCCGGAAGTGGAGATGGTAGTAGGAAAAGCCGGCCGTGCTGAAACTGCCCTTGATCCGGCACCGATGTCGATGTATGAGAATGTAATCCTTTACAAATCAGAATATATCACGGATGAAAATGGACGGAAGCTTCGGTTTGAAACTGATCAACTCGGGAGATATAAAATTGATATTCATGGATATTGGGATACTGATGGATATTATGATCGAGCTACCAAAAAGATCTTCGATGACAACAATATCGAAATATCCACCAGTATCAACGAATATTCATCCATATCAAAAAATATCCACAAGTATCTTATCGAAGATAAAAATGGAGAATATTACCGTCAGTGGCGCGATGAAATAAAAACACCCAATGACATCTGGGATGAGATTGTCAAGGTGGCGAGCATTCCCGGTGTAACCTCCGCACCCAAACTACAGCCCATCGAAACACGATTAGTGATGCTGCAAACCGGTATGCGTGCACCGATGGGATTGAAAGTATATGGACCTGATTTGAAAACCATTGAAACCTTCAGTCTTGAGTTAGAGAAACACCTGAAGGAAGTTCCATCCGTAAAACCCGAAGCAGTCTATGCTGATCGTTCCCTCGGCAAACCGTACATGGAAATCGATCTTAATCGTAAAGCCATGGCAAGATACGGATTGAATGTAAGTGATGTACAGGAATACATTGAAGTGGCCCTTGGTGGCATGGGCATGACCACTACCGTGGAAGGTCGGGAGCGTTATTCCATTCGGGCACGATACGCCCGTGAATGGCGAAGCGATCCGGAATCGATCAGCAAGGTATTTATTGGTACGCCTACCGGTGCACAGATTCCACTCAGTAAAATCGCAACAATAACTTATCGCCCGGGCCCGATGATGATTCGCGGAGAAGATTCCTTCTTAGTCGGGTATGTACTGCTCGATAAAAAAGACGGGTATGCCGAAGTGTCCGTGGTGGAAGAAGCCCAGCGCTTCCTGAATGAAAAAATTTCGCGTGGTGAATTGACGGTACCGGCCGGTGTGAGCTATAAATTCTCCGGCAGCTACGAAAACCAGCTGCGCGCTGAAAAACGCTTAGCCGTTGTAATTCCGCTTTCACTGATAATCATCTTTCTGATCCTGTATTTCCAGTTTCGGTCGGTAGCCACTTCCTTATTCATCTTCTCCGCTATCGCGATGGCCTTCAGCGGTGGCTTTATGATGTTGTGGCTGTACGGACAGGATTGGTTCATGGACTTCAGTTTGTTGGGCACAAACTTCCGTGAATTGTTTCAAATGCGTGACTTTAACTTAAGCGTGGCTGTGTGGGTTGGCTTCATCGCCTTGTTTGGCATCGCAACCGATGATGGCGTGGTAATCGGTACCTACCTCACACAAAGTTTGCAAAAACATAAACCCGAAAGTATTAGTGAAGTGCGCAAGGCCGTACTGGAAGCAGGCTTGCGCAGGGTGCGACCGTGTTTGATGACTACCGCAACCACGTTGCTGGCACTTCTTCCGGTGCTTACCTCATCCGGAAGAGGATCTGACATTATGATCCCCATGGCCATCCCAACATTTGGAGGAATGGTAGTGGCGTTGATTACGCTGTTTATTGTACCTGTATTGTATTCGTGGAACGAGGAAAGAAAAATTAAAACTGACAATCTATAAAGTCATGAATAAAAAATCATCAATCAAAACACTCTGTGAACTCTGTGCGTTCTTTGTGACCTTTGTGGTTAATTTTTTACCACAAAGAACACAAAGCTTTTCACAAAGAGCACAGAGACTACTTATCTTCAGCGTGGTCGTTTTTGCTTATCAATTACAAGGGCAGTCTTTAGAAGCGTATCTTACACTTGCCGGACAAAACAACCCTTATCTGAAGGCAAAGTATACCGAGTACTACTCCGCATTAGAGCGAGTACCACAGGCCGGAGGTTTGCCCGATCCGGAGTTATCGTTTGCCATGTTCATATCGAAAGAAGGATTATATATGGAACGCTTCATGGGACAACAACTTTCGGATATATCCGTGATGCAGATGTTTCCCTGGTTCGGTACCCTGGGTGCTGCTAAAAATGAAGCTACGTACATGGCACAAATGAAATTCGCTTCTTTTCAGGAGGCCAGGATCAATCTGTACCATGACGTGCGCAGTACCTGGTTTAAACTATACCAGGTTGATCAGGAGCTAAAACTTTTGGAGCAGGAAAAAGAAATTCTGAAAACCTATGAACAATTGGCGCTTACGCGATTCAAAACCGGTACAAGCGGAAACAGCGCCCCCATGAGTAACAATACGGCTTCACCTACAACCGCATCAACATCATCATCCGGAAACATGGGAGGCATGAACATGGGTAATGCTACCGCTGCTACCCCGGCAAGTTCCACATCCGGCATGGGAGGTATGCAAGGTGGATCATCCGGTTCGATGGTGGATGTACTGTTGATCCAATTGCAACAGAAAGAACTCGAAACCCGCATGGAAATCCTGAAGGCCTCACGCAAGCCGCTGGAGACTCGTTTTAATAATTTATTGAAACGGTCAATTGCAGAACCGATTGTTATTGCTGACACCCTGTCGTCCACTTCACTGCCGGCCTCGCTCTCCGTTATTCAGGATTCGGTTATTCAAAATCATCCGATGGTGAAGATGTACGAATGGGATGAGAAAGCCCGCGAAGCCCAGCAACGTATGGCCACCCTTATGGGCCGTCCGATGATCGGTGTGGGTTTATCGTACATGGTATTCAGGCCGCGTTATGATGAGATGTTGAGCGAAAATATGGGTGGAGAAAATATGTTCATGCCCATGGTTACGGTAACCTTACCGATCTACCGCAAGAAATACACGGCACAGCGAAAAGAAGCTGCCTTCCTGCAGCAGTCCGCCACGCAAAACAAAGAAGCCGCTCAACTCGATCTGCTCAGCGAACTTGAAAACCTGTTGAACGAATACGAAAACAGCAACAAGCAACTGGCCCTGGTGAACGAACAGATCGCCATTACCCATCAGGCCATCCGGCTTATGACAACTTCGTATAGCACCGGAGGAAGTGGCATGGAGGAAATCCTTCGGTTGCGGCAAGCGTTATTGAATTATCAGCAACAACAGATTTCATCGATTACAGAACAACATATAGCCGTATCGGGGATTACTAAACTAATGGGAATTGAGTCACTATGATATTGATAGATACGGGTGGATATATATTGAGATTAATCGTTCGCAGAACTTCGATCAATATCTACCAATATCAATGAGTATCAACAAATATCAATAATAAGAATATGAAACATAAATCAATCATCATCAACATAGCCATCCTGATTACCGGATTATTGTTAGGCTGGTTAATCTTCGGAGGCGAGGAATCTGCAACGCACGATCATACCTCGGAAGCAGCAACCGAGTACACCTGCTCCATGCATCCACAAATTCGTCAGCAGGGTCCGGGTAAATGTCCGTTGTGTGGCATGGACCTCATTCCGGTTTCGTCTGCTGGCGGGTCATCATCCAACCCATTTGTGCACGAGATGACTCCTGAAGCAATAGCACTGGCCAACATTCAAACTACAAAAATAAAATCTGTATCGGCTACAAATGAGCTGACACTGACGGGTAAGATAAAGGTTAATGAACAGCAACTTTCTGTGGTGACCGCCAATTTTCCCGGGCGTATTGAAAAACTCTTTGTGAATTTTGAAGGCCAGGAAATTCGCAAAGGCGAAAAACTTGCCACTATTTATTCACCGGAGTTAGTAACAGCCCAACGCGAATTGCTGGAAGCCAAAAAAATGTCGAGCATTTCGCCACAGCTTTATGAAGCGGCCAAAGAAAAACTTCGCTTGTGGAGAATCAGCGATAAGCAGATTGAACAGATTGAAAGTACTGGCAACGTCACCACCACACTGGATGTGTATGCCGATGCTTCTGGTGTGGTTACCAAACGCCAGGTCGCGTTGGGTGATTATGTTTCTACCGGAAGCATCATGATGGAGATTGCCAATTTATCATCAGTGTGGGTAGTACTGGATGCGTACGAAAGTGATCTGAGCTGGATCAAAACAGGTTCAACCATAACCTTTTCCGTTCCTTCACTTCCGGGAAGAGATTTTACTGCTACCATTCAATATATCAACCCGGTGGTCAATCCAGAAACACGGTCGGTAGATGTACGGGCGGTTGTGCCAAACACAGGCAATTTCCTAAAACCCGAAATGCTCGTAAACGCAACTCTCCAAACTAAAATGAACACAAAAGTAACCGGACTTGCCATTCCGGCTACAGCTGTATTGTGGACTGGTAAACGCTCCATAGTATATATAAAACAAAAAGGATCAACACCGGCTTTTGAGCGCAGAGAAATAACCCTGGGCGCACGGATGAAGGATATGTACCTTATTGAAAACGGACTGGAAGAAGGAGAAGAAGTGGTAAGCAACGGTGTATTTGCGGTAGATGCCTCCGCCCAACTCAGCGGTAACTACAGCATGATGAGTGCACCGGAAACAAAATCACTTGAAGTACCGGAAACTTTCCGGGAACAACTTACCGCAGTGGCCGATACGTATTTTGGTGTTAAGAATGCGCTGGTCGAATCCAACCCACTGCGTGCAGCCACAGCCGCCAAAGAAGTATTAAAAACACTGAAAGGAGTAGACATGAAATTACTGGAAGGTCAGGCGCATGATGAATGGATGGCGTTATTGAAACCCATGGAACAAGGCGCCACCGGTATCAGTATGAAAACCGATGTGGAAGCACAGCGAAAAGATTTTGAATTACTCTCCGATCATTTAATTGAAGCGGTGGAATTATTCGGACTTACCAGTGAGAAAGCATACCGGGCGTATTGCCCGATGGCGTTTGACGATAAAGGTGCGTACTGGCTAAGCGAGTTCGAAGACATCAAAAATCCGTATTTTGGCGCCTCAATGTTACGATGTGGAGAGAACCGGGAGGTATTCAGGAAACGGTAACAACAACGCAAACTGGATATTCATAGATACTGATGGATATGCATAGATGTTAATTGAAAGTGAAAATTAAAGTCAAATTATAAACCAAACGAGTAATGAAAATCAAATCAATTTTAGCATTTGCATTGGCTGCGATGATAATGGCAGCCTGCGGAAAAACAGAAAAATCTTCTGACGAGCAAACACAAACCGCTGCGAAAGAAACCAACGAAGCATTGAAAGTTGTACTTACCGGTTACTTTGAAGTGAAAGATGCCCTGGTAAATGATGATGCAGCCAAGGCTAAGACGGCCGCTACCGCCCTTGCCGCTTCAACCGGAAATTATGCCAACACCTTGAATGAATACATATTGGCCATAGGAGAAACCGATGACATTGAAGCACAACGCGAAGCTTTTGAGGCCCTCTCTATTTCGGTATACGATTTGGCAAAAGAAGGCGGTGCGGGTCTGACCGTTTACAAACAATATTGCCCGATGGCGTTTGATGATAAGGGCGCATTCTGGCTCAGCAGCGAGAAGCAGGTGTTGAATCCATACTTTGGCGCTTCTATGCTGCGCTGCGGCTCGGTGCAGGAAACCATCAATTAATGTATGAACTCCCACGGATGATGCCGGTCGGTATCATCCGCATAACTTTAATACTACCATGCGTCTTTTTAGTTACATTTTTATTACAGCCGTTGCGCTAAACGCCTGCCAGTCGAAAAAAGAAACAGCCGATAATCATGCGCATCATCCTGCACCTGCAACCCCTGAAGCCGACACGTTAAAGAAAAGCTTGCCTAAAGAAACCCATGCCATGGTTGGCAATGCCCACATCACTATCAAATACACCGCACCGGTTACTAAAGGTCGGGTGATCTGGGGCGGATTGGTTCCTTACAATGAAGTGTGGGTAACGGGTGCGCACCGGGCTACTTCATTTGAAATTGATAAGGACTTCGCTATCGGCAATCAAACCCTACCGGCCGGCAAGTACGCCATCTTTACCATACCCGGTGAAGAAACCTGGACGTTCATCCTGAACAAAAATTGGGATCAACACTTAGCTGATGACTATACTGCTGCAGACGACATTCTACGACTCACCGTTACGCCTGAACGACTGGAAGAAAACCAGGAGCGGCTGTTATATGCTATCGAAACCGTTTCAGAAAAGGAAGCTGAGTTGCAAATCAGCTGGGAGAAAATCAGGATTAGTATTCCGCTGTCATTCTGATCCCGTTATTGCTGCAGGCGGAACAAATCCGCCTCAGCGGCAATAAACCCAAAAGCCGCAAACTGCTTTCCGGCTGTTACCTGTTTAAAAATTTCCGTAGCCCGGGTGGTATCCGCCTCGCATAAATACCAGTTGCCAACACCGTATCCTTGTGTGGCGAGCGCCAGGTCAACATCTTCATTACTGCCGCTGACTTTCAACAAATCATCTGGTGGCAACATGCCTTTATACATTTGCAGGCGCAGGTAATACGAATCGTTTTCGATGATGTTCATGTCTTCGCGAATCAATTCCAACACCTTTGCGGCTTCTTCAGGTCTATTCATTCTTCGGTAGGTCATGTACAGCCAATCGGCAGTAGCAGTGATCAGGTCGTCATTGTCTGAGGCATCCAGGCATTGCAGATAAGCCTTCTCCGCACTTTCAAAATCGCCCTTTAAATAATGAGCCAGGCCTAGATGATACCACACATTAAACTGGGTGTTGGAAAGTGGCTTATTCAATTTGTTCGGCTGACCGTCAGGTTCAATTTCCAATGGCTGGCGTGGCATTAACGATGCGGCCATTTGTAAATCGGCAATGGCTTTAGGGAAATCACGAATCGTAATGTACCGGTGCCCACGGTGGCGGAATAATTTATAGGAATCAGGATATTTCTCCAGTCCTTCGGTAAAAATTCCAATTGCTTCCTTGTAATGTGAAAGGTAGGCTTCCCGCCTGCCCAACCAGATATAATTTTCTTCCGATGGATCGGCTTCAAAATTTTTCCTCGCCACATTCAGGTTGCTGTCGAGTTTGGCTTGAGCGGTTTCACTACGCCCGGGCTCAAAGTATTGTTTGCCATCAAGGCCGGTAAGAACAGGAGCCGGTTCTGATTTTTGTTCAGGAGTGGAACAGGCAGAAAGGATAAGCAGGAGGAAAAAGAGGTTTTTGTACATCGTATAAGATTAATCAATTTCAGATTGACGATTGATGATTTTAGATTTCAGAAGGTTAATGAACACTCTGAATTTAAAATCCTGAATCTTGAATTTTAAATCGTAATCACTGAAGGTATACCACTCCATCCTTCATCACAAAACTCACCTTCTCCATCGTTTTGATATTCTTTAACGGATTTTCATCGGTAGCCACAATATCCGCCAGCTTACCGGTTTCAATGGTTCCAATCTTGTCACTCATGCCCACAACTTCTGCCGCTACAACCGTTGCCGATTTAATGGCTTCCATAGCAGGCATGCCCGCTTCCACCATGTAACCAAATTCTTTTCCGTTCTCGCCATGTGGAAACACACCCGCATCCGTACCGAAAGCGATTTTCACACCGCGCTTATACGCTTTACCAAAGGTTTCCTGAACCTGCGGACCAATAGCCAAGGCTTTTGGTGTGACTAACGGGTGATAGTAACCAGGCTCCTTTGCTTTCTCAGCTACAAATTTTCCTGCAGAAATTGTGGGGACGTAATACGTGCCTTTTTGTTTCATCAGGTCCATCACTTCCTCAGTCATCATGGTACCGTGCTCAATGGTAGTAATACCGGCCAACACAGCGCGTTTCATCCCCTCAGTACCATGGGCATGAGCAGCGGTGTGCATACCGTAATCCTTAGCTGTTTCAACAATCGCTTTTAACTCCTCATCCGTAAACTGAGGGCCCGATGCATCTTTCGCTAAACTCAACACACCACCGGTTGCTGTGATTTTTATTAAATCTGATCCCTCCTTATAGCGCTGACGAACAGCCTGCTTTGCTTCTTCAGGTGAGTTGATCACACCTTCTTTTGGTCCGGGATCGCCCATCAAATCTTCACGATAACCATTGGTCGGATCTGCATGACCCCCTGTTGTACCGATGGATTTGCCCACAGAGAAAATTCTTGGCCCCACGACAAACCCCTGGTTAATGGCATTGCGCAAAGAAGTATTAACTCCGCTACCACCCAGGTCGCGTACGGTAGTAAAACCTGCCAGCAACGTTTTCTTTGCATAGACGGTTGACCGGAAAGCAACATCAGCTCTATTTGACGTGAACCGCTGCAAGGCCTGATCCTTGTTCGTTTCACCCTCCAGATGAACATGTAAATCAATCAATCCGGGCATAACAGTTTTCTTGCTAAGGTCAATTAGTTTATCAGAAGTACCGGGTTTAGTAAATCCCCTTTCAACTTTCGTGATGATGTTCCTTTCCACAATCACTGTCATTTGTGACTGCACATCATTCGACTTTCCATCAATCAGGTTACCGCAATGAATTACCGTTCGCTGAGCAATGAGTTGAACAGACACAACAATCATTGCCAGTAAAAAAAGCTTCTTCATGTTTCTGGATAATTATTTACTTGGACAAATACTTTTCGGTGATCTTTTTGAGCGCTTGCAGTTCATTACGCTGCATTTCTTCGCGCACGTGCAGCATCAGGTCGAACATAACGGTTTGATCATAACCCAATCGAGCGGCCACTTCCGAACAATACTTAATTTCTTCCTGGTATAATCGCTCATCAATTTTCATCAACTGAACAAGACTCACAATGTAATCGAACTTTTCATTATTAGTCAGGTGCATTAATCCTATGTTTTCATGATCCTGATTGAACAGCGAAACAATGTCTTCCATCGGCACACCATTAGCAAGGCCTATGGTAGTAATATACTTGCGTTCGCGATCGGCAATGTCACCGTCAATCCGGGCCAGGTTAACCAGTAATTTCAGTTGGGAAAGCGCCATAAACTTTCATTTTATTGAACTTGGAAGATGGGGAATTGTTAGGCTATAGTCAATAGTCGATAGTCAATAGTTTACAGTTTGTTACCACTGACGGTGGACTATTGACTATCGACCGCTAACTTGACCCCATGAACTTCCTAGCGCACATCAGTCTTTCAGGCGACAACCCCAAAATTATGGTGGGCAACTTCATTGGCGATTTTGTGAAAGGAAGAAACCTGCTGGAGCAATTTGAGCCGGAGATTGCCCGCGGCATTGCCCTGCATCGCGCCATTGATGAGTTTACCGATAGTCACCCGATTGTAACCGTCAGTAAAAACCGGTTGCGGCCCACCTACCGGCATTATTCAGCTGTTATTGTGGATATGTTTTACGATCACCTGCTGGCCAAAAACTGGGAGCAATACTACACCGATTTTCTTCCGGATTTTGCCGAACGGAGCTACCATACCCTTGAAAAGTTTCACCACATTTTACCGGAGGGTGTAAAGTTTATGCTCCCCTACATGACCAAAGGCAACTGGCTCGTAAACTACGCACGAATGGAAGGCATCGAACGTGCGCTAACGGGCATGGCCAGGCGATCGAAGCACGAATCAAAAATGGAACTGGCGGTGGAAGATCTCAAAAAAAATTATGCCGATTTCACTCAGGAGTTTTCTATCTTTTATCCACAACTTCAGGCGTTTTCAAAAAACTGGCTGGAACAAGAAACGTAACACTATGAAAAGACATCTAACTCTCCTTTTAACCATCTGCATCGCGCTGTTGGCAAATGCACAATCAACCGAATTGTATTTTTCTTCCTTCCCATGCGTAAGCCCCGATGGGCAAACCCTTGTGTTCACCTTTGATGGCGATTTGTGGAAGGTGCCCGTACAGGGCGGAACCGCGTTACGCCTCACTGCCATGCAGGGAGAAGAAACACGCGCCAAATTTTCACCCGATGGAAAATGGATCGCCTTTACCGGGTCACAAAATGGAAATCAGGATGTGTATATCATTCCGGCAACCGGTGGTGAAATCAAACAGCTTACATTTCATGAGGCGTACGATCATGTCGACAACTGGAGTTGGGATTCGCAAACCATCTTTTTTACGTCATCGCGATACAGTCGCTTTTCAGGCTACAAGGTTTCTGTAAATGGAGGCACCCCCGTACGGCTATTCGATCACTACTTCCACACCGTGCACAACCTGGCCGAACATCCCAACGGTGAATTATTTTTTAGCGAAACCTGGGAGAGTAAAAATCAGGCCTATCGAAAAGGTTATAAGGGCGCATACAATCCGGATATTCAATCGTGGAACGCTAGCACCAACACCTGTAAAAAATACACTGACTACAATGGTAAAGACATGTGGCCTTCCATCGACAAGCATGGAACCATCTACTTTGTTTCCGATGAGGGGAATGGAGAGTACAACCTTTATACGTTTAAGGATGGAAAGAAAACAGCGCTTACCACCTTCCCTACCTCCATTCGCTATCCCGTGGTAAGTGCCGATGGAAGCCTGGTGGTGTTTGAAAAAGATTTTCAGATCTATGCATACAACCCGGCAACAAACATTTCGAACAAAGTAAACATTCAGGCGGTGCTCAATACCACAATTGAAAAAGAGAAAGACTTCGATGTAAAAGACCGCATCACTTATTTTGATGTGTCGGAAGACGGAAAAAAGATTGCCTTTGCTTCGCGTGGAGAATTATTTGTTTCCGACATCAAAGGAAAAATTGTTCAGCAAATCAACACGCATCCGCTTGGTCGTGTGTTGGAAGTAAAATGGCTGGCCGACAATAAAACCCTTTTATACGCACAAACATCAACCAATGGTTTCACCAACTGGTATACCATTACCGCTGATGGAAGTGGAAAAGAAAAGCAACTCACCAATGATGCTCAAAATAATCGCGACATTACCCTGAATGCCGATCGTACCAAAGGCGTTTACCTCAGCGGCCGCAATGAAGTGCGCGTTATCGATTTAAAAACCCTGCAAAGTGAAACGGTAGTACGCGAAGAGTTATGGGGCTTTCAAAACTCAACGCCTTCCTTCTCACCGAATGGGGAATACATCCTCTTCACCGCCAAGCGCAATTTTGAAGAAGATATTTTTCTGTACAACCTGTTGGATAAAAAACTCATTAACCTCACGCAGACCGGCATTACCGAACGCTCACCCTTTTGGTCGCCCGATGGCAAATACATTTATTTCACCTCCAATCGTTATCGCCCTGCTTATCCCTATGGATTAAGTGATGGCCGCGTGTACCGTGTGGCGCTTGAAAAATTTGCCGATGATTTCAAATCAGACCAATACGCCAAACTGTTTGAAGAGAAGCCGAAGGAAGAACCCAAAAAAGAAGACACGAAAGGCAAGGGTAAAAAGGAAGAACCAAAGCCCGTTGCTCCTCCTATAAAAAGATATACACTCGACCTGGAAGATATACTGGATCGCATAGCGCTGGTAAGTCCGAATTTTGGCACACAGGGTAACCCCGTAGTATTTCAGAAAGAGGATAAAACATGGGTGATCTATCCCTCCAACCACAGCGAAAACCGGAATAACCTTTGGCTCACTACCTATGAAAAATTTGAACAACCTAAGACTGAGAAAATTGATGGTGCTACAACAGGTTCAGCCTTTATCGTAAAAGCTGGCGATAAGTTTTACACGTTAATTAATGGCACGGTTCATTCGTTGAACCTTGAATCAAAGAAAACCGAAAAGATCGACATCAGCTTTACCTTCAGAAGAAACCTGAAGGATGAATTCAACCAGATGTTCATAGAAACGTGGGCCAACGTGAAAGAAAATTTCTACAACGAAACCTTTCACGGGCTTGATTGGGATGCCAAGCACGATCAATATGCGGCATTTCTACCCCATGTGCGCACACGCTCCGACCTGCGCGTACTCATCACCGATTTGTTGGGCGAATTGAATTCATCACACACCGGCTTTAACTCTTCAGGTGATGAAGAGAAAACTTTTTACACCACACGCACGCTGGCTACCGGAGTCCTTTTTGATGAACAAAAGCCATACACGGTTTCCTCCATCGTGCGTCATAGCTCAGCCGACAAAAAAGGAATTAACGTTTTACCAGGCGATGTGTTGACAAAAGTAAATGGCGAGCCGGTTGATCCAACTCAAAACCGTGAGCAATATTTTATAAAGCCTTCGCTCGATTCGGAAATCAGCCTGACGTTTAAACGCGGAAGCAATGAACACACCGTAAAAATTCAGCCGCAAGGTTATTTCGAGGTAAACGATTTGCTTTACGATGAGTGGATTGCCAACAACCAACGCATGGTAGATGAAAAAAGTAACAAGCGCATTGCCTATGCCTACATGAAGAACATGGGACAAGGCGAGCTGAACAAGTTCTTAATCGACATGACCTCAGAAGCCTACCACCGCGATGCGCTGATACTGGATTTGCGTTACAACACCGGTGGCAACGTTCACGATAACGTACTGCAATTTTTAAGTCAGCGGCCGTACTTGCAATGGAAATACCGCGAAGGCAAGTTAACCTCACAACCCAACTTCACCCCTGCCGGTAAACCCATCGTATTATTAATCAATGAACAATCACTCAGCGATGCCGAAATGACAGCAACCGGATTCAAAGAACTCAAGCTTGGAAAAGTAATCGGCACGGAAACGTATCGATGGATCATCTTTACTTCCGGTAAAGGCCTGGTGGATGGATCGTTTTACCGGTTACCAGCGTGGGGCTGCTACACACTTGACGGAAAGAATATCGAACAGGAAGGTGTTGCACCCGACATTTTCGTACCCATGGATTTCAAAGACAGGTTGGAGAAACGTGATCCGCAATTAGATCGGGCACTTGAGGAGATATTGAAGGAGTTGAAATAATCCGCTGTTCAATTACGTTTTAGCATAAAAGTCAATTCTTGTTTGTACAGCACCAAGCGATTGCAGGTAATCAACTACAGCATTGGCTTCTCCTTTTTTTGCGTGATGCAACATGGTAAAGCCATGGGGGCCTTTTGAATTAAGCAGTGACGAATTAAACGTAAGCACTTGCTTTACCACATCCAGGTGACCAAACATACAAGCCAGGTAAACGTTATAGCGTGCACCTTTCGAAAGGAGGTATTCAGCTATTTCTTTATTGCCAACATGGCCAGCGGCCTCAATGCCGGATTCATAGTCGCCACCGCCCCAATCGTAGGAAACATATAACAGTTGCGGATCATTCTCAAGCATCTCCTTTACCCGATCCAGGTTGCTGTGCGAAACACCCACAAACTCTTTTACAATTTCAAGATTGATAGCCGGAGGTTTTCGCTTGTTTATCCTGGGCTAGTGAAAAGGTTGGTATCGCCATACCGGCAACACCTAGTAATGAAAGATGAATAAAATCACTTCGGGAAATGGATGTACGGGTTTTCATACTTGTACTATTTATGTAAAAGATACCGATCTCTTTCCTTACTAAACAGCAATTATTAAAGCTTTACACAAGTGGAGAATAGCTGTAAAAAAACAAACCCTGCCCGATTATAAACGGACAGGGTGTTAAGGAAAAAAATCAGGACTTTATTTTAATTCTATTGTAACCTCACTGTTATCCCCACCATTCACAAACTTAATGGTGTATTTTCCTTTTTCTGCATACTTCAAGGTTGGCTCTGTTGGAGCAGGGGCTTTCGACTTTCCTTTGCCTTTCGCAGGTGCTGCAGCCACTTCGTTAACTTTTACATCCCAGGTAAAGGTTTGAAATCCTGCCGACCCCGAAGCAGTAAGCTTACGCACGAGGTTTTTCTTCTCATCGTAAACTTCTGCTGTAACTGTCGGTGCTGCTTTCCCTACATAATACAACACGTTTACTTTTGGTTCGTTTGTTTCGGCCCACGGATATTGCTTTTGTCCCCAACGTTCACTGTGACGTATGCTTTCTGGCGTAAATGCCATAATGGATTTGCCGGCATCTTTCAGTGCTTGCAAAGGTTTTACATCGGAAACGAAAACACTCCGGCCATGTGTGCCCACTACCAACTCGTTATCACGTGGATGAACCAGCATGTCGTAAGATGCCACGTTGAGCATACCGTTGAAATAATGCCAAGTGGTTCCATTGTCCAGGCTTGCATAGGTTCCATTATCCAACCCGCAATACAACAAGTTTGGCTGAACCGGATCCTGAACAATTACGTTGGCCACCGACTCAGGTAGATTTCCTTTTACGCTTTTCCAGTTTTTACCATAATCGGTACTCACATATAAATACGTTTTGAAATCATCATCGCGGTAGCCATTTAACGAAACATAGACAGTACCTTCTGCATGAGGCGAGGGTGATAGCGAACTCACCCACTTATTCTGTGGCAATCCTGTTACAATACTTTCCCAACTACCTCCACCGTTTTTAGATACCCACACATTTCCATCATCCGTACCGGCATAAAGCAATCCAAACTTCAATGGTGATTCCTCCAATGCACTTATTGTTGAGAAGGGAACATCACCTTGCTTTTTATTTTTAGTCAGGTCATCACTGATGCTCTCCCAGGTCTCGCCTTTATTTAAACTTCTGAATACTTTTTGTGCCGCCATGTACACAATATCCGGATTGTGTTTACTCAACTGCAGTGGGGTACACCAGTTCCAGCGGTAGGCTGGCTCGCCAATATCGTTGCGGGGTGTAATGCGCGCGCCAGGCTTTCCGGGTTCAACCCTGAAATAATTTCCAAACTGAAAACCCCAATACACCAACTTGCTGTTGCGCGGATCGGCTGCCACATACATGCCATCGCCTCCGCCAATGGTTTCCCAATGTTTGCTCACATTAGGTACTGAACGAGACGAGCCCTTCAATACACCGTTATCTTGCAGGCCACCATATACGTTATAAGGCGTTTCCATATCTACATTCACCGTATAAAACTGGCCCACCGGCATGTTATTAATGTGTTGCCAATACGCGCCTTCATCATAGGTTACATACAATCCGCCATCGTTGCCTAGCAACATATGCTTGCTGTTGGTTGGATTTACCCAAAGGGCATGATGATCGACATGGATGTTTTGCTCACCGCGTAATGTATCGAGGTGGTTCCAGGTTACACCACCATCGTTTGATTTGAGTAGCGGCACACCATAAATATACACCTTATCAGCATTGGAAGGATCAACACGCATTTCGGCAAAGTAGTAACCGTATGTAAAGAACACTCCATCTAAATCATAGCTGTTCATTTTTTTCCAGGTAGTGCCGTTATCATCCGAACGATACACTTCTGCACCAATAATTTTTTTATTGAACAAATTAGCATTGGCATCGCCACCCAGATAATCGTACAAGGCTGCGGGAGTGTATTTTCCATCACTAATCTCCTTCTTAACACGCTTTGCGTCATACTTCTGCGGAAAGCGGTTGGATCGGAAAAACTCATCCAGCTTTTTATCATCAAGTTTCTGGAAATTTTCCTTAGTCATATCTTTAAAGCTATCGGCTTTCAGGCTCCCATCATCTTTTGGTTTTTCGGTTTGCGGAATTTCCCCCTGGTTATCCAGTATAGCATACACTACCGATGGGTTTGAAGTCGAGACATCCAATCCTATACGGCCAATTTGTGCGCCTTGCGGAAACCCGGCAAGTGATTTATACCAGGTTTCTCCACCATCATCCGACTTATAAATAGACGAACCTTCACCGCCTTCTTTAAAATCCCATGCTTTGCGCGAGCGATCCCACGAAGAAGCCAACAGCTGGTTTGGGTTTGATGGATTAATAACCAGATCAATGATACCCGTGCTGTCGTTAACAAAAAGTGTTTTCTTCCAGGTCTTGCCACCATCTGTAGTTTTAAAAACACCACGCTCAACATTTTTTGAATAGAGTGCACCAATGGCCGCTACCCACACCGTGCTGTTATCCTGTGGATGGATCAGTACACGGCTGATGTGATGTGTACCGGTAAGGCCAAGGTGTTGCCATGTTTTTCCGGCATCAGTGGTTTTGTACATGCCACTGCCGGCATAGCTTGAGCGGCTGCTGTTTTTTTCACCGGTACCCACATATAAAGTTTTTGGATCAGTTTGTGACAATGCAAAGTCACCAATGCCCATAGCATCCACATCATCAAAAATTGGCTGAAAGGTTATTCCGTTATTTTCTGTTTTGAAAATTCCGCCTGAAGCAAAACCGAGGTAATACTCATGCGTATTTTTCAGGTTCACTTCAATATCAACAATACGCCCGCCTTGTACCGTTGGGCCAATGTTCCGTGCAGGGTAGTTTCTTAAAATCGATTGTTCAGCTAGTTTTTTACGTGCTTCAAATGAAGCCTGAATTTCTGCCTCAGTTGAGGACTGACCATACACCGACAGGCATAGTGATGATAATAAAAACAGTATAATTGATCTCATTTCAATGGGTTTATGTTCGAAAATAGGGAATTCTTACCTTGATGACAGGGATACACACTAACATATTATTTTAGCGGCTCATTTTTTACAACTATGCATAACGATCCGGAGCTGAGTGGAAAATATTTAGGCACAATTTCGCAGGACTTTGTGAAAGTGGCCGACTCTATAAAAGAGGCTTCTTACCAGGTGCGTAAAAGAGGCTTTTCAGAATATCCGGTTTTTCCGGTGTGCAAAGAGCCGCAGCCTGTCGGTCAGCTTTTAATTGACAAACTCACTTCCGAACTGGAATGGAATTACTACATCAGTTATATGGATGAGTTTGTACAACGTGGGTTGATTGATGCGGATAAGCAAGAAGCTTTTAAGGCAGCCTATAAAGACCCGGATGAATTCTGCTGCCTGTTTGTGATCGACAAAGAGTTTACCAATTTTGTTTTTATACCTTACCCGGAGGATTAAATGTGCAGGTGGATCAGATATAGTGCACTCATTTTTTTTCTGGTGTATAACGTAAGCACGTTTTCACAGACGCTTCCCGAACAACTGGTTTTTGAGCAAGTCTATATCCCGGGAACGATGAGGTCCTCTGAAATAACAGACATTCTTCAGGATCCCGAAGGGTTGATCTGGATAGCAGCAGACGGGTTGTTTCAGTTTGATGGGTTGAATTTTACACGCTATACCGTTTTACCCGATTCAGGTTCTATTGAAGGCAGGGAAATTAATAGCTTATTCTACGACAACCAGCGAAAAAGATTATTAATCGCTACCCGAAACAATGGAGTAGTTGAATACAATTACAATTCCAATGCCTTGCGTAAGTTACCTGCACGCGATGGAGTACCTATAATTAACGAGCTGGCCCAAACTCCGGATGGTATTATTTGGGGAACTACGTTTAACAATGGACTTTACTATTTAGAAAACGACACACTTAAACACTATAATTCCGAACAGCACAGCACCAACAATGCTACATCGTTGTGCACCTTCGGTGAGTATCTTATAGTAGGCGATGTACGAAAAATTTTCTGGATTAAAGACAGGCAGATCACCGACTCGCTAAAGCTCTCCTGGAAAGATACAGAGTTTACCATCTATGGGCGGGTAACGGCAATGGCCATTGATTCTAAAAGCCGTCTCTATTTAGGCACAGAGAAACAAGGTCTGTTGATTTATGATTTACGCACCAAAAGATTTACCAAATATTTCTCGCCTGAGGTAAACCCATTCTACAACCGCATCAACAAAATTTTTGTTGATCAGAACGAGCGGGTTTGGTTTTTGACTAAATCCGGTGGTTTGGCAGTGTATAGTCCGGCTACTGATAAATTCATTCAGGCCATAAAAAATCCTTTATCGGCATATTCTCTCAGTGGCGATAACTGCACCTCTATGTTTGAGGACAAAACAGGTATTATGTGGATTGGCGCAACCGGGGCCGTAAACAAATATGACCCGGCTAAAATTAAATTTTTGCACATCACCAACGATCCGTTTAATGCCAATTCATTATCCGATAAAATGGTTCGGGGTCTTTATGAAGAAGCGAATGGCGATTTATTGATTGGCACCGATGGCGGATTTATAAATAGATACAGTAGGGCCACACACCAGATAACACGCATAAAAGTTGCACCTGAAGGCTCGGAGAAAACCAGCGTACCCATGTACTTCCTGGATTTGAACGATCGGGAAATCCTTGTTGGTACAACTACAGGGCTGGTGGTAATGGATAAAAAAAACTACACCTTCTCCTGGTACAAGCCCTTGCAGCAAACTTTTCAAAACCGCATGGTGAGGCAGTTATTGAGGCTTGACGATAAATTATATATTCTTTCGGGTGGTAATATGTTCATCCATAACCTCACCACAGGCGTAACAACCCGGTATGGAAATTTCTCATCCGATTCGCAGCGCGGGGTTGGCAACGCAACCATGATCTATGCCGATAGCAAAAACAGAATCTGGATAGGTGTTCAGGGGGGTATATCACAAATGCATGACGACTTTACGTTTACCCACTATCCCATTGAAAAAAATCCGGTTAGGCCTGATGGCTCATACTTTATGGTCTTATCAATTACTGAAATAAATAATACCATATGGATCGGTACCTTTAATTCCGGACTGTTTCAACTTGATCCGGAACAAGTTGCCCATTTGACAAGCGCAATAAAGCGAATCGACATCCCTGAATTAAATACCAACACCGTTTATGCAACCGTGCCTGATTATGAAAACAATGTGTGGATAAGTACTAACCAGGGCATACTAAAACTGGAGTTGCAAACTGCGGCCCTCACACAATTCTCCGTTAGCGAAGGGGTGCAAGACCAGGAATTTAACCGGTTATCCTATTTAACAACCCGTGCAGGCGAAATTGTTTTTGGTGGTATAAACGGTGTTAATGTCTTTAATCCGTCTAAAATTACTTCAAGTTATATCACCGTAAAGCCTGTAATCCTCAGTGTTTCGGGGTTTAAAGGTTTGCCAAACGAATTCTACATAAACTTAAGGCAGGTTTCATCGGTTCAATTGAAAAACCATCAGAACCAACTTTCATTTAACTTCATTGTTCCCAACTTCCGGCAACCGGTAACCTATGCTGTTGAATATAAGTTAGACGACCACGATGTACAATGGCATAGTGCTGCCAGCAACATCATTACCTACAATAACCTGGAGCCAGGGAAATACACCTTCCAGATCCGCACCAAGTATAAAGGAGAAGTAATTGAATCGGATTCACTCGACATTGAGATTACTCCCCCGTTTTGGCAAACCTGGTGGTTTCTTACCCTGGCAGCCGGCCTGCTGTTTATAGCAACCTACACCGGCATTCAGGCGTATGCCCGCAAAACAAAACATGATAAGGAGAGACTTGAAAAACTATTAAGAGAACGAACTGCAGAAATTGAAAAATCGAGGGAAGAACTGGAGATACTAAACCAAAAAAAGGATTTGATTTTTTCTATTCTCTCACATGACTTGCGCTCACCGCTCACCACCCTTAAAGGATTTCTGTCCATTATTATTGAAAATGTAGATGCACTCCCGAAAGAGGCTATTAAAAAGCATGCCCGCAGTATTCGAAACTCGGTAAGCAGCTCACTTGATCTCATCGATAATACATTGTATTGGTCAATGTCACAAACCGGAAGCATTTCGTACACACCAGCCAATTTTTCTATTACAGATGCGTTGCGCAAAATTTATAACCTGTATCAACTTACAGCAGAAAAAAAGCGGATTCACTTCCACTTCAGCGTTGCTGAAGATATTGAGGTGTATGGCGATGAAAATATGTTGTATGTAGCCCTCCGGAACCTGGTTTCGAATGCATTGAAGTTTACAAGCGAAGGGAAAAATGTTCATATCTCAGCATCGCGTAATCATCACAATGCTATTATCAAAATATCCGATGAGGGTATTGGTATGGATAGAAACTATATAGAAAAACTTATGACCGATGAACAACTGTCGCTAAAAATCGGAACCGCCAATGAAAAGGGTACCGGTTTAGGATTGATACTCTGTAAAAAATTTGTGCAGCTAAATCATGGCGACCTGAATATCGTCAGTGCCGAAAATACAGGAACTGAATTTACCGTGCGCCTTCCGCTAGCTACCTGATTTGAAGTGATCCCAACCCTGTGCCCGAAGGGGTACAGCATTTCCATGCTTGGTAACCAATATATGTTCATTTGGCTTTTCGTGAACGTAACCAATCATATGAATATCATGATGGTTTTTGATTTTCTCAAAGTCATCCGGTTGAATAGTGAAAAGTAACTCATAATCCTCCCCACCATTCAACGCACAGGTAATCGGGTCAATCTTAAATTCCAGCGCCATGGTTTCATAGGCGGCCTGATCAATCGGAACCTTATCTTCAAAAATGCGCGTGCCCACTCCGCTATTTTTACCAATATGAAAAAGCTCTGAAGCCAATCCATCGGATATATCAATCATGGCGGTGGGCTTAATACCCAACTCTGCCAATTCAAAAACAATATCGGTTCGGGCGATAGGTCTTAATTGCCGGCCCACCATGTATTCATATTTTTCAAGCCCCGGTTGCATATCCGGATTCGCGAGGTAAACTTCCTTTTCGCGTTCTAAAACCTGCAGGCCCAGATAGGATGCACCCAGATCACCGGTAACACAAATAATATCATTCGGCTTTGCACCCGAGCGGTACACTACTTTGTCCTTTGGTACACGCCCAATGGCCGTGATGGAGAGAATTAATCCTGAGCGTGAAGCTGTTGTATCACCCCCAACAAGATCAACCTTGTACTGCTGACAGGCTGCTCGTATGCCTTCGTATAATGCATCAACAGCTTCTACTGAAAACCGATTGCTTAACGCCAGACAAACCACCACCTGTTCGGCCCTACCATTCATAGCTGCGATATCGGAAACATTAACCGATATTGCTTTATGCCCCAGGTGATGAAGAGGCGTAAACGCCAGGTCAAAATGAACACCTTCGGCCAGCAAATCGGTAGATATTAAGATAAATTCATTACCGCCATCTAATACAGCGGCATCATCGCCAATACCCACTACCGAAGACGGATTCTGGAGTTGGGTATTTTTTGCGATACGGTCAATCAGACCAAATTCGCCCAGTTCACTTATTTCAGATCGTTTTTCACTCATGTTAAAAATCGGTTGTAACCGTTCATTCACCGTAAGGGTAAGCGGTTCGTCACACAAAAGTAAGATTATAACCCAATTTAAAAGATTTGAGAAGACCAGCCCCTGTATCTATGCACAACAAGAAGGCATACTATGAGAAAGATATCCATGTTGCTTGTCTTGGCTTTAATCTTTTCGGTGGCATGTTCAACGGTTCCCAAACCCTATTATGAAACTAAGGTTGGGAAGAAAAAACAGCGTTATTACAACGCAGTTCAGTATGGTAAAAAAGAGGTTCCCGACTTTCCTAAGAGCCGGTAATTTCTTTATACAAAATGATGATCTGTAAACATACCCAGAATCGCATTAATAGTTATCGCGGGCATTAACCCGCGATCCCAAACTATGAATGAGATGCAGGCTCACGGGCCGGCATGACATTTAGGGATGTTTGCGGATCATCAGATTACACAATCAACCAAAACTCCTGTGTTGATTTGGGGTGCAGAAAACAAATCATTTTGTTCTCTGCACTTTTTTACACAACCCGATTCAAACTATTTCTGCCCATACGTCTCCATTTCCCTATTAATACCGCAATTCTGATATACTCGGGGTTGCACATAATTATTATTAACTTTGCTGTTAAAATGAGAAACTATTCAGCCTTTTGGAGAGTTTTCTCCCTACCGATTTAAGAATATGATGGAGACTTCCAGTGAAATACATATAGAAGCTGCCCGTATGCAACAGGAGATCAAAGACTACCTGGGCCTGCGTTCTTCCGATTTGGTTTTTGAATACAGTGCCAAAGACGGGAAAGTAAGGCTGGACTTGATTACCATTAACCCCAGGCACAACCAGTCTTTTTTATTCCATTACGAAACCGGAACCGATAAACTGGATGCCCTAAAGAAAATGCACACCTATGTGCAGAACTATAAAGAGAAGGAAAACAGTTACACAATACAATGGGTTGCCAAAGGTGATACCGAACTACACACCTCCTATTTCCGTGCAGGTAATATTACCGATGCGCTGCAAAAACTTTATTATGGAAGGGATATGAACACGATTACCGTTTTTAGTGTTGTATTGAATCCTGTGTCCTAATTGAACGTTTTATGATTACCGTTACCGATAAAGCCAAAGAAAAAATTGTTGAGATCCGTCAAAAGGAAGGCAAAACAGAAGACCCGAATATTCGCGTTTCCGTAAAGGGAGGTGGTTGTTCAGGTTTAATGTACGACCTGGCTTTTGATGAGGCTATTAACCCAGCCGACCAGGTTTTTGAAGATAAGGGCGTAAAGATATTGGTGGATAAAAAGAGCCTGCTTTACCTGTTGGGAACAACGCTTGATTTTTCAGACGGACTAAACGGAAAAGGCTTCCAGTTCATCAATCCAAATGCCTCACGCACCTGCGGGTGCGGGGAGAGCTTTTCCGTATAACCGGCTTAGCTCAGAAAATAAGGCGAAGAACTTTTACACTGGTCCAGAGGGTGGTGGTTACAGCATAACCAATTAATACACTCCAAACCACTACGCGCAAAAGGTCAAATTCGCGGATGGCGTTTCCTAAAAATTTCATACAACAGTGGGGTTGTTGTTTTACTACAGCTTAAATAACAGTAAATTAATCAAATTGTTTGGTATTAGAGCAGACAAACGGTTGAAATCATCCACCAACCCGTTTTAAACCGGACTAAATGAGGCCTATTTTTTCAAAATTGCTATGCATTTTAACTCAATGCCTATTGGTGTTGGCAGTGCATTTACCTCCACCGTGGTGCGGCAAGGCTGGTTCTCCTTAAAGTACTCTGCATAGATCCGGTTAAAGGTGGCGAAGTCCGCTTTCATGTTGGTGAGGAATACCGTCACATCCACCAGGTTTTCCCACTGCGAACCAGAGGCTTCCAGGATATACCGAACATTCTGAAAAACGGAATGGCACTGCGCTTCAATATCGTAGGAAACAATGCTTCCCTCACTATCCAGGGTAACCCCGGGTATTTCCTTAGAGCCCTTTTTGCGTGGCCCAACACCCGATAAAAAAAGCAGATCGCCAACTTTACGGGCGTGTGGATAAAGACCAACTGGTTCGGGGGCTTTATCGGAGTTAATAGATTGGCTCATTTTCTAAAAGTTTGGTCGGGTACAATTTTACTCTTTAGTGACTTTGCGATTTCGTGGCAAGAAAAATTCCATGTCCTTAAGCCACAAAACACTAAATCACTAAACTCACAAAAGAGATGTATACTATCATTGAATACCTGGCTTTTAAAATCCAAACACTAAACTACCCCAATAGCTCTGCCAATCCGCTCCTTCCTCCTTTGCCGGAACCATCTTCACACAACTCACCATCCATGCCCCAGCATTACTTAGGCGGGTAGTAATGGTGCCATCCTTTTGGGTGTAGATATTTTGCATGAAGGTGGTGCCCTCTTTTCTGTTCCAAACTTTTACCATCGTAAAAGGAAGTGGCTTGCCTTCAAACAATACCTGAAAGGTAATTTCATCGCCTTGCTTAACAGCATATGGATTCTTTACGGGTACAATTTCTAACGGCAGACCGACTTGCTTTTTAAAAGTATCATCTGTTTTAGTGCCGGTCTGTAGCAGAAGTTTAGCACACCGGGCATAGTACTCTTTGGCAGGTTTATCCAGCAAATTATTCTTCTTCCGGAAAGCCAATACATCCTCCACACCATCTTCTTCAAGATAAGCATTGAACTTTTCACCATCCAGTTCAATGAAGGCGTTATTGCTTTGCATCACAAACAAATGGGTTCCTTCTCTAGTGAATTTAATCTCCAGGTTATTTCCTTCACCTGGATTTACGCTTTCAATAAGTCCCTCACTATACGAACCCGCATGATGATCCAACCGCAGTAAGCGATGCTTAGCTAAACTCCATCGCTCGCCAACAAAATTCTCGCCCACCAAAAAATTAATCTTCGCAGTTTCACCTATGGCGAACCTGAACTTATCAGGTTGCATCCAGAATTCGTGCGCTTGTGCGAGTACAGCAACAAAAGTTGTTATCAGAAAAGCTGCTGAGAATTTTCGTTTCATATCCATTACTTTGAGTTCATGAGGTCTTCAATCTCCTCAGCTTCAATGGGAATATTTTTCATCAAATCCTGAAGTCCGGTTTTGGTAATCACTACATTATTTTCCAGGCGGATACCAAGACCTTCTTCTTTAATATAAATGCCGGGTTCTACAGTCCATACCATTCCTTCCCTCATTTTTGAAAACATATTTCCGGTATCATGAACATCCAACCCCAAATGATGACCGGTACCATGCATAAAATACTTCATCACCACTGGTTTATCAGGATGTTGATTTTTAATATCAGTCTTATCAATGAGTTTCAGTTTCAACAACTCCCCTTCCATTACCTTCTGCACTTCTTTATGATAATCAAAGTACATGGTGCCCGGCCGAAGCAATTGATAAGCCGCACGTTTTACGCGGAGCACGGCATTGTAAACATCTTTTTGTCGTTTGGTGAATTTGCCACTCACCGGTATCACCCGTGTCATGTCGGCATTGTAGTTTGCGTATTCGGCTCCCACATCTAATAAAATTACCTCACCGGCTTTACAGATACTGGTATTTTCAATGTAATGGAGCACACAGGCATTGGCACCCGAAGCAATGATGGGTTCATAAGCAAAGCCCCTTGAACCATTACGAATAAATTCATGAATAAATTCTGCTTCAATTTCATATTCCTTCACACCAGGCTTTACAAATTTCAACACCCTGCGAAAAGCCTTCTCGGTAATATCACAAGCCTTTTGCATCTGCTCAATTTCGTATTTTGATTTTATTGCCCTCAAGGCCGACATGATGGGCGCAACACGTTCATACTTATGCAACGGATAACGTTCCTTGCACGCTTTGATAAAGCGTGAGTCGCGGCTCTCCACCCGTACTTCAGCACGGTAATGTTCATTGGTATTTAAATACACATTTTCTACACCTCCCATCACCATCATAGTGTTGAACACGCGGTGAAAATCGGATGTCCAAAGAATGGTTTCGATGCCCGTTACTTCACGCGCCTCCGCTTTGGTTAGTTTGTGACCTTCCCAGGTGGCAATCTGCTCGTTGGTTTCGCGTAAAAACAATACTTCGCGCAGTTTCTTATCCGGGTAATCCGGGCATATAACCAGAATAGATTCTTCCTGATCCACTCCAGTGAGATAAAACAGATCGCTGTTCTGTCGGAAGCGCATGGTGCCATCGGCATTGGTAGGCATAATATCGTTGGCATTAAAAACGGCCACTGAACCGGGTTTAAGTGCCTTTATCAGTCGCTTTCGGTTATTAGTAAAAAGCTGATTATTGATTGTGGCGTAGCGCATAGCTTCTGGTTAGATTGTTAAAATTAAAAAAACCTGCCGGTAAGCCGACAGGTTCCTTTTATAAAAAATCTTTTTACAGGTCAGCCTTCATTCGGCTCATCGGTATTGATATAATTAATTAATACGAACGTGACGAGCAAACCGGAAAACACTCCCTCCAAGGCTACTATAAATGAAACGATGTACGGATTTAGAAACCGACCCATGGGCTCATTGTCGATGATGAATTGCATAAAAGGCACATCAATAAACGTAACGTAAATGAATAAGAAAGCTGCGAATACCAGGGAAGCAATAGCACCGGTTGCCACACCCGTTACCAACGCCCTAAAGTAATTAATGTGCTCGCCATGAGAATGCTGAAATTTTTTGAGGGCCATATAAATACCTCCCACCAGAATAATAACATTCAGCAACCGCAATTCCACTACGTTTAACAAACCGGCAAACTTCATAATCAGGAAATAGACGATAAGCCCAGCGGCTATCTTTAAACCATAATTAACATGGAGTTGATTGGGATTGGTGAAAACGTTCATAGTTCAGGGATTTGGTTTACCGAATTATTGAATTTTCTGACAGAATATCAAGTACTTATTGGCTAATATTTTAACTATCTTCGGTTCCCTATAATTACAATCCCCATGAAAATTTTAAAAATCGTTGGTTTGGGGCTACTAACCATAGTGGTTATCGTAGCCTTAGTTATCGCCATTCAATCGCCACAAAAACATCTTGAACGTTCCGTGGTAATTAATGCTCAGCCTGCTTCAGTGTATGAAGAAGTGATCAGTTTTCAGAATTTCAACAAGTTTTCCCCATGGCACAAACTGGATCCGAATGCCCAATACACATTTGAAGGGCCTGCCAGTGGTGTTGGAAGCAAAATGTCGTGGGTTAGCGACAACTCAAATGTCGGAAGTGGTTCTCAGGAAATTGTTGAAGTAGAGGAAAACAAGCTTGTTAAAATTAAAATGGACTTTGGTAATCCGGGACAATACTATGCATCCTATATTTTAACACCAGTAGATGGTGGCACAAATGTAACCTGGACGTATGATGGTGATGTTGGTGGAACCGGGCTTGCAAATGCTTCAATTGGTAAACTATTCCATCTTTTTATAGAAAGTATGTTAGGTGGCATGTACGAAAGCGGGCTAACCGATTTAAAAGCCGTGGTAGAAGCCAAACCAGTATTCACTGTAAAAATTACAGAGGAAACAATTAGCCCAATTAGTTATGTTGGTTTAAGTTCCACTATGAGTACAACAGATATGAATGCAGTGAGTAACCAAATGGGAAAATCCTATGGTGAACTGATGACCGCTCTTCAAAAAGCCAAGGTTGAAATGACCGGAGCGCCCTTCTGTCTGTATCCGCGTTGGGATGAAGAGAAAAAAGAAATGGAGATGGTATGTGCATTGCCTGTTCCTGCCGATGCCAAACTTCCGGCTAAATACAGTGTCATGCAAATCGCTGGAGGGAAAGCAGTGAAAGCTATACACTTGGGCGATTATCATAAACTGGAAGCAACCCATAATCAAATTGCACAGTACCTGGAATACAAAAAACTGGAAGCAATAGGAGCACCCTGGGAAGTGTACATTACCGATCCGGGCGCAGAACCCGACACAGCAAAGTGGATTACCGAAGTGTACTATCCTGTAAAAGGAAATTAATCGGTCAATTTCTTGAATCGGATAAAAGGCTGCTAAAAAATGGCAGCCTTTTCTATTTAATAATATCTAATTTTCATCTTCATGCACTCTTACCTTTACCTGCTGCTGTTTCCATTCCTCCACTTCTTTTCTTCGTTGGGCCAACTCAGCCTCTGTGGGTTTATAATTGATTATTGCTTTCAAATCCGGTTGACCGGCATCTACCCATGCCGAATACCAAAAGTCGCCAAGGGATTTTATGGAGGCTTTCATTTGTCGTTCCACCATGCCATTCAAAGCATCGTGGTAAGCCTTTGAAAATTCATAGGAATAAACTTTTATGGTCTGCTTTCCACGGGTTTCAAAAGAATACTTTTTCTCACTCATTTCAGCTGTGAGTTGTCGTTCAAACTGTAACACATCATTCAAATTCTGATGTGTTCTTTCAATAATCCTCCAGGCCTCAAGCTGCGGATTTTCTATATACGTGGCTTTACCAACAAAAAAGTCGTATTCACCCGAAAACAATTCCGGCAACCGCGATTCCCAAAACGCGTGAATACCCTCCTGTCCGGTAAATTGTCCGTTGTAATTTTCAGTGGTATGCAAGGGCACATGGGCATCGGCCAGGTAATGGCCAAGATCAGCCGAAAGGCTTAAAATCTTTGCCGGGTCTCGCATCAGAAAAGCATCTTTAAGGCGGTAATACATCACATTGATGTGCCACGGTAAAATACCATAGGCTTTCAAAGTATCCTCACCATACTGCTCTACGGCTTCCTTCCAATAGCGGGGCATAGTATAAAGGGCGCTATCGCCAAAGTGATCAATATCGATGTAGTGGCGCGGGGCCTCATCCACTACAGCAAAACGTCTGCGATCGGCATTTACAGAGGCCTCTGTTATATAGCCAATATTGGCTTTATAAAACCCGATCATTTCGGGAGGAAGGGTAAAAACGGCCAACCGGTTAATCTGCCGGTGGGCATGAAAACCCCAACTTCCGCAGAGAAACAGGCTCGAGACCATAACCAGGCGGATTATTCCTCTTTTCATTTCCTTAAATTGAAAAAAAATAACCAAATCAGCTTAAAAAGCTCAATTTCAATACCTATTTGCACGAATTCATTGTATCACCCTTTTGCAAATAAGACGAATACGCTTACCTTTGCAGTCCTTAAAAAGTAAGGTCATTAAGATATGGCAAATCACAAATCAGCAGAAAAAAGAATCCGGGCTAACGAAGCTAAGCGTGTAAGAAACCGCTACCAGCACAAAACAACCCGTACATTCATTAAGAAACTACGCGGCACTACCGTTAAGACTGAAGCAGAAGCTCTTTTAAAGGAGGTTTCGGCTCTTATCGATAAACTGGCCAAGAAGAACATTATTCATTGGAAAAAGGCTGCTAATCAGAAATCAAGCCTTGCCAAATATGTAAACAAGTTGGCTTAATCAGCCATTTAATAATACCTCGAAACCCTGACCGCAACGTCAGGGTTTCTTTTTTCTATAGGATACCATTCTTTATTTTCGGCAGATGAAGGATGAAAAAAACAGCTTTTTAAACATCAAGAACTGGGCTGCAGAAGACAGGCCCCGGGAAAAGCTACTGCTGAAAGGAACCTCTGCCCTCTCCGACACCGAACTGATTGCCATATTGCTGGGAACAGGCACCGCCTCCATGAGTGCCGTTGATGTAGCCAAAAACATTTTAAAAAGTGTTGATAATAACCTGGATGCCCTGGCAAAACTCACCGTTAAAGACCTGACAAAAATAAAAGGCATTGGAGAAGCCAAAGCGATTACCATTGTAAGTGCACTGGAGTTGGGGCGGAGACGCAAAGAGGTAAGCACACAGGAGCGTCCTAAAATATCTGCATCAAAAGATGCCTACGAACAACTAAAAGGCGAACTCATGGATTTACCCCATGAAGAATTTTGGATATTGATGATGAACCGTGCCCATCGAATAATCAAAAAGCAGAAGATCAGTCTGGGCGGTGTACACGGCACGGTTGCCGATCCAAAAATTATTTTCAAAGTGGCGCTGGAAGAACTGGCCAGCGGCATCATTGTAGCCCATAACCATCCTTCCGGAAACCTTACACCCAGTCAGCAGGATATTGACCTCACCAAAAAATTAAAAGAAGCCGGAAAGCTGTTGGAAATACAACTGCTCGACCACCTGATTGTTGCCGGAAAAAACTACTATAGTTTCGCAGATGAGGGGTTGTTGTGAAATTTTTCGGGAAATGACATGCGGAATTAAGTGCGTGAGCGATTCCCCCTTCGGGGGTAAGGGGGCGCGCGGGGGAAAACATCACCTCATTTCACCTCCTATGGTATAACCATCACTAAATTTGCCGTATGAACAGAACTAAAATAATTATCATGATTGCCATTGTTGTTGCTGCCATTACACTGATCTATTCTTTTACCGGGCAAGATGATACAGCCTACATCACTAAAATCCAGAAGCAACGCGAGGAGAAAGACCGTTTCATGCGCACCGCATCCGACTCTCCTTTTGCCGATAATTTCGCTACCTATACGGGGCTTAATTGGTTTGCCCCCGACAAAAAATACCAGGTTAAGGCCCGGCTCATAGCTATTGAAAATAAGAAAATGGTAGAACTTCCTACCAGCGATGGTAAAACCAAACGCTATATGGAATATGCTTATGCTGAATTTAAACTGGACGGAAAAGAGCACCGCTTATTGATTTTGGAAATTATTGACATGGGCCCCTACAAGGGAACACTCTTCCTGGCCTTTGGTGATGAAACCAGCGCCCGCGAAACGTATGGAGCCGGCCGTTATCTCGATATAAAAAAACCTCGCGGACAAAATTCCATACTCCTCGACTTCAATGAAGCCTACAATCCGTATTGCGCCTACAACGATAACTTTTCCTGCCCGTTGCCACCCCAGGAAAATTTGTTGACTGTACCCATAAATGCAGGAGAAAAAAACTATAAATAATATGCGATACTTCATTTTATTGCTTGTTCAGCTTTCAGCACTCACCACACTCGCACAAAAACCTGCTGATCCACTGGCCCACACCTTTTCGATTGTGGCGCGCGATGTTAGCACGGGTGAAATGGCTGTTGCCGTGCAAAGTCATTGGTTTAGCGTTGGCAGTGTGGTGTCGTGGGGCGAGGCAGGTGTAGGTGTAGTGGCTACACAATCCTTTGTCAACAAATCATTCGGCCCTCGTGGAATTGACTTACTGAAAAGCGGTAAGTCTCCACAGGAAGCTGTCGATTTATTACTACGTGATGATGAAGGAAAAGAATTTCGTCAACTGGCCATACTGGATAAGCAGGGAAGAGTAGCCACACATACTGGAAAAAACTGCATTGATATGGCCGGTCATAGTAATGGTGAAAATTTTTCTGTGCAGGCAAACATGATGCTCAATGATAAAGTTGTTCCCGCGATGGAGAAAGCGTGGAAAGAAAATATCAAGCTACCCCTGGCCGAACGGATGGTGGAAGTATTAAAAGCTGCACAGAAAGCTGGTGGCGATATCCGCGGCAAGCAATCGGCCGCCTTGCTGGTGGTTGCCGGAGAAACATCGGGTGAATCGTGGAACGACCGGCTTATAGACTTGCGTGTTGACGATGCCCGTGAACCTATTGAAGAACTGAGTCGCCTGTTAAAAGTATTTCGCGCCTATGAGCACATGAACAGCGGTGATCTTTATGTAGAAAAAAATGAAATGCAAAAAGCCATGGATGAATATGGCAAAGCCATGAAGATGTTTCCGGATAACCTGGAAATGCAATACTGGACTGCCATCACCCTGGCCAACAACAAAGACATCAAACAAGCATCAGCCATGCTGCAGAGAATCTACAAGGCTGATGCAAACTGGAGGGAACTTACCCGCAGACTTCCAAAAGTTGGTTTGCTTACCGTGAGCGAAAAGGAGTTGAGTGAGCTTTTACATTAGGTTTTCTAAAACCTCTCGGGCTTGCCTTGATCTTTAAAAAGCAAAAACTAAATTCATCATTCTCCTCCCCCTTCTCCTCGCAGGAGAAGGGCCGGGGATGAGGTTTAGCATTAGGTTTCCCTCCTTTTCCTTACTTTTGCCGATTAACCTGCTATTTAGCAATGACTATTTCCTACAACTGGCTAAAAGAATACATCGACATTCCAGAATCACCCGAACAAATCGGGCAGGTGCTTACCAGCACCGGTTTGGAGGTTGAGTACATCGAACCATTTTCCACCATTAAAGGAGGCTTGGCTGGTTTGGTAATTGGCGAGGTGCTTACCTGTGCTAAACATCCCAATGCCGATAAACTTTCCGTTACCACCGTACATGTTGGTGGCGATAAAGCATTACCTATTGTATGCGGAGCTTCGAATGTAAAGGCAGGCCAAAAAGTAGTTGTGGCTACTCCGGGAACAACCCTATATCCTGCCAAAGGCGAACCCTTTACCATTAAGTCAACCAAAATCAGAGGTGAACAATCGGAAGGGATGATCTGTGCAGAAGATGAAATCGGGCTGAGCGATAATCACGAAGGCATTATTGTGTTGGATACGAAACTCCCCAATGGAACACCGGCATCAGAATATTATAACATTCAATCCGACTATGCTATCGAAATCGGCTTAACACCAAACCGTGCCGATGCTGCATCACATATTGGTGTAGCCCGCGATATCAAGGCCGCATGCAATCGTGAAATCAAATGGCCTTCTGTTGACGGTTTTAAAACCGATAATAAAAACCTTTCCATTTCAGTAGAAGTAGAAAACCCTGGGGCGTGTCCGCGTTATTCAGGCGTTACAATTTCAGGTGTTACGGTAGCTGAATCGCCCGGTTGGTTAAAGGCCAGGCTTCAGGCTATTGGTATTGCACCCATTAACAACATTGTAGACATAACCAACTATGTGTTGCATGAAACAGGTCAGCCGTTACATGCTTTCGATGCCAATGAAATAACCGGTAAAAAAGTTATCGTAAAAACATTGCCGCAGAATACATCCTTTGTAACACTGGATGGAAAAGAGCGGAAACTTCAGGCCAATGATCTGATGATCTGTAACACGCATGAGGGCATGTGTATTGCCGGGGTGTTTGGTGGAATTAAATCCGGTATTACCGAAAAAACAACTACCCTGTTTTTAGAAAGCGCTTACTTCGCTGCCGATTACATCCGTAAAACTTCTATGCATCACGGCTTAAAAACCGATGCCTCCTTCCGCTTTGAACGCGGCACCGATCCGAACATAACCGTGTATGCCTTAAAGCGAGCTGCCTTGCTCATCAAAGAAATAGCAGGTGGCGAAATCTCTTCCGATGTTGTGGATGTTTACCCGGCCAACATTGAGAATAAAACCATACTGGTAAAAGATAAAAACGTAAACCGACTGATCGGTAAAGCAATACCCCGAGAAGAGGTTGTTGCTATTCTCAATCGTCTCGATATTCAGGTAGTTGAATCGCAGGTCGATCATTACATAGTCTCTGTTCCACCCTATCGGGTTGATGTAACACAGGAAGCTGATGTAATTGAAGAAATTCTTCGGATTTACGGATTTAATAATATCGAACTAAAAGCCTTTGCCGGTTCAGACTTTATTGCCGAATTCCCGGTAAACGACATCAACAAATTCAAGAATACACTTGGCGGATTGTTGGTGAATAATGGCTTTTATGAAATCTGGACCAACTCACTCACCAACGCAGCCTGGCAGGAAAAACACAAACTTACGTTTGAAGGTGAGCCCGTCCACATCTTGAATAAACTCAGTGAAGAGCAAGGCATACTTCGGCAAACCATGTTGTTTACCGGCCTTGAAGTTTGCGCGTATAATATCAATCGCAGGCAAAAAGACCTTAAGCTGTACGAATTTGGTAAGATTTACAACAAAACAAACGGAAAATACCACGAAGAAGAACGACTCGCGCTCTACATAAGTGGCAACCTGGAAACAGAAAACTGGCAGCATAAAACAGCACCGGTTTCCTTTTACGACATGGCCCAATTCCTTTACCAGCTTCTTCAAAAGGCAGGACTTGGGGTCATCAAGCAACAGGTAATTTCCGATCCGCTGTTCGACTACGCAGTACAGCTTAGCTACAACAATCAGGCTTTAGGAAAATTCGGAAAACTAAAAGTTGCCTTACAGAAAGATTTCGGCATTAAGCAGGACATATTTTATGCTGAACTAAATACACATTTGCTTTTCAGGGAGGCAAACCCTAAGTTAGTAGTTAGGGAGGTGCCTAAATATCCCGAAGTGCGGAGAGATCTGTCGCTCGTGCTGGACAGGAACGTGAGCTTTGAAGAAGTGCAGAAACTGGTGCTCACAACAGAGAAGCGACTGATACGGGAAATCATTACATTTGATGTATACGAGGGCGATAAGATCCCGGAAGGAAAGAAAGCCTATGCATTAGGTTTTACCTTACTGGATGAGACCAAAACCCTTACGGACGAGGAGATTGACTTAACTATGCAGCGCCTGATGACCGCTTTCGAGCAAAAACTGGGTGCCGTAATTAGAAAATAAAACAATAAAGTTCTGCCCCTGATGAGAAGCACAAGGGCCGGAACCTGAAACCTGAAAACCTTACTTCATGAACCAGGAACTTCTAAAAACCAACCTCAACGGTCTGGAACGCAAGATTTTAGTGTTGGTAAACGAACACAAAAAGCTTAAAGAGGAAATTAAATCGTTAAAAACTGAAAATCAGGATCTTAAAGCGGGTATCCACAACCGCGATGAGCAACTGCTTAATTTTAAAAATCAAATTAAAATCTCTAAAATTGTGGATAACATTAGTCCGGAAGACGGAAGTGTTTCGGAGCTCAAAAGAAAAGTGGACGACTATATACAGGAAATTGATAAGTGTATCGCGTACTTAAGCCGATAGTAAACTGTAAGAATTTTTAAATGGAGGAATTATCAATACGAATTAAAATTGCTGATCGCGATTACCCCATGAAGGTAAAGGCCCACGAGGAAGAAAGAGTGAGAACCGCAAGCCGCCTGATCAACGAAAAACTAAAATCTTACAAGGAACAATTCGGAATTGACGATAAACAGGATTTACTGGCCATGGTGGCCTTCGACAGTTTGGTTGAAAAAATGAAAACAGAAGAAAACCACCTGGAGATTGACCAAAATGTATTTGAAAAAGTGAATCACCTGAATTACCTCGTTTCACAAACTATTCTTTAACGCTCCCTCACTTCCATACGGTGTCGTACTTCCGGGTTTAGTTTAACCCTTAACAACACGTGTATGTCTGAATTAGTCATAATCATCTCTGCAAGCGCGCTTGGCGCCATTTTGATCGGTCTTGGATTCGGAACGCTGCTGTATAAACGCAAATACAGCAGGCGCCAGAAAGAAGCCGATGCCAAAGCAAAACTCATCTTAAAAGAAGCAGAAATTGCTGCTGAAAACCTGAAAAAGGATAAAATTATTGAAGCCAAGGAAAAAATCCTCAAAATGAAATCCGAATTTGAGGAAGAAGCCAACCGCAAAAAAAATCAGATTATCGCCAACGAGCAAAAAATAAAGCAACGCGAACAACAGATAAACCGCGAACTGGAGCAGGTGAAACGCAAAGAATCCGACCTGACCGAAACACAACAAAACCTGGCACACCAGCTTGAGCTTGTAAAAAAACGTAAGGAAGAACTCGATCGCTTTAATGAGCAAAAAATTGAAATCCTAGAGAACATTTCCAAACTAACTGCCGATGCGGCACGCGAGCAGCTCATTGCCTCGCTGAAAGATGAAGCCCAGACAAAGGCATCCTCCTACATCAAGGATATTATGGAGCAGGCCAAACTTTCGGCTACCAAAGAAGCTAAGAAAATTGTGCTGGAAACCATTCAACGCACCGCTACCGAACACGCCATTGAAAACTGTGTATCCGTTTTCAACATTGAAAGCGATGATATAAAAGGAAAGATTATCGGGCGCGAAGGACGAAACATCCGCGCACTGGAAGCCGCCACAGGGGTAGAAATTATTGTTGACGATACACCCGAGGCTATTATCATTTCAGGATTTGATCCGGTGCGCAGAGAAATAGCACGGCTATCATTGCATCGTTTGGTTCAGGACGGCCGCATACACCCGGCACGCATTGAAGAAATTGTTGCAAAAACATCGAAAAACATTGAAGATGAAATTGTAGAAACAGGAGAACGTACTGTAATTGATTTAGGGATACACGGCCTTCACCCCGAACTGGTGCGCATGGTAGGGCGTATGCGGTTCCGCTCGTCATACGGACAAAACCTTTTACAACATTCACGCGAAGTGGCTAACCTTTGCGCAATTATGGCTGCCGAACTCGGCCTAAATGTAAAGCAAGCCAAACGTGCCGGCCTGTTACACGACATCGGAAAAGTATGGCCCGAAGAATTGGAGAAGCCACATGCTATTGCCGGCATGGAACTGGCACAGAAATACAAGGAACACCCCGTAGTGTGCAACGCCATTGGCGCCCACCACGATGAAATTGAAATGACGAGTCCCATCTCGCCAATCGTACAGGCGTGCGATGCTTTAAGTGGTGCACGACCAGGCGCCAGACGTGAGGTGATGGAACAATACATAAAGCGTTTGCGCGAACTGGAAGAATTGGCCAGCAGTTTTGATGGTGTAGAAAAATGCTATGCCATCCAGGCCGGGCGCGAACTGCGCGTGATACTCGATGCTGAAAAAGTTACGGACGATCGTGCCAGTCAGTTGAGCTTTGATATCTCACAAAAAATTGAACGCGACATGCAGTACCCCGGACAAATTAAAGTTACCGTAATCAGGGAAATGCGATCCGTTGCTTACGCGAAATAGACGTAAGTAGAAAGATAAGAGCATACCAGATTGAAAGGCTTTTAGCATTATGCTTTAAGCCTTTTGTGTTCTAAGTCTTAAATAAATTAGTAGCATTTATTAGTGATTTTGTGTTTTGGTGGCAAAGAGAGAAATGTTAATCCCCAGGCCACAAAAGCACTAAATACCGCAAGGGAGATTAACTAAGTATTCTGACTTCGCACTGGTCAGTCACCAAATCGTTTTATGCTCTATCGAACATAAACGTACGGCTGAACAAATACACCGCTATACCACCAGTAACAAACATGATCAGCGAATAGATTGCAGCCGGGATAGACATCTGGGAATTATTTAACAACATGCTGCTGGTAGCTATCGCAATTGCCAACGTACCATTTTGAATACCCGATTCAATAGCTACAGCTGAACGCTGCGGGTGACTGAGCTTGAAAAACTTGCTGATTCCGTAAGCTAAGACAAGAATTACAAGATTGATAAGCAGCGTAATAAGACCTACCTGTGCAAAAAAATCAACCAGGTTTTCCTTCTCTTTAAGAATAGCGCCCAAAATAATGAGCGTTATAAAAATAGCTGAAGCAATTTTTACGGGCTTCTCTGCCCGCTTTGATGTTTCCGGAGATTTCCACCGCAACAACATACCAATCGAAACAGGAATAATGGTAATAACTACAATTTGCAGCATCGTTTTAAGAACCGGTAATTCCACATACTTGCCCTCCCCTATAAAATATTCCATCGAGAGATTAATAAAAAATGGTATAGTAAATACAGTAATCATGCTGGAGATGGCCGTTAACGTAATAGACAACGCCACATCAGCACGCGCCAAATTGGAAAGCAGATTTGATGTGGCTCCTCCCGGACAAAATGCCAGAAGCATAACACCCACCGCCAACTCAGGAGGTAAATTGATAAGCTTAAGCATGAGAAACGCTATGACCGGCAGCAAAACCAACTGGCTGAAAAGCCCAACGAATGTTGCCTTTGGAAAAAGGGCTATTCGTTTAAAGTCCTCGAGCGTCAGCGAAAGCCCCATACCCAGCATAATAATGCCCAGGGCAACGGGAAGAAATATTTCAGTAAGGATGTTGGCTTGCATAGGCGATGGGTTTTGGTGTTTTAAGATACTAAAAAACCACCGTTGGCCTACCTTTTTAAGATTTGAAACTCGCCTCACTTTTCCCGGGGTTCTCAATTGCTTATATTCGTCAAGCTCTAATCATTTAAACAAAAATTCTATGTTGGCTAAATCTGTTACGGTGAAAAGAATTCACCATCGTGAAATGAATTGCCTGGCGCTTTTCTTTCCGAAAGACCGCGAGGTTATTGATCATGTAAAGAAAATTCCCGGTATAAAATTCAGTGCTACCCACACCTGCTGGTATATACCCGAAACCCCAGACTCTTTAACAACTATTTTCGATACACTTAAGGGAAAAGTCTGGCTCAACTACTCAGCCGTTAGTAGAATACGGGAGAAAAAAGCAGAAATAAAGCAAAGTGTCGCGGAGCCGGTTTTTGCAGAACCTTCAACAGCACCCGCATTGGTTGAGCCAGTGGTACATAATACATACGAAGATACCAGGAAAGAGGCACTCGAACAGATGCGGAAGAAATTAAAATTAAAGAATTACAGTCCTTCAACCATAAAAACCTACACCGAACAATTCAAACTGTTCTTACAATTCTTCCCCGAAAGTCATCCACAAGAGTTAGATGAAGATGAAATACTGCATTATATGATGCACCTTATTGAGAACAAAAAGTTGAGTGTTTCCGCACAAAACCAGGCCATTAATGCGATTAAATTTTATTACGAAAAAATGCTGAAGCAGGACAGAAAAGTTTACGATCTCGAACGTCCCCTGAAGGAGAAGAAACTTCCGGAGGTTTTAAGCCAGGAAGAAGTAATGGCCATTTTTGAAGCTACCGGAAACCTAAAGCATCGTACTATGCTTATGATACTTTATGCATCGGGGTTAAGACGTAGCGAGCTACTTAACTTACGTATAGGAGATGTCGATTTTCATCGCAACATTGTGTTGGTGCGGGGAGGTAAAGGCCGAAAAGACAGGCATAGCGTTATGGCCCAAAGTCTAATGCCGCTTGTTGAACAATACCTCGCAGAATATAAACCAAAATTCTGGTTGTTTGAAGGCGTCACTGGTGAACAATACAGTGCGGGCAGCTTACAGCAAGTGCTTAAAAGAGCCGTTTACAAAGCGGGAATCCGTAAAAATGTTAGACTTCATATGTTAAGGCATTCATTTGCTACACATCTTTTGGAATCCGGAACTTCTACCCGATATATTCAGGTACTGTTGGGGCACGATTCGCCAAAAACTACAGAAATCTACGCCCAGGTAACCCGGTTTGGTCTGGACAAAGTGATGAGTCCTTTAGACCATTTAGCGATAACGAAACAGTTGAGAGGAGATGATGATTAAAGGAGTCATACAAAAAAAATATCCTTCAAATTTGACTGCAACAGGGGTTTTTAAGGGTAAAACTTGCCCTGTCGCTATATATGAAATATATTCAATTGCATAAACACAAGTGTTGCTGGCAATGCGGCCGGACAAATTCCGTTCAACCAAATTAGTGACATAAACA